>ERZ894226.9-NODE-9-length-181067-cov-16.869732_pt1 | contig 181067 bp, 190 predicted proteins | sample MGYA00380294_ERZ894226 | MGnify/ENA primary metagenome ERZ894226 (study PRJEB32331, sample SAMN06328434) | human gut metagenome | biome: human gut microbiome; feature: stool | host: Homo sapiens | collected 2014-10-29 ... | reverse complement strand
GAACCTCTACTAACAGAGTCAGAGTCTGCTGTGCTGCCATTACACCAATCCGCATCAATGTGACTTTTCTCTGCTGTTCTTAAGTTGTCCAGCGAATATTAATTATACTCGGATACAGAGAAAAGTCAATAGAATTTTTTAAAAAAGTTATTTTTTGTCATAATTTTTTGGTTCTACCGTTTTATTTTCAAAGTCTATGAATAACTGGAACGCATATCCGTCATCACTGGTATCCCAGACTTCCACATACTTTGGCTGTACTTCAATCAGAATCTCTGTATCTTCATGGCTGTATTTGTTATAACTTTCCCAGAGATGTTCTTTGTATCCCTTTTCAAAGCGTCTTCCCGGTTCTTCGACAACCAGGCCTTTATTCACAGCAATTCCTTCTACCTGCACACCGCTCCAGCATAATAATTGTGATTGCAGTAACATCATCTGCTAGATTTCATCTATATTCCTCTATGCTATATATGTAAATATTTCCAATTGAAATATTTTATCATTTTTCTCTTTTCCAGTACCACCGATAAAGCCCCAGTGCCAGCACCACACAGCAGCTCTCCGCAATCACCGGTGCCCACCAGATCGCTTCTCCTCCAAATACTGCCGTAAGGAACACCAGACTGATCACCAGTGCAACCAGACTCCTTGTAAGCGAGATCATCGTTGCAAATCCGGCCCTTTCTACAGAAGTAAAATATCCGCCAAGGACCACATTGAGTCCCGCAATCAGGAAAGACAGGATAAAGATACGGAACACCCTTACGGAATACTTAATCAACGATGCTTCACTTTCTTTCAAAAACAGTCTTACAATGCCGCCTGCTCCCATATAACATACGACAACTGCTCCTACGGAACCCACAAGAGCCGCCGTGATTCCATATTTCAAAAGCTTTTTATATTTACCCGGTTCATTTTTCCCATAATAGTAGCTGATCAATGGTTGTGATCCCTGTGCAATGCCTGCCATGGACATGACAACGATCGTATTCACATACGAGATAATCGTATAACTTACCAGTGCGTATTCTCCGATGTACTTCAGGATTGCCTGATTAAAGAAGAAGATAATGATTCCACTTGAGAATTCCGTCACGCCGGACGACATACCATTGCGGATCTGACGCCAGATTTCTGACGGCATCAAATGGAACTTCGAAAATCTTATCGTTCCTTTCGGTCCGAGGAAATGCCACAGATACAAGAGGATCACTGCTGCCTGCGAGATTCCCGTAGCAAACGCTGCCCCCCAGACACCTTTATGTAACACCATGACCAAAATATAATCCAGGATACAGTTCAGTACGCTCCCGGACGTTACATAGATTGTCGCAAGTTTTGGATAGCCATCCGTCTTGATCAACGTCTCAAATGAATAAGAGAGAATATATACCATGGAAAATGGTGCAATTGTTCCAATATATGTTTTCGCATAAGAGAGAATATTATCAGTTGCTCCCAGAAATCTGGCAAACGGCTCTAGAAACACTATTACAAGAATTGTGATCAGAACCGATAATGTGCAAAGCAGCACAACATTCTGGGTAAACACTTCATTTGCACGTTCTTTTTCTCCCTGTCCCAGAAGAATCGCCACGATTGTCGAATTTCCCACCGCAAACAGGATAGAGATGGAAAACAGCCCCGTTGTAAATGGCATTGAGATATTGACGGCAGTTAATGCCACTTCTGACACTCCTCTTGCCACAAATATTCCGTCTACCATGGTATAAAGCGAGAATACCCACTGGGCAATGATCGATGGGATAATAAAACGTAAAAAATCACTTTTTAAAGACTTTCCCTCAAGTCTCATTCATAAAACCTCATTTCTTTTTGTTCTTTTCTTTCATTTATAGTTTAAACCTTGGTATAATACTAAGGTCAAGTATCATATTTTCATATACACAGGAGGTTTTCTTATGAATATTTTAATTTTAAACGGAAGTCCACATCCAAATGGTACAACTGCACAGCTTCGTGCCGCATTCGAAGCAGGTGCACTATCTCTTCCAAACAGTAATTATATTGTAGAAGCCGAAAAATCAGGCGCCTCTCTTTCATAGTTCCATCGCACAAAACATATGAAGCAGTTTTACAAAATTAATGAAATATCCAAACTATACAATATCGGACCAGATTCTCTCCGCTATTATGAAAAGCTGGGCCTTCTGGCACCAAAACGCGGGAAAAATAATTATCGGCTATATACTCTTGATGACCTGTGGCGACTGAACATCATCCGCGATCTGCGTCGTCTGGGATTCCCTATGGAAAAGATCCGGGAATATATGGACAACCGAAGCGTAGAAAATACACGTAAACTACTCACGGAAGAGCTCGATGCCATTCATCAGCAGATTCAGGAATTAAATCGCCTGCAGAAAAACGTTGAAGAACGTCTGCAGACATTATCCGGTGCCGAAGACCAGACATTACTTAAAATCCGGCTGCAGACGTTCCCTGACCGCTATTGCCATACATTGAATACACCTTACCATACAGATGAGGAGATGGATCTTCTGGTAAAACAGTTGTTGAATAAAAATACGGAGAATCTTTATATTATCAGCAACCATAACATTGGCTCATTCCTTCCGCTTAAGGAAATCAATAACGGGCAGTATGAAAATTATTCCGGTGTATTTATCATCGATAATTACGGAGAGTATTGTCTCAGTGGCGGCACTTATCTTACATTCACCTACGCAGGGGATTACCGTCAGAATGTTACTTATATTCCAGAACTTTTAACCTATGCAGCCCGTCACGGTCTGGTTCCGGATGGACCTCTTCTGGAGCTGATCTGGGTAGACAACCATCAATCGGCAGATATCAGCGAACATATTACAGAACTTCAATTACGAGTATATCCGAAAGACTGATTTCAAATCTTTCTGTATGAATTGTAACCACATGTGCCGGACATATAGCAATAAAAAAACGGTCAGTATTCGCATGCTTTTATTTTTTCAGCATACGAATACCGGCCGTTTTTTTATTTCATATTTTTTCTTATGCTATAACTTTCAAGATTTACACCGTAAATGTTTCCGGATTATTACATCTTCTTAATTCTTTCAATCGCTGCAACCGTATTCTCATATGTTCCGAATGCAGTCAGACGGAAGTATCCTTCTCCGCTTGGTCCAAATCCTGATCCAGGAGTACCTACTACATTCGCCTTATCAAGTAGGTAGTCGAAGAAATCCCATGAGGTCATTCCCTTAGGTGTCTCAAGCCAGATGTATGGTGCATTGACACCGCCTGATACATTGTATCCGGCATCTTTTAAGCCTTCTTTGATGACTTTTGCATTGTTCATGTAATAAGCAACCTGAGCGCTTAATTGCTCTTTTCCTGCGTCAGAATATACAGCCTCTCCTGCTTTCTGGATAATGTAAGATGTTCCGTTAAACTTTGTACCGTGACGTCTTGCCCACAGAGAATGTAACATCACATCTCCGGATTTTACATCTTTTGGAATTACAGTGGCACTCAGACGCACGCCTGTAAATCCTGCATTTTTAGAGAAACTTCTGATCTCGATTGCACAGGTTCTTGCTCCGTCACATTCATAGATAGAATGCGGCACTTCTTTTTCTGAAATATATGCCTCATAAGCTGCATCATAAATGATGACTGCACCGACTTCATTTGCATAATCTACCCATTTCTGCAGCAGTTCTTTTGTAATCGTAGAACCTGTCGGGTTATTTGGGAAGCACAGATAAATGATATCCGGTGTCTCTTCCGGAATCTCCGGTGCGAAGTTCGTCTCTTTTGTACAAGGCATATAGATGACATTACTCCATGTTCCTGTAGCAGCATCATATGTACCTGTACGTCCTGCCATAACATTTGTATCTACATAAACCGGATATACTGGATCACATACAGCGATCTTGCTGTCCTTTGAGAAGATTTCCTGGATATTACCGCAATCTTCTTTTGCTCCGTCGGAAATGAAGATCTCATCTGCATTGATGTCGCATCCTTTTGCCTGATAATCGTTCTTAGCCATTGCACTTCTTAAGAACTCATATCCCAGATCCGGTGCATATCCGTGGAATGTCTCTGCATGTGCCATCTCGTCAACTGCTCCATGAAGAGCTTCAACGATTGCCGGTGCCAGAGGCTGTGTTACATCACCGATACTTAACTTAATAATCTCGGCTTCCGGATGTGCTGCCTGATATTCACGCTGTTTTCTTGCTACTGTTGAGAACAGATAGCTTCCTGGTAACTTCAAATAATCCTGGTTTACTTTAAACATCTTCTTACTCCTTTATCTCTGTAATGTCTATCACGCCGTCGAATACAACTTTTGCAGGGCCTGTCATAAATACATGATTCTTCTCCCGGTCCCATTCGATCTGCAAGTCTCCACCTAATAATTTTACCGTAACACGCGTATCTGTCAAGTTATTTAATATACTGGCTACGGCTACAGCACATGCTCCTGTGCCACATGCAAGTGTCTCACCCGAACCGCGTTCCCATACACGCATCTCTACTGTATTCCGGTCAATGCAATGTACAAATTCTGTATTAATACGTTTTGGGAATCTCTCATGATTCTCGAATTTCGGTCCGATCTTTTCCAGATCCAGATTCTTTACATCATCCACATAGATGACTGTATGTGGATTTCCCATAGATACACCTGTCATATGGTATACCTGTCCATCTACTTCGATTGGCTCATCAATTACTTTTTCATTTTCTGATATGATAGGAATCAGATCTGATTTCAGTTCCGGTTTTCCCATGTCTACTTTGACAAGTACCACTTTTCCATCTTCTACAGTAAGATCCAGATATTTGATTCCGCCAAGTGTCTCTACAGAGATCTTTGTCTTATCCGTAAGTCCGTAATCATAGACATATTTTGCCACACACCGGATCCCATTTCCACACATCTCACCGCGGGAACCGTCTGCGTTATACATCTCCATCTCAAAATCAGCTACTTCGGACGGATTGATCATGATCAGTCCATCCGATCCAATTCCGAAATGTCTGTCACTTACATATCTCGCCACCGCCGGCGGGTTTTCTATCTTTTCTTCAAAACAGTTCACATAGACATAATCATTGCCCAGTCCCTGCATCTTTGTAAACTTCATGCATTTCTCTCCTTTTATTGTCTCACATATTACTCTGCCATAATGCTCAGTACCATCTCTGCTGTTTCAACCATATTCGTCCCGCTGTCCATGCTGCTTTTCTGAAGATACCTGTGTGCTTCTTCCTCCGACATATTATTACGTGTCATCAGAAGTTCTTTTGCCTTTCTGATCGTCTCCTGCTGCTTCGGATCTCTGTTTTTCAGTTCTTTCCTTCGTTTCTTACGTCTCCGGTCCATGGATTGCAGCATCATATTCACAGTATTCAGAAGATCATATACTTTAATCGGCGTAGAAAGGCCTACGATTCCTTCCACATCACCACTGCTCCATTTGTCCTGTGATGCTACCAGAAGCATTTCAAATGACTCTGGTAAATATTCACGAAGCTGTGTATACATCATATCTTTCATCCGATAACCGCAGACCACGATCCCATCGTCTACAGTATCTGCATAATGCATGGCCTGCGCACCGGTGGTACACACACCAATTACATCCATGCCTCCTCTGGCCAGCAGGTTTCTGATATTGGTTGCATTATCTTTATTCGGGAATACAACAATAAGCCCTGTCACTTACGCCACCTCCTGTCAGATACTCTTTTGCCCGTTCCTTTTTGTGCAAAATCTGTATTACAGTAAGTGCAGGTATTTTTCAAGTTCCCAGTCTGTAATCTGGATTCTGTAATCCTGATACTCAGATGCCTTAGCTTCTATATATTTTCTTGATAGGTCTTCTCCTAATATCTCCTGGATAAATGTATCCTTCTGAAATTCTTTTGCTGCCTCTCTTAAACTTCCCGGCAATTTTTCAATTCCGAAAATCTTGCGTTCTTCATCTGTCATCTCATATACATTACGGTTTACTGCCTTCGGCGGCATCGTTCCTTCCTTGATTCCGTCCAGTCCTGCTGCCAGGCATACCGCCAGTGCAAGATATGGGTTAGCCGACGGATCCGGGTTACGAAGTTCGACTCTTGTATACTCCCCTCGTGTTCCCGGAATACGGATCAGAGGTGTACGGTTCTTTGCAGACCATGCAATATATACCGGAGCTTCAAATCCAGGGATCAGGCGCTTGTACGAGTTAACACTTGGATTCGTGATAAAAGTCAGTGCCTTCATGTGTTTCATAATTCCGCCGATAAAGCAATATGCTTCTTTGCTAAGTCCATATTCATCACTGGCATCCTGGAATACATTGATTCCGTCTCTGCTAATAGACATGTTCAGGTGCATACCAGAACCATTGATCCCGAATTTCGGTTTTGGCATAAATGTTGCATGTAACCCATGACGTTTTGCGATCGTCTTAACTACAAGTTTAAATGTCATAATATTATCTGCGGTCGTCAGCGCCTCATCATAACGGAAATCTATCTCATGCTGCGCCGGAGCCGCCTCATGATGGGAAGATTCAATCTCAAATCCCATATCTTCCAGCGTCAACACCATATCACGTCTTGCATTCTCACCAAGGTCCAGAGGCCCGAGATCAAAATATCCGGCACTTTCATGTGACAGCGTGGTCGGCAATCCGTCATCATCTGTATGGAACAGGAAGAATTCCAGCTCAGGTCCGACATTAAATTCGTATCCCATCTCTTTCGCATCTTCCATTACTTTTTTCAGGATATATCTCGGATCACTTTCATAAGGCGTTCCATCTGGTTTATACACATCACAGATCAGTCTGGCAACTTTTCCCTGCTGCGGTCTCCATGGAAATATCTCAAATGTATTCAGATTCGGATACAGATACATATCCGACTCTTCTACTCTTGCAAAACCTTCTATAGATGATCCATCAAACATGATTTCATTATCCAGTGCTTTTTCCAGCTGGCTTGTGGTTATCGCGATATTTTTCATGGTTCCGAAAATATCCGTAAACTGCAGCCGGATAAATCCTACATCCTCTTCTTCTACCATTCTCAATATATCTTCTCTTGTGTAATTGTTCATTCTATCGACCTCCACTCAATACACGTCTTTCATATCATGACATCTGCATTCTATTGTTCTTCACTGCTTCTTAGATGCATTTACATAGTATCTATGATCTGCTGTGCAAATGCATCTAAGTTATCTTCCTGATCCGCTTTTAATGTAGATTTGATCGACAGTTTCTGATCGAGTACCGTCATATTTTTCATCTCTTCTAACTGTTTTACGATCTGCTTTCCTGCTGTTGCAGCCCAGGTTCCGTTATCCATAACAGCAACCGTTCTGTTCTGTACAGCCAGTGCCTTCATGTGCGCCAGCAGATTTTCGATTGGTGGATAGATGCCTCCGTTGTATGTCGGGCATGCGATCACCACATGGCTGACACGGAAAATCTCGGCGATCAGTTCTGATACATCTGTCTTGGATGCATCATAGACTGCAATATTTTTTACACCTTTTGCACCAAGCTTTACTGCCAGTGCATCTGCTGCCTGCTCTGTATTTCCGTAAATAGAACCATAGATAATGGCAACAGCCTGGTCTTCCGGCTCGTATTTGCTCCACTTATCGTGTTTCTCAATAAAGTAATTCAGATTATTTCTCCATACCGGTCCGTGAAGCGGGCAGATCATCTGAATATCCAGCCCCGCTGCTTTTTTCAGAAGTGCCTGTACCTGCATGCCATATTTTCCCACGATATTCGTGAAGTATCTTCTTGCATCATCGATCCAGTCCTTTTCGAAATCAACCTCGTCGTTGAACAGATTGCCGTTCAATGCGCCAAATGTTCCGAATGCGTCTGCAGAGAACAGGATCTTCTCCGAATCTTCATAAGATACCATAACCTCCGGCCAGTGTACCATCGGTGCCATCACAAAATGAAGGGTATGATTTCCAAGTTCCAGCGTGTCGCCTTCTTTTACCACAACCTGTCTGCCTTCCAGATCTGCATCAAAGAACTGGCTGATCATCTGCATGGTTTTTACATTTCCAACTACTTTTGTCTCTGGATATAACTCCAGAATTCTCTGGATATTGGCACAATGATCCGGTTCCATATGCTGTACGACAAGGTAATCTAATTTCCCGCCGTTTAATGCATAAATTACATTTTCAATAAATTGTTCGGATGCGGATGCATCTACTGTATCCATCAGGGCATTCTTCTCATCTTTGATCAGATATGCATTATAGGATACCCCTCTTGGAATCGGGAATAAATTCTCGAATAAGTTTAATCTTCTGTCATTTGCGCCCACCCAGATCACGTGATCTGTTACATTTCTTGTACATTTCATAGTTCATTCCTCCTCGTCACATAATATCACATTTTTTACCACATTAACGCACAAACTTTTAGAATTTACGCATTATTTTTAATACAATTTTTCCAGTATTCCGATTTTCTTTTTTTGTGTTATAATCTAACAATATGAAAAGAATATCTGACCGGCTTTCGGAGAAAGGAGCAACATTGAAAAAAACAGTAAAAACCGACAATTCATCTGACCCTAAGACTTTATGCCATAATATTCTTTCTACTATCTGTATCCTGACACTGGCAACGGTTCTGGCTTTCTCATTTTTTCATATTACCAGAAGCGATCCTGCCAATATTGCACTTATTTATATTCTTGCTCTTATTATCATTGCCAGAATTACCAGTGGATATGTTTTTGGTATTATTTCTGCTTTGTTTTGTGTTATATTCATCAACTGGTGCTTTACATATCCTTATTTTAAAGTTAATTTTCAGATCAGCGGATACCCTGTCACATTTGTATTTCTGCTTTCCATTTCACTGATCATATCCACATTGACAACACAGTTAAAGAAACAGGACAAAATGATTCTGGAAAGAGAGCGTGCGATCAATGAGGCAGACAAAGAACGGATACGTGCCAATCTTCTGCGGGCAATCTCTCATGATCTTCGTACACCGCTTACTTCTATTATAGGCTCTTCGGATTCTTTTATAGAAAATTATCAGAATCTGACTGATCCGGAAAAGCAAAGTCTTGTATCGTCTATTAACGAAGATTCACACTGGCTTTTGAATATGGTCGAAAATCTTCTGTCTGTCACAAGAATTCAGGATGATACCGGAACTGTTAAAAAAGAGGACGAAGTCGTAGAAGAAGTCGTTTCCGAAGCAATCATCCGATTAAAACGGCGGCTTCCGGATATTGAAATTCACGTAAGCGCTCCGGAAGATGTCCTGATCATTCCGATGGATTCGCTTCTTATCGAACAGGTTCTAATGAATCTGATGGAAAATGCTTTTGTTCATTCCGAAAGCGACAGGCCTATCGACCTTCGTATTACAGAAAACCCGGATACCGTTACCTTTCATATCATAGATTATGGAAAGGGTATTGACGAACAGACCATCCCACTGATTTTAAAAGGCGAATATACAGCCCCACGTACATCGGATACCCACCGTGGTATGGGAATCGGTCTTTCTATCTGCAACACTATTGTCCAGGCACATGGCGGAAAAATTGCCGCACATAATCATGCAGATGGCGCTGAATTTCTATTTACATTACCAAAGGGGGATACTTAATCATGAATGACAGCTATTCTATTTTGATCATAGAGGATGAAAAAAATATTCTGGACTTCATGTCCAGAACATTAAAGGCCAATGGATATAAAACAACTACCGTCACTTCCGGGAAGGCCGGATTGTCCATTATCAATTCACAATGTCCGGATCTGATCCTTTTGGACCTTGGACTTCCGGACATGGATGGAAATGATATCATAGCTTCTGTCCGCGAATGGACCAGTTGCCCGATCATCGTCATTTCAGCAAGAACCGGAGAACATGATAAGGTGGCCGCTCTGGATCTTGGTGCCGATGACTATATCACCAAGCCATTCGGAACTTCGGAACTGCTTGCCAGAATCCGTACTTCTTTACGTCACAGCAACCGTATGGCATCAAACTCGCCTCTTTATATCCGTCCTTACAAATGTCAGGGACTTATACTTGATTTCGAAAAAAGAATGCTGACTCTGGACGGCGAGGAGATACATCTGACACCTGTAGAATACAAAATTGTTGCCTACCTTGCGCGCAATTCCGGAAAGGTTATGACCTATGCTTCTGTAATGGCAAATGTATGGGGACCTTTTACCGACAACAATAATCGTATTCTGCGTGTAAATATGGCCAATATACGCCGCAAAATAGAACGGAATCCATCACAGCCACAGTTTTTATTTACCGAAGTCGGTGTCGGTTATCGTATGTGCGAAGATGAGAATGAAGTGTAATTTACTGCTCTATCTGCCGGGTACCCTTTTATATATACGATTGCTAAGAATGTGTTAAGGAACCCTGTCGGGTCTATACATTCACTTTAAATGTGTTATTATAGTTAATGAAGTGGCATATCGAAAAGAAAAGCCTCATTCATTATTCTCTCAAAAAAGGATGCAAATTGATGCATCCTTTTTTACTATCTGTATTTATTTCCTGTATTTATTTCGAATTGATATTCAAAATGAAAAGTGTAGATAATACCAGTGCAAATCCCAGAATATCTATTGCCGGGAATGCAGTTCCTAAAAAGATCGCCGCCACGATCGTTGCCGCTACCGGCTCCACGCTTGATAATAATCCTGCATATACACTTCCTGCGTATTTTACCGCTGCCAGATACAGACAGAACGGTAAGATTGTTCCCACGATTACGATTGTCAGGAATCCTACAATCACAATCATATCCAGATGTGCCTCAATTCTCCACGGTCTTAAGAATACCGCCAGCACGCATCCGCCGATCAGCATCGCCCATGCGCATACTGACTCGGCCGGATATTTCTTAAGAAGCGGTCCCGGAAGTACTCCGTAGAAACAGGTCGTAATCGCCAGCAGCATTCCCATGATCAGGCCTTTCGGTGAAATGGATAATGCATGGATGTTTCCCTGCGTTGCCACCAGAAAGATACCTGCATTCATTTTCCGATTGTTTTTGTGCGGCTTATTCCCTTGCACACATTTTATACATGCCAGATATCTCTGTTATACTCGGCGATCGTACGATCTGATGAGAAGAATCCTGCTTTTGCAATGTTCACGATCATCTTCTTTGCCCATGTCATACGGTCTTCGTAATCTGCAAATACTCTTTCTTTTGTCTGAATGTAATCTTTTACATCCAGAAGTGTCATGAACCAGTCTTTCTGGATCAGTTCTGCGTGAATCTCAAGAAGTGTACGCACATCACCGATTTTCAGCATCTCAGGGCTGATAATGAAGTCTACCCACTTACGGATGTCTTTGTCATTGATATAGTAATCTGCTGCCACATAGTCTGATTTTGCATAGTGCTCGATTACCTGGTCGCTACTCTCTCCGAAGATATAGATATTCTCGTCCCCGACAAGCTGATGGATCTCTACATTTGCACCGTCCTCTGTTCCAAGCGTTACAGCACCGTTCAACATGAACTTCATGTTACCTGTTCCACTTGCTTCCTTAGATGCCAGTGAAATCTGCTCAGATACTTCGCATGCCGGGATCAGTTTCTCTGCCATTGTCACATTGTAGTTCTCTACCATAACAACCTGCAGGTACGGTGCCACTTCCGGATCATTCTTGAGCAGTTCCTGTAAGCACAGGATTACATGAATGATGTCCTTTGCAATAATGTAAGCAGGTGCTGCCTTGGCACCGAAGATCATTGTAATCGGTCTCTTTGGTTTATTTCCGGCTTTGATGTCCAGATATTTGTAAATGATATACAGGACATTCATCTGCTGTCTCTTATACTCATGGAGACGTTTGATCTGAATATCGAAGATTGCGTTGTCGTTCAGTACAACTCCGGATTCTTTTTCCAGATATTCTTTTAATGCTGTCTTATTCTGCTGCTTAACATCCAGAAGCTCATTCAGTGCTTCTTCGTTATCGATCTGTGCAAGAAGTCCTTCCAGTTTGGAAGCATCTTTACGGAACTCACCGACTCCGTATTTATCCATCCATTCTACCAGTTTCTTATCACAGTGCATCAGCCATCTTCTGAATGTGATACCATTAGTCTTATTGTTGAATTTCTCCGGATAAATGTCATAGAATGGCTTCAATTCTACATTTTTCAGGATCTCTGTGTGAAGTGCTGCAACACCATTGACACTGAATCCGTAATGCATATCCATTCTTGCCATGTGTACACGGTTCCACTCGTCGATGATCTGCACATCTTTGTTATCATATTTTGCTGCCACTCTTGCTGCCAGTTCACGGATGATCGGCATTAAGTGCGGAACAACCGCCTCCAGATAGTCGATCGGCCATTTCTCCAGTGCTTCTGCAAGGATCGTATGGTTCGTGTATGCACAAGTATTTGTCACGATCTCGATTGCTTTATCCATAGAGATTCCTCTTGCTGTCAAAAGACGGATCAGCTCCGGAATTACCATAGACGGATGTGTATCGTTGATCTGGATTACAACGTGTTTGTCAAGTTCTTCCAGTGAATAGCCCTTTTCTTCACATTCTTTTAAAATGAACTGTGCACCATTACTTACCATGAAATACTGCTGATAGATACGAAGCAGTTCGCCCTGTTTGTCACTGTCGTCCGGATAGAGAAACAGCGTCAGGTTCTCACGGATATCATTCTTGTCAAATGAGATTCCGTCGCCTACGATGTTTTCATTTACAGATTCGATATCGAATAAGTGAAGTTTGTTGGTTCCATTTTCATATCCGGTTACATCGATATCGTATAATTTTGAATGCAGGCTGAAATCTTTGAATGGTACATCGAATCCGATTCCTGTATCAGTAAGCCAGCTTGTATTCTGGATCCATGGGTTTGGAGTCTCTTTCTGTTTGTGATTTTCAAATACCTGTTTGAACAGTCCAAGGTGATAGTTCAGTCCGATTCCGTCTCCTTCCAGACCGAGTGTTGCAATGGAATCTAAGAAGCATGCTGCCAGTCTTCCAAGTCCGCCGTTACCAAGTGACGGTTCCGGTTCTACTTCTTCGATCTCACAGATGTCTTTTCCATTTGCTGCAAGAAGCTCTCTTACTTCATCGTATACGCCAAGGTTGATCAGGTTGTTGGATAACAATTTTCCGATCAGGAATTCTGCTGATATATAATATACTTTTCTGCCTTTTTCGGAAATATTTCTTCCTTTATCTGCTGCAGCTTCTTTTACTGTGTTAAGAAGTGCTGCGTAAATCTCTTCATTCGATGCATCTTTGATTGCTTTGCCAAGTGTCTGCTGTAACTTTTCTGAGAAATTCATAATTAACCTCCTGAATGTGTGCTGTCGCATGATTGTTTTTAATATTGATCTGAATCTTTGTTTCATCAGTTTTCTTTTGTTTTACACTGATATTATAATAGGATTATACATTTTATCTCTTGCATCATAGTAGTAAAAAGTAATACAATACTATCAAATATACAACTTTTTGATCATCCCAATTACTTCAGAAAGGACTTATACACATCCATGAACACACTTACCTATGAAAACCTCCATGAAACTAAAAAACACGTCAGCATCCAGTTTCCATACAATACCTATCTGTGCTCCATCCCGCTGGACTTCACACAGGTTCCGCTTCACTGGCATAACGACGTGGAGATCATTGTAATAAAAAAAGGCTACGGCATCATTTCTGTTGATACCAAGCCCAGAGTTGTAAAAGCCGGCGACATCGTCCTTGTCCGTCCGGGCCAGCTTCACTCCATCTCCCAACATGGGAAAGACTGTATGGAATATGAAAATATCCTGTTCCAGACCAGTCTTTTATATTCTGCGGATTCCGATCCCCGGACAGTTGGATATTTCCAGCCATATTTTTCACTGGAATATGAACTTCCATGGCTCTTTGACGATACCTGTTTCTTCCATGAAGCACTTTCTTCCTGTATTGATGCGATCGATGATCTCTGCAGCAAAAGACCTGATTATTACGAATTATCGGTAAAAGGGCATCTGTTTCACTTCTTTTACCTGTTATTCTCTTCTCAGGGAACACCGGTCACTTTCAACCGGGATAAATCTCTGGATAAGATAAAACAGATCGTGTCCTACATTGAATCACATTATACAGAACCGATTACCGTTCAAAGTGCCGCTGATTATCTGGGCTTTTCCGAATCTCATTTTATGAAATTCTTCAAGCAGCATCTGCACACAACATTCACCAGCTATCTGAATGGCTACCGGCTTACCATTGCCGCCAGGCTTCTGCTCACGGAAGATGACAGCATCCTGTCCATCTCGGAACGCACAGGATTCAATAACCTGTCCTATTTTAACCGGCTGTTCAAAAAAGAATATCAGATGTCACCAAGAGCATACAGGAATCGCTAAATAACCAGTAATATAGAAAAGGGGCCGCATATAAGCGGCCCTTTTATGAAATCCTACTCAACCTCTTCCGGTTCCATACTTCTCATATGTTCCCCGTCTTTTTTAATCTCATATTTCTGATTATATTCATTCAGATATGTTTTATATTCAGAACTGTCAGAAGGATATACCTTCGAATCATGGATATGTGTATCCATATTCTCTTTGTCACTGTTCATAAGTGCAACCATCGCACTTGCACAGTGAGCTGCAATACGGTTAAAACTGTTCAGGATATCCGTAAATACAGTTCCTTCTTCCAGACCACATCCACCACTGCTCATACGTTCCACATGACGCATCTTCAGTTCATCACAAAGTGTTGTAATAACCATACCAAGCGGTGCTACTCTCTGCGCCATCTCTTTATCATTCTCAAGGAATGCCTTGCATGTAAGATTGATTTCTTCACGTACTGCTTCCATAACAACATTCAGTTCGTCCCATGCATCTTCTGAGAACTGTGTCTTATTCTCATGCATATCACTGGACATATATGCAATATAAGAAGCATGATCTCCGATACGTTCAAAGTCATTGATCGTATGCAGATAAAGTGAAACCTGTCTTGTCTGTGCTGTATTCATCTCATGCTTTGTCAGCTTGATCAGATAATCTCCCAGGCGGCTTTCATATTTGTCGATCAGGTCTTCTTTTCTCTGAACCTTGTCAAACTTGCTCTGCTGATACTCATTCAGAAGATTCATTGCACGGTTGACATTCTTACGAAGCTTCTTCGCCATGCCACTCATTGCTCTGTGACACTGTCCGATTGCCAGTGCCGGATAATCCAGGAGACGTTCTTCCAGAAGATCGAAATCCGCTTCGTCTTCCAGTTCTTCTGCGCTGTCTTTTACCAACAGACATACCAGTTTTTCAAGCTTGTTAATGAACGGGAACAGAATACATACCGTTACCAGACGGAATACCGTGTTCAATAATGCAATTGCTACCGGCGACATGATATTGTCCATAAAATCAAAATGAACAAATGCATTGATCGTATAGAATGCAATCGACCAGATCATCATTCCAAAGGTATCATTCAATAAGTACACAAGAGCTGTTCTCTTACCATTCTTGTTAGCTCCGATCGCTGAGATCAGTACCGGACAGGATGCTCCGACACCAATACCAAGGATGATCGGGAATGCACTTGAAAATGTAAGGATTCCTGTTACCGATAATGCCTGTAATACACCGACTGTCGCAGATGCACTCTGAAGGACTGCCGTAAATGCAATACCTACCAGGATACCTGCGATCGGATTCGAGAACATCGTCAGCATATCAATGAACACTTTACTCTCTCTTAATGGTATAACCGCACCACTCATTGTCTGCATGCCTGTCATCAGGATTGCAAAACCAAGCATAATGTTACCGATGTTCTTGTGTGTCGTTCTCTTACAGACCATCCGCATGATCGTACCGATCACTGCCACAACTGCCGCTATCGTTGCAGAGGATAAAATTTTCGCAATTCCATTGGATCCGTCAATATAAGAAAGACATAAGATCCATCCGGTGATACTGGTACCGATATTGGCTCCCATGATGATACCGATTGCCTGTTTCAACTTCATCATACCGGAGTTAACAAAACCGATGACCATAACTGTCGTCGCGGAAGATGACTGAATGACACTGGTTACTCCCGTACCAAGTGCTACTCCTTTGAGCGGTGTGTTTGTCATTTTGTAAAGGAATGCTTCCAGTTTATTACCGGCAACCTGTTTCAGCCCATCTCCCATAAGGGACATTCCGAACAGAAACAAAGCAACTCCACTTAACAATGACAATACCATAGAAAATATTTCCATAATTTTCTCCTTTGTTGTCAGCTTATTTTACACTCACTTAACATTCTTTTAAAATATTCTTAACTTTTCCTTTCTTATTATGTCACGTTAAACGTTTGATTACAATCGTATATTTGTCAGAAATCACATTTTTTCACATCCCGTAGAAAAATGAATCCCGTCAATTCCTCTTTTTTCATCAATTTATCCAAAAATTACGTTCTAATTTTATAATTCTTACCTTGCACTCAGACTGAGAATAAGCTATCATTTTGTCTATATGGGTAAATGTTTATACGGAGGAATATATTTGTGAGAAAAAAGGAACAGGAACACCTGATACAGACCGTCTATCCGGGTTCTATTGCTGAAGAACTGGAAATCGAACCCGGCGATGTACTGTTAAAAATAAACGGACAGAAAATTGAGGATGTCTTTGATTATCGTTATCTGATGAAAGATGAATATGTCGAAGTCCTGATCCGCAAGCCTTCCGGGGAAGAATGGCTTTTGGAAATCGATAAAGAGTACGACGATGAACTTGGAGTTGAATTCGAGAATGGACTGATGAGTGAATACCGCTCCTGCAGTAATAAATGTATGTTCTGCTTCATCGACCAGATGCCTCCGGGCATGCGTGAGACGCTGTATTTTAAGGATGATGATTCCCGTCTTTCATTTCTGCAGGGAAATTATATCACCATGACAAATATGAAGCAGGCAGATATTGACCGCATCATCCATATGCAGCTCGCACCGATCAATATCTCTGTACAGACAACCAATCCAGAGCTCCGCTGTAAGATGCTGCATAACCGGTTTGCCGGAGAAAAGCTAAAATTTCTGCAGGATCTGTATGAAGCACATATTGAGATGAACGGTCAGATCGTATTATGTAAAGGCGTAAATGACAAAGATGAATTAAAACGTTCTATTGAGGATCTTTCCAGCTATCTGCCTTTTATGAGAAGTGTATCCGTTGTACCTGCCGGACTTACAAAATACCGTGAAGGTCTCTATCCGCTGGAACTCTTTTCAAAAGAAGAAGCCGGTGAAGTCATTGATATGATTGAAAGCTATCAGCCAAAATTCTATGAAGAATATGGTCTGCACTTCATACAGGCAAGTGATGAATGGTATATTCTTGCCGAACGTGATTTTCCGGAAGAAGAACGCTATGATGGATATATCCAGCTGGAAAACGGAGTTGGCATGATGCGTCTTTTAAAGACAGAATTCCATGACGCTCTGAAAGCTCTGAAGCAGAATGACAACTATGAGACCTGGAAAAATGAGACCTGCCGTACACTTACCATTGCAACAGGCAAGCTTGCCTACAGTACCCTTGCCGGATTCGCAGAGGAGATCATGAAAGCATTCCCATATATTAAGATCAATGTATTTGCGATCCGCAATGATTTCTTTGGCGAGACTGTTACCGTATCCGGTCTGATCACCGGTCAGGATCTCAAAGCCCAGCTTCTGGAAAAGAAAGCCTCCGGCACCGATCTTGGTGACACCCTTCTTATCACATGCAATATGTTAAGAAGCGGAGAACAGGTATTTCTGGACGATATAACGGTACAGGAACTGGAAGATGCATTAGATATGACTCTGGTCGCCGTAGAAAACCAGGGACAGGAACTTATCGAAGCCATGCTCAATCATCACTATACAATGCAGCGTGACAATGATACAGACAGCTTTGTATACGTAAAAGGTTATAACTCATAGCACAAACGAAAACATACTTTCATTAGCAGGATTAAATTTTTCAGACAACACCAACAAAGAAAAAATACCACAGCTTTTTCAAAATTTGAAAGCTGCGGTATTTTTTTCCATTATGCCGGATTTACATGAATCATAATATGCTTTGTATTCGGAAACTTCTTTTCTACATTGTCGTGCACATCCTCTGCAATTGCATGCGCATCTTTCAACGAAAGTGTTCCATCTACTGCAATCTCTGCATCGATATACACCTTGTTGCCGAACATTCTCGTTCTTAACAGATCCAGTCTTTCTACTCCCCGGCTCTTTCTGATATAGTCTGCCAGTTTCTCTTCATATTCTTCACTGCATGAAGTATCCAGCATCTTATCCAGTGCATCTTTGAAAATATCAAATGCTACTTTCAGGATAAAAATACAGATAACTACACTTGCCAGCGGATCCAGCACAGGAAATCCAAACATTGCACCACCTATACCAATCAGTGAACCAACGGAAGAAAATGCATCTGATCTGTGATGCCATGCATCTGCCATGAATGCTGCGGAATCTAGAATCTTCGCATAATGTCTGGTATACCAGAACATCCCCTCTTTTGTAAGAATCGACACGATAGCTGCCACAAGTGCGATTGTTCCCGGTGCCTGCAAATGACTGTAATCACCGGCTATGATCGTCTTCACACCACTCATTCCAATACCAATACCCGTTGCAAGAAGAATGGCTGCAAGCACCATCGATGCTACACATTCCAATCTGTCATGACCGTATGGATGTTCGCTGTCCGCCGATTTCTTAGATAATTTTACCCCGAGAAATGCAATGAATGTGGCAAACACATCCGATAATGAATGAACCGCATCGGATATCATGGCTCCCGAATGTCCGATAATTCCTGCCAGCAGTTTGAACGCTGTCAGAATGACATTTCCAAGAATTCCCACGGTTGATAAATGATTGATCATTTTCTGTTCATTTAATTGTTGTTTTTGACTTGTCATAAGATAACCTCCATTTTTCATAATGTCATGTCTCCTATGGCACCTAAGGTGAGACTACTGTTCCTCCGTATTCTATTTACAAGACTGCTTTTTTGCAAAAAAATACACCTGTGGAACTTTCTACTTACTGTCCCACAGATGTATGATATATCGTCTCATCTGCTGCCGGTAATCGACCGGCCCGGCATGCACATCATTTTCTTAACATCATCTTTTTGAAAATGAATGTAGCCTGATCAGTTTGTACTGCTATCCCTTATCCTTATTGGATATATTCAGTGCAAAGAGATTTTATATATAATATTCGATTTCAAGGAAAAAGTCAACTGTTTTTTCAGGTTTTCATTCTCTTTATAACCTCTTAAGTTCTTCTTAAGATTTTTCCGATTTCTTTAAGGAATTTAACATACTTTAGACATATTTGTTTTTTATAATAAATTTAGATAGTTGAGAGAGACAAATTCAACTATCTCCCCCTCATAAAGTAGCACACCGGGAATCCGGTGCAACACTTTACTCTCATTCCTTTAGATAACTATAACGACAACGAACGCCACGGGCCGGAAGGTTTGTGGCGTTCGTCGTTTCTTTTTTCAGCAAAATTTAATGCTTGTTTAAAAGCTATATGCTATAATAAATTATCAACAAAACCCTTATATAGCTTATCATTTTCTCTCGTTTCCCAAAAAGAATGTTTCAAAGAAAGCGGTGGTTACTATGAAAGGAAAATATCTTTTTACAAGTTTCATTATGATTTCACTTATCATGATAGTCTCAGCCTCTTGCGGCAGTTCCAAAACTGACAAAACCTCACAGGAAACACCGGTAAACTACACCGGTGAAAATATCAATCAGCTTCTGACCTATACCGTTCCAGATGGATACCATATCGATACAGAGAATTGTACAGATAAAAACGAAGCTTCATACACAATTATTTTATCCTCTGATGACTTAGATGAAGAAGTATTTACTCTTGAGATTATCTCTTATAAAAAGCAAGGTGTAGCAATCACTGACGATTGCGACATTGATATGGACTACCTGTTAAATGTTTCCAAGGATTCTGTGATTAAAAAGATAACCTTAAACGACACATTTACAGTAGATGGGCATACCTGCAATGAAGTTACAGAGTACTGGCCATATGATCCGGATGAAGAATTCATTTCTTCATCCCAGAATCCTGTATCATATCTTTTACATGCTCTCGGATTCAAAAAGGAGCAAAAAACGATTGCATTTGAACAGGCATATATTCAAAATGGTGATTATATTATCGGAGTAGGCGTCCGAAGTTTCAATGCAGTGCAAGATATTGAAAATGATGTATTAAAAAAAGATTTGTATAAAATACTGAATTCCATAAAATTTTCAGGCAACCTATAACAAATCATCCTGAATATCTTCCTCCAGCATTCGTATTCCCGCAACACTGGTCACCGGCAGCGAGAACACTATCGTACGTTCTTTGCTGTCGAGACCGGCCTGCTCCATGATTGCTTTCATGATCTGATTCTTCTCTCTGCTCTTCGTTACGATCAGAATGACTTCTTTTTCTTCCACCAGTGACACCCCGAGATACTTTTTTGCAAGTTCCATCCCGGTTCCTTTTGCATGGATCACAGTTCCGCCTCCGGCCTTTGCTGACCTTGCCGCATCCATGACCGTGTCGATATATCCCTGATTTGCGATTGCTACCAGAAGTTCATAATCTGTATCTTTCATCGAAGTCTCCTCCTCTTTTTCAAATTCCTGTTCATTTACAAGAAACTGCAGTGTCTTTCTTCCGCCCACGCTGCTAAGCGGCACAATGAACGATACCCCTGTCCCCGGTACATCGATCAGCATCTTCGTGATCAGTCCCCTGCGCAGCTTTTTCCACGTCTCTCCTGTTACGATTGCAAGAAATAACAACTTTTCCGATTCTTCCAGACCGAAATAATCCAGCACTTCACTCTGTGCCGTCCCCCTTCCGATCGTTTCCAGAAATACAGGAAGTCCGTACTCTTTAAAAAATGTCTGGAAATCTTTTCGTTTGTTTCTGTTCGTGATGGTCACCATCATATATACCTTGCTCATGAATTCTCCCTTACAACTCTATGATATCCGCATCCCCATATGCCTCCAATGGCAGTACTTTGACCGGCTCTGCGAGCATCTCTTCTTTATTCTTCTTACGCTCCTGATACTGATACACCACACCCAGGATCTGTATCGTGATAAGCGGTGTCATTGCTACCATTGCCACGACTCCGAATGCATCGGTTACTACATTTCCGCCAACGGCTTCACAGGCTCCCTGTGCAAACGGAAGTAAGAAGGTTGCCGTCATCGGTCCGGATGCAACACCGCCGGAGTCAAATGCGATCGCCGTAAATATCTTCGGCACGAATAACGTCAAGATTAGTGCCAGTGCATACCCCGGTACCAGAAACCACAGGATCGAGATACCTGTCAGCACACGTATCATCGCCAATCCAAGGGAAAATGCAACGCCAAGCGACAGGCTATATCCCATTGCTTTTCCCGGTATTGCTCCAGAGGTCAGCTCTTCTACCTGCTCCATCAGCACATATACCGCCGGCTCTGCCTTTACGATAAAGTAACCGATCAGCATACCGATCGGGATGATCACCCAGCGGTAAGGAAGCCCTGCGATCACCTGTCCCAGATAATTACCTACCGGCATAAATCCTACATTTACCCCTGTCAGGAATAATACCAGTCCAATGTATGTATACAGGATACCGACCAAATTTTTGATCAGCGTTTTCTTTTTTAATTTCAGGGATACCACCTGAAAGAATGTGAAGAACAGAATGATCGGAAGCAGTGAGCCACCGATTTCCTTCATATAATGTGGGATTCCGGACTCGAATAATTTCCATAATGCTACAGATGTCTCTGCATCCGGTATTACAGTCTCGGAATAGCTGCCACCTTGTGGATGATAGATAATACCAAGAAGCAGTACCGCCAGCACCGGGCCGATCGAACACAACGATACCAGACCGAAGCTGTCCGTCTCTGCATATTTATCACTACGTACCGCAGAGAATCCGATTCCCAGTGCCATGATAAACGGCACCGTCATCGGTCCAGTTGTCACACCACCCGAATCAAATGCAATCGCCAGAAAATCCTTCGATACAAAAAAAGTCAGGATGAACACCACCGGATAAAAGATCAACAGCATATAGGACAGCGGTTTTGAAAATAACATACGCAATACAGCGGCCACCAGAAAAATTCCGACTCCCACGGCAACCGCCAGAATCAGTGTCATATTTGATACCGAAGGTACCTGCCCGGCCAGCACCTGCAGATCCGGTTCCGATATTGTGATGATAAATCCAAGTACAAAACACAACCCGATGATCACCGACAGCCTTTTTGACTGTGCGATCCGGGTTCCGATCCTCTCTCCCATCGGTGTCATCGACATCTCTGCCCCCAGTGTAAAGAACATCATTCCTACTATCAGAAGGATTGCTCCAATAATAAAAGCCATCAGAATGCCCGGCGGCACCGGTGCGATCGTAAAGCTTAATATCAATACGATCGCGATGATCGGTACCACCGCTTCCAATGACTCTTTTAATTTCTCTGATAATTTTGTCCGATATAAATTCAATAAATATTCATGCCTTTCTGTGTTAATTATTCTACAATTTTCTGACTATTCAATATATTCTTTATATTATCACAGAATTCCAATCCTATCTATTTTTCTACTGTTAAGATCTTGCTAAGAACGCTTACTCTGTAACCATATCCTTAGCAAATAATGCAGCTCCCAGTGCTCCACAAAGCTGTGCCTTATCGCTGATCACCAGTGTCGTTCCAAGCTTCTCTTCCAGTGTCTTCACCAGTCCCTGGTTCTTTGACACTCCTCCGGTCATCATATAGCGTTCCTCGCCGCCGACACGTTTTGCCAGTGCTGCTGTCTTAGACGCAACAGCCTTATTCAGTCCATGTACGATATCATCGGTTGCCTTATTCTGTGCGATCAGTGATACCACTTCCGATTCTGCAAATACGGTACACATGCTGGAGATTGTAATATCTTCCTTATATGACAGACCTGCCTTTCCCATATCGTCCAGACTCATTTCCATGGTTCTTGCCATCATCTCCAGGAATCTTCCGGTTCCGGCTGCACATTTATCATTCATGACGAAGTTGGCAACGGCTCCATTTTCATCCAGGCGGATGACCTTACTATCCTGTCCTCCGATATCAATAACGGTACGGACTTCCGGGTTCAGGAAATGTGCCCCTCTTGCATGACAGGTAATCTCCGTAATACTCTTATCACCATCTGAAATAGCCGTTCTTCCGTATCCGGTTGTAACCATTGCATCGATGTCTTCTCTCTGAAGTCCCGCATCCTTCAGTGCTTCTTCCAGTGCACGCTCTGCTCCAATTGCTGCTCCCGCACCTGTCGGCAGGATGATCCCTGTCACGATATTTTGGTCTTTATCAAGAATTACTACGTCTGTACTTGTTGATCCGCTGTCTATTCCGGCGAAATATCCTTTTCCCATCTTCAGTTCCTTCCCTTCCAGTTCTTCCATATTCATGCTCTCTGCAAATGCTTCTAATCTTGTCAGAAGCTGTCCGCTGCTCTGTACGGTATAATCCGATTCGATCTTCAAAAGTGGTACGGTCACATTCTGTTTGATCTGTGCGTATTCAAAACTGTAAAAATCGCAGAATTTCACGGTATGATAAATAATCCCCTTTAATCCCGGGTCATTGTATAATCTCTTTCTTCCACTGTGATCCATCATACGCATACATGGAATCTGTCCGAGAAGTTCTTTCGCATACCATACCATCAGTTCATCAAATTCCAATTCCTTTGGCGGCTCTGTCTCGCCCACCGAACGGTTGTTGACACAGGTATCATTTTCCACCGGATACGGCATACTCTTCTGCACCATATCAAAAAGTTCATTTCCCATACGTGCACCCAGCACACTGATATGCGGCTTTACAATGTGTTCCGGCTTCTTGAATGCCTGACGGAACTTTTCTTCATCAAATGTTGTGCCTTTATATTCTCCATATGCTTTCGCAAGACCTTTTAACTGCACTGCTGTACGTTCTCTGCTGCACTCTGCATCACAATGAAGCACATCGATCATATATAAGAAATCCAGTTTTCCACTGTCTTCCAGAATATCATAGACACTCCGGATCGTATCACAACAGTTGACCAGCACCAGTTCCTTTACCTTTCCGCTCATCACAGCTTCCAGAAGAGCCTTGCCGAATCCGCAGATGTTCGGATGCGCTATCTGATCCGCATGGTCAAAGCCCTGCGGCATCTCATTCAGGTTCTGACATTCCCCGCCGAACGCTTCTAAGAGTTCGATTGGGGTATATTTACAGACATAATATGTTTTATTCATCGTGCGATTCCTCCTGTCTGTCCGTATTTTCATCCGTTTCTGTATTCAGCATCTCTAAGAATGCCCCGAGTCTGGTAGATGTCTGCCCTTCTCCGCCATGACTTCTGTCGCATCCATCGCCGTCCAGGATCAGAAGCGGGATTCCCTGTTCTTCGAATTTGCGCTTGGCAAGCTGTGCTGCTCCAAGGGTATGCTTACATCCCCAGTGTCCGAACCAAACAACACCGTCTGCTCCTGTCTCCTTTGCATGACAGATTCCTGCTTCGATTCTTCTGATCGCACTTCCATTTAATGCATGATACACCATACGTCTCGCCATCGCTTCATAAGGCTTCTCCGGATCAAAATCCGGCTCACAGACACGGCTCAGTTCACATCCAACGATCTGCGCTTTTTCCTGAAAGCAAAGTTCATTCTTCACCGCATCTGACCAGAACGGAATAGTGTGCATCCAGTAAATCTTCTTTCCCTTTTTTGCCGGGGCCTTCTTCACATCGTTCAGGAGACGGTCCACATACGTTTCCTCTTCTTCTGTTCCCAACAGCAGATTATTTGTCATACCTGCATAGAGTGGCGTAACAAGGTCTGCAGGGATATATCTGTCCGCACTTTCCTTTTCATACTGTGCGAATTTTTCCAGCGTCCGCTTGCTTCTTCTCAGTCGTTCTGTTAATGTCTCATCTGTAATCTTTTTGCCTGTGCATTCTTCTATAAAGTCTTTCAGTTTACGAAGTTGGTCTGCCACATACTGTACATTGTCTTCGTTCTGCTGCATCGGCACATCGATAGCAAAGATCGGTACATCATACATCTTTGCCAGCTTCTTAAATGTCAGAAGGTTTGCATCACAGGTCAGATTCGTGTATACAATACACTTTGGTTTCGGAAGTACTTTCTTCTGCGCCGCTCCGATAAATGTCTTGTGATAACTGCAAAGTGTCTCGGATATGCCCGTATTCTCCGCCTGTTGTAAAAATGCTCTTTCTGCCTTAGATGCAGAAAGATAGCAGGAAAATCCTTCTACATTGTATGGATGTAATCCTGCTTCCTGTAAAATTTCACAAGGAGTAAAGATACTGACAATTGCACTTTCTTCCGGACGTTCCAGCGGTCTTATCATCGTATCCATCATAAGCCTTGCCAGATACTGCTCTGCCGGCATCAGTCTTTTGTCCGGTGCGAACCGGAACTTCAGATTCTGTGCCTTCCATCCGGTCTTCAAAAGCCATCTTGCTCTGCCCGGATTTTCATTACTCCATTTTTCTATATAGTTTCCATATGTTTCTATGATCTTCATGTTCTCATCCTCGTCTTGCCCTGTTGTCTGTTTCCATTTTTCTTCCTTATTTAAGTATAAAAAAACATTTAACATCATACTCTTCTTTTTTATAAAATGCAAATATACAGCAGTGATTTTCCACAAATCTGCTGCTGCATATAGATATCATCGTATCATTACAATACAAGTAATAACACGAATCCGACTATTCCAATCATTGAAAATACTTTTCCTTCTGTTGCCCCCGGTGCATGATAGACGATCCTCACTTCATGCTTCCCACTTCCGATCTCACATCCAAGAAATGCTGTATTTACCTTTTGTATCTTCGTCTCTTTTCCATCGATGTACATCTTAAAATGTGTGTCATACGGGATGGATGTAATGAACCAGCCATCATTCTTTACCTGTATCGTTCCCTGTATCACATTATCTTTCGTCAGCTTTTTATCCACCTGAACTTCTGACTGATATAACGTTTTTGACCGTTCCGGCAGACTGCCAAGATATGCCTGTACATGGCTTAATTGATATTTTCCTTTGCCAAATGTTACAGAAATAGTATCTTCTCCATCCTTTAACGGCACTGCATAGATAAATGTTTTATTTTCATTATAATATACATGATCTTTTGCGCTTAGTTTATTACGGATTCCGTTGATCCAGACTGCCACGTCCTTATTCGGACGTGCATTGTCCACACGGAAGCTCAGGAAAAGAATCTGTCTCTGCCCCTCTTGTTGTGTCGTTTCCTGCTGCACCTGTCGAATGGAAAATGTTATCTTTTTTATCTTCTTCGCATGGATCTTCCAGCCATCTTCTTTTTCATGGATCCACGTTCCGACTTTTCTTTCATTTCCGTTTTTCTTCCCTATATCTGTGGTTCTATTGCCGGCTCCATTTTGCGCTTTATGATTGTCGGCCATTTTCAGACTAACAGGCGTATAAGCTGTCATTATGTTCTGATCTGAAGATTCCGTATGTTCTCCAACAACTGCATATTCCAGAAATGCCGTCTGATTATATGGAAATGCAAGTTTGTTATATTCTTTTTCCGTCATCACACGATCTGTTGCATACATGACCGGTGCCGCGTCATTATTCTGATATATGCCGGTTTTTTCACATTTCTTAACCAGAGCATATCCCGTTACATCAGAATCTGATACGATATAGCGTACTCCCATCATCCGGCAAAATACCGGATTCTTCGATACCGACTGCATCATCACATTCCGAAACGGTTCTTCCAGTCCGAATGTCTTCTGACGAAATGTCTGATATTCAGAATTGTATGCCGATGAATAGATTGAAGTAATATTCTGCCCCGCATCCCAGATCCGGTTTAAATCCGCTGCATTTTCATCGTCATTGCCCATCTGTTCTGTGCGGTAATATCCACCATCATTTTTCAAAGCTTCTTTTACCGCCTGTTCATTATGTTCTCCTGCAACATCCCGGTACAGTTTGTGACTGACATACCGGTCCGGCTCCATCTGATAAAAGGTATTCATCGTGACCGCCAGACATAGCACCGACGGCAGTGCCAGCATCAGAATCTCTTTTGTCTCTTTGCAGTGGCTCTTCACTGCACAATAAAGCACATAACATATCAGGAACAGAACACTTTCTGCAAGTAATGCCTTCCATACGTTTTCCTCTATTCCTTTAGATGTAAACTGGTTTCTTGCTATATAAACAAATACCGTTGTAATGATATACGGAACCATTCCTGCAATAAGAGACAATTTCTCTTTCCTGCATTTTTCCAGATAAATAGCAATCAGATAACACAACAATGGCAGAAATGGAATGAATACCTTATCTCTGATATACAGTCCGCCATTCAATAAGTAAGCAAATACCGGAATGACAAGCACGATCACACATCCATATGTGAGCACTCTCTCATATACTTTCCGGTACAGAAGTCCTGTGATCAAAACGGTGATCACAAGTGTTGTAAGTCCGATTCCATAGATGCTGTAAGCGAATCGTTCTACCGTGATCTGCGGAACGAAAAGGGTAGTAAGCGATGTATTCTGCCCTTTACTTCTACCACCCGCCAGTGCAAGTACCGTTGGTACCAGGAAGAAACTACTCATAAGTACTGCCAGAATCATTGGACGAACAAAACACAGTCCATCCACTAAAAAGCCTCTGACCGTGACTCTGCATCCTTCTCTTTGTTCAAAATACCGGTGCAGTCCATAAAGAACCAGTACCAGCATTCCGCCAATACTGAAATAGAAACTGGTCATGATCATCAGAAATACACTAACTGTAAAAAGACCGCTTTTTTCTTTTTCAAAATACCGGTCCACACCTATAAGTGCCAGACATAAGAACGGCATATAATCTACGAACATGATCTGACCGCTGTACTGTCCGATCATCGGGCCCGCCAGCAGGAACATCAGCGATATGATAAAAGCAACGCCTGTATCCATCTTTCTGCTTTTCAGCCAGTAATAAAAAAGCAGTACCGAAACCGTCAGACCTGTTATGCTGATCACCATGATGTAATCTGACATTTTCACAAATGGGAGCAGATATGACGGCAGAATCAATGGACTGTATAGTCCGTAATAAGCAAAATGATAAATGTTCTGACCTCCGCCCAGATTCGGCGCAAATTCCGGAAATATCTTTCCCGTTGCATAAAACTGCTGCCGGAAATAATCCGGCAGCACACTATGCTGACTGAGCCAGTCTACTTTTGCTCCAAAGATTCCATGTCTTCCCACAAACCACCAGCAGAAAAAAAATGTAAATCCGGCAAGTATCAGGTATGGAATGCATTTCTTATATGAAGTATATTTCTTATACAGAGTGCACTTCTTTTCCTTTCCCATAACTCTTCCTCCGCATGTTCTGTGATAATGGCATCATCATAATCCTCTGTTCTTCTTTACTGGAATCCTTTAACAGGTATACCGGACGGTTCTTTACTTCCAGATATGTCTTGGCAAGATACTGTCCCAGAATTCCGGTACACAGAAGCTGTACACCGCCCACACCGAACAGGATACAGACCAGCGACGGCCATCCGGCCACCGGGTCTCCCCAGATCAGTGTACGAACTACGATTGCAACGATCATCAGGAATGATAATCCGCAAAACAGAACTCCCATATACGATGCGATCGACAATGGCACCACAGAAAATCCCGTAATCCCCTCCAGAGAATAAATGAATAATTTCTTTACATTCCATTTTGTTTCTCCGGCAGATCTTTCGATATTCTCATATTCCAGCCATTTCGTACGGAAACCGACCCAGCCGAAGATTCCTTTTGAAAATCGGTTGTATTCACTCATCTCCAGAACCGCATCTACCATCTTACGGTTCATCAGACGGTAATCTCTGGCACCGCTTACGATCTCTGTCTTCGATATCTTATTGATCACATTATAAAATTCTTTGGATAAAAATGACCGGATCTTTGGTTCTCCCTTTCTGGTTGAACGTCTGGTTGCCACACTGTCATATGGTTCTTCTTTCAGAATTCTGTACATCTCCGGCAGAAGTGACGGCGGATCCTGCAGATCCACATCCATAATTGCCGCATAATTACCGCCTGCATTCTGAAGTCCTGCATAAATAGCCGCTTCTTTTCCAAAGTTTCTGGAAAAGGAAAGATACTGGCATCTTCCGTCCTTTCTGTGTAATTCTTTCATAACCTTATATGTTCTATCGGATGATCCGTCATCTACAAATATCAATTCGAAATCGGTCTGTTTCTTCATGGTGTCCATAACTTTTTTCATTTCGGTATAATAGATCGGCAATGCTTCTTCTTCATTGAAACACGGAATGATAATACTGATCTTGTCCATAACTATAAGCCTCCTTACCTATTTCTTGAAGTTATTGTAGGCTTGATTTCTTAAAGACATACGCAAATAATTCTTAAGATTTCTTAAAAAACTTCTATATTTTTCCAAAACTATGTTGTGTAAAACAAGGACGAACCAGAAAAGATATTATGTCCCTGTTCTTGTCATGCTATATAGTTTTAAAAAGGCGGATTCCGTGTGCTGGGCCTGGAATCCGCTTTTTCTGCTATATTCTATCTTTTTACTTCTTATTTCATAACCTGTCTGTAGTTTCTCAATTAAAATATGAGCTCTATCTTCGTTCCTTCGCCCAGTTTACTGTCTACATGGATCTTGGCTCCGTGAAGCATGGCTCCGTGTTTTACGATTGACAGTCCAAGGCCGGTTCCGCCGGTTTCTTTGGAATGGCTTTTATCTACACGATAGAAACGTTCGAAGATACGATCCGTTTCATTTTCCGGTATTCCGATTCCAGTATCTGTGACACAGATTTTCTTGCCCTGCAGGGTATTGCCTACCCAGACGGTTAACTTTCCGCCTTCTTTGTTATACTTGATCGCATTTTCACAGATATTGTAGATCATCTCATCCAGGATCTGGCGGATTCCCACGTATTCTACCGGCTCTCCCGTCACCTCTACATGTACTTTTCTCTTCGCTGCCTGTGGCGAAAGTCTGGTCAGGATCTCTCTTGTCAACTTATAAAGATCTACTTCTTCTTTTTCCAGCTCTACATTGCCCTCATCCAGTTTGGATAGCTTGATAATATCTTCTACCAGCGTGATCAGGCGGCTTGCTTCATTATAAATACGTTCTGCAAACCCCGTCATATCTTCCGGTTTTACCAATCCATTTTTCATGATCTCCGCATAACCTGAAATAGATGTAAGCGGAGTCTTTAATTCATGCGACACGTTTGCCGAGAATTCTTTTCTCATATTGGCAACCGCATCTTTTTCTTTATTCTGCTTATCGATACTCTGTAAAAGTGGTGTTAATTCTTCGTACACGTCATTCTCCAATGGATTCTCAAGATCCAGTCTGTTGATCGGACGGATCAGTCTCGTTACCTGCCATTTTACAAGTGCACTTGCAAATGCAAGCATGATCACTGCGATCAGTCCCATCACCGGAAATACTTTCATCGCTGTCCGGAATGCGGTATCTACCGTCTTTGATACACGCAGGATATCTCCATTTTCCAATTTCACTGCATAATAGAACATCTCTTTATTCAGCGTATTGGACTCTCGAATGTCCTGTCCGCTTCCTGTTTTTAATGCTTCTTTTACTTCCGGACGGTTCTTATGATTCTGAAACGTTACTTCATCTTCTTTGGAATCATATTTTACATTTCCGTCTGAATCGATCAGTGTAATTCTTGTATCCTTATGCACCTTATCCATTATCTTCAGATAAGATTCTCCGGAGGTATCGATTGCTACATTGATATAATCCGCCTCCTGTCTGACTTCGCCTTCCATGATATGGATCGTCTGGCGATATACGACCAGTGTAGTGATCGCATAGGCTATGATCAATGTCAGCGCAATCACAAGGATCATACTGCTCTGGATCTTTTTTCTCATACTTTGTTTCATATTATTACCTACTCATACGGTATCCGACTCCCCGGACCGTCTCAATCTGTTCACCTGCATCTCCGAGCTTCTGTCTTAAGGTTCTGACATGCACATCCACGGTTCTCGTCTCCCCGTCGAAATCATAACCCCAGATATCCTCCAGAAGCTGGTCTCTGGTAAGCACAATGTTCGAATTCTTCATCAGGCGCTTCAGTAATTCATATTCTTTCAGGGTCAGATTCACTACTTCTCCATGAACTGTCACTTCATGTTTCTTTGGATCTAACCGGATCTCTCCGATCTCAAATGTATCTTCACTGGATACACTTCCCTTCGCACTGCGTCTTAATACCGCCTTGATACGTGAGATCAGTTCCATCATACCAAAAGGTTTCGTCACATAGTCATCAGCCCCGGCATCCAGTCCTTTTACTTTGTCATATTCTGCACCTTTTGCCGTAACCATAATAACAGGAATGTCTTTCGTTTTCTTTGATGCTTTTAACTTTCTCAAAAGCTCCATTCCGTCTTCTCCCGGCAGCATGATATCAAGCAGAACAAGCTCTGGCGTCTCTAATGCCAGAGCTTCAAGGAATGAACTTCCATCTTCGAATCCGCGTGCCTGAAACCCTGTACTTTCCAGGGTATACACCACCAGTTCCCGTATATTACCGTCATCTTCTACACAAAAAATCATTCCTCATTCTCCTTCTTTATACTACAGATGATTTGTGGATTCCTGTAATTGAGAATTCCACCCACTCTGCGATATTCGTTGCATGGTCTGCAATACGCTCCAGATATTTGGCAACCATAATCAGATCGATTGCTTCCACACCTTGCAGACCTTTATTTTCAGCAATGAAATTAATCAATGTCGTCTTCACTTCCTCAAAAAGTTCATCTACCACATCATCATTTTCCATTACTTTTCTTGCCAGATCCAGATCTTTCTCTACGTAAGCATTGACACTGTCACGGACCATTTTGCTGGCCGCCTCTGACATCTTGATGATCATCGGAATATCCTGCGCTTCTGATTTGTCTTCAGTGATAATAATCTCTGCAATATCTGATGCCTGATCTCCGATGCGCTCCATATCGGTAATCATCTTAAGTGCTGCGGATATCTGTCTCAAATCTCTTGCTACCGGCTGCTGCTGAAGAAGAAGTCTTAAGCAAAGTCTTTCAATATCTGTCTCCGCCTGATCGATCTCTTCATCTGCAATTCTTACTTTCTCTGCCTGTTCCATGCTTCCTTCTTTTAATGCAGTCGTTGCTTTTCCAATCGCCTCTTCACACAACTCACCCATGTAAATAAGCTGTTTATTAAGTAACTCCAACTGTTGATCAAATCGATTACGCATATCTTAACCAAACCTCCCTGTAATATAATCTTCTGTTCTTTTATCCGCCGGAATGGAGAATAATTTTTCTGTCTCATTATACTCGATCACTTCTCCCAACAGGAAGAATGCTGTGTTATCTGATACACGTACAGCCTGCTGCATATTATGTGTTACCATAACGATAGTATAATCTTTTTTCAGCTCCATCGCAAGGTCTTCAATCTTCGATGTAGAGATTGGATCAAGTGCGCTTGTCGGCTCATCCATCAGAAGAACTTCCGGCTGTACAGCCAATGCTCTTGCGATACAGAGTCTCTGCTGCTGTCCGCCTGACATTCCAAGCGCGCTTGTCTTTAATCTGTCTTTACATTCATTCCTGATGGCTGCATCTCTTAAGGATTTTTCTACCAGATCATCCAGCTTTGCTTTCGAACGGATTCCGTGTGTTCTTGGTCCGTATGCAACATTGTCATAGATGCTCATCGGGAATGGATTCGGTTTCTGGAATACCATTCCGACTCTTTTTCTAAGCAGATTCACATCAATATCATGGAAAATGTCCTGACCGTCCAGAAGAATCTGTCCGTCGATCCTGCAGCCTTCTACCAGATCATTCATCCGGTTGATGGATTTTAACAATGTAGATTTACCACATCCGGATGGTCCGATAAATGCTGTGATCTTATTCGCTTCTATCTCAAGATTCACATTTTTCAGAGCATGGAAATCACCATAGTGCAGATCCATATTCTTAATACTTATTTTACTCATTTAAGATTCCTTCCTGTTCCTCATCTATTCTTTTCTTTACGATTTCGTGATTCGTTTTGCAATCATACCTGATATAGTATTGATCAGTACAACCAGTACCAGAAGCACAACTGCTGTTGCATATGCCTGATTCATATAGAGTCCTTCACTGGATAAGTTGTACATATGAACCGCAAGAGTACGTCCGGAGCCGAATACATTACTTGGTACCTTTGCAACGGTTCCCGCTGTATAGATCAGCGCTGCTGTCTCTCCGACGATTCGTCCGATCGCCAGGATCACACCTGCCAGGATTCCCGGTACCGCTGACGGAAGTACGATGCGGAATACGGTACGGAGTTTTCCTGCACCAAGTCCAAAGCTTCCTTCTCTGTATGAATCCGGTACGGCTTTCAATGCTTCTTCTGTACTTCGCATGATCAACGGAAGTACCATGATCGCAAGGGTAAATGCACCTGCTAATATGGAAAAACCCCACCCGCAGGTTGTTACGAAGAATAACATTCCGAAAAGTCCATATACAATGGATGGAATTCCCTGCAATGTCTCTGTCGTAAGTCTGATGACTTCTACGAATTTGTTTCCTCTCTTTGCATATTCCACAAGGAAGATTGCTGAGAAGATACCAAATGGAACAGCGATCAAAAGTGATAAAAATGTCATAATCACGGTATTAATAAACGCCGGCATCAGGGATGCATTCTCTGATGTATAATGAAGCGAAAAGATCGACGGCTTCAGATACGGCACTCCGTGGACAACTACGTACACGATCAGGAATATCAGTACTGCAAATGTAAGGATCGCTGAAAGCATGACCAGAAGCATCACGATCAGAGAACCCGGTGTTCTCGTATAGGCTTTTAATTTGTCTTTCAAAGTCATTTCATTATTACTCATGATTCTTCCCCCTGTTCAAAAGTGCCACACAGAAGTTCAGAAGCAGGATGAATACGAAAAGTACCACACCTGTTGCGATCAGTGCCTCTCTGTGAAGTCCCGATGCATATCCCATCTCGATTACGATATTGGCTGTCAGCGTTCTGACTCCCTGGAAGATTCCACGCGGCATTCTCGGCTGGTTACCTGCTACCATGATCACAGCCATGGTCTCTCCGATCGCACGTCCGATTCCAAGAACGATTGCTGCGACCACACCAGATTTTGCTGCCGGAAGTACAACTGTAAAGATTGCTCTTTCATGTGTTCCGCCAAGTGCCACAGCACCTTCGTAATACTGTGTCGGAACTGCTCTGAGTGCTGATTCTGTCAGACCGATGACCGTTGGCAGGATCATCATTCCAAGCAGAATGGATGCAGTGATCATACTGCTTCCGTTGCCGCCCCGGTGAAGACTTCGTCCGATTTCTCTTACCCACGGTACCAGAACGACCAGTCCGAAGAATCCATATACAACGGACGGAATTCCCGCCAGAAGTTCCGTAGCCATTTTCAAAGGTCTGTAGATTGCTTTCGGACAATAGAAAGCCATAAATACAGCTGTCAGAATTCCGATCGGTACACCAATGATGATCGCACCTGCTGTCACATATAAACTTCCGACGATCATTGGAAAGATTCCGTAAATATCATTTTTCGGTCTCCACAACTCGCCGGTTAAGAATTTTCCAAATCCAATCTTACTCATTGCAGGAATACCATTTGCAAATAAGAATATACAAATGAGAGCAACCGCCAGCACCGAAGCGCAGGCGGCAACTGCAAATATTACCTGCATGAATTTTTCCGTCCATGCTTTTGATTTCATATTATTTTACTACCTCATCCCAGGCAACTGCATTGCCTGTGTAAATGTCTTTTACCTGATCGCTGCTCAGCTCATCTGTTGTGTTGTTTTTATTCACAATAACTGCGATACCGTCTGTTGCGATTGCCTGGCTGTCAAGTTTGTCTTCCTCATCATCCTGTAATTCACGAGAAGCCATTCCGATATCATAACTTCCATCGATTGCTGATGTCATACCTGTTGTAGAGTCTGTTGTCTGAAGTTCGATCTCTGCTCCTGTGTTGACTTTCTTATAAGCCTCAATCAGTTTTTCCATAACCGGTGATACAGAAGAAGATCCACCGACTACAACTTTTCCGGATGGTTTTGTTCCTGCATAAGCTTCTGCTGAATCATCTCCGATATATCCGTTATCTGAGATTACCTGCTGTCCTTCTTTACTCATGATATATGAGATGAAGTCTTTTGCCAGTTCATTGTCTGCACCTTTCTTTGTTGCAATGTTGAATGGTCTGCAGATCTTATATTTTCCATCTTTGATGTTCTGCTCTGTTGCTTCTTCGCCATCGATCTTTAAAGCTTTTACAGTATCATTTAAAGATCCGAGTGATACATAACCGATTGCGTAATCATCTCCGGCTACTGTTGTAAGCATTACGGATGTGCTGTTTGTGATCTGTGCATCATCTGTTGTCATGTCTACTTTTTCGCCGTCTTTCTTTTCTTCAATCCCGAAAAGTTCGATGAACGCTCCTCTTGTTCCTGAGCCATCTTCTCTGGAAACGATTGTTATATCATTGGAAGAATCCCAGTCACCTTTGCTGCTCTTATCATCAGAAGAACCACTATCTGAACTTCCACATCCAACTGCAAGTCCTGCTGCCATTGTTGCTACGGATAAAACTGCGATAAACTTTTTCATTTTCATAATCATACTCTCCTTAGATTCTCATCTTTTTTATTCTGATTTTTTTCTTTGTCGCTTTCGACAATAGCTATCTTATAAGACGTATGTTAAATCCAAAATCTGCGAATTGTTAAATGTGTGTAAAGTGTATGTAGGAAATGTATGGAAATGTAAAATTGAATTTCTTAATTTTTCATGCTATAATTCCTCTGCAGGACTTTTCCTGATCAGCTTTTTCAAAAATTATATTCGATATTAACCTTTATACAAAAAGCTGACAGTAATATGTTCTACAGATTCGAACACAATGAATACAAACATATGAAAACTTATTATTTGAGAAGAAAGAGGATATAATTCTATGTGGATTGCAGATCAATGGAAAGATTATGAAGTAATAGATTGTAGTAAAGGTGAGAAATTAGAGCGCTGGGGACAGTACACTCTGGTCCGTCCTGACCCGCAAGTTATCTGGGATACCCCGAAAACCGAGCGTGGATGGAAACATATGAACGGCCACTATCACCGCAGCAAGAAAGGCGGCGGGGAATGGGAATTCTTCAGTCTCCCGGAACAGTGGCAGATTCATTATAAAGAACTGACATTTAATCTGAAGCCTTTCAGCTTCAAGCACACCGGACTTTTCCCGGAACAGGCAACGAACTGGGACTGGTTCTCTGAGAAGATCAGAAATGCAGGAAGACCGATCAAAGTACTGAATCTCTTTGCTTACACAGGTGGTGCTACTCTCGCAGCCGCTGCTGCCGGAGCAAGTGTTACACATGTAGATGCTTCTAAAGGAATGGTTGCATGGGCAAAGGAAAATGCAGCCTCTTCCGGATTATCTGACAGACCGATCCGCTGGCTGGTCGATGACTGTGTAAAATTCGTAGAGCGTGAGATCCGCCGTGGCAATCACTATGATGCCATCATCATGGACCCTCCGTCATACGGACGTGGACCTAAAGGTGAGATCTGGAAAATCGAGGATGCAATTCATCCGCTGATCAAGTTATGTACACAGATTCTGTCGGATGACCCATTATTCTTTCTGGTCAACTCCTATACAACAGGACTTGCACCGGCCGTTCTGACTTATATGCTTGGAACGGAGCTCAAGAAATGGAACGGACATGTAGATTCACAGGAGATCGGACTTCCTGTTACGCATTCCGGACTGGTGCTGCCTTGCGGGGCTTCTGGGAGATGGGAAGCGGTTTAACGCAATAGGAACTGACTTTCCCGGTCCTGAATAAAAATATAGAAGCGCTTTCTGTGCTGATTCAATCATGGAGTAACTCATATGCACAGAAAGCGCTTCTATATTTTTATTCAGTTACGTTTTCGCATGCTCTACTCATTAATCTTCCCTCTTCACGGCCACGTTCTATCCCCGGCTTCTGTAAAATCAATCAGCAGTTCGCCTAACGCAACAATATCAACCTCTTTTTCCATTCTTCAGATCCTCCACAATTTCATTATACCGTTTTTTATTTAACCGGTAGAAAAATAATACAACAGCTGTTACAATCCACAGAATCCCCGGAATGGTTGTAAATGCATATTTCATAATACTGATAACCGTATCATTTTGTGCCTGATTTGCCACGTATCCATATTTTCCAAGTAATGCCGCAAGCATCGCTGTACCGATCGCCATTCCAATCTTATTTCCAAGAGAAACGAATGCATATTGAAATCCATCATTCCGAAGTCCGGTTTTCCATTCTCCGTATTCCACACAGTCCGGAATGATCGCATAGATTGCTGTATTAAATCCTGAAAAAAAGAACTGTGTAACGCCTGCCAAAATATAGAATACAACTGCTGAATCTTTTACATTAAAGAAATACATTGCCAGCATTGAAATACCTGTTAAAAAGGCAAATATCGAAGCTGTCCTTCCTTTATTGTTAAGTTTTCGGAATACCGGTTGAAAACATGCGGCACCGATAATGGATGGAATAATAATGCACATAGAATAAGTAGTATAATAAGATGCATTTCCTTCTACATATGTAAAATAATATAAAATGTCAGCATTTCTTCCATATAATGTAAATCCAAATAAAACCTGTCCGATTAATGCAAGTATATACGGTCTGTTCTGCATCACGGCTTTTAACTGTACTTTAATTGATATTTTTTCCTTTTCCGGAATTGTCACCTGCTCCTTCGTCTTCGCAAAGCAGAAGAAATGGCATGCCGCAAATATACATCCATAGATAATTGCTACAAATAAATATCCGTTCTTCGCACTCTGGCTTCCCAGCTTTCCAATCAAAGGTACTGTAATAATGTTGATAATCCCGATTGCAATCATAGCCGCAACCGAACGCGAAGTATTAATTTTTGCCCGTTCATCAATGTCCTGTGTCATCGCACCGCAAAGTGTTCCATACGGAATATTTACACATGTGTATCCCAGTACAAGCAGGCAATATGTAATAATCATATAGATAACCTTTGCCGTATCTGGCCAGTCCGGATGTGCCCAGAATGTCAATATTAAAAGCACTGCCGTAATGGGTGCTGCAACAAGCAGCCATGGACGGTAACGTCCCCATCTTGTTTTTGTCTTATCCGTCAACCCTCCGACAATCGGATCATTAATCGCATCCCAGAATCTTGAAAATAACATCAATGCTGAAACAGCCGCCATACTGATTCCAAACACATCTGTATAAAATATCATTAAAAAATTACTTACAAACATCCAACTGAAATTGCATCCGACATCACCAAATCCATATGCAATTTTACTGATCAATGGCACTTTTCCATTCTTACCCTCGTTTCCCATGGCTCCTCCTTATCAGCGTTTCTGACAAAACTTCTGTTCTCTCCTGATCTAATCTTTATTCCTGTACATTAATGATTACTTTCATCGTTGTTTCCCGGTTATCATCGATATACTGATAAGCTTTCAGATACTCCTGGAATGCAAATGTTTTTGAGATCAGTGGTCTTAAATGAACCTTTTCTTCATTTACAAGTCTGATTCCGTCAACATAGTCATCGTGCCGGTACATCATTGTGCTCTTGATATCCAGTTCATGATCATTAGCCACTGCAAGATCAATCTCTGCCATTCCTGCAAACACTGCAACCAATACAATAATGCTTCCTTTTCTTGCATACTTGATTGCCTGTCCCATTGTGATGTTATTTCCTGCACAATCATAAATCACATCGGCTTTGTCTGGTCCGAATGTTTCCAACATTGCTTCACCGAAATCTTTTTCTTTTGTATTCACACAGACATCAATGCCACATTCTTTCGCCTTATCCAGACGGAGATCACTGACATCCGTGATCATAACTTTTGCTGCTCCCATTCCCTTTGCTGCCTGCGCCACAAGATTACCAATCGGACCGGCACCAAGCACGGCAATGTTCATTCCTTTCACATCACCAACCTGCTTTACTCCGTGAACTGCAACAGCCAGTGGCTCGATCATTGCACCTTCTTCATATGACATTTCTTCCGGAATTGGTGTTACTTTCGATGCATCTACTGCAAAATATTCTGATGCTGTTCCGGTTGTCTGGAATCCCATAACTTTTAATTCTTCACACAAATTGTATTTTCCGTGTCTGCATGGATAACATTCTCCGCAATAAACCTGTGGCTCAATTGTTACTTTCTGACCTTCGTGAAATACTGTCACATCTTTTCCAAGTTTTACAACTTCACCGGATACTTCATGTCCCTGTGTTACCGGATATGAGGTAAATGGATGCTTGCCGTGATATACATGAATATCAGAACCACAAATGCCGATATTCATAATCTTTACCAATACCTGATCATCTTTTACCTCCGGAACTGGTACCTCTCTGAAAATAATCTCTCCTGGTTTTGTCATTACCTGCTGTAACATATTGTTTTCCTCCTTCATTCTTTTATCTTGTCTTTTATTAAATGTTTTATTAAAGTAATTACATTATTGTACAACCACTCTATTTTGTCAATATATGAATGCCTATTTCTACTTGTTGCACAAGTTTGATCAACTTTTTTATGCATATTTACCAACTGGATATGCATAGAATTTGCCACTGGCAACTTCTCTTGCATACTTAGATATCTATAAAACCTGCCAATTGCAACTTCTTCCGAACATCTGACAATAAAAAAAAGAGGTAAATATTCAAAGTCTGTAATCATTACGAGCCTTGAATTTCACCTCAGTTTTTCATTCTTATTCTTTTTCCTACAACATATCAAATTTATAAATGCTGTATATATTCAGAGAGGAAATGTTTTGCCGCTCCGACAGCTGATGCCTCTCTTTTATAGGAGCAATTTTTTAAGTAACGTACATCATGTTCAAAACCATTATATGCCATCACTTTTTCCCCCAGTGGTATCATATACTCTGATAAATACCCCCCGACTTCTCCTCCAAGTATAATATCTGTGTCATACGCCATTCGCAGATTGGAAATCAAAATAGCCAGATTATCCAGATACTGATTCCATTTTTCCACAGTCTTTGTATTTTTCTGCTCCACTTTTTCCATAAATTGTTCCAACGTCATTTCCTGCTCTTCATCAGTCAATGCACTGGCTGCGCAATAGGCATCTGCACACCCGGCTTTTCCGCAATAACATTTCTTTCCTCCCGGCACCAGAATCATATGTCCGAATTCTCCTGCTTTCTGATTCTGACCAGCCACCAGTTTTCCATTAATACAGAATGCGCCGCCTAATGTATTGTTGAGCGAAAGATACACAGCATCCTGATATTCATGCATATCTTCTGCCATCATCGCAGCATTTGCATCATTTGCAAAATACACCGGATAAGAAAATACCTGTTCCAGAAAACTCAGACTGAAATTCTCCAATTGCAGTGCATGAGATTTCACAACCATTCTATTCGCCTGATCAATAATACCGGGAATCGAAATTCCGATTCCTAATATCTTTTCCCGGTCTTCTACATCCTTCAGGAAGTCCTCCACCATTTCAGCTACTTTTAAGCAATAAGATGTTTCTGTTGAAAATTTTAACCGCATCCGGATTGTTTTTTCTATTTCATACTGCATGTTCAGCAATACGATTCCCAGATGATTTGCTGTGATCACTACACCGACTGCATATTTATATGCCGGATTAATCCCTATCCGTTTTGCTTTACGACCGCCGGTAGATTCATATTCTCCTATCTCGATGACCATATTCCGGTCGATCAGTTCGTTTACATTAGAAAGCACCGTCGGCATACTTAAGCTCAGATTCTGCGCCAGTTCTGCCTTTGATGTAATTTTATTATTGATGATATAGTTTACAATTTTAGATTTTGTAATATTCTTTTTTTCATTTCGCCCTGCCATATCAGACCTCTTTTATAAATTATTTTACAAAAGTATCTTAGTCCTTTTTTGCTATTCTGTAAAGAATAAATATGTTGCTTCTAAAAAACTTTTTCCCAAGGCACAACGATATAAAACAAGCCACTGGGACAGATACCACTCTTTTTTCTCCATCCCAATGGCTCAATTTAATATTCCTATTACATCCGCTAACGAATCACAGACCCGATACGTAAGTTCCCGTATCTCCTGTGTCGGCTGCACAAGATCCGGCACCATGATCACATGCATCCCGGCCTGATGTGCGGACAGGATTCCTCCCGGCGCATCTTCAAACGCCATACAATATTCCGGCTGTATTCCCAGACTTTCACATGCTTTCTGATAAATCTCCGGATCCGGCTTCGCTTTCTTAACCATATCTCCACAGACCACACTGTCAAAATACGAATCTATTCCGGCCCGGATCAGATTCCCCATGGCATACTCTCTGCTGGAAGATGTCGCTACTGCCATCTTATGTCCTTGCGATTTTCCATAAGCCAGCAGTTCTTTTGCACCTTTTTTCAGCGGAAGACCTTCTTTATCCACAATTTTCCAGAAGTTATCCCGTGTCAGTTTTCCAAATTCTTCAAATGGAAAGTCTTCCCGGATATATTTTCTGAAATATTCATTCCGGCCTGCGCGGTTCATTCCGAGTGTGTGATAGATGACGTCCCCCATATGCGGGATTCCCAATTCATCACCTGCGATCTCCCAGGAGCGCTGTACAATACGCTCAGAATCGAACAACAGACCATCCATGTCAAATATAAAAGCTTTTATATCCATCCTAGAACTCTATGCCTCTTCCAAGTGCATCCTTCAGATAATCTGCAACTTCTTCTAATTTATGTACGGCCTCCATCTTCTCTTCGAATTCATCCCCGATGGATTCCTTATTAATGAGTGCCTGCTGAATCTTCTTTACATCTTTGATTAAATTCTCTGTCATATCAAAAACCTCCCTTTTACTGTCTATCAGGAAATTTACTTTCCGATGATCGATTTACCTCAATGTATGTATTAGCATTATAACACAAAACTTTTTACTATTCTCTGAAATTATGTTACAATTTGATTAATTTTTGCAAATTATTATCTTTTTCTCAGATTTGTTCATGCATCATTCGAACGAATTCTTCCATTACACGTGTTTTATATTTGTGTGTCTTGTAATAGAAGAATACTTTTCTCTTTGCTTCTTCCCCATCTAATTTGTAGTACACCAGATTTTCAAATGTCGGGAGCTGGCTTACCAGGATATCACTGATGAATGTTGCTCCAAGCTGCGTAGACGAGGCCATATATGCTGTCGACTGCTGATTGAATTCCAGCACGATATTGGGCTTAAATCCGACGTTTCGGCACAGCCTGTCTCCTCTGGTTCTGGTATCATTTCCCTGTGTCAGCATAATAAACGGAAGATCCGCAAATCTCCCTAACGGAACTGCCGGATATTTCTGGTTCAGATAATTTTTATTTTTAATATTCTTATAAGAAAGCTGATACATTCCCAGTTCTTCATTTACGGCAAAATGTTTTGGAACCGCAAGTAATATATTTTCTTCGCAATATAATTCTTTATTATATAGAATACTGTCATAGTGATAATTATCAATGACAAAATCCAGCGCATTACTGCCCAGCATTTCTTCCAGTTCGGCTGTATTCCCCTCTATCAGCTGAATATGTACATCCGGAAATTTCTGATTAAATTGGGTGATCAGAGACGGTACCACATATGCGGCAAACAGCGTACTTGCTCCTACTGCAAGATTCCCCGTCTTCAGACCCGCCAGGTCATTGATGTAATTCTCTACCCGCTGTTCGATCTGGGTGATCTCCTCCGCTGCCTCAATATATACTTTTCCGACCTCTGTAAGCTGGAGCGGTGTTGTACTTCTGTCAAATAATGGTTCCCCGATAATCTCTTCAATCTTTTTAATCCTTGCACTCAAAGACGGCTGACTGATGTACAGATTCTGTGCCGCTTTGGTAAAACTTCTTTCTTTATACACTTCATAAACATATTTTTTCCATACAAACATACACGTAACCTCTCATATCCTGCTATCATCTGTTTTCCCTTTTCACATGACAGCTATAGTCAGACTCTTATAATTGTTATAGCACTATAAGTATTGGATTCTCTGTCCACACGGACGTATCATTATATTAATGAAACAATTATTCCAATATGAATTTGGGGTTTATTGGAATAAAGATAAAATAATAAAAAGCGGGGAATAAAATTATGAAACCAATCGTACGCGCCGGGCGCATGAAACCAGTACACTCTGATATCCGTGGTCCATTATTCGTAGAAGCCATGAAACGCCAGAAACAGGGAATCGATATCTTAAAATTAAATACCGGAAATCCTGCAACCTTTGGCTTCGGGCTGCCTGACAGCATCAAAAATGCGTTGATGGAACACATGCAGGACGGTGTCGGCTACTGTGACTTCAAGGGAATGCCACAGGCAAGACAAGCAATCTGTGATTATGAGACCAGTAAAGGTATCAAAGGTATCACGCCGGATGACGTATTTATCGGTAACGGTGTCAGCGAAGTTGTATCGTTCGCTTTAACACCTTTGTTAAATGATGGAGATGAAGTCTTAGTTCCTTCTCCTAGTTACTCCCTCTGGGGCAATTCCGTATATCTCGAAGACGGTAAACCGGTCTTCTATACCTGTGATGAACAGGCCAACTGGTATCCGGACATTCAGGATATCCGTTCCAAGATCACAGATAAGACAAAAGCAATCGTTATCATCAATCCGAATAACCCGACCGGTGTACTCTATCCAAAGGAACTCCTTCTTGAGATCATCCAGATTGCAAGAGAATCCGGACTTCTGATCTTTGCAGATGAAATCTATGACCGTCTCGTTATGGATGGCAAACAGCACATCTCTCTTGCTTCACTGACAGAGGATGTTCCGGTCATTACGTTAAACGGTCTGTCCAAATCACACTGTCTGTGCGGATACCGCTGCGGATGGATGGTCATCAGCGGTCCAAGAGAACTGACCGAAGATTACAGACAGGGCATCATCCAGTTAACATCTCTGCGTCTGTGCGCCAATACCATGGCACAGATCGTCATCCCTGCAGCTCTTGATGATATGGAGACACCTGCTTCTATGGTTCGGCCGGGCGGCAGAATCTATGAACAGCGTGAAGCAACCGTTCGTGAACTTGAGAAGATCGACGGTCTGTCATTTGTAAAAAATGACGCTGCATTCTATGTCTTCCCGAAACTGGACGTGAAGAAATTTAACATCACCAATGACAAGCAGTTTGCCCATGATCTGCTGGATGTCACCAATATCCTGCTCGTTCCCGGAAGTGGATTCGACTGGAAAGATCCGGATCATTTCCGTATCGTCATGCTTCCGCAGGCAGATATCTTAAGTGATGCGATTCGCCGGATGGGAACATTCCTTGACGGATATAAGCAGAAATAATATGAGCAGCAGCCATCCTTAAATAGTACATAGATAAAATACATTCCCGATAAAAATCCAATCTCTCTTTTTTCGTCGATGTTTCAGTTATCCGGGAATGTATTTTTATCTGCTTTTCACTGTATTCCAGGCTCCGACTACTTCATTTACGGTACTGACGGTCACAAATGCATGTTCATCTGTTTCGTGGATGAAAGATAATAATTTTCCATATTCATTCTTTTCTAATATCGTTACAACTTCTACATGCTCTGCATGATCCAGGCCTCCATATGCCGGATAAATCGTCGCACCTCTGCGTAATTCCCTTACAATATAATTCTGAATTTTTTCATGCTCCTTTGAAAGAATGGATACTTTCTTACGCACATGGAATCCATCACAGAACCGGTCTAATACCTGACCGTAGATCAACGTACCAACAAGACTTATTACCATTGTCTCCCGATCATATACAAAGATCGCTGCCATCGATATGAGCACACCTATGATCGTAATACTCTGTCCTATTTTAAATCCAAGATACTTATTGATCAACTTCGCAACAATATCAATTCCCCCGCTGGATGCATTCATGTTAAATAAGACGGCCTGTCCTGCGCCAACTACGATCATGAAGCATACCAGATCGATCACGATATTCCCGGACAAGGATTCCACATGCGGAGTCAGTATCTCAAAAATCCTCAGATACATCGGAAGCATAAGTGATGCAAGAACGGTCTTCACACCGAATTCCCTGCCGATAAAAATATACCCTATGACCAACAGTATCATATTTAAGACAAATGTAATTGTCGATACCGGTAACGGAATGATCTTTACCAGAACAAGAACCAGTCCTGACAGACTTCCAAGCACCAGATTATTTGGCATCATTTCATAATATACAGCTGCCGACATTAAGAACATGCCGCCCAGCATCATAATAAATTCTTTTTTTGTTATCTTCATTTCATTCTTCCTTAATTCAATATTTCTGCACAAAGATGTACTCCTCTTTTTTGTGCAAAGAGGAGTACATCTTTTTCTGAAGGGTGTCTATGCCTAAATCTGTTTCAGGCATATCTATACAATTATCATTGTTTTTATCCAGCACCCGGCGGTTAGTCCACCAATGCCGATAATGTCTTGTCCAGAGCTATCATGATCAGCGCCGCTGCAAACGATACAACCGCAACTCCGATACATGCTACTTTGAATTCAATCTTTCCGCCAAACAGCAGTCCATATACCGGACCATAACTCTTTGCTGCAATAAATGTTGCAAATCCCCATACTGACATCATAACAGCCAGATAACGGCTCGGTGAATATTTACTGATAAATGAATGCCCCAGTGGTGAGAAGAACATCTCTCCCATTGTCAGAAGGAAGGCAAATACGATCAGCCATAACACACTTGCCTTTTCCCCACCACGCATGATATCAATTGCTGCGTAGAAGAGATATCCGACACCGATGATCGCAATTCCAAGTCCGGTCTTTCTGAACAGACTCATATCCCCCTGCGGTCTTGCCGCCAGTTTCTTCCATAATGCCGCTGTTACAGGTCCCAGGATAACACAGAACAGTGAGTTGGCTGCATCAAACCATGTAGACGGTACCTGATAACCTGCTACTACCCAGTCCATATTCTCTGCCCAGTAGAAATATACCGGCATATATCCCAGATACCAGAATATCCAGAATACGATGGAGAATAACGAAGCTACAAAGATTGCACCGATACGTTTCTTCTCGATCGTTGTAAGCGGCTGCTTTGTTCCTGTCTCTTCTTTTTTCTTTGCCTCTGCTGCTTTTTCCTCTTCTGTCAGAGTCTTCTTGAATGGAAGCTTTCCAAGATCACCTAAGAATCTCCAGCACACAAAGATATACCAAAGTCCTCCGAGAACCATCATCAATGCTGCCATCTTAAAGCATGGTGCAAATCCAAGCACACCATCTTTTGCAAATACATCCTTATACAGGATTCCCACCAGGAATGTTCCGATGAATGCACCCACATTTACCAGTGTATAACGCATCGAAAATGCCGGATCCATCTGTGATTTGTCCGTGATAACACGTCCGATGATCGCACCGTTTTTGAATAATGCAAGTCCCAGGCTTACCAGGAAGATCATCGCATATACTCCGGCAGAACTCTTTGCGATTCCTCCGGTGAAATATCCTGCCGCAGCAATAAACATACCAACCGGTGTCGTATATCTCGCACCGATATACTTATCTACGATCACTGCCCCAAACAGTGGAAGCAGATAAGAAAATGCGGTCAGGTTTGACTGCATATTGGCAGCCACTGTATCCGAAAGTCCGAGTCCTCCGGTTGCAACCGAAGCAGTTACAAAAATCAAAATCAGCGAACGTCCCAGATAATATGCCAGACGTTCAAAAATCTCTGTACAGGCACATACCCAAAACGCTGCCGGAAAGCCTTCCTTTTTTGTCTCCATATTCTTTTCCCCACTTTTTTCTAAATTCAGTCCTTACTTTTTATGTACTTTTATTTTCTCTTCCTTATTTTGTACATATATCCTTGTCTGTCTTATTTTATATCTTTCAAGAATGCTTTATATCCTCTGTAAGCTTCATAAATATCAGCCTTACTTGTCACCTCATACGGTGCATGCATAGAAAGTACAGCAACACCGCTGTCAATGACATTCATGCCATAATTTGCCATGATATATGCAATGGTTCCGCCGCCCCCAAGATCGACTCTTCCCATCTCCGCTGTCTGGAATCCGACTTCGTTATTGTCTAATACCTGACGCACTTTTGCGATATATTCCGCATTGGCATCGTTACTGTTATTTTTTCCGCGGCTTCCGGTAAATTTATTAAATACCAGACCTCTTCCAAAGTATGCTGTATTCTTTTTCTCAAATGCATCTGCATACAATGGATCAAATGCTGCACTTACATCAGAAGAAAGCATATAAGAATTTCTCAGAGCTCTTCTGACTTTTAACGGATTGCCATCTTCGGTAAGTGCCATCAGTTCTGCCACATAATCTTCAAAGAATCTGGAATGCATACCTGTTGCCCCAACACTTCCGATCTCTTCTTTATCTACCAGAATACAACAGCTTGTTCTTTCCGGATTCTCTGTTTCCAGCATTGCAAATAATGAAGTAAAAGCACAGACCCTGTCATCCTGTCCGTATCCGATCACCATACTTCTGTCCAGTCCGCAGTCTCTTGCCTTTCCTGCCGGCACGATCTCCAGTTCTGCTGAGAGGAAATCTTCCTCTTCCATATCAAGCTTCTCCTTTAAGAACTGTACTACGGCTGCCTTTACCAGCTCTTTTTCTTCTTTTTCTAACTCATCATTGCCTGTAAGCGGCTTTGTTGCAACGAGGATATCCAATCCTTCTCCTTCGACTACCACGCCCGCCTTTTTCTCAATCTGCTGCTGTGACAGATGGATCAGAAGATCTGAAATCACAAGTACCGGATCATCTTCCTTTTCCCCAATAATAATGTCCTGCACTGTTCCGTCTTTTTTTGCAATCGTTCCATGGATTGCAAGCGGAATTGTAACCCACTGATATTTCTTGATCCCACCATAGTAATGCGTATCCAGATATGCCATATCACTGTCTTCATATAATGGATTCTGCTTTACATCTATTCTTGGTGAATCAATGTGTGCTCCAAGAATATTCATACCTTCTTCTAACGGTTTCTTACCGAGCTGGAACATTACAAACGCTTTCCCCATGCAGTCTGCATACACCTTATCCCCGGCTTTTAAAGTGGTTCCCTCAGAAATACAATCTTCCAGATTCTTATATCCCCATGCATCTGCCATCTTCTTTCCAAGCTTTACACATTCACGCTCTGTCTTTCCGATATCCAGACACTCTTTATAGCGGACACTCAGCTCTTCTAATTCTTTCTGCTGAATTTCTGTGTATTCTTTCCACATATTTTTTCGCTGCATCTTTTCGCTCCTCCTTTTTACTTTGCAGTCTTTCTATAAAAATAGTATCTCCGTTCACAGAATATATCCAACAAGAAAAGCGCATGTACTATAAGAAAATCTTATTTTTTTCATTGTTCTGTCAAATATAAAATATATATTTTCCCATTATAAAATCGCAAAAAATTATCGATCGTTTTTCACAATCGATAATTTTTTCTTATGAGTTCACTACATTTTTAATTTCTTCCAAAATCTCTTTTACTTTCTTTTTGTTTCTTTTTTTTCTGTAGAATGCTTTGATCACGCACTCTCCTTCATATCCCGGAAGCAGCAGCATATCTCCATCACTATAGGAGAAATACTGACTGTCTGCCAGTGCATATCCGTCGTTAAATTCTACCTTTAATTTCATGGTATCCACATTGTCAACCAATTCTATTCCTTGTGTAAGCAACTGCGGATCATTCTTTTGTCCATTCATCATACTGCATAAATATGACTTTGTTCCATATCTGGTATAACGCTCAAGATCCTTTGCTTTAAACTCCGGCTGCTCATTTATCGATGATTCCAGTCCGATATATGCTCCGATCCGGCTGGATATCAGCGGCTTTTCTCCTATTTCATCCGGCTGCTCCAACTCATTTAGTCCGTATCCAATATAAATATCCAATGTATTTTCTCTCAGCATCCGGCTGCCTATGTAGGAATCCAGTTTACTGAAGTGGAAGTCTGCTTCGGAATGCTTATCATTAATCATCTTCTGCATCTTTGCCCAGAACAATTTGTTTATAGAACTATCGATTCCGATACGGACTACGCTGCTTTCTTTATATCTTTCTATCTCATGCAGCATCCGTTCGTGCGTCTGCACCATCTCCCTGGCATACTCATAGACAATCTCCCCTAATTCTGTCAGGCAGATCTTACCATTGCCTCTCTCCAGCAGAGTCCCTCCCGCCATTTTTTCCAAAGAGGCGATCTGCTGACTTACTGCCGTCTGTGTTACATAATTTCTTGCTCCGGCCTTTGTAAAACTCTTGAGTTCCACTACATCCAAAAAATATTTATATTTCCAAAGACTCATTTTGCATACTTCCTTCCGATGACTGCTTCAGATGATATATTTTTCTTTTATATCTTTTGTCGACAATCGTCAATGAGGTTGAATGTAATATACCATATATTTGTATATTTTTCAACATATTATTTGTATTTTATATCTCTTTTTGTATTTTATGCACAACATCTGTCATTTTAAAACCTGCTGTATGTTAAAAAGATCGTTACAGGCATCTCCTTACAACACATGACAATAAAAAAGAAATGCCTGTGTCATTACACCAACATTTCTCTTTTTCATCCATCATTCATTTTCCCGGAATCATACTCTCCAAGATCCCTCTACGACTTCTTTATGAAATCAGAAAGTCCAGTGAAAACTTCGTGTCTGCTTCCGTCATTCCCTGTTCTTTTAAAAGTCTGTGGATCGTACTCATATAATGATCCGACAATACCCTGCAGATTTCTTCTTTCTTCCTGCTCTTGCATGCTTCCAGCAGTTCTTTATGTATCGGATATTGTCGTGTGATTACTGCTTTTTTGTCCGATGCCAGATTATACCCCGTTACGATATTCCCATAATTCAGACTTTTCCATGCCTTATACAGACTTTTCATTCCGGTCATTCTGATCAGACAGCTGTGGAACTTATTATCATATGAAAACAGCTGATCATATTCGTCCACATCCAGATTCTTCATGCGTTCCAGGATTTTTTCCATCTCCTGCAGCGTTTCTTCCGGTATCTTTCCTCCCAGAAGACGCACTGCCATAATCTCATAATTCGCACGCATCAGATAGATTTCAAATGATTCTTCGAATGTGATCTCTTTCACAGAACATCCGGCATTTCTTACATATTCTACCAGGCCTTCGTTCTCCAGTTCGCGCAGTGCCTCTCTAATCGGCGCACGACTGGTCTGGAATTCCTTTGCGAGTTCCTGTTCGACAATCTTCTGCCCCGGCTGCAATTCCCTGTTAATGATCCGTTTTCTTATAATATCTACAATACTTTCACGTAATGTCTTGTATCCTAATTCTGTCATAACTTCTGTTATCCTGTCTTATTTTTCTAACTACTGGTTAATCTGATAATTTCCATCCGAATCAGCCTGGATATGCGATGCATAAAATGTCTCTACCGCTTTCACCATATACTCCGTGTCCTTTACACCGGCCGTCTCATAGGCCGAGTGCATGGCAAGCTGCGGTAATCCAATATCCACTGTATTCATGGACACCTGCGTCATCGCAATATTCCCCAATGTACTTCCACCGGCTTCATCCGAACGATTAGCAAAATACTGTAATGGTACGCCTGCTTTTTCGCAGATCATCCTGAATACTGCCACACTGACCGCATCACTCGTATATTTCTGTCCGGCATGTGATTTGATCACAATGCCGTCATTCATATAGACGCAGTTTGTCGCATCCGTCTTCTGCCTGTAATTCGGGTGTACCGCATGGGCATTGTCACAGCTCAGCATAAAGCTTCCTGCTACTGCACGGTAGAATTCCTCTTCGTTCTTTCCAAGTGCTTTGTTCATTCGCCACAATACATCATAAAGAAATGTAGATGCAGCTCCCTGTTTTGTTCCCGAACCCACTTCTTCGTTATCAAAACAGGCATAGACATTGATATTCTGTTCATTTTCCGCTGCCAGGAATCCTTTCATAGATGTAAATGCACACTGCAGATCATCCAGTCTCGGACACCCGATAAATTCACGGTTGCTTCCCCATCTGACCGCTCCCATACGGTTATACAAGAACAGATCCATGCCATAGATATCCGTATCTTTTAATCCCAATTCTTCTGCAACTAAGGATCTTACCTCTCCTTGTTCTTTCACGCTTCCCGATAATACCGGTAACATATCAATCTGTTTATTAACAGCTCTTCCTTCATTCACTTTCCGGTCCATATGAATTGCAAGACTCGGAATCATCAGAAGATCTCTGTCCACCTTCACAAGTCTGGTTTCGATTCTTTCCCCATTCTTAACCATAACTCTTCCGGCCAGTGACAATGGTCTGTCGAACCATGTCTGGCAGATCATACCGCCGTAACCTTCGGTATTCAGTACCGTATATTTCTTTGCGACCTCAATCTCCGCATTTTCTTTCAGTTTAAATGCCGGCGAATCACTGTGTGATGCTGTCACATGGAAACTGTAGTTGTCCAGTTCTTTTCCGGCTTTTACTGCAATGATACTGGAATTATTTCTTGTTACATAGTATCTTTTCCCAGGTTTGACCTTCCACTTTTCTGACTCTTTTAATTCTTCGAATCCTTCCTGCTTCAGGATCTCTTTTAATTCTGCAACCGCATGAAATGCTGTCGGTGCATGTTCTATAAATGTTGTCAGTTCTGATATGATATTTGTTTCCATTATATTCCTCTTCATCTTCCGTTTTGTTCCGTTCCTGTCTGACAAATGTAAACGGTTCTTTACTGTACTTCCCCATAATACAGCAGATCGTCATTACAAACAAGCACCAACCGCCAAAGAAATCCCTGTTTATTTTGCAAACATACCAACGATATCTTTTACCATCACAACAGCTTTATCCATTCCTTCTACTGTAATGTGCTCATATACCCCGTGGAATGCATATCCGCCGGTTCCAAGATTCGGACAAGGAAGCCCTTTGAAGCTTAATCTTGCACCATCCGTTCCCCCGCGGATCGGCGCAACATCTGGAACGATATCCGCATTTTCTGCGGCCTTCTTTGCATATTCAATGAGCTGCATGCATGGTTCGATCTTCTCACGCATATTGTAATAGGATTCTACGATCTCAATTTCAACCGTTCCTGCTCCATACTTTTCATTCAGACTGCCTGCGATCTCCTGCATTTTTGATGCTCTTGCATGGAATCCGTCTGTATCAAAGTCACGGATAAAGTACTTCATCTTTGTCTCTGTAACATTTCCATGAAAGCTTACCAGATGATAGAATCCTTCGTACCCTTCCGTTGTCTCCGGCCTTTCTGATACCGGCAGCATCTGGTGGAATTCTGTTCCAATCGTCTGTGAATTCACCAATACATCTTTTGCAGTTCCTGTATGTACACTGACACCATGGATCGTGATAAATGCTGTAGATGCATTGAAGTTCTCATACTGGATCTCACCTTCGGCGCTTCCATCTAAAGTATATCCGTAATCTGCTCCGAATCCTTCTACATCGAAATGCTTTGCTCCCCTTGCAATCTCTTCATCCGGTGTGAATCCGATACAGATCTTTCCATGTGGAAGTCCTTCTTTCAGAATCTCATCTACGACAGTCAGCACTTCTGCAATTCCGGCTTTGTCATCCGCGCCCAGAAGTGTTGTTCCGTCTGTCGTGATCAATGTCCGTCCCTTTAAATCTGCCAGATATGGAAATTCTTCTACTTTGATCGTCTTTCCGCTTGTTCCAAGTACTACGTCTTTGCCATCATAATTCTCGATGATCTGCGGATGAATATTGTCTCCCGACGCATCCGGTGCTGTATCCATATGCGCGATCAGTCCCAGTGCAGGTGCATTTTCACATCCCAGTGTTGCAGGAACAGATCCGTATACATATCCTTTCTCATCCACTCTTGCATCTTCAATTCCCAGTTCTTTCATCTCTTCCACCAGTAACTCTGCAAGTACCAGTTCCCTGTCTGCCGATGGAACCGTCTCGCTCGTCTCATCACTTGTCGTCCATACAGACACATACTTTAAAAATCTTTCGTAAGCTTTCATCTTACTTCCTCGCTTTCTGCATTTCTTAACTTTATTGTAAATCATTCTTTTATAAATGTATAATGGTGAATGTCGACAATTTAATGTTCTTAATTTTGTTATATTTTTCCCGGGATTTATGTTAAAATTCTTTTAGGTGCTCTGATATCAGATCTCCTGATATTCATTCTGATATTAGATGCTCTGACAACAGATACTTATATAATATCAAAGTGAGGTATATACATATGAAATTAATGATTGCATCCGATATCCACGGCTCTGCTTACTACTGCCGTAAAATGCTTGACGCTTACAAACGTGAAGGTGCTGACCGCCTTCTTCTTCTCGGAGACATCCTTTATCACGGTCCGCGTAATGACCTGCCAAAGGATTACAATCCAAAGGAAGTCATTGCCATGTTAAATCCTATGAAACAGGAGCTGCTCTGTGTCCGTGGTAACTGCGACACGGAAGTAGACCAGATGGTACTGGAATTCCCGATTCTTGCCGACTACTGCTTCCTTGAAATTGACGGGCGCACCATCTTCGCTTCTCACGGACATCATCACAATCCAAAGAATCCTCCGATGTTGAAAAAAGGAGATATTCTTCTGAATGGTCATACACACATTCCTGCAAATGAAGATATGGGGGATTTTATCTATATGAATCCAGGTTCTGTATCAATTCCTAAGGAAGGTTCTGCTCATGGATATATGATCTGCGAGAGCGGGGAATTCACCTGGAAGGATCTGGAAGGAAATGTTGTTGGGATTTAATTTAGAAGGCATGACTACCCGGACCTGCATAAAAAGTAGGCATCAAATGCCTTAAGAACGGCAATTGCGTAACGGTTGTGACAGCGGAAGGTTACAGTAATCAGCTGTCATTAGCGGATTTTCAAGGCTTTTGACAAGATTGTGTACCGTAGTGGACTACACCAGGTTATAGTTCCGGGTATTTCATTTCTTAACATCCGCTGCCAGTCACGACTTGAAGGAAACAATAGATAAGGATTATTGTGAATGTGGAATGCCGTTAGAAACAGTTAGAGAGTCAGAAGCACCGTTAAAGGAACGAAGCGAACGTGTTTGAGGCGAACGCCGAGTTTGAGCGTAGTTCCTTTGCTTTTAGGTGATTCTGACTCTCTTAGTGTTTCTTATGGTATGGAACCTGAACAAGAAGCCTTATCTATTGTTTCCTTCAAGGACTGAGAGGCCGCTTCTCCAGTTAATAAATTAAATCCCAAGAATTACAGAATATCAATATATTCTCCGGCCAAAGCTTTATTCATACTTCTGACTGCACAGAATTTTCCGCACATACTGCAGGTATCACTATGATCATCTTCCGGGCTTCGGCTGTCACGGATGGCTTTGGCTGTTTCAGGGTCTAATGCACAGGCATACTGTGCGTCCCAGTCAAGTTTCTGACGTGCTTCAGCCATTTTATCATCAATATCACGTGCTCCGGGAACACCTTTGGCGATGTCGGCAGCATGGGCAGCAATCTTGGAAGCAATGATCCCCTGTTTTACGTCATCTACATTAGGAAGCGCCAGATGTTCTGCAGGTGTTACATAACATAAGAATGCAGCACCATTCATAGCAGCAACTGCACCACCGATAGCGGATGTGATGTGATCGTAACCTGGAGCAATATCCGTAACAAGAGGGCCAAGTACATAGAACGGAGCACCCATGCAGATACTCTGCTGTACTTTCATGTTGGCAGCAACCTGATCAAGCGGTACATGTCCCGGTCCTTCTACCATTACCTGTACATTGTGGTCCCATGCACGTTTTGTAAGTTCTCCAAGACGCACAAGTTCTTCAATCTGGCATACATCGGTAGCATCGGCCAGACATCCAGGGCGGCATGCATCACCAAGGGAGATAGTAACATCATATTCTTCGCAGATATCAAGAATCTCATCATAGTGTTCGTAGAAAGGATTTTCTTCTCCGGTCATACACATCCATGCAAATACAAGACTTCCGCCACGGCTTACAATATTCATTTTACGTTTGTGTTTTTTTATCTGTTCAATCGTTTTACGTGTAATTCCGCAGTGAAGTGTGACAAAGTCCACACCATCTTCTGCGTGAAGACGGACAACGTCGATGAAGTCCTGCGCAGTCAGAGTTGCAAGATCTCTCTGATAGTGGATGACACTGTCGTATACAGGAACAGTACCGATCATAGCAGGACATTCATGTGTCAGTTTCTGGCGGAATGGCTGTGTGTTACCGTGGCTCGATAAATCCATGATGGCTTCAGCACCAAGATTTACAGCGCTCATAACTTTTTCCATTTCAATATTGTAATCCTTACAGTCGCGGGATACACCAAGGTTTACATTGATCTTGGTACGGAGCATGCTTCCGACACCCTCCGGATCAAGGCTGGTGTGATTCTTGTTGGCACAGATTGCAACCTTGCCTTCTGCAACAAGTTTCATAAGTGCTTCTGTTGTCATGTTTTCTTTTTTTGCTACAATCTCAATTTCAGGAGTGACAATTCCTTTTCTTGCAGCATCCATCTGTGTTGTGTAATTTCTCATGTGTTTGCCTCCGTTAAAAAATTAAATATAAGGTTATAATGCGTCAGCAAAACACATAGATTTCGATGCAGGGAAACATTTCTCTACACAGATCTGAGGTTCATAAAAGAACTATGAAATTACTGACGCCTATATCAGATGGGAAAATCTGATACTTGTGTATGCGGTACAAGGTGGTGTCCCCAATGTACCGTTTCTAAACAACTCTTAACGAGTCGTTTTTATCATAGCCATTACGCCGCTTTTGTTCAGCGCTGTAATCAGCAGAAATGCAAGAATGCTTCCTGCAATAGTAGAAATCAGAAATGGAACTACATAGACGAAGATCCCGGCAGGAGTGATTCCCATAATATATACTGCAACAGGATAAGCAGCCAGGCCGCCAAGAATTCCTGTGCCGAGTGCCTCTGCAAGACAAGTCAGGCTGAGCTTGTGGCAAATGGAGTATACAAGTCCACAGCAAAGTGCTCCAACCATACTTCCGGGAAAAGCCATCATGCTGCCAAGACCAAGCAGATTTCGTAACAGGCTGGCACAAAATGCAATTCCTACACTGTACCAGGGTCCTAACGTGACTGCTGCCAAGATATTAATAATATGCTGTACAGGTGCACATTTACTGCCTGCAACCGGAAAGCTTAAGAAACTTCCGACGATGGCAAGAGCCGTAAATACACCGGCAAGAGCCAGTCGTCTTGTCCGTGAAGAGTCTGATGATAAAGTTGTGTGTGTCATAAATAAACATTCCTTTCATAAAAAAATACCCTTCATTCATAAAGCGGATGGAGGGTACAAAAAGTAAAAAAGAAGAGATGCGGGGGCATCTCTGTCAAATCAATACATGGTATGAATCCCTCCGTTGGCATTATCCAAATCAGGTAAAGGGTCGAAACGGAATTACGCTTCCTCTCAGCCGGTTTTCTCCAGCTCCCCCCTGTTTATAAAAAACTTTGTTCAATCGTTATTATAGTCTGGCATATCGGAAAATGCAAGAAAATTTTTCTGCCGGTAAGAAGGGGGGGATTTCATATGCTGTTTAAAAAGTCTGGAAAAATATAAGGAATCTTCACATCCTACAGATTAAGTAATAAAAGTAAGAAAAGCGGAAGCTGGTGTAAAAAACAGTTTCTGCTTTTTGTGTTCCGGTTATTCTATAGATGTCGGATGATTTGATGTATACATGATATAGAAAGGTATGCTAAAATAGAAAAAGATGTTGTTATAAAAACTGTATTGGAAAAGAAGCAGCGTACAGACAGATGTATGGACTGGAGGTTCAAAAAAAGAATGAGAGAGAATAATCTAGAGAGGTTTATCAAAGCGCAGGAGTCAGAATTTAAGACAGCTCTTGCAGAGATTAAGAGTGGACATAAGAGAAGTTGCTGGATGTGGTACATTTTTCCGCAGATTCAGGGGCTGGGGAGTAGCGGTACTGCAATGTACTACGCTATTGAAGACTATGAAGAAGCTAAAGCATATATAGAAAACGCAGTGACAAATGCACATTTAAGAGAGAGCTCAGAGGCACTTTTGCAACTGGAATCAGATGATGCAACCAGAGTCATGGGATGGCCTGATGATCTGAAACTGCGTTCGTCAATGACGTTGTTTGCGCTGGCGGCAAAAGAGAATGAAGTCTTTCGGAGAGTACTGGATAAGTTCTTTGATGGAAAATTAGATGCGCAGACAGTAGATATCCTGGATATGAGATATCTGGTGATGAGAATTGATGAACCGGATTTTGGATGTGAAGGAAGACCGGACGGGGTAGAACCAATGGCTAAAGTAACCCTTCTGAAGCTGAAAAGTGAAGAAGAGATTCAGTTAGAGATTCCGGATGCGGAACTTTATCAGAAGGAGATTAATGAGGGCAATGAAGTGGCATTCAGTCCGGATGGGGTTATATTAAAACTTTCATAAACTATATGAAGCTATATGTGTGAAGCGTGGGGAGAACGTAAAAATGTGTGAAAAAGATCGCGTATGTGCTACATGAAAGGGGAGAGTGTAAAAATATGAAAAATAAAAAGGAAAAGAAGCAGGAAGAGGAAGAGCTGACCGGTATGGCGGCTGTATGGGATTATCTGAAAACATTTCTGATCATATTCTGTGTTGTATTTGCGATGAACAAACTGGTGTATATCAATGCCGTGATTCCGTCGGAATCTATGCAGAATACGATTATGAAAGGAGACCGGGTGCTGGGAAACCGTCTGGCATATATCAAAGATGATCCAGAGAGATATGACATTGTAATCTTCAAATATCCAGATGATCCGTCCAAGATTTTTATCAAGCGCGTGATCGGACTGCCAGGAGAGACGGTTACCGTGAAAGACGGGAAGATTTACATTGATGGAAAAGAGCAGACACAGGCGGTAAGCTTCTGCCCGGAAGAGATGGCAGGAAGCTTCGGACCTTATGAAGTTCCGGAAGATAGTTATTTTGTAATGGGGGATAACCGGAACAATAGTCTGGATTCCAGATACTGGGATAACACGTATGTAAAGAAAGAGGCAATTCTGGCCAAAGCAGGATTCCGGTACTGGCCGCTTAATAAAGTTGGATTTGTAAATAAATCTGCAGAAAAATAGTTGCAATTGTTTTCTGTGTTTTATATAATGAATAAAGTTTTGCGAGAAAAGGCTCTGAAGCGATATCAGGGTCTTTTCTTAACGTAAACACATAGAAGGCAGCTTGAAGATGAAAGATAGCGATATACACAGATGGATATACACAGATGACGGAAAAGGAGGAAAACAGGATGGAAAAAGATATGACGGCCGGCACTCCCGGAAAGATCATTTTCAATTTTACAATGCCGATCTTTATCGGTAATATTTTTCAGCAGTTTTATAATATGGCAGATACGGTGATCGTCGGGAAATTTGTCGGTAATGCGGCACTGGCGGCGGTAGGAGCATGTGGAACACTGGTATTTCTGATCATTGGCTTCCTGCAGGGAGTTACGGCGGGATTTACGGTTGTTACAGCACAGCACTTCGGAGCCGGAAACATGAAGGCGATGAAGAAGTCTGTGGCATCCGGTGCGGTACTTACAGGGATCGTAACCGTTATTCTTACATTGCTGAGCATGATCAGTATGGCGAAGGTGCTGCATCTGATGAATACACCGTCAGACATGTATGGAGAAGCTTACGGATATATTATGGTCATTTGCGGCGGGATTGTGGCACAGGCACTTTACAATTATCTTGCAAGTGTATTAAGGGCACTGGGCGATAGTAAGCGTCCGCTTTATTTTCTTGTGATTGCAGCACTTTTGAATATTGTGCTGGATCTGGTGTTTATCATTGTCTTTAGAATGGGAGCGGCAGGGGCAGCCTATGCGACAGTGATCGCACAGGGAATTTCGGGAATCCTGTGTCTGCTATATATTGCAAAGAAGGTTCCCGCACTGTATCTTCATAGAGAAGACTGGGAAATAGATAAGAATCTGGCCGGATGGCAGCTGAAGATCGGACTTCCGATGGCATTCCAATATTCCATCACGGCGATAGGAACGATTGTTGTACAGTCTTGCCTGAATATCCTCGGTTCTACAGCTGCAGCCGGATTTGCGGCAGCAAGCAAGATCGAGCAGGTGTTTACGCAGGCCTACGTTGCGCTTGGTACAACGATGGCGACTTACTGTGCACAGAATATGGGGGCAGGGAAATATACGAGAATCCGTAAAGGATTTAAGAGTGCAACATTGATTGGATTTATTTATGCGGTTGTGACAGGTGTGATTATTTTCTTTGTCGGAAAATATATGACGATATTCTTTGTATCAGAGAATGTAAATCAGATCATGGAATATGTGGATATTTATTTGAGGTGTGTAAGCGTGTCATTCCTGCCTCTTGTTATTGTTAATTTGTATAGAAACGGAATTCAGGGAATGGGATATGGACTGCTTCCGATGACAGCGGGGATTGCAGAACTTGTCGGACGGAGCGGTGCATCGCTGATTGCATCACATTTTGGCAGCTATATGGGAATCTGTCTGGCATCTCCGGCGGCATGGGTGCTGGCGGGAACACTTCTTCTTATTATGTACTTTGAGATCATGAAAGGAAAGAAAGACAGAAATTTGAAAAATAGATAGAAAACTGAAAAGCAACTTGTTATAATAAAATGTACGAATGAACATAGAAACATTGATGGGTGAAACAGCATGAATCAAAGAGTAATAAAAAAAGTCCGCTGTAATATCTGTTCAGCGGGATGTCCGATCGATGCTTATGTAGAAGAAGGAACGCTTGTGTCGGTAGAAGGCAGCCGGGATCTTCCGGGGCAGAGTGGAGGATTATGTTCTAAAGGAGCTGCTTCCAGGCAGTATGTTTATAACAAAGACAGGATTCTGTATCCGATGAAACGGATCGGAAAAAAAGGAAGCGGGGAATTTGAACGCATATCCTGGGATGAAGCGTATCGGATGATTGCAGAGAATCTTCTCAGGATCAAAAAAGAATATGGTCCGCAGGCGGCAGCATTTTATGCGGGATATCCGAAATGGTACAGACCGGCACTTCTGCGGCTTGCCAATGCTTACGGGTCTCCGAATTACTGTACGGAATCCAGTACCTGTTTTCAGTCGGCGGCAATGGCATGGAAATCTATTTATGGAAATGACATCTGCTTTCCGGATCTGATGCATGCACAGACGGTTCTCGTATGGAGTAACAATCTGTATCATTCCAATGTGGGAATGGCAAGACCTTATCAGTCGTTAAAAGCACGTGGGGCGAAGATCATAGCCGTAGATCCAAGAGAGACCGTAACGACACAGGCAGCGGATATCCACTTGAAACTTCTGCCGGGAACGGACGGAGCACTTGCGCTGTCTATGGCACAGGTGATCATAGAAGAAGGGCTGTATGATAAAGAATTTGTAGAAAAATATGTATATGGTTTTGAAGAATACAAAGCGTATGTGAATCAATTTCCACCGGAAAAAGCAGAGAAGATCACCGGTGTAGATAAGAAACTGATCCGTGAAGCTGCCAGAATGTATGCATCTAACGGGCCTGCCGGGGTGATGTTTTCAGCGTCTCCAGTTGTACATAATATTAATGGAATGCAGAATTACCGGGCAGTGATGTGTCTGATCGCACTTACCGGCAACTATGATATTCCAGGTGGCAATCCGTCAAGACCGGGTCCGGTGTCTCCTTGCAATGAATATGGAAAAGTAAAACGGCTGGATACGATAGAAGCCATCGGTGAGAAAGATTTTCCGGCATGGTTTGATCTACCGTGTGAGGAAGCGCAGTGTACAAGAATTGCAGATTATATTCTGAAGGAAGAACCATATCCGTTGAAAGCTGTGGTGGGATTCGGCCTGAACCACAGAATGTGGCCGGAGCCGGAGCATTTTCAGAAAGCATTAAAAGCGCTGGACTTTTATGTGAATGTAGATCTGTTTTTCTCAGATTCAAGCAAGATGGCAGACCTGGTTCTTCCGGCAGCGTCTTCCTTTGAACGAGATGTTGTGCTGAATGGACGGGGAGGAATGTTCTTCCTGTCAGAAAAAGCAATCGAACCGGTCGGAGAGGCGAAGAATGATATTGAGATCATGATCGGCATGCTTCGTGCCATGCAGTTACATGATGAAGCATTGGAACATGGCTATGAGAAATATATGGAATATATTCTGGAGCCATCCGGTGTCACACTGGAGGAATTGCGGGCGCATCCGGAAGGGGTAAAAGGACGTGTGATCACTCCGCCTGCATTTAAGAGATATGAAAAAGAAGGCTTTCATACACCATCCGGTAAGGTGGAATTTGTATCACAGATACTCGAACGTTACAAAGACAGCCACGGATATTCCGGACTTCCGGAATACAGAGATTTCCGTGAGGTGTCAGGCATGGACAGGGAAGCATATCCACTGATTCTGAATACCGGTTCCAGAAAACCACAGCTTTTCCATGCAAGAACATACCGGGTACCGTGGCTTGCAGGACTTGAAGAGGCAACACTGGTAGAAATCCATCCGAAAGATGCGAAAAAGTATGGTATTGCAGATGGTGACATGGTGAGGGTATCTTCCCCGGTGGGAAGTATCTGCGGAATTGCGGCGGTTTACCTGAACAGCCAGCCGGGAATTGTACACGTCTATCATGGCAATGCAAAGGGTGAGGCAAATGATCTGATAGACAGAAATTATCTGGATCCAATTTCAGGATTCCCGGGATATAAAAGTTATTTCTGTAAAATCGAGAAAGAAAAAGGCGAGGTGAAGGCATGAGTTACCGATTAAAATTTGATCCGGATAAATGTGTCGGCTGTTATGCCTGTCATATAGCCTGTCTGGATGCACACCATGATGTGGAAGATGTAGATGCAAAGAGCCATCGGACGGTCAAAAAGGTAGTGAAAAATCAGTTTGAAAAGAATATCTGTCCGGGCTGTGCTCACTGCGGTATCTGTATCAAAGCCTGTCCGGTGCAGGCAATTTACAAAGATCCGAAGACTGGATTTGTACTGACAGACAAAGAAAAATGTATTGGATGTCATGCCTGCGAAAAGGTCTGCCCGAAAGACGTGATCCATTTTGACAAGGATGGAAAAATGGAAAAGTGTGACGGGTGTATTGAAAGAATCAGGGAAGGGCGGGAACCTGCCTGCGTCAGAGTCTGTTTTCCCGGTGCGATTACACTGGAATAAAGACGAATAGATAAAAAGGTGAGACTGATAAAAGTAAGAATAGATGAAACTGGATAAAGCTAAGTAAAGAGAGATAAGGATAAAGGCGTATGTTAAAAATCAAGGAATATGTGAAGGCAGAAAGTCTGGAACAGGCATATGAACTGAACCAGAAGAGGACGAACTGCATTCTGGGCGGTATGTTGTGGCTTAAGATGTCGAACCGGAATGTACAGAAAGCGATTGATCTGTCCGGACTCGGTCTGAATCAGATCGAAGAGACAGAAGAAGAATTCCGGATCGGATGTATGACGACACTCCGTGAACTGGAATGTCATGAAAGATTGAACCAATGGTGTGAAGGCGCAGTAAAAGATGCGGTCAGTGATATTGTCGGCGTACAGTTCCGGAACCTTGCAACGATTGGTGGAAGTATATTCGGACGCTATGGATTTTCGGATGTACTGACGGTGTTTCTTGCAATGGACAGTTACGTAGAACTGTATAAAGGAGGGATTGTTCCATTACAGGAATTTGCGCAGATGAAAAGAGACAATGACATTTTAGTCAGAGTCATTGTAAAAAAGGATCAGAGAAATATGATCTATCTGGCACATAGAAATTCCAAGACAGATTTTCCGGTATTGACATGTGCGGTTTCAGTAAATGCTGAAAATGGATGCGTATGTATCGGTGCAAGACCGCAGAAGGCGGTCCGACTGGAACTGACAGAAGCAGTCAGAGAAAAAGTATGGAGTGGTGTCTGTACTGAAGAAGAGATGAAGAAAGAGGCAGAATGCATTGCTTCACAGGTAAAGACGGACAGTAATATGCGCGCCGGCAAAGAATACAGAAACCGTCTGGCATATGTTCTGATCCGCAGGACATTGGAAGCACTGAATACAAAAGGAGGAGATCAGTAGGATATGAAAGTAAAGATTCTTTTAAATGGGACAATGAGAGAAGCGGAAATATCCAGCGATCAGCTTCTGATCGATTTTGTCAGAGATCATGGATGCTATAGTGTAAAACGTGGATGTGAGACGTCGAACTGCGGTCTGTGTACAGTGTTTGTAGATGATAAACCAGTATTATCCTGTTCGATGCTGACAGCCAGAGTCGACGGATGCAAGGTAGATACGTTAGAAGGACTTCAGGAAGAAGCAAAAGAATTCGGTGCATTTGTTGCAGATCAGGGTGCAGAACAGTGCGGTTTCTGCAATCCGGGAATGATCATGAATGCAATTGCCATGTTCCGCGAGAATCCGGAGCCGACAAGAGAAGAGATCAAGGCATATCTTGCGGGAAATCTTTGCAGATGTTCCGGATATGAAGGACAGCTTCGTGCAATGGAAGCATTTATCGAATATAGAAAGAAAGGAGAAAGATCATGAAAGCAGTCGGACAACCGATAAGAAAAAAAGACGCAATGGCACTGGTGACAGGAAAACCGGTATTCATGGATGATCTTGCTCCAAAGGACTGCCTGATCGTAAAGGTACTCCGAAGCCCGCATGCCAATGCGATCGTAAAATCAGTAAAGACAGATGTGGCAAAAAGAGTGCCGGGGATCGAAGATATCTACACGTGGGAAGATGTACCACATGAAAGATTCACCACAGCGGGACAGACATATCCCGAACTCAGTCCGTATGACCGTCTGATCCTTGACCAGCATGTCAGATATGTGGGAGATCCTGTGGCAATCGTGGCAGGAGAGAATGAAGCGTGCGTGGATAAGGCACTTAAGATGTTGAAAGTAGAGTATGAAGTACTTCCGGCAGTACTGGATTTCCATACGGCAAAAGATAACGAAGTACTGGTACATCCGGAAGACAACTGGAAGGCACTTTGCCAGGTCGGCGCAGATAATAAGCGGAACTTATGTGCATGTGACAGCACTGAAGACGGGAATGTAGAGGCAGTGCTGGCTGACTGTGATGAAGTTGTGGAAGGCACCTATCATGTAAGAGCAGCGCAGCAGGCCATGATGGAGACATTCCGTACGACATGCTTTATGGATGCTTATGGAAGACTGAATATCTTAAGCTCTACACAGATTGTATATCATGTAAGACGTATCATTTCCAATGCACTTGGAATTCCGAAATCCAGGATCCGTGTCAGCAAACCGAGAATCGGAGGCGGATTTGGTGCAAAGCAGTCGGTCGTGGCGGAATTATTCCCGGCATTTGTCACATGGAAGACGGGAAAAGCTTCGAAGATGATCTTTACAAGAGAGGAATCGCAGATCGCATCGTCTCCGAGACATGAGATGGAAGTACATGTCCGTCTGGGTGCATCGAAGGAAGGAAAGATCCGTGCGATCGATGTATATACACTGTCGAATACAGGCGCTTACGGAGATCACGGACCGACGACTGTTGGATTGTCCGGTCATAAATCGATCCCGTTGTATAGTTCGGCAGAAGCACACCGTTTTACATACGATGTTGTGTATACCAATCATATGGCTGCCGGAGCATACAGAGGATATGGCGCGACACAGGGAATCTTTGCAGTGGAATCTGCAGTAAATGAAATGGCAGAACGATTACATATCGATCCGGTAGAATTCCGTCTAAAAAATATGGTAAGAGAAGGCGATGTGATGCCTGCATATTACGGTGAGACGGCACAGAGCTGTGCACTTGACCGCTGCCTGGAGCGGACTGCGGAACTAATCGGCTGGAAGGACAAGTATCCGTGTAAAGACATGGGAAATGGTAAAGTTCGAAGCGTCGGTATTGCAATGGCAATGCAGGGATCCGGAATCTCGGGCGTAGACGTCGGCTCCGCGACAATCAAGATGAATGATGACGGATTCTATACACTGATGATCGCGGCAGCAGATATGGGAACCGGATGCGATACGATCCTGGCACAGATGGCAGCAGAGTGTCTGGACTGTCCGATGGAAAGAATTGAAGTACTCGGTGCCGATACAGATGCGTCGCCATATGATTCCGGATCTTATGCGTCAAGTACTACGTATATAACAGGTAAGGCAGTAGAAAAAGCATGCCAGAAGCTGATTGCCAGAATCCTTGAGATTGCATCAGGAATGCTGGAGGCACCTGTGGAAGAACTGGTATTTGCAAGCGATCATGTAGAATGGCCGAAAGAACAGAAGAGTGTATCATTGGAAGATATCGGTACGAAATCCATGTGCGGTAATGGCTGTGCGCTTGAGGTGACAGAAAGTAATACGTCTCCGACATCACCGCCGCCATTCATGGCAGGGGCAGTAGAGATCGAACTCGACAAAGAGACCGGTCATGTGGAAATCCTGGATTATAAGGCTGTCGTAGACTGTGGAACCGTTGTCAACCCGAATCTTGCAAGAGTGCAGGCAGAAGGCGGGATTGTACAGGGGATCGGAATGACGCTTTATGAGAATATCCAGTATAATGAAAAGGGAAGAATGCTGAATAACTCATTCATGCAGTATAAAGTACCATCCAGAAGAGATATGGGAAATCTGCAGGTCGAATTTGAAAGCAGTTATGAACCGACCGGTCCATTCGGTGCCAAATCCATCGGAGAGATCGTAATTAACACTCCGGCACCGGCGCTTGCACAGGCGATTGCGAATGCAACCGGCATCTGGTTCAAAGATCTTCCAATCACCAGCGAACAGATTGCAATGGGCGTTCTGGAGAAAGAACTGGAAAAATAAAATATATTAGAAAAATATATAGTGAAACTACTTGCAATCAGACGCAAAAGTTATTACAATATTGGGTAACGTTTAGAAAAATATGTGGAGGCCGCTAAGATGCAGTTATTAAAAGACAGAATCCGCAAGGATGGCAAGATAAAAGAAGGGAATGTCTTAAAAGTGGACAGCTTTCTGAATCATCAGATGGATGTAAAGTTATTTCAGGAGATTGGAAAAGAATTTAAGAGAAGATTTGCAGATGAAGAGATCACAAAGATTCTTACCATAGAAGCTTCCGGTATCGGCATCGCATGTGTTGCAGCAGAAGTATTTGATGTTCCTGTTGTATTTGCTAAGAAGACACAGACCAAGAATATTGCCGGAGATGTGTACACTACAAAAGTAGAATCATTTACACACGGAAGAGTGTATGACATTATTGTTTCTAAAGAATTCCTCGGAAAAGGTGACAAGGTACTTCTGATCGATGATTTCCTTGCGAATGGAAAAGCTCTGGAAGGACTTGCAGAACTGGTTACAAAGTCAGGAGCCGAGCTTGTCGGAGCCGGAGTTGTGATCGAGAAGGGATTCCAGGTCGGAGGAGATATCATCCGTTCCAAAGGTATTCATCTGGAGTCATTGGCGATCGTAGAAAGCATGGATGAAAAGACAGGAGAAGTGGTTTTCCGCGATTAATAGATAAAAATTCAAAGGATTTTTAAGGGAATGTGAGGCTTTCATATTCCCTTTTTTTTATTCCTATGCTATACTTTATGATAAGTATGTGAATGCATAAAGAGAACTTATGGTAAGGAGTAAGAACTTATGAAAAGAGTATTGTTAAAACTCAGCGGGGAGGCTCTCGCAGGCGATAAAAAGACAGGATTTGACGAAGCTACCTGTATGGGTGTAGCCAAGCAGGTAAAGCAGCTTGTAGATGATGGGGTACAGGTTGCAATCGTAACAGGTGGAGGTAACTTCTGGAGAGGAAGAACCAGTGAGACGATCGACCGTGTGAAGGCTGACCAGATCGGAATGCTTGCAACAGTTATGAACTGTATCTATGTATCTGATATTTTCCGTTATGCAGGCATGAAGACAGAAGTATTTACACCGTTCGTATGCGGTGCATTTACCACACTGTTTTCCAAGGATGCAGCAGTAGAAGCATTGAATGAAGGAAAAGTTGTATTCTTTGCAGGCGGAACAGGACATCCATATTTTTCAACAGATACAGGTGCAGTTTTAAGAGCCATTGAGATCGAAGCAGATGCAATGTTACTGGCAAAAGCAATTGACGGTATCTATGACAGTGATCCGAAGGTAAATCCGGAAGCGAAGAAGTACGATGAGATATCTATTCAGGAGATTATCGATAAGAAGCTGATGGCAGTAGATCTTACCGCTTCTATCATGTGTCTGGAGAATAAGATGCCGATGTTGGTATTCGGATTAAATGAGGAGAACAGCATTGTTGAGACAATGAAGGGTACATTTACAGGAACAAAAGTAACTGTATAAAAATGCAGATAAGCAGATAAAAGGAGATAACACTATGAATGAAAGATTAAAACCATTTGAAGAAAAAATGAAGAAAACAATCGGAAATCTGGACGGAGAACTTTCTGCAATCCGTGCAGGCCGTGCAAATCCGAACGTTCTGAATAAGATCATGGTAGACTATTATGGAACACCGACACCAATCCAGCAGGTAGCAAACGTATCCGTACCGGAAGCACGTATGATTCAGATCCAGCCATGGGAAAAGAAAATGGTAAGAGAGATTGAAAAAGCAATCATGACTTCAGATCTGGGGATTAATCCGACGAATGACGGAACAACTGTACGTCTTCTTTTCCCTGAATTAACAGAAGATCGAAGAAAAGAACTGGTAAAGGATGTTAAGAAAAAGGGCGAAGCAGCCAAAGTTGCGATTCGTAATATCCGTCGTGATGGAATCGATTCTGTTAAGAAACTGAAAGGTTCCGATGTGTCAGAAGATGAAATGAAAGATATGGAAGATGATCTTCAGAAACTGACAGACAAATATGTAAAAGAAGTTGATAAAGCTGTAGAAGCAAAATCAAAAGAGGTTATGACAGTATAAGACCTGTAAGAGATAAAAGCAGTATACAACAGGAGGGGGATAAGGTCCAGATGCTCTGGAAACTGTCCCCTCTGTTCTTGTATACCTATTGTTATTAGGAGGAAATAATCATATGAATGTGCCACAACATGTTGCGATCATATTGGATGGAAACGGACGCTGGGCAAAAGCAAAAGGAATGCCGCGCAATTACGGTCATGCACAGGGCAGTAAGAATGTAGAGCGTATCTGCGAAGAAGCGTGGAGAATGGGCATTAAATATCTGACGGTCTACGCATTTTCCACAGAGAACTGGAATCGTCCGGACGATGAAGTCAATGCTCTGATGAAGCTGCTTCGTAATTACATGAAGACCTGTCTGAAAACGGCTGCAAAGAATGATATGAAAGTCCGCGTGATCGGGGATATCACAAGACTGGATGAAGACATTCAGAAGAGAATTCTGGAACTGGAAGAAGCAACAAAGAATAATGGCGGTCTGAATTTCCAGATCGCGATTAATTATGGAAGCCGTGATGAGATGATCCGTGCGATCCGTAAGATTGCAAAAGACTGCGTGGATGGAAAAGTGGATCCGGCTGAGATCAAAGAAGAAACATTTGAGCAATATCTGGATACAAAAGGAATCCCGGATCCGGATTTGATGATCCGTACCAGCGGGGAGCTTAGGCTTTCCAATTATCTGTTATGGCAGCTTGCCTATACAGAATTTTATTTTACAGATGTTCCGTGGCCGGATTTCAGTAAAGAAGAGCTGGAAAAGGCGATTGAAACATACAATCACCGTGACAGACGTTATGGTGGTGTGAAGGAGGAAGAAGAACAGAATGTTTAAGACGAGATTATTAAGTGGGATTGTTCTGGTTATCATCTTAATTGCAACGGTTGGAACCGGCGGTGGTTTACTGTTTGGATTTCTGGCACTGATCAGTCTGATCGGACTGTCAGAGCTTTATAAAGTTGTGGATGTGCAGAACAAGATATTAGGACTTACCGGTTATCTGGGAGCTGTTGTATATTATGGAATTTTATATACCGGACAGATGCAGTATATGACACTTCTTACGATTGCATTTCTGGTAGTACTGATGGCGGTGTATGTGTTTTCATTCCCGACATTTAAGGCAGAGCAGGTAATGACGGTGTTCTTTGGCGTATTCTATGTTGCAGTGATGTTGTCTTATGTGTACCAGACCAGAATGCTGGAAGACGGAGCCGTTGCAGTATGGCTGATCTTTTTAAGCTCCTGGGGGTGTGATACCTGTGCGTACTGTGCAGGCATGCTTCTTGGAAAACACAAGATGGCACCGAAGTTAAGCCCAAAGAAATCCGTAGAAGGCGGAATCGGCGGAATTGTCGGAGCTGCATTACTGGGTGCAATCTTTGCAGTTGCAGCAAATAAGATTACAGGAGCTGGTGTGAATCCGGCACAGTATGCGGTTATTTGCGGAGTCGGCGGTATGATCTCGCAGATCGGAGATCTGGCAGCTTCAGCGATCAAACGTAATCATGATATCAAAGATTACGGGAAACTGATCCCGGGACATGGCGGAATCCTTGACAGATTTGACAGTGTTATCTTTACAGCACCGATCATTTATTATCTTGCAACATTCCTTGCAGGAAGATTGTAGGAGGTAAGTATGAAAAAGATAGCAATTTTAGGTTCTACAGGTTCCATTGGAACACAGACCCTGGAAGTGGTAAGAGAGAATGGAGATATCGAAGTACTCGGACTGGCTGCAGGCAGCAATATCAAGATGCTGGAAGAACAGATCAGGGAATTCCACCCACAGATCGTGGCTGTATGGTCGGAAGAAAAAGCAGACGAATTACGTGTTAATGTAGCAGATACAGATACAAAGATTGTTGCAGGCATGGATGGACTTCTGGAAGTTGCAACGATGAAGGGAACAGAGATCCTTGTAACGGCTGTTGTCGGTATGATCGGTATCCGTCCGACAATTGAGGCAATCAAAGCAGGAAAAGACATTGCACTTGCCAATAAAGAGACGCTGGTAACGGCAGGACATATCATTATGCCGCTGGCAAAAAAGATGGGAGTATCCATTCTTCCGGTGGACAGCGAGCACAGTGCAATCTTCCAGTCTTTACAGGGAAATGATCACGGAGCACTTCATAAGATCCTTCTGACAGCATCCGGCGGACCGTTCCGTGGAAAGAAATCGGAAGAACTGATGGAGATCAAGGTGGAAGATGCATTGAAGCATCCTAACTGGTCAATGGGACGTAAGATCACGATCGATTCATCTACAATGGTAAACAAAGGTCTTGAAGTTATTGAAGCCAAGTGGTTATTTAATGTAGATGTGGATCAGGTACAGGTCGTGGTACAGCCGCAGAGTATCATTCATTCGATGGTAGAATATGTAGACGGCGCAATTATTGCAGAACTTGGAACACCGGATATGAAGCTCCCAATCCAGTATGCACTGTATTATCCGGAAAGAAGATTCCTTCCGGGGGACAGAGTAGATTTCTGGACACTGGGCAAACTGGAATTTGAGAAGCCGGATACAGACACATTCTACGGACTGGAACTTGCATATGAAGCAGGAAGAAAAGGCGGAAGTCTTCCGACTGTATTCAATGCGGCAAATGAACTTGCAGTCAGCCAGTTCCTCAACAGAGAGATCAAGTATCTGGAAATCACGGAGATCATTGAGGACTGTATGAAAGCGCATAAGAATATTGAAAATCCAACGCTGGAACAGATTCTGGAGACAGAAGCAGCGACCTATGAGAGAATCAACAGCAGGAGGTAACAGTAAATTTGGGAATTATATTAGCAATCTTATTATTCAGCTTCATCATATTTTTTCATGAGCTGGGTCATTTCTTACTGGCGAAGAAAAATGGAATTGATGTAGATGAGTTTGCTATAGGAATGGGACCGGCAATCTATTCAAAAGAATATAAAGGGACCAAATACGCCGTGCGTATCCTTCCGATCGGAGGGTTCTGTGCGATGGGGGAAGACGAAGAAACGAATGATTCGCCGAACAATTTTAATAACAAATCTGTTTGGGCGAGAATCTCTGTCATAGCGGCAGGGCCTGTGTTCAACTTTATCCTGGCTTTTATATTTGCCGTGATCATTACAGCGATGGTCGGCTATGATAAGCCGGTGATCGGAGCAGTAGAATCAGGCTATCCTGCTGCAGAAGCAGGCCTGGAAAAAGGTGATGAGATCGTACAGATGGGAAACAAAAAGATCCATATCTTCCGTGAAGTCAGCTTTTACAATCAGTTTCATTCTAATGAGGATGTGGCTGTTACCGTGTTAAGAAACGGAAAAGAAAAGACGGTCACACTGACACCGAAGATGGATAAAGAACTGGGCTATAAGAGATTAGGAATAGGAAGTTCCGGTTATAGCAAGGCAAATCTGTTGACGGCTTTTCAATATGGCGGATATGAAGTGAAATTCTGGATATGTACAACTGTCGATAGCTTAAAGATGCTTGTGACAGGCCAGATTGGAGTAAATGAACTTTCGGGCCCTGTGGGAATTGTAAGTACTGTAGATACAACCTATAAAGAAAGCCGTTCTTATGGAGTATTTGCAGTTGTGGTACAGATGTTAAATATGGCAATATTGTTGTCTGCGAATCTTGGTGTTATGAATTTGCTGCCACTCCCGGCATTAGATGGGGGACGTCTGGTATTCCTTTTTGTGGAGGCAATCAGAGGAAAACGTGTGCCACCAGAGAAAGAGGGATATGTACATCTGGCAGGAATCATACTATTGATGTTGTTGATGGTATTTGTAATGTTTAATGATATTAATAGAATATTTTTGGGCAGGTAGAAGTGCTGGCAGATCTATCAAAAAATCATCCCCCTTAGGTAGAAAATAGATAAAGTCTACTTAAGGGGGACTTTTGATACCAAAGTATACAAAAGAGAACATTATTTGTTTTCGGAATTACATTCCGGCAAACCGGTAATACTGGTTAGCAGTGATAATATTCCGGCCAGCATGGATGTGGAAATTACTAATTTCGTGTCTATCTGCCCAAGTACAGTTACGGTTCCAATTGTTGCTATGGCGGTCTGCGCGACAGTCTTTATTGCCCTGATACCGGCACATTTAGCCCATTTTTTCCAATCTTTTGCTTTCATGTTACCATCCTTTCTTTTCAGGGTTGATTAAGACGTTTATCATTAGAGCGATTCGATTATTATCCATACAGTTCAGCAATTCGTGATACGCCTACGTAAATTTCGGAAATTTTATACCATGTAGTATAATCGACTGTTCCGGTCTGTGGTAGTCCGAATACTTTCTGGAATGTACGGACTGATTCTGCAGTTGCAGGTCCGTAAATCCCGTCAGCAGTAATTTTCGGAATAGCAGGATAAGCACCTGCTATGACATTTAATTGTTCCTGTATCTGCAAAACTTTATTGCCGGAAGAACCAATTTCCAGAGTATAGCCAGGCCAGGAGGATGGGATGCCGGAGATGGCTTCGGCGGTGTTAATGTACATGTCGTCACCGTAGTAGTAACGGAGAATTTCGATAGGGGAATAGCCCTGGTCGCCTAAGGATTTGGATCCCCATTGGGTCAACCAAATTGTCATAACCTATAAAGTACCCGCAAGCCAAGTAAAATCAAGGGTTTGCGGGTATTTTACCTGTATAAGAAAAAGTAGATTTTGAGAGAATCGTTCTTGCGATCATAGATAATCTTGTCGATGATCTGCTTCAGGGCTTCGTTCTTTTGCACGTATGTATAATTGTTGGAGATGAGAATATCATACACACTCCGGACCTTCTGCAGCATAGCATCCGCCGGATCCTGATCAGATTTATGCGCTGCCTTTTTCAAATCCTTTAATTGTTGTTCTAAGGATTCACGTTCTTTCTGAATGATAGCTTTATTCGTTTTATATTCTTCCAGTGTATCAATCCCTTCCCGGTAGGAAGCTTTTATTCGTTCCTCTTTGCCGGTTAAACTTTCCAATTGTTCTGTTATAGCCTTGCGCTCATCAAACTGATCTGTCGGCTGATATTCACGCAATTCATAGACAATATCTTTGGTATCCAATATTTCTTTGATACAGGCCAGAACTTCCTTTTCAAGGACCAGTGAGCTGATGCCGTTCGGTTTTTTGCATTTTCCTTTGCTATATCCGTAGCAGGAGAAGTAAGAATATTTTTCCCCATTGACTCGTTTCATAGTGGTTGAGGTTAGGGTGCGTCCGCAATCCGGGCATTTCAGCAGTCCAGAGAGCCAGTGCTTATAAGTGGAAGAGGGACGCTTGCCAACCGGCTTGTAGGTGGCTTTAAATCGTTTCTGCGCTGATTCAAAGAGTTCTTTTGATATGATAGCCGGCTGTTGCCCTTCTGTAACAATCCATTCGTCCTTATCTTTGATACGATTGGTGCTGTTCTCTGTCCGGTTCCACCGGATCATGCCACAATAGGAAGGATTCTGGATGATATATTCGACAGATCTTCGCTCAAATGACTTTCCGTGCGAAGTCTTGAGTCCTAAAGAATTTAGGTATCTGGCAATGTCGAAGAAGCTCATACTTTCATTTGTGTATTTTTCGAATATAGTACGAACAATCTTTGCTTCTTCCGGAACAATCACCGGCGGCTTGCCATGCTCCACAACCTTGTAGCCAAGCGGCGGACGTGCCTGGTATGCTCCGCGGAGTGCATTTTCTTTCATACCTCGATACACTTCGCCAGATAACCGGATAGAGTAGTATTCGTCCATCCATTCGATGATACGCTCGATCAGGCTGCCAAATGGATCATCGGAGAGTGGTTCAGATACACTCACGACATCTACATTGTGTTGTTTCTTTAGCAGAGACTTGTAAACAATGCTTTCTTCCTGATTCCGGGCGAACCTGGAAAACTTCCATACCAGGATCTGATCAACCGGATGATCATCACCTTTGGCCAGTCCGATCATCTCCTGGAAGCCGGGACGCTTGTTGGCTTTTCTTCCGGAAATACCAAGGTCCGTGAAGATCTTCAGGATTACAATATTGTTCCTGGCTGCATAGTCCCGGAGGAGGTGCTCCTGGGAGTCCGGGGAGATCTCTTCCTGATCATGAGTGGATACCCGGATGTAGCCGTATGCATATTTTACGCTCATTGTATCACCTTCCTGTAATTATATGTGCGACGTCGCACAAAAATGGGTACAAAAAATAACACCTATGCAGGTGCCAGGGAAATGTGATATAATACTCTTGTTCAGGGAATGTTATATCGTGCCTTGGCACTGTATAGTATTCAATAGATCCGCCTCTGTTGTCAGCAGGGGCGTTTCTTTTTTTATTTCAGCAGATCTGCAATACAAATCTTAAGATCACCATAAATCGTAACAGTAACTTCATCGTCAAAGGAATATTGAGTAGAATCCTCTGTTCCTTCGAAAGAGTACACCTGTATGGTCTGTTTCAGCGGATTTACGATCCAGTATTCACGAACACCGGCAGTGCGGTATTTGAACAGCTTTGTCAGGTAATCCATGCGCTGACTGCTCGGTGAGACAATCTCGATGATAAAATCGGGAGCACCATTGCATCCTTTGTCATTGATCTTTGATGGATCACAAATTACAGAGATGTCAGGCTCCACGTAATTGTAATCATCCTGATTCAAGAAAACTGCAAACGGAGCAGGTAAAACCTCGCAAGGACCGCCCTTTGATTTGATGTAATTCCTCAATGTGGAAGAAAGTTCCATTACAAGTCGTTGGTGCTGGTAGCTTGGCGGTGCCATATCATAGATCTGTCCGTCAATGAGTTCTGCACGTTTTCCTTCCGGAAGAGCATAGATATCTTCGATGGTATAATGGTCATCTTTTAATAATGGCATGTGATCACGTCCTTTCGTAGAGTATAGTTATTTTTGATGATTTTTCTTATTGTTGTATACAGAAATATCGGATATAATACAGAAAAGGAGGTAGTGCTATGAAAAAACAATTTCTTAAAATTATAGATTTTTTGATCTTTATTTTTTCTTTTTTACTTCTTTTAAGTACTTACTTTAAATTACTATCGATTACTTTTTCTAATAATGAAGATAATTTTATTGTGTTGCTTTGGATAGTGGGCATTTGTCTTGCAAGTAAATTTACTCGTCCTCTATATCAGGAGATTCTTGCACTTCGGTTGCCAGTGGAACGTTGGCTGCAGATGCATCATCTAAAATGATTGGTTCAACTTCCAGAGTAGTACAACCAGTAAGTAACGCATCAACAGGATTTTTTAAAGATTCTGGATTTATTCCGGAATCTTTAATTTTTTGCAAAAGATCAGCTTTCTTTTCAAGCACCTCTAATTCAGCTTTTTCAGCTTCTGCATGTTTGATACGGTAATCATCTTTAGCCGAAAAAATGCTTTTTACAATATCAATTGCTCCAGGTACTTTAAATGAGAGAGCGCTGCCGCCGCCTAAGAATACAAGTATAGCAAAAATGAATTGCCAGTTATCTACTAAAAGATTTTTTACATTAACAAGAGAGAATACAATATCTCCAGGAGAATTTAAAGATACTTGAGTCGATATGCATTCCTCTGAAGCAATAGAAGTCAATAATTCGGTAGTTCCGTATAGAACGTTATTGATTGAGCGTGGACCGATAGGTGTTTGCTTTCGAACATTAAGAACGAAAGACATATCATTGCCAAACATATAATAATTATACAAAGCATTGAGTATTTGCTTTGAGTAAGAATCTAAATTTGAAATACCATGATAATTAGAGATTGCTCTACATAACGAATAGTTTAGTTCTTCATTTTTCACTGTTCGAAGCAGAGTTATGTGTCTGCGCTTCTTATAAGGGCAGGAAACATCGTTTATATCAACATCGTGATTATCAATACGATATATAACGTTCTGCTCAAGTTCTAGAGTTTTTGAATCATCTTCATAGTATTCACCAGCAAGTGCAAAAGTAATATAGCTACTTTTAGCACTTGGGATTACGAGAATATCATTAGTTTTGATTTCGTAAATAAAAGAATGACATTTATTAATAACGGTTGAAGGGCGATGAATTTCTTTAAATGTCATTAGTATATCATCTTTTAATGAATCTTTATTTGATTCCGAAAAATCTGTTTCTTGCGAAATGTTATTCCAAGCCAAGGCAACAAAACGCTTTGAAAGAAATTCATTATAAAAATAGCCTTTTTTGGTGCGAATCATCCAAAAATGTGTGGTGGGTGGAATGATCGGAACGCTAAAATTTTCAATTGCGTCAAGCAACGCCAATTGATCTGTATAGGTCATACTTTATCTCTCCTTGCAACTTATTTATGATTTCCCTGGTGTTTGGTAGACACCGGGGAATTTTTTATTTTATTGTGCTAAATCTAATTCGAACGGTGCAAAGTCTATATCGTAATTATCGCTGCTGCCCTCCATGTGCAATTTGAATTGAGCCGGATCTAATTTTCCGAAACAAATTACACCGGATGTTGATGCCCCAGGCAAAATGTCTGACGAAAGATCTTCGTATTGTTCATAGGCATTTCCGTATGTTTGGTCATATTGCTGATCATTCTGGATTGCAATGGCTGAAGAACTCCATAAACTAAATTTGTCAGAACTATTGTTTGTTGCAGTAACATAAACTCTAGTTTCTTCTTCTGCGAATTCAACCTTTGTTACGGAAACAGAAATTCCATTTTGTTCAGATACTTTGTCAGTAAACTCCCATGTTGTGTTAGCTTTACCGAATGATTCGGTATAAGAAGTTTTTTCGACAGAGTTAGCTTCGAGATAAGCCCAGCTGGAATCAACCCCCATAACAGTTTGCCCATCGTATGATCCGTCAATCTTGGCATCGACACTAATATAATCATCTTCATTTATCTTGTCTTTTACCAATTTTTTTGGTACTTCAAGTAATACGCTATTATTATAATCAAGATCTATATATACCTGATAACCATATTTTTCATCGTCTTTGTCAATAGAAGAAACGCGTCCGTAGAATTTAATATATTTTCCTTTGTAATCATCGGGGTTACTTGCTACGGCTTCAATATCATCGACATATTCTTTTTTCTCGCTTTCAGTTGTTTCTTTTTTGTTACCAGACTCTGAGTTACCAGAATCATTAGAGTTTCCTGAACCAAATAAGATGCCAATTCCGATAAACAATACTACAACAACAATTATTGCTATGAGACAACCGTGTTTTTTCTTTTTAGGCTGAGGACTCTGTTTGCTGCCTTGATAAGAAAATGTGTTGTCGTTAGATGGTGACGATACTTTTTCTTCATTAGGAAGTTCAGTACCGCAATTACCACAGAATTTTTGACCGTCTGGGTTTGGAGTGTTACATTTTGGACAATTCATAACTCATTCCTCTTTTCTTTAGTTTTTTGCGTATTCAATCAAATATCTCCGCCATACAAATACTATCGTATCAAGAGGGCAGTGTATTTATGGTTAGAGATACTGGATGAATTACATATATCTCTTTACAACTTCTATTAAACGGTTTTTGTATTTGTACAAATCGTTTAAAGAGTCGATATAAATACGTTCGAATTTTTTATTAGCATCCGGGATGAGAAGCTGTTTATTTCTTGCATCAAGATTGAGGCGACAAATCGGTTTTCTATTATTGTCTTTATACAGAATTCCAAAATAACTTTCGGTATCACGGTGAACTATATCTTCAACGGGTACGATACCAGCAAGAAGTCCGCGAATAATGTAGAAACTTTCAATTTCATCTTCCGTTGTAACAATCTTTGATGCGGGTTCTTTAATCTCTGGTTCTGATTCTTCATCTTTATCATAATCGTCAGCTAATGCAGAAGAAATTTTACTATTTACTATTTCATTTACAAAAGAAGAGAAAGCTCGTTTTACCACAGGCGTAAATTTTTCAATTATTCTCTGATTCTTTTGACCATCGTATATATCCGCTAAAATAAATCGAACAAAGTCTTCTGTCGGAGATTCAAACTGTTTTGTTAAGATGTTTTTTATTTGACTGCTATATTTAAGCTCTTCGGCAGTACTAAATATTTTGTCCTTATCAAAATTATCTTTACAAAATTTTTTTAATTCATTGATGGAAGAATCTTTTAAATTTGCCATGTCTATTTCTAGAAATGGCACAAGATCCATTTTGTTTGATTCTTCTAAATCTGTATAAAAACGATATATTATGCCATTTGTAAGAATGCCAAATTTAGCAGGAGATGTCCCGAAATATCTAAAAAGTTGAGACGAATGTTTGTCGAGTTGCTCTGAGCAACTTTTGCATTCGACTAAAATATTCGGCTGTCCATTTTCAAGGATTGCATAATCAACCTTTTCGCCTTTTTTAATTCCTACATCAGCAATATACTCTGGGCAAAATTCATTTGGATTGAAAACATCATACCCAAGAAGTTGAAATAAAGGCACTACAAGAGACATTTTTGTGGATTCTTCTGTAGTGATGGTGTCTTTTAAAGACAGTATCCTTTCTGAAAATTGTTTAATTACATCATTGAACTCCATACATTTTCCTCTCTTTCATATTTTATAAATCATCACCATATAGATAGTGGTGTTCAGCTCGGTGGAACATATCGCAATGTTCCTGAATAAATTCAACACGTTTCTGATCACGAGCAATCAGCTTCTTTAATCGTCTTCGTTCCGCTTGCAATTGCTTGATGCGATCAAGATAGATTTGAGCCGGTTCTGGATCTTTGTGTGGATGATGAGCATAGTATTCAATTTCTTGTACATTACCTTTTAAAAAGTCATCATTTGTTATATGACTCATGGCATGCTCATATGCCTTAAGCTGAGATTCATAATTCAATCCGGCATTGATTAGTATCGTGTAGCTTCCGTCTTCGTTCGGAACAACCATTTCATTTCCTTTTTTACTAGGAAAGTCCATAAGAACGACATTAACATCCGGTGTCGTCAATATCACCACGTTCCTTTCGTTTAAGCGCGAGAGCCATGCTATGCAGAGCTTTTAAGTCGTCCGGATCCATATCTTTCTGGACATCAAACAGCGCTTTCAGTTCTTTGTTTTCAAATATCTCTTGTGCTACCTGTGCAGTTTCGTTGTTTGTGTAGTATTCGTTGGTATTTTTTCCAGTGCGAATATATTCGGCAGTTACACCAAATAAATCAGCTATCTTCTGTAATTTAGCATCTTTAGGATTGCTTCTACCATTTTTCCAGTCTGAAAAAGTGGATTTTGTGATTCCAGTAGCCTTTGCCACGTCAGAATCTTTCATCCCTTTGGAATCTCTTAACTTGCAATAAATTTCATACATAATACACCTCTAAATAATAAATTCTGAAATCAGTACAAAAAGTTATTGACAAGTTCTGAAATCCGCACTATAATAAAGCTACAAAGTTCGGAAATCAAAACAGAATTAAGTTTTAATTCATTTGTCAATGTATCTGGTAAATATATTGTATCTGATTTCCGAACTAAAATCAATAGAAAGTTCGGAAATGAGGTGATTATTTTTATGTATGAAAGATATGTAGAACTTCGAAATCAAAAAGGTGTATCTGACTATAGGGTAGCAAAAGATACAGGGATTCCGAAGTCTACTTTTTCTGATTGGAAATCAGGAAGGAGTAAACCGAAGATAGCAAAGCTTAAAATTTTGGCTGGATATTTCGATGTGGCTGTGGATGAATTAATTTCAGCAACAGATGAAACAGGTTCAAAAGAAGGGAGGGAGTAGAAAGTGGCTGAAAGCGTATCCGTTTTATTAGTATCAATAGCCGCAGTATTAACGGCTATCGATCAAATATCCATAGTTCTTACAACAAAGAAATTATGGAAGCAACAGCAGCAATTGCAGCAACAATTAGAGATGCTACAGAAAGAACAGTCTGAATTATAAAGCGTTTCGAATTTATAGTAGATTCCTGTTTAGATGCTTCTTGCATTTGTAAAAGAGTATCGTGGGTTTCTTTTAAAAAGGCGTCACGTTCACTTTGTTTGTTAATTTCATCAACCATTAGTTGGGCGTGCCAATTAGGATCCATGCAATATATCTCCTTTCATAAATACTCAGCGTGGCAGTGCTTGTATTTAGAGTATAGGAGGAATTTGAGGAAGATGCAATAGAAGAGAGGTGGATATTATGAAGCGATTATGCCCAGTATGTTTTACCGAGCTTCCAGAGAATGCAAATTATTGTCTGGTTTGCGGAAAGTGTATGAGAGAAAATGTGGAGCAGACCGTTCAATATATAGGTTGTTCACCAGTAACAACAGTGGTCGGAATAAATGATTGTGCGATTCATGTCAAAGATCAGAATGCAACAAGTACAAACAGTGATACATAACCTATAAAGAGGTGATGCAGTTTGAAACATATATTTATTTTAAGACTTATACGAAAAGAAGATGGAAGTCTTATTTCTGAAAGAGATATGGATACTATGGCGGAAAAAGATAAGGATGAAGCCGTGAATGAGTTAAACGGGAATTCTGTTGGATATTTAGGATACCAGAAGTAGAAAACCGCTTAGGCGGTAGAAGGGAGGACAAGCATGAAAAGAAGAGGACCAAGAACAAAATGGCAGAGAATCATCAGGGAAACAATATTTGAGGTTCTGATTGGCGCCGCAATCGGACTTGCATTTGATGCAATGTTATTTATCTGGTTGCTTGTAAGGTGAAGGAGGTGAGGACGTTGCAAGAAGAAATCAAAGAAGAGCACCCGTATAAGCCGGCAAGCTTCGGGCGCTCAAGAAATTAGTCAACTATATTATATGAGAAGAAAGGAAATTAGTCAAATGATTAAAGCAACATCACAGTCCGTTTGCAGCGGAATAACGGGATGTCAGGTAGAAGTACTGGGATCCGGAGCAGAGTTATTAAGGGAATATAGAGGCGTTACGGCGACAATGTATAGATCACTTCGTGGACATATGCCAGAAGAACTGGCAAAAGAAGTTCTGGTAAGTATTACAAAGGAAGCCATTAAACAGGCGGAGGAGAAAAGATGAAGACGCTGAAAATTACAACGGATAATAAGATCTCTATCGTCGATGTAGATTTTAAGGATTTCAGATCTATCCAGCAGGCAGTCGGCGGATATTTCGAGACTGTGAAGACAAGAAAGATGTGGGACTACTTCAAAGCTCCGGTGATTATGCTGGTTGATGAGGAAGGGTTAATCAAAGGACTTTCTTGCAATGCAGTGGCTTCTGTATTCTATGGAATCGAAGAGCATGGTTGTATGATTGCCGGCGATGTGATCTTCGGCTTGGTTCTGGGAGAAGATATTATCGGATTTGGCAATCGGGATACAGAGCAGTGGATGGAAAAGATGCTGAAAGATTTTCCTGTATTGCAGAAGGAGAACAGCTATGAGTGATGGAAAGATACATATTCCGGCCAGAAGGAAACAGCCGGTAGGTGATCAGATGGTGGTCAAAGTAACACCGGAAGCATATAACGCACTGGTAGATATTTATAACGAATCAACTTTATCACTTAAGCAGATTGCAAGTCTTTTAATCGTAAAGGCTGCAGAGCAAGTGGTGTATGACAAAGAATAGTCGGAGGTAGAAATATGGCAACATTATATGAATTAACAGAGGAATACAGGCAGCTTTTGGAAATGATGGAAGATGACACCGTTGATCCGGAGGTGCTGCAGGATACATTGGAAGGCGTAGATGGTGAAATTGAAGCAAAGGCAGATAACTGCGCAAAGCTGATTCGTGAACTGAATGGTGTGACAAGTGTGATCAACGAAGAAATTGAGCGTTTAAAAGCGAGAAAAGACGTGATCTCCAACAATGCTGATAGAGTAAAAAAATATCTTGAGAAGGCAATGATCGATACCGGAAAGAGAAAATTTAAGACAGCTTTATTCGGATTTAATATTCAAAAGAATCCGGCATCAGTTGTAGTTGATCAGGAAGATAAGATTCCAGAAGAGTACTGGATCAAGCAGGAGCCGAAGCTGGACAAGGCTTCACTCAAGAAGTGGCTTAAAGATAACCCGGCAGATTTTGCGCATTTGGAGCAGAGCGAAGGATTAAGAATTCGATAGGAGATATGGATATGTGGGAAGTAAGAGTAACACAGAAATATACATCAGATCACGGAATTGATTTAGAAGAAACAGTAGTTTTTAGAGTAAACAACTTAACGAAAGCGGGCGTTATCGTTGATATATTTAAAGGATATGGTATTGGAAAGATGAGTTATTCCATTACCCAGAAACAGGAGGAAGAGGATAATGAGTAAAGTTATTTGTATTATGGGAGAATCCGGATCCGGCAAAACAACATCCATGAGAAATTTAGATCCAAAGTCAACATATTATATCGATGCTGACAAGAAGGGACTTTCCTGGAAGGGATGGAGAAAGCAGTACAACAAAGAGAACAAAAACTATCTGGCATGCGACGATGCAAATATTGTCCGTCAGTATATTAAACGAATTGCAGAAGCTTGCTCTGGAGTCAAAGTGATTGTAGTTGATACAGTCAACGGACTGATGGTAGCTGACGAGATGCGCCGGAGTAAGGAAAAAGGTTATGACAAATGGGTGGATCTTGCAGCGTGTGTTTGGGATCTGGTATGTGAAGCGTATACATACAGGGATGATCTGACGATTATTTTTACGGCGCATACACAGACAGATCACGATGAAGCCGGTTATATGTTCACCAGAATCAAAACTTCTGGTAAGAAATTGGACAAGATCTGTTTGGAAAGTAAGTTCACTACAGTACTGCTTAGCAAGTGTGTAGATGGAGCATACAAATTTGAAACTCAGGCAAACAATAGTACGGCAAAATCTCCAATGGGAGCATTTGATCAGATGGAGATTGATAACGATATTGTAGAAGTAATGAAGGCATTGGAGGACTATTAAAATGAGAAAACCGAATAATTATGAAAGTACACAGGCTCAGGGAGAATTTACTCCCGTTGAGCTTGGAGGACATACACTGGTAATTAAACAGGTTGAGGAACGAATGTCAAAGACCAATAAACCAATGATTGTTGTGTTCTTTGATTTCGCTCCAGGAGATAAGCAGGCGGGATATTTTGCAGAATCGTTCAAGAATGATATTCGTCCAGACAAGAAATGGTCGAACCAGGCAACGCAATACATTCTGACAGAAGATGAGAATGGAGATTGTAGCCGTTCATTTAAGACATTTTTGACTTGCGTGGAACATTCCAACAAGGGATTCGCAACGCAGTGGGGAGATAATTTCGGTCAGCAGTTCAAGGGAAAACTGGTTGGCGGCGTGTATGGTCCTCAGATGGATTACTATGATGGCAGAGAGATGGAGAAGAGGGTGCTTCGTTGGTTTGTAAGTGTGGACAAGGTCGCCGATGCTGCAGTGCCGGATATGAACGAGACAAGAGCATACAAGAATCACATCAATGGGTATCCGCAGGGATCCACACCTGCAGGGGATGGATTTATGAATATTCCGGATGGCATTGATGAGGAGCTGCCATTTAACTAGGAGTGATGTAAGTGGATATACAAATTGATACAAGAGAAAAGCAGCGAGCTATTCGTAAAATCATTAAGACATTTGATGATAATGGCGTAAAGCATTTCTCGAGCAAATTATTGGTCGGTGATTATATGAGTCTGGATAACCCCAGGCTCATCATCGATCGGAAGCAGAATCTGCAGGAATTATGTGGGAATGTCTGCCAGCAGCATGAACGATTCAAAAGAGAGCTCCTGAAAGCAATTGATGCGGAGATACAACTTGTGATTTTGGTGGAACATGGTCCGGATATCCAGAGTCTGGAAGATGTGTGGTTCTGGGAGAATCCCAGGAAGCATGAAGTCCGGTGGCGCATGGTGAATGGTAAGCGAGAGAAGTATGTGGTATCAGCCAAGGCGGTTGATGGGAATCAGCTGTACAAATCCCTGTGTACCATTCGTGATCGTTATAATGTCCGATTTGAATTTTGTGAGAAAAAAGATACCGGCAAAGAGATCATACGGATCCTATCAGGGGGGGCGGTGACCCCAGATGACCAGTGAGGAGATTAAACAAACATACAGTATGCGGGACATTTTAAATAAATGCGGACTTCCGCAACCGAACCGGTCAGGTTTTATTCAGTGCCCGTTTCACAAAGGCGATCGGGAAGCTTCCATGAAAATTTACGACAAAGATTTCAACTGCTTTGGATGCGGAGCAAATGGAGATATCTTTACTTTTATTGAAATGTTTTATGGTATTTCATTTAAGGAAGCTTTCCGGATGCTGGGTGGTGGCTACGATCCATCTTTTAAGTCTTCCCTGGCTGTTTATCATGCAAAGAAAGAGAAGATGATGCGGGAAAAGCAGGAAGAAAGATTCCGGCAAAAACGAAAGTTAAATAATGATCTGATAGCAATATACCGGAAGTTTCTTGACCGGTCAGAGCCGTTATCAGACGCGTGGTGCGATTGTTACAATGCACTGCAGCTTGAATTATATCATGCGGAAATATTAGAAGAGAGAAGGTGATCACATGGAGCCTTTAGCAAGGCTGGATAGTAATAGCATATTGGCAGAGGATATCTTTTTAGAGATATTCGACCAGGAAGACGAGATAATGAAGGCTCGAATGATCCTTTCACTGACAGATCGAGCTGCAGAGCTTGGAGTAAAGAAGAAGTTCGAAGAGTTGTTAAAAGCATACAAGAAAGTGGATCGGGAGGCAAAGCAGCGGGAGCGCAAGAAGCCGATAGCTATGTTGGATAAGTGGACGAACTTTGAAGGACCATACAATAACATGTTCTGCGGAGCATGGATTGCTGGAGAAGATGGAGTATATGCCCAAAATGACAGTCAGGTAGATGCAGTTGCCTGTTATCATCCAATATTACCAGTGGAGCGTATGAAGAACTTAGAGACTGGCGAAGAACAGATTAAAATCGCATATAAGCGAAATGGACGGTGGGATGAGATTATTGTCCCTAAAACAATGGTGACATCTGCCAGCAAGATCGTAGCTCTTTCCGGAAGAGGCATTTCTGTTACATCGGAAAATGCAAAGCTATTGGTACGTTTTCTGTCAGATGTGGAGAATATGAACGACAGCCATATCAAGGTTCAGTACTCCACCAGTAAGCTTGGTTGGATCCAGAACGATTTTATTCCTTACGACACGGAGATTGTGTTTGATGGAGATCAACGGTTCCGTCAGACCTATGACAGTGTATCAGAGCGTGGAAACTGGGAAATCTGGCAGAGCCATATGCAGAAGCTCCGGAAGTCCGGCCGGTTAGAAATAAAATTCATGATGGCTGCATCTTTTGCAAGCGTCTTAGTCAGTCTCCTGGGCGGACTGCCGTTTATTGTAGATCTCTGGGGCGAAACCGAAGGCGGTAAAACAGTATCTCTTATGGTTGCTGCATCAATCTGGGCGAATCCTGATGAATCAGCGTATATCGGAGACTTTAAGACAACAGAAGTGGCATTGGAAGCAAAGGCAGATATGCTAAACCATCTGCCAATGATTTTGGATGATACCAGTAAAACCAGCAGCCGGATTCGGGATAATTTTGAAGGCATGGTATACGACATGTGTTCCGGAAAAGGAAAGAGCCGATCAAACAAGGAGCTTGGCATCAACCGGGAGAATCGGTGGCGGAACTGCATTCTGACCAATGGAGAACGTCCGTTGAATTCATATGTGTCTCAGGGTGGTGCGATTAACCGTATTCTGGAAGTTGAATGCAAGGATAATGTTTATGAAGATCCGCAAGAGACTGCAGAACTTGTAAAGAAGAATTATGGCATGGCAGGAAAACGATACATAGAAGCATTGAAAAGTATTGGCAAGGAAGAACTGCAGCGGATGCAGAAGGAGTTCCAGAAAGAGCTTAAGGATGATGAGGCAATGCAAAAGCAGAGCTTGTCGTTGGCGATCCTTCTTACTGCAGACAAAGTTGCAACAGATTATTTGTTCCGGGACGGAGAATATATCACAATCAAACAGGCAAAAACCGTTCTGATCAACAGGAACGATCTTAGTGATAATGAACGTTGCTACCGGTATTTGAAAGATAAAATTGCAATGAATGAGCAGAAATTTGATGCGGAAAACAAAGTTGAGCAGTGGGGAATTCTGGAAGAAGGAAGAGCTATTATTTACAATCAGGCATTCAAGGATCTATGTAAAAATGGTGGATTTTCTGACAAAGCATTCTTGTCATGGGCGGACCGGAAAGGTCTGATCGAGACACAGGGCGGACGAATGACAAAGGTGAAAAAGGTAGGCGGGAATCCTGTAAGATGCGTGTTCCTGAAGCTGAATGAGAATCTGGATGAGGATGGATTTGAGTCAGTAGAGGCGATAGAAATGTATGAGCAGGAGGAGTTGCCATTCAAATAAAGTTACCCGTTACCCAAGTTACCAGTCAATTTTTACCCTTATAGGGAAGATAAAAATATGTGAAAGTGAGAAAAATAAGTTCCCCTACATGGGAAAATGTGTGGTAACTCGGTAACCGAACGGCGAAAAGTCCAGAAAACACAGTGTTTTCAAGGCCTATAACGGTTTCCGTGTTTTGGTAACGAGCACTAAAAACGGTAACATTCTGTAACAAAGGAGTGGAATATGGAAGAATATGATAAGCGAGTCACAGCAATGTACAACGATTGTTGGAAGTTATACAGAGATTACACAAAATCACATGACATGAGGCAGTTCAACGAAGCAAAGGATGCTGTGATTGAGAAATATGGAAGACAGTGTGATGTGATTGATCTGGTGTTGTGGATAGCGATTCGTGTACAGACTTTGCACGATATGTGGGAAAGGGAAAAGAAAGATGGAGGAAATTAGGTGGTACGAAAAACTTGATTACACAGAAACGAAAGATATCATCAAGGAGAAGCTGCAGAACATGTCGAGAGATTTTGTGGCAATAGGATTCTACCTGAAGCTGATCAGAGATAAAAGCTTATTCCTGGAAGATGGATATAAATCAATATGGGAATTTGCAGAAGATAATTACGGTATCAAAAGATCAACAGCATCCAGATGGATGGCAATGAACGACAGGTTCTCCAAGAATGGTAATACCCCGATATTGTCAGAAGAATATATAAGCTTTGGGAAAAGTCAGCTGCAGGAAATGTTATATCTGAATGATAAACAGATGGAAGAAGTAAAGCCGGATATGACGGCAAGAGAAATTCGTGGGATACGCACACCAGATCCTGAACCGGAAGAGATTGAAGAACAGATTCTAGAGCAAGTACCTGGACAGATGTGTGTGGAGGATTATCCGGAGATTCTTCCGGAAGAGAAACATGGCCCTGAAAAATGTATCACCGGAAAAAGTAGAAGTGGAATATGTGGAGCAGCTGCATATTGTTCAGAGAACTATAGCTGTTGTTTGGAATGTGACCAGAATTGCAATAGCAGGTGCGGATGGCTTGATGATGTGTGCGACGTCGCACAAGATAAACAGCAGCCGGCAGTTGAGAATGTGAATATGGATTGTCCGCCAGATCAAGGCAACTGTCCGAGGCAGAACTGGGGAACAGCTCGTGAAGATCAGCATGAAGGACAGAAAGAATGTGCGAAGTGTTGGAATCATTATAAGAGCTTGCATAAACAGGAAAAGGTGGAAGTTCCGGAAGAAAAAGTGGTGGAAATCGAAGAGAAGATCCCAGCAGAACCTGTAACTGAAGAAGATGTAAGGTCGGAGTTGTATGAAGAAGTATCTGAGAAAACTGATATCGATATTGCCAAGGAAGAGAATCAGAAAGCTCAGACATATCTGAAGATGGCTGAGAAAGAATTCGGTCAAAATGATATCAGGCTCCGGAAACAGAAGATATTAGTTGCAGCATTGGCCGGATATATTCACGATCTGGATACAGTGATGAATCCACCAGAAGAACCGAAACAGCCAGAACTTCCAAAACTCAAGAATAATGATCAACGGAAGGAATGGCTCAGAAATTACAAAGACTGGGGATTGTGGTATCACGATGATCGCATTGATGTGAATTATTACAAATATGATTTCGAGGATGGCAGTAGATTGGTGACAGCTGAATACCCAAAGAGAAAGTATTACTGGAATTCAGGTGAAGTAGAAGATAGTCATTATTTCCATTTGCTGGAAAAGAATAAAAAGTACTACGGAAAAGAAAAGACATTCGATCAACAGTATGTGCATAACGAAAACAGTGAGACTTACTTGGTGGAATTCCTGAAGAATCTGCAGAAAGGGGCGAAATAAATGTTTACAGGAATTGACTTTGAAAAAGCAATAGATTATTACCGGAAGGGAAAAGAGGTCATCGTACTTGACAGAGCTTCAGTTGGGAAAAATGGAAAATCAGGATACGATACATTTCCGTTTGAGGAACTTTTTAAAGATCTTGATTTTCTGGTAGATGTGCCGGCAGTCATAAATCCGGATTTTGAACAGGCTGTACAGGGGATGACAGAAGCTGATCAGGTAGATTCGGAAGAAATCATCCAGGCAGTGCATGAAACACAGGGAAGTATTACCCCCCCCAGAGAAGCCGGAGGAAAGGATGGAAGAAGAAACGATAGATCTTCCGGCGGACAATATCGAAGATAAGAAAGAGAAGATCCGGAAACTGGTAGGGGAAGGATATACCAATCGTGAGATTGCTGATCGGACCGGTATCCCGTTCGGAACAGTCGGGTATCATGCAGCGAGATTCCGGAAGAAAGAAAAGGAACCAGTAGACAATTCTGATCGGCACCTGTGTAAGACTTGTAAGTTCAGGAGCAACCGGCCGACGGTGAATAGTTGTGATTATGCTGATCTCATGAAACATAGCCGGAGTTGTAAGATTGAAGAGTGTACAAAGTATAAAAAAGGTGCACGGCTGAAGAAGAAGGATGTGGAGAAATAGCGTTAAATGATGGGTAGATTGCAAGTGATTTGCACAATGGATCAGACAAAAGAAGCTAAGCGGAATGTTCAGAGATACATGAGAAAGCATAAAAGTGATGAAGATTTTATTAAAAATATCAGTGATGATTTTGTGATGGGATTTATGATTTCTCAGAGAATGGCATGGGACGATTATGATAATGGTGCACAAATGAAGAGGAAAGATGCGGAGAAATAGACTATGGAAAGACTAACACATGAAAGAAAAAGTGGTATGAAAACAGGATACTGGTCCCCGAATAAGAAACAGGAGCTGGTGGATAGACTGGCGATGCATGAAGATCGGGAGGAGAATGGTGATTTCGGCAAGTGGATTCCATGTAGTGAGAGATTACCAAAAGATAGACAGATTGTAGTAGCTGATATTGAATGCAGTATTGAGGACAGAATGTGCATATTCGCTTATTTTAAAATTGTTGATCACATGGAGCACTGGATAAATGCCAATACGGGCTTTCCTGTTTTAGCCAATGTTGTTCAGTGGACACCATTGCCGGAACCATACAAGGAGGAACAATGAAGATAATAATATTCATCATTATCGCCTGCACGCTCTTTGTTGCCTGGAGCTTATGCATTGTAGGAGCAAGTGCAGATGAACAATTGGAAATGATATATGCCAAGGATTTGGAGAGAAAGGAGCAGAGGGAAAAGTTGAGTAGAGTAATACAGTGTGATAGATGTGGGAAGACGTATGAAAAGAATGAGAGATATCAAACAAGAGGCAGTGTTGAAGGCAACGTGCTTTCTGGAATTACTACAATCACAGGTATAGGCCTAAGAGATGAAAGCTATGATCTTTGTGACGAATGTATAGGAGAATTAATTGATTGGCTGCGTAATGAACAAAACGACGAAGGAGCTGAGAAATGATTGAACAGAGGAAATACGAAGAAACAGAGACTAGAAGGTCAACAACATTATGATGAGCTGGAATCGGATATCGATAGGAGAGCAAGTGAGAGATTCCACAGAAAGCCGTATCAGAGTTATACGGTGGATGATTATCTGAAGAAGATGGGAGTAGACATAACGAAGGGAGTAGATGCCGGTGGAGCAGACAAGCAAGACAGAGAATGAAAAGAAAAAAGATTATCTCAGAAGTTACAGAAAACATGTAAGGCGTGTGCAGCGGATAAGTGTTGAAGTAGATGAACTGAAAGAAATGTTGAAATCCACTAAGGCTATTAACTATGACGGGATGCCGCACGGATCTGGAGGACAAGGAGATCTGTCCGGCGAAATAGCAAGGATCCAAGGTCTGATAGATGATTTGAATTATGAGAAAAAGATGAGGATAGAAAGCTATACAGATATTGTTCAAAGGATCAGATCATTGAAATCACAAAATGAAGATGATGTATTGTATTACCGATATATAAAAGGAGAAGAGTGGTGGGAAATCGCTGATCACATGAAATATACCGAGAGACATATCCATCGTATACACGGAAAAGCACTGGCACATTTTCAAATGCCGAACAAAGATGTCATAGAATGTCAGTAGTAACCGTGCTATTATGGTATCATCGAGAAACGGAAAAAGAGGAACGCTTCTCGATAGGGCATCTAATTTCTCCTTATATGGTATTTTTTGAAAAGACACCTGGCAACGCGGGTGTCTTTTTCGTGATTTTTTAATGAAAATATTGAAATATCATTGGAAATGTATCATAATATGGGTATAAAAGCTACAAAACAGGTTTGAAATTAAACAAAAGAGGGAAGAACAATGGAAACAAAAGAAATGGTTAAATATGCTAATTCAGTTAGTGTCAGTTATAGTCCGTTTGAAATGAGACTTGAATTCTATGTTGAAACACCCGTAGAAGGGAAAAATGAGGTACAACGAGAATTGGTTGGAGACATTCGTATTACTCCTCAATTAGCAAAAGAACTTCAAGGAATAATAACTTCATGTGTTGAAGATTATGAAAAAAGCGTAGGAGAAATACCAGTTATTTCTAGAAAAGAGAATTGATCATATGGGAGAAGTTTTTAGTACGACTGATCATTTAGGAAACTCTGTTTATTGTACGAATAAGCAATGGTATGGTCATATAATTAAAAATCATTCAATTATGGCAAGAAATATGGATGCTGTTAAAGAGACGATAAATACGCCAGACAGTGTGTATAAAAGCGAAGATTCAGACAATAGAAAAGTTTTCTTTAAGAAGACAACAAACGCTACATATGGAACAAAATTTAGTACGAAAGTGATAGTGGAGTACTCTCAACCAGATGAAGGGGAAGTTGTTACCACCTTTCCAACGAAAGCGGAGAAGGGGGGAATTGGAGATGTTGAATATAAAAAGTAAAATTGATTATGATAATAAATTTGATGTATTATATTATAATATTTCCAATACTGAAAATTCTTATGGAGATGAGATTGACAATACAATCATTATACTTCGAGATATGATAGACGAAGAAATTATAACAGGGATAACAATATTGGACTATAAAAAAAGCTTTATTAATAGCGATGCAAAAAAAGAAGTGTTATCAAAGTATATTGATATTTCTCCAATTGTAAATTGTGTGTAAATAAAACGAATGGCACCCTCCGGGGTGCTTTTTAATGCAAAAATAAACTAGAATTGAAGGTGGTGAAGTGGCAGGCTATGAAAACATAAGAGACGCAAATAACAATCGAACTCCGGAGGAACGCCGGGAGTTAGCAAAAATAGCAGGGAAAGCAAGTGGAAAAGCAAGACGCAGGAAGGCGAACTTCCAGAAGACGTTAAACCTGCTGCTTACTGCAGAAATAGATAACAAAGAATGGAAGCCGGTTTTAGAGTCACTCGGAGTTGAGTGTACTCTGGAATCGGCTCTTCTTATGGCTCAGATTAAGGCTGCATTAGACGGAGATACACAGGCTGCGAAGTTTGTAGCGCAGTATTCCGGACAGAGTAACAGAGCCGAGGAAGACTTAGAGAACAAGAAAGCTGAAACAGAATTGATCAAAGCGAGAAAAGAATCCATCACAGGCGAAAACGAGAATAATGATGCACTTGATCGTCTGGATCAGATATTAAAAGAGGTGCGGGACAATGCAATTAAGCAAGAAACAGAATGAATATATTGTGAACGCAACTCATAGATGGAACATTAAATCCGGGGCAGTTCGTTCTGGAAAGTCTTATGTGGATACAGCTTTTGTGGTTCCATTCCGTATTCGAGAGAGGACTGGCAAGCTGGGACTAAATGTTATCCTTGGTGTGTCTAAGGAATCGATTGAACGAAACGTACTGCAGCCAATGCGTGAGATTTACACAGAGGAACTGATCGGGCAGATCAATAACCGGAATATGGCAATGGTCTGCGGTGAAGAAGTGTATTGCCTGGGAGCAGAGAAAGTCAGCCAGGTAGCAAAGATACAGGGAGCCAGCATCAAATATTGTTACGGTGATGAGATTGCGAAATGGAACAAAGAAGTGTTTCAGATGTTGAAATCACGACTTGATAAGCCGTATTCGTGCTTTGATGGAGCTTGTAACCCAGAACATCCAACACACTGGTTGAAAGAGTTTCTGGATAATGACGAACTGGATATCTATTTGCAGAGATACACAATCTTTGATAATCCGTTTCTTCCACAGGAATTTGTTGAGCAGTTGTGCAAAGAGTATGAAGGTACAATTTATTACGATCGTCTGATTCTTGGGCTATGGAAGAGAGCAGAAGGAGCGATTTATAAACGATTTGCAGACAATCCGGAGAAATTCCGGTGTGAAGTACTGGAAGGACCTGCAGACAATCCGGAACATAAACAATTCCGGAAAAATGATATTGTATCGATAGAGATCGGACTTGACTTCGGAGGAAATCAGTCCGGTCATTCTTTTGTAGCCAGAGGATATACAGATGATTACAGAGACGTAATAGGGATTATGTCTAAGCGAGTCATGGCAAAAGACCAGGAAAAAGACATAGACAGCAATATGCTGGATCAGTTGTTCTGCGATTTTGTTCAAGAGGTAATTGATAAATACAGTGTGATCAAAAAACAAGGCGATTATGTAGAGTACTGTAATGTGGAATCCGTTTACTACGATAATGCGGAGACAGTGCTCGGTAATTCCATCCGAAATGCAGTGGAAAAGAGATTCCCTTGGATGATTGTAAGAAAAGCGAAGAAAGCATCTATCATTGATCGGATTCGCTGTACGATCCGATTGATGGGAGCTGGAAGGTTCTGGATTACAGAGGATTGCAAGTCCCTGCAGACAGCACTTTCGGATGCGGTATGGAATAAAGACGTGAAAGATAAAGATGAGCGTCTGGATGATGGTAGCACCGATATTGATAGCTTGGATGCATTTGAATATACAATTGAACGGGATATGCGAGATCTGATAGAAGAGGTGGAAAATGTTTGATGGATTAAAAAGACTATGGGGAAGGATAGTGAGCATGTTTAATTACACGACATTAAAAAATATAATTGGCAAAGATGTGGCACTGTCACAGACCATGATCGATGCCATCAATGAATGGAAAAGAATGCTGGCCGGAAATGCAGACTGGTGTGACGATACAGTAGAATCCTTGAAATTGGAAGAAGGTATCTGCCGTGAGTTTGCAGATTCGGCTCTGGTGGAGATGGAAGCCAAGATATTAAATAATGACAAGATGGATAAGGTTCTCCAGAAAGGCCTGTCCGACATAAATAAGAAGCTTCAGACCGGTCTTGCTCTTGGAGCAATGGTTCTCCGACCGCTTGGTCCGGACAAGACAGAATATGTTGCTGCAGATAAATTCATTCCGATTAGTTTTGATGATAACGGAGTCCCAAATGATATTGCTTTTCTGGTTGTAAAGTGTATTGGTGAAAATGACTATTACACCAGAGTAGAGAGACATTATTTCACAAATGGGAATCTGACCATTGAAAATAAATGTTATCATTCGCAGAGCCGAAGTGATATCGGGCAGAGATGCAGCCTGGAAGCAGTCGCAGAATGGGCAAATATTCAACCTGGGCCAATTGTTTATACCGGTATGACAGAAATGGATTTTGGATATTATCAGAATCCAATTGAGAATAAGGTGGATAGTTCTTCATGTGGTGTATCAATATATGAGTCGGCAAAAGGATTGATAAAGAAAGCTGATGTGCAGGCAGCACGTCTTGACTGGGAATATGATTCTGGAGAACGTGCGATTCACGTGGATCAGAGAGCATTAAAGAGTAAAGGCGGTAAGACTTACCTGCCAAGGCTGAAAAAACGTCTTTACAAAGGGATGAACCTTGAAGATGGTAAGGATAAAGAACTTTACAAAGAATATTCTCCTGCAATGAGGGATGAAGCATTTCGAAGAGGATTAGAAGAATACAAACGAGAGATTGAGTTCAATGTTGGTCTTGCTTACGGAGATCTGTCTGACGCACAGGAGGTGGATAAGACAGCCACGGAAGTGCTTGCATCAAAGACTAGAAAATACAACCGAGTTACTGCAATACAGGAGAAGCTCGAAGAATGTTTAAATGGATTCGTAAATGCGCTGGCTTTCTACAACGGTTCTTATATGTCTGGTGTGGAATTTACTTGCGAGTTCAATGATTCAATCTTGGCAGATGAAGAATCAGAAAGGCAGCAGGACAGGCAAGACGTGAGTATGGGTGTTATGAGCCTGGTTGAATACCGCATGAAATGGTATAACGAGGACGAAGCAACTGCAAAGTCAAAGATCCCGGAACAGAATCAGGTGATGGAGTAAGATGCGGGATGATTACAAAAATAAGATGGCCAGTAAGATCGCTGCCAGATATCAAGACCTGGAAGAACGGATCATGCAAGATATTGTTCGAAGGATCGTTAAAACTGGTGAGATTACCAGTACTGCAGATTGGCAGATCAACCGGTTGCGGATTCTTGGATATTCTTCGGAGGATATTGAGCGGGAAATCAAAAAGACGCTTAATGCTTCCTACCCGGAGATGTTTGAGCTGTACGACAAGGTAATCGAAAAGGAATATGTTCGAGATAATGATGTCTATGAGCAGATCAATGCAGAATATATACCGTATGATCAGAACGAGCAGCTTAATCAGATCACAGAAGCAATTATTGATCAGAGTTGTGAAGATTTGGAGAATATAACCAATTCACTCGGATTCTATTTGGACTATGGAAACGGCAGGAAGGTGCTGACACCACTTGCACAAGTGTATTCGGGATATCTGGATGCAGCATGTTATGATATCGTAACCGGCGCGTTTGATTATAACAGTGTCCTGAGACGAGTAGTTACACAGCTCACGAACAGCGGACTTCGGAAGATTGATTATGCTTCTGGGAGAGCCGATCGGGTGGATGTGGCTGCAAGGAGAGCGGTCATGACTGCAGTCAGTCAGATTACCGGAAAGATATCTGAGTACAACGCACAGAAGCTTGGCACGGAGTATTTTGAGGTGGAGTGGCATGCAGGTGCACGACCGACTCATGCAGTGTGGCAAGGGCGTGTCTGGTCCAAGGAACAGTTGTATTCAGTATGCGGTCTGGGGACAGTTACAGGACTTCTTGGAGTAAACTGCTATCATACATATTATCCATTCTTTCCTGGACTATCCGAACGTAACTGGTCGGATGAATGGCTGGATGTCAAGAATCTGGAAGAGAGTGAACCGAAGAACTTTGGGGATAAGGAATATACCTTGTATGAAGCCAAACAAAAGCAACGCCAGATGGAATTGGCGATGCGGGCGCAAAGAGAAAAGGTTCGACTGCTCCAGAAAGGCAAGGCTGATCCGGATGAAATTCTGTTGCATAAAGCAAAGTATCAAGGACAATTAAATGAATATTCCAGATTTTGCCGGAAAATGAAGCTTACGGAAGAACGTGAGCGTATTTACCTGGATATGAAAGGTCGGGTGGCAACAAATAGCAAACGACAGAATGCATTGTTCCCGCGGGAAATGATTGAGAATGCATCCAAGGATGTGGTTCAGTATAAGCGGTATAAAGAAGTTCTGGGAGATTATATTGGTTCGCTTGTTAATTTCGGCCAGATGAAATATAATGATAGTGAGAAATGGAAAATTATCAGTGAAGCATATATAGATGTAAAATGGCAGAGTCAAGCACTGAAGAAGAAACAAATAGGAGAAGTACATTCTATCCCGTATAAAGGTGCTCCGAATAGTGTGTTTGATAATTTCAAAGATGGTGCCTTGCAGAGACGTAGATATTACGGAAATGATGGAAGACCAAGATTGGACATAGATATGACGGATCACGGAAATTCAAAAGAACATCCGATTGTACCACATTATCATAACTGGTATCTTGATGAAAAAGGTAACTTGAAACGTGAAGCAAAACGCGATAATCCACTTAAATTAGGGCATGAAATTGCCAATAAAGATATTCTCGAGAAGAGGTGATTGAAATGATTGAGTATAAAGATTATGCAAAATTTGAGAACTTGTCTGAGCTGTCAGAAGCTATAGAGATAGGATTAGATATCGAGTTTATTCTTTATGGAGAAAGATATAATATTTCGTGGAGAGATGGTGAGCCGTTTATATGCAGGTGTCCAGAAGGTGAGACTAATTTCTATACAGATGCCAAGGCAATGCTTGATAAACATAAAATAAATGATAAACAGTTAAAGGAATTATGGAATGATATGAAAGTATTATCCATGTAGCTACCACCAGTCGAAAAGCCGGTGGTATTTTTGTACGCAATTTTAGGGGGTGATCCACTTATCTCCCTTTGAGACGCAGGGTTATGCGTCTTATTTTTATGCCCTGCCATAAGGCTATAAACTGGACAATTACCCTGCCGGAGGTCTAACCGGCTATATCCCATACCGCTGAAAGAGCGGTCAATAAAATATTTCAGGAGGAATGTAACTATGGAAAATATTCATGAAATTTTGAAAGAGTATGAACTGGCGGTTCCGGCAGACAAGAAGGCAGCGTTTGATAAGGCTTGGAAAGAGAACTATCGTACCAAGAGTGAGTATGACAATGCAGTTTCGCAGAGAGACAACTATAAGGCCTCTCTGGATGATGTGAATGCCAAGCTGAAGGAGTTTGAAGGTGTCGATGTAAAAGATCTGCAGGGGCAGATCACAAAGCTTCAGGGAGATCTGAAAGCGAAAGATGATGAATACGCAGCGAAAGAGGCAGATCGTGTATTCATGGATTCTATCAAAGAAGCAGTCAAGACTGCCGGTGGAAGAAACGAAAAGGCTGTTATTGCCATGCTGGATATCGATGCTCTGAAAGAATCAAAGAATCAATCCGCAGATATCAAAAAGGCTTTGGAGGATGTAAAGAAGTCAGACGGATATCTGTTCGGAGCAAACGAACCAATTAACAATGCAGTAGGTGGAACCAATATTAGCGGTGGAGCGGATCCAGGAGCAGACGATGTCTCAGCTATTCGCGCTGCTATGGGACTGCCGGAAAAGAAATAAGGAAAGAGGTAGAAAGATATGGCGAATGCAATTACATTAAGAAAAACATATTCCACACTTCTGGATGAGGCATACAAGTTAGCATCATTAACAGCAGTGCTGGATGGACCGAATGATTTAGCTCAGGAGGGCGCAAATGCGAATGAAATCTTAATCCCGAAGATGTCTATGAGCGGATTAGCAGATTATGATAAGCAGACAGGCTATGCCTTAGGAGATGTAACGCTTGATTACGAAACAAAGAAGTGTGACTATGATCGAGGTCGTATGTTCACTGTAGATGCAATGGATAATATTGAATCTGCAGGTATCGCGTTTGGACGCCTGTCCGGCGAGTTCTTACGTACACAGGTAGTGCCGGAATTGGATACATGGAGACTTGCGAAGTATGCTGGATATGCATCAGGAAACAATGTTGTTACAGGAGCGATTGCTGATGGAAAAGCAGGTATTGCGGCAATTCGTGCGGGCAAGACTGCAATTAAGAATGCGGAGGCTAAAACAGAGACTTGCTACCTGTTTATTTCGACAACGCTGAAAGGAATGATTGATGACCTTGACACAACGGCATCAAAGAAGGCGATGGAAGACTGGGCGGGAGTAATTGAAGTACCAGCAAGCAGATTCTTTGACAAGGTTACGCTGACAAAAACGGGTGCAGGTGGATTTGCAACCACGGGAGGAAAAGCAATTGATTTCTTGATTGTGGACAAAAACGCAGCAATTCAGTATCAGAAACATACAGTTTCGAAGATTATCACTCCGGAGCAGAACCAGACAGCTGATGCATGGAAGTTCGGTTACAGAACAGTTGGTATTGCAGAAGCGAAGGACAATAAGAAAGTGGCAATCTATGTTCACAAAGCCGGAGAGTAAGGAGTGATGTCATGAATGTGACATACGAGTATTACAAGGATTCTTTTGGTGGTTCTCTGATTCCGGAGAACCGCTGGATTTCCTTGGAATTAAAAATGAGTGCAAGACTTAACCAGTATACATTTGATCGAATGAAAGAAGACAACTGGCCGGAACAAGCCAAAACAGCACTTTGTGAAATGTGCGATTGTGCATATAAGTATGAGTGGCGTGACGGAAAGACTTCGGAAAATAATGATGGCTATTCCGTGTCATATGATACGAGTAAGCCATTGAATGTGATGTTATATGAAATCGCAGGAGTGTATTTGATCAATACAGGATTAATGAGTTTGGCGGTGGATGATGATGTTAACGAATGCAACGATAACTATCTATAACCATAAGTACGATTCACTCACCCATTTCGATACCTGGCATAGAACCGTTATTGAAAATGTGCATATATATGTTAACCACAAAGCATCCGCCGGTGATTCCGGACTAAACAGTGCAGAAGTATATAAGATCCGTATTCCTACCGATGTGGAGAATGCGGATCAGTATCTTCCACCGGAAGAATATGAAAAACTGAAAGATCCGGAAGAACATTGGACTATCCAAACAGATGATCAAATTGTGCTCGGTGAGTATGATCAGGAGATTGAAAGACCAGCTGATCTGAAAGACGTACGGTTGAGACATTGCAAAGTGTTGTCCTGGTCAGATAACCGGTTCGGTGGGTTGCCACATTGGAGAATTGAAGGAGAGTAAATGGCACAGAAAAAAGAATTTCGAATTACAACCCCTCGCGGAAGTGTGTTTACTTCAGCTGATGCGAATGGAAGCGTAACGGCAAAAATAGAGTGGGCACCAGGATTTGCGCAGCGAAAGGCTGAGAGCTTTTCAAAAGCGCAACAGTTTGTTGATTCAGAATGCCTGAGGTATATGAATCCACTTACACCAAGACGAACAGGATTTCTGATTAAATCAGGAACACTTGGAACAGTGATCGGATCTGGAAGTATCGAATATTTAGCGCCTTATGCCCTCCGGCAATATTATGAAAATAAAAGTAAGCCAAGATGGTTTGAAACTATGAAAGCAAGCCATAAAGAACCAATCCTGAAAGGAGCAGAGAGGATTGCAAGAGAGTAAAAAACCGGTTATTCAGAGCATCCGGGATTATGTGATGCTGAATCCGGATATTGATGATCGGAAGATAAATATTGACTATCTGGGTGATGGAATGGAATATTCCATTGACCCAATTGGAGCGGATCCTATCTACAAGAGATACACAGATGGGACCTGTTTGAAACAGTTTCAATTCGCATTCACGAGCAAAGAAGCGTATGACGGTGATGCTAGAACCGGTATTGCCAACAGTGGCTTTTATCAGGCTTTTGAAGAGTGGGTCGAAAGTAACAACATGAATGATATTCTCCCAGATCTGGACGGGCACGATGCTACCAGAGTAGACGTGTTGCAGTCCGGCTATTTGTTTAGTGCAGAGGCTGACCTGGGGCGGTATCAGATGATTTGCAGAGTAATATACAGATAGGAGGTTGTATCATGGTAGGAGATACAAGCAAAAAGAAATTAGTAGGCAGACATAAGCGTGTTGCGTTTATGGATGTAACCGGTGATGGAAAGACATACACCAGAATGACAGGATTCACATCGCTGTCTGATGGGAAAAATTCCACAGAATACAGTAGGCAGTACGTAGATGAAGCAAGTGAAAGATCTGATGTGGTAGGATATGCACCATCTATGGACTATGAGTTTGACTTATACACGAACGATGCAGTACAGAAAAAACTTGCAATGATCACGGACGATGAACTTCTTGGATCAGACGCACAGGTAACAGTGGTGGTTGTAGATCTGTTCGATGAGAAAACAGGAGAAAGTACGACTTGTACTGCAAGAAAACGTGACTGGAGCGTGATCCCGGATACGGAAGGCGATGGAACGGATGCACTGATCTACAAGGGAAGCTTGAAAGCAGCCGGGGAAATCATTAAAGGAACTGCCACAACAACAGATAGCTGGCAGACATGTACATTTACAGCAGAGTAAAGATAGGAGAGTGAGCCGATGAGCCTTTTTAAATTTGGAGATTTTGAAACGGAAGTGGATTTTACAGATGCTGATTTTTTGACGGACTTGGAATATGCACAAGAGAAGCTGTCGGAAGATGCAGCTAAAGTTCCAAAGACAGGGAAAACAGCAGAATTGTTTAGAGCTCAGTGTCAGTGCTATTTTAACTTTTTCGATTATCTTTTCGGGGAAGGAACGCATGAAGCTATGTTCCAAGGGAGAACAAGTTATAAATTATGTATAGAAGCAGGAGAGAAACTTTCAGAATGTGAAAATACTCAGACAGAAGAGTTCTTCGAAAAATATGATCGATATAACGTGCAGGAACATGGAAACAGACAGCAGAGACGTTATTACAACAAACAGCATGGAAAGAAAAAGAAGCAGCATTACAAAGGGTAAAATGTTATGAATATTTTATTCGAAGAATTTCCGAAAACAGTCAGAGTAAATGGAGAAAGATTCTTAGTTGAAACCGATTTTAGAGAATGGATCCGTTTTATACAATTGATTGATGATGCCAAAGTCCCTTGGCAAATTAAGTGCCGACTGTTGTTGCAGTGGTACATAGATGGGATTCCGGATGATCTGGAAACAGCAGTTTATGCATTGGGTGATTTTCTGGCAATGAAAACAGAAAACGCAGAAGAGGATGAGAGTATTACCGGATCTGCACCGAAGCAATTGTATTCTTTTGAACAAGATGCAGAGTGTATTTACAGTGCATTCCGAGAGGTGTATGGAATTAATCTGCAGACGATTCCGTATATGCACTGGTGGGAGTTCCAGACATTGTTTGCTGGCCTTCCGGAAAAGACAGAGATCAAACAGAGAATTATGTACCGGAGCATAGATCTCCGGACAATTAAAGATAAGGACGAGCGTAAGAGAATTAAAAAGATACAGGAGATAGTTGCGCTGAAAAAGAAGAATCAGAGAAAAATGACAGATTATGAGATTGGAGATATGTTTGCGTGATGGAGCATATGATTAAGATCCCGACAAAAAGAAAGTGGTTCCGGTGTCCTTATTGCGGTAAGAAGTTATTGATATACGATGATACCGCCAAATGTGATGGTGTATATATTAACTGTCGGGAGTGTAGGAGAGAAGTAAAAATAAAGATATAAAGCACATGTGAGCCGTTGAGCCGTGCTATCAGAAAGGATGATAGTATGGCAGACGGCTATTTAAATTTTGATACCAAGATAAATGAAAAGGGATTTAATGACGGTATAAGTAAACTTGGTAGTCTTGGCAAATCAGGACTATCAATAGTCAGTAAGGCAATGACTGGAGCAATTGCTGCAGTCGGAACCGGAGCTGCAGCGATTATAAAATCGTCACTCGGTGTAGTTGCCAACATGGAGCAACAGGTAGGTGGTGTAGAGACTCTATTCAAGGACAGTGCGAATACGGTCATAGCAAACGCAAATAAAGCATACAAGACTGCGGGAATGTCCGCAAACAATTACATGGAAACAGTGACAAGCTTTTCAGCATCATTGTTGCAGAGCCTAGGAGGAGATACTGCGAAAGCGGCATCTTACGCAGATCGGGCTATTGTGGATATGTCTGATAACGCAAATAAGATGGGCACGAATATGCGTGACATCCAGAATGCTTATCAGGGTTTTGCAAAACAGAATTACACCATGCTAGATAACTTAAAGCTTGGGTATGGCGGTACTCAGGAAGAGATGAAACGTCTCATTTCTGATGCGTCAAAGATGACTGATGTCCAGAAAGAACTTGGTGTTACAGTCGATGCAAGCAGCTTGTCCTTCGGAAATATTGTAAATGCTATTAGTGTTGTCCAAAAGCAGATGGGAATCACTGGGACTACTTCGAAAGAAGCAGCGACTACAATTGAAGGTTCTGTGAATTCTGCCAAAGCAGCTTGGGAAAACTTTGAAGCTGGAGTTATAAGTGCAAATGACCTTGTAGAGACATTCTGGACTGCAGCGCAGAATATTTTTACAAATTTAGGACAGATCATCCCAAGATTAGGAAAAACGGGGATGGATGTTGTCAGCGCACTTGCCGGGAAAATCGGCGGCGCTGTTCCACAAGTAAAAGGTTTTACTGATAGTATTTCCAAATTAGCCAATGAGCTAAAGGGGATGAATAGTGATCAACTGTTAAATCTTGGAAAGATGGCAGTTGTAATTGCCGGATCAGCTCCGGCGTTGTCCATATTTGGAAAAGGAATTGAAAATGTAAAAACTGCAACTGATGGATTTAACGACATTGTTGATGGAGTTGTCACATCTATAGGAAAAGTACCTAAAGGGGCAAAGAGTGCCAGTGCCACGTTTAAAAAGATAGGTGGTGAGTTCAAATATCTCAGCGAAAGTATTGCGCTTCCGTTCCAGGATCTTGGGGAGAAAATAGCTTCTCGTCTGAAAGATCTTGGCGGATTTATGGCTGAGTCCTGGGCGAATGGACCGGGAGGAAAAATCACCGGAGCTGTAACAAATACTGTTAAAAAGATTGGTGGAGCTTTTGGACAAATCGGTCCAAAACTGGCTGAAAAGTTCCCGGGGGTAGCAGAAAAGTTTGCAGAGCTTGGCACGAAGATGTCAGCCGTTTCGGCGAAGGCTTCCAAAGTTCTGGGAAAAGCCGGAACAAAGATATCTGAATATGCCGGTTTTATTGCGGATGCATTCACACCGATCTTATCAAGAGTAGCCTCTTTTGCACCGACATTCTTTAAGCTGATTAACATCGGCGCAGGAGCGGCAATCATTGTTGCTGGTATGGGATTGATCTACAGTCAGTTCGGTACACAGATTGATCAGCTGTTATTGCTTGTGCAGACAAAAGGACCGGAAGTAATCACGAATTTCGCAAATGGAATTACTGCAGCATTACCAGGATTGGTTGCTCAGGGCGCAACGCTGATCATGGGAATTCTTAATGCCATTACAGTAAATCTGCCGGCATTGATTACTGCCGGAGTAAGTATTATATCTACATTAGCAAGTAGTCTGGCAGCACAATTACCGCAATTAATTCCATGTGCAGTGCAGATGATACTGACATTGGTCACATCATTGATAAGCAATCTTCCACAATTAATTACTTCAGGACTTAACTTAATGAAAGGCCTCGCAAGTGGAATTGCAAATTCAATCCCATTGGTGGCAGCGAAGGCACCAGTGATTATTGGAAAGCTTGCATCGACTATCATAACGAATCTTCCAAAGATTCTGACCGCAGGAGTGCAGATCATAAGTAAACTCGCTGTTGGACTAGTGCAGGGAATACCGGCATTGATCGGAAAGATTCCAAGCATGGTAAGCCAGATTAAGAATGCATTTACCAGTGTGAACTGGGGCAGTGTTGGAATGAATATTATAAAGGGCATTGCCAGTGGATTAACCGGTGCAGCCAGTGCAATCGTAGAAGCGGCGAAGAGTGCAGCAAACAAAGCATTAGATGCGGCAAAGAGTGCTCTTGGAATCCATTCGCCATCCAGAGTATTCCGTGATCAGGTGGGTAAGATGATGGCTCTTGGTATGGGAATTGGATTTGAGAAGAACATTCCGATCAAGTCTATGAACGTGGGTGTGCAGAAAGCGGTATCCGGATTGCAGAAGTCCGTAGATCTTGCATTATCGGCGAGAACTGCAGACAAGACAATTGGAAGAGTAAAGAATTATCCGGGATTCGATGGAGGAAAAGATATCGATTATGACCGGTTAGAAAGGATCCAGATGAGAGCTGCAGAAAAAATGGCGAAGCGTCCAATCTATCTGGGAACAAAGAGAATTGATGAGCCATTACCGAAAGGAGCGGTGCCGGCATTATGATAAAGGCATATTATAAGAACAGTAAGGGAGAGGTGCTCTGGTTGACCAGGGCACCTTTTCGTACAATAGATGCGGACTGGTTTGACAGTACATGGGAAGAGACAGAGGATGGTTATGAAAAGGTAATTACCTTGGACGTATTTGGAAAGAGAGAAGAGTTCACGAAGAACATGGAAACGCTGTATAGAATCATCTCTGTGGATGCTGAAACAGGGAATTACGGGCGTTTATATGTGAATGATACGTTCTTGCCGTGTCAGATTTATAAGACCAAGAAAACGGGATGGAAAGGATATGTGTATACGGAGGTAGAGCTTACATTCCTTGCTCCGGAATTGTCTTGGATCACGGTTTTGGAAAAAAGATTTTTCCCGCAAAAAGAAATAACTGCAGATACCGGCTTGGATTTTGCTTGTGATTTTCCATTTGATTTTATGAACGAGAAAAGAGGGACTGCAGAATTTGAAGTTGATCATATTATTCCGTCCGATTTCGAAATGATCATATATGGACCATGTGTAAATCCTAAAGTATTGATGAATGGTTATCCATATGAAGTCCTTACTACGTTAGAGAAGAATGAATATTTGATTATAAACAGCTCGGAGCAGACGATCATGAAATATCTTTCCAATGGAACAATAGCGAATCTGTTTGACGTCCGTGGATATGATTATTCCGTATTTGAGAAAATCCCATCCGGATTGATATCAGTAAATTGGAGTGGAGACTTCGGAATAGATTTATATGTGTTTCTGAAGCGGAAGGAGGCAGCATGGTAATTCTGGCGACAAGGAGCAGAGAAATAGGAACGAATCCACTGTTAGATGCGAATTGCACCTTTGATGCTAACAAAGATAGGGAATTTTCCATCAAGATTGCCAGATGTAACTGGACAGAAGAAATGATATTCGGAAATCTGGTGTATGTGCCAGATACGGAATTTGGCGGAATTATCGAAGATGTGTTGACCGATACAACTCTGGATTATGTAGAGCTGAAAGGCTATACATGGCGTGGACGCATGGCAATGAAAGTAATAGAGCCGCCGGCCGGAAGTGATTACAGGGTGGTGTCCGGGGAGTTAAATGCAATTCTTAAGAAGATGATAGAACCGGAATTTGGAGGATTGTATGTTGTGCCTGGTACAGACACTGGTGTTACAGTAAGTAATTATCAGTTCGACCGTTATTGTACATTACTGGAAGGTATTACAAAGATGCTGAAATCTGTAGGATATAGATTGAGTATTCGGCATAAGCGCGAGAAAGGAATCCCGGGATACGTTTTGATTGAAGCAGTACCGGTTGTAGACCATTCTGATGAGATTGAGTTGTCTAAGGATTGTGGGCTTAATTACACGATGGAAGATAAAAGAAATGGGGTAAATCATTTGATTGTGACAGGAAAAGGGGAATTGCAGAATCGAAATGTATTTCATCTCTATGTTTGGCCGGATGGCTCTTTTAAGAAAACACAGTATTATAAAGGCTTAGATGAAATCGCACAAGTGTATGAAAATACATCGACAGAGACAGATGAACTGGAAAGCCAGAGTACGAAGAAATTACAGGATTTGTGTAGTAAAAAGACATTTGGTATGGATATAGCAAAACTTGGAATCGATGTGGGCATTGGAGATATTGTTGGTGGCCGGGATTATCTTACAGGGATGTATTCAAGCAAGCCAATAGAAAATATCATCTACAGTATTACCAATAGGATAGAATCCAAAGAATACGAATTGGAAGGAGAAAATGATAATGGAGATAGTTAGTGGAAGAACCGGGAAACCCCATGTTACAAGCCAACAGTTTCGACAGATTATAGAAGGAATTATTAGTGATGAGAGTTGTATATTGCCGTCTGGAGAAAATCTGGAACCGGAGCTGGTATCCAACAATTCTCTCAAGATCCGAAGCGGAATGATGTGCCATCATGGGAATGTGTCATCTGTAAAAATCGGAACTTATGATGAGGTGGAACTTACAAATGGATCGCAGGGAATGAAGAGGATAGATCTGATTGTTAATCGGTATACAAGAAACGAAGAGGATAACACAGAAAAAAATGAATGGGTTGTAATTATGGGAACCCCTGCAGAGAGCAATCCGGTAGTTCCGGAGTATACGCAAGGAAATTTACAAAAAGGAGATCTTGTAGATGATTGCCCGGTATTCGAAGTACATTTTGATGGAATTAATATTACGGAAGTAACGAAGATGCTGGAGATTGCTCAGACAAATAAGGATTTGTCCAATAAGCTTGCTGAAATTAGCCAAAAAATGACTGGTAAGTATGCCTACGCATATACCACTTATCTGGATGCCGAAAAAAGTACAAAAACATCCCTGACACTTAATAGCATCAAGGCGACAGGGCATGGCAGAAAATGTATCCTAATGTGCTGGGGTGCTGTCAAAGTAACAACTTTGACAGCAAGGCTGAGCGTCTATGTCAACGGCAAAGATAGTTGTTCCGGAATAACATCATCCACAAGCTATGTGCCGGTATTTGACAGCAACATTATAACTCTTCCGGAGGGCGAAAACACGATTGAGATAAGACTGTCAGCACAAGCGAATACAGCTACTGCATATATTGGACGTTATCACAAACTTGGCTTCATTGTCGCAGAATTATAATCCTTATTTTCCGAAATAGAATATTACATAATTTATTCTAATGCTACCACTAGAAGCATTCTGATTAAACGTTGCATGCCATGCGCCGTCTAAGTAGGTACTGCCTTCTACATGCACTTTTTGAGCAAGACCATCGCCGTTAGTCATTAATACCACTGTGTTTGCATTAGAAGAGTTAGTTACGCCAAGCGCATTATTTATCTCAGAATTAGACAATACCTGTACAGATGTGCTGGCTTTTGCGGTTACAACTTTTGATCCGGCTATCATTTTAGTTATATTCTTATTGACTGATTTTACGGATGTTATATTTTTATTTAATTTAGCAACTTTATTGGACAAATCCTTATTTTACACAGAAAGGAGATATACATAATTATGAAAATTACATTCAATGATGCAACAGAGTTGATCATCCAGTCAGCGAGCACCCGGCCGGACGGGAGCCTGCTGATCAAAACAATATCAGACACTGAAGAGAATCTAAAGACAATCTTTCAGGATGGCATGAAGACCAAGAAGATGATCATAAAAGAAAGAGAATCTACGATTGGCACTTATGAGAATTACACGGAACTTGAGGGAATCATGAGATACACAGCAGGAATCCTAGGAGTTGTATTACATAAAGTTGGAAAGTCGCAGCTAGAGCGAATTGATGCACTCGAGGTAACTACGGACGACATCGTATTAATGATGGCGGATTTAATAGGAGGACAAGAATAATGAAAACTTTAAACACACTGAAAATGAAAATAATGGTAAGAGCGTTTAGAATCCGCATTGAGAATGGGGAAAAAATAGAAGACATTGCGGCTGATTATCCGGCATTAACAACCGATGACCTGGAAGCAATCAAAGAAGCGTTGAATATCAACTAAGCATTGGCAGTGTTTTCACATTTATGGTATAATTCCACTATAAATGTATGAGGAGGAAATGCTATGAGTATTGTAGAAATAGGTAAAGGAAGCGACAGAATTGAGATGCTTGGATATGATTTGCTGACAGTAATATCCGAAGGGAAAACAGAAAGTGTAGATGTAGTAATAAAACACTTAGGAGACGCTGATTTAGTACATTATTTGATTGATAAATATAAAGATTTTTTCAGCCTTGCATATGAAGGGTGTCCATATAATTTAGACGAATGGGAAAAGGTTTTTGAACAATATTCATATCTTACCTTCGGACATGATGTGAGTAGGAAAATGGGACTTTGTAATCAAGAAAAAGATGGACTGCTTGTTGTTATGAATATTATTTTGCAAGAAATATCTGAAAGAAAATACAAATAATTATTTACCAACCATCAATACGGTGGTTGGTATTTTTATTATAAAAACCGAGGTGGTTATATGGAAATCAGAGCAAGACCGTAAGGTCTTATTTTTATAATAAAAAATAAGAAAGAGTGAGGTATATGAAGAAAATGGATAAAATTTTTAATTGGATCAGCATAATGTTCGGTCTGATCGGCGGCGTTATGTCATACTGGCTCGGCGGATGGGATGTGCTTTTGAAGACAATCGTATTCCTGGCAGTAGTGGATTACATAACGGGAGTCATCAAAGGTATTTATACGAAAAAGCTGTCATCGGAAACAGGGTTCAAGGGATTACTGAAAAAGATTGTAATGTTTATTGTGATTGCAGTGTCTTTTTCCATTCAGGAATTGATTGGAAATACAATTCCGTTAAGAGAAGTTGTGATTATGTTCTATATTTGCAATGAGGCACTGAGCTTATTGGAAAATGCGGCAGTATTTGTACCAATCCCAGATAAGCTGAAAGACGTATTAATACAGTTAAGAGATAAAGATACAGAAGAGGATATAGAGGGCGAATAATCGCCCTCTAACATATTATATAGTGTGCGACGTCGCACAGAAAGGAGCAATTATGGCACATTTATTTTTAATAGCCGGACACGGAGCCGGTGACAGTGGAGCTGTTGGATACGGTTACACCGAGGCAGAGAGAGTTCGGGCACTTGCAAGACGAATCGTAGCGCTTGGAGGAAGTAATGTTACTCTGGGAGACATGAGTCGGAACTGGTATGCCGACAAAGGCATTAGCTCGCTAAATATTCCAAAAAGCTATCAGATTCTGGAACTGCATATGGACAGCGGAGTAGCTACGGCAAAAGGCGGTCACGTAATCATCAAGGAAGGATACTCCCCAGATCAGTACGATACGGCACTTGCCAACTTCATCGGTTCATTCTTCCCGGGAAGAGCCAACAAGGTTGTAGGCAGAGCGCATCTTGCGAATGTCAATCGTGCAGCTGCGAAAGGTTACAGCTACAGACTTCTGGAAAATGGATTCATTACAAACCAGGGAGATCTCAACAAATTCAATTCCAAGATCGATGACTTGGCAAGAGGAATCCTTAAAGCATTCGGAATCTCGTCTGCAGCACCGGTAGCATCAGCCAAGAAAACAGAACCTGTCGATGGAGAGATCAAGTCCGGTGGAGTATTCCAGAGCAAGACGGATAAGTTTGGTACAATCTCATATCAGGCTTACATGAGAAGTGCTGGCTGGGGAGCTTGGCAGTCTGACGGATTAATGGTCGGCTCAACAAACCAGAATCGTCGGATCGAAGCACTGCACATTAAACCAGATGGTGAAACAGATGTTGTAGTTCACATGAAGAGCATCGGAAACAAAGAATACAAGAACATTACCAAAGATACGCTGATCGGAACCACCGGACAGAACAGAAGACTGGAAGCGATCCGGATCACCGGAAAGAAGTCGTTCTATCTGTATAGGGTCCACCAGAAGAGCATTGGTTGGAGCGAATGGGCCAACAACGGAGAATGGGCTGGTACGACTGGAAAAGGTCTGCAGATGGAAGCACTTGAGATCAAGAAGTCCATGTTCAGTGTTGAGCCGCACGTACAGAGTAAAGGATGGCTGTCACCAAAAGCCGCAGAGAATGTGATCGGTATCACCGGTCATGCATTACGTCTGGAGGCGATCCGGATCAACCCATACGGAAAGACCATTAAGGCAAAGGTTCATATCCAGAGCAAAGGATGGGTGGATTACGGCATGATCACCGAAGACACAATTATCGGTACAGTTGGAGAAAAGAAACGTATTGAGTGCTTATGTTTCGAAGGTGACTTTGAATATCGTGTTCATATCCAGAGTTCCGGATGGACAGACTGGACAAAGGCAGACGGAGTGGCAACGCTTGGAACTGTAGGCCAGGAACTTAGGATTGAGGCTATTCAATTTAGATGATTTTTGCTAAAATGTAGCATATAAATAGGTAAAAATCCACTTTATAGGTTATAGCAAAAAGGTCAACCAATTCGGACATTGTACCTGCCGTCCGTCACAATACTGCGTCAGTATCGGCTGCTTGACATTCGGTCTGGAAAGATAATCGGCAAACAATTCATCCACTATCACAGAGATCGTATCATAGATATTCCGTTCCGGAATCCATTTGTGATCAAATGCGGTTGAAGAAGTGATCGTAAAATCATATCCGCGGTTCCGGTAAAATTCTGTATATACCCGGTTCAGAGTAAAAGACATGATTGCCAGTACGTTTGCCCGGATGGTATCCTCCGGCCAGGTCGCGTAGATTTCACTGGAAGCTACATTTTTGATATAATCCTTATACTTCACATAATAGTTTTTGGCAGTGGAGTCGCGTGGACTTCCATCATGAACTACGATGTATTCCGGGACCACGACGCGGCTTAAGACAATCTCTCCGGATTCGAAGGTCGGCTGGATCTCGTCTTCGGGAATCTTAGGCGGATAGGTGGCATATAATGTATGAGCCGGAATGACGAATACGGTTTCCTCGTCTTCGGGAGTGTCGATTGGTTTCATGCTGACATTCTGAATGGCAGTGACATCGGCGAGAATTTCAGCACCGGCAATACTGACCGACTCGAAGCCTTCGGCGGTGATCTGCATGGTATATTCGGAATATGGCTGGACTTCATTTTCTGGATTCAGGCTGTATTCTAACGGTGGTGCCGCAAGATCAATCGTATCGGTCTGCCCGGAACTGTCGGTAGTAAGTTGTTCTAACTGAGCTTCTGGAACACCCGTGTAGAAGATGGAAATCTGAGCCCCCTGAATCGGATAGGCAGAGATGTCAGATACGAGATTAATCTGCAGACGGCCTTTGTCGGGAGTATCCTGAGTGGTTGGAGTCGTTCCGTTCATAAAATAGGACCTCTTTTAAGACTCTGTTACTGACAGAGTATGCAAAAATAAGAAAAATGTGAAGATACAGGGAATAAAAGAGACAGATTGTTACACAAAGTATGGAACATCTTAAAAATAACAGAAACAGGAGCGTAGAACAGAGCATGAAAAGAAGGTGTTTACGGATATATAGAAAAAGAAGAAAAAAGAAATTAATCATCCTGATTCTGACATGCATTCTCCTTCTTGGAACCGCAGCAGCAGAAAGGGGCGGATACCTGGAACTTGAACAATTTGGTTCAAATAAAAAACAAGATATTCCTTATCAGAAAGTATCCATAACGGAAGAAGAGAACACGGAGAAATATTATTATCAGCAGTTGCCGACTGAACAAAGGCAGGTCTATCAGGAAATTCTGGAAGGTGTCAGAAACCACACGGAGGAAATTTATGTACATAACGCGGATGTAGATGAGACAAATCAGATTTTTCAGAAGCTGATGAAGGATCAGCCGGACATCTTCTGGTGTGACGGGACAGCAACGGCTACGACTCATAAAGGAACAGAAAGTTATACCGTCCTGAAACCGAAATATTTTTACACAGCAGAAGAAAGCCAGAAGATGCAGACCGCGATTATGCAGGCGGCAGAGAAGTGGCTGGCAGATCTGGATGCCGATGCAGATGACTATCACAAAATTCTCTATGTATATGAAAAAATCGTAGATGAAGTAGAGTATGATGAGAGCGCGCCGGATAATCAGAACATCTACAGCGTATTTGTCAATCAGAAATCTGTATGTGCTGGATATTCGAAAGCAACGCAGTATTTGTTGGAACGGCTTGGCGTGTTCTGTACTTATGTGACGGGAAAGACGACGGAAGGCGGAAACCATGCGTGGAATCTGGTGAAATGTAACGGCGATTATTATTATGTCGACACAACTTGGGGAGATCCGGTGTTCCAACAGGAAGAAGGAGAAGATACATCCCGGGATGCAGAGCAAAATTCAGGTCAAGATGCAGAGGCTTCTGGTAATAAGGCAAATATCAGCTATGATTATATGTGTTGTGATGATACGCAGTTATTTCAGACACATATTCTGGATAAGGATACACAGATGCCAGAGTGCAGCAAGATGGATTGCAATTATTACGTGGTAAACGGAATGTATTACACAAAGTATGATGCCAAGAAGGTACTGGAAGCCATGAACCAGGCTATCTGGGCGAAGAAAAGTGCTACAATTTTTAAATTCGCAGATACATCCGTCTACAGTCAGGCGCACGATGACATTTTCCAGAAAGAACTTGCAAAAGCAGCGCAGAATCTGGCGGATTACTATGGAGTATCGCAGGTGAAGTACCAGTACATCGATGACCCGAGATTACACAAGATTGTAATATTTTGGCAGTATTCATAAAAAAACAAAAATATCCGTTGAAAATCCTTGGATTATGTAGTATAATTTTTACAATTTGTGAAGACATAAATTGTCTGGTACCGATGTATGAAAAACGAGGCGGTTTTGTGCTTGCACAAACTGCCTTTTATTCTGTATTTTTAAGAAAAATTCTTTGTAACAACGAATTTTTTTTGCCCAAATATAGAAAATGTACCTGAAGTACAGCAGTATGGATTCATGAAAAAAGAAAAAGAAACACAGAAGGGAAAAGGTGAATATATGAAAGCATTTCTTATATTAGAAGACGGGACTGTCTTTACCGGAACCAGTATCGGTTCGACAAAAGACATGATTAGCGAGATAGTGTTTAATACTTCAATGACAGGTTATCTGGAGGTATTAACCGACCCTTCTTATGCGGGACAGGCCGTAGTAATGACCTATCCATTGATTGGAAATTATGGCATCACACCGGATATGGAGTCAAGGAAGGCATGGCCGGATGGATATATCGTAAGAGAACTTTCCAGAATGCCAAGCAACTTCCGTTGTGAAGGAACACTTCAGGATTTCCTGAAAGAACAGGATATTCCAGGAATTGCAGGAATTGATACACGTGCCCTTACGAAGATTCTTCGTGAAAAGGGAACCATGAACGGAATGATCACCACGAACGAGAATTACAACTTAGATGAGATTCTCCCAAAACTGAAAGCATATACAGTTGGTGATGTGGTATCAAAAGTAACATGTGATGAAAAATATGTCTTAGAAGGCAATGGACCGAAGGTTGCTCTTATGGACTTCGGTGCAAAGAAGAACATTGCCAAGTCTTTAAATGAACGCGGCTGTGAAGTTACAGTTTATCCGGCAGGAACAAAAGCAGAAGAGATCATTGCTGCTAATCCGGACGGCATTATGTTGTCTAACGGGCCTGGAGATCCGGAAACATGCGTATCTATTATCGAAGAGATCAAGAAGTTATACAATACTGATATTCCTATTTTTGCAATTTGTCTCGGACATCAGCTTATGGCACTTGCAAATGGTGCAAAGACTTATAAGTTGAAATATGGACACCGCGGCGGTAACCATCCGGTGAAGGATCTGACAAACAACAGAGTATACATTTCTTCACAGAACCATGGTTATGCAGTTGATGGTACAACCATTGATCCGGCTATCGCAAAAGAAGCATTTATCAATGTAAATGACGGAACCAACGAAGGACTTGCATACGAAGGAAAGAATATTTTCACAGTTCAGTTCCATCCGGAAGCTTGTCCGGGACCACTGGATTCCGGATACCTGTTTGACAGATTTATGGATATGATGAAAGGAGCAAAATAATGCCTAGAATTAAAGATATTAAGAAAGTATTAGTAATTGGCTCTGGTCCTATTATCATTGGACAGGCAGCGGAGTTTGACTACGCAGGTACACAGGCCTGCCGTTCGTTAAAAGAAGAAGGTCTGGAAGTAGTTCTGCTGAACTCTAATCCGGCTACAATCATGACAGATAAAGATATCGCAGACCGCGTATACATTGAACCTCTGACAGTTGAAGTAGTAGAACAGCTGATCTTAAAAGAAAAACCAGACAGTGTTCTTCCGACACTTGGCGGACAGGCAGCGCTGAACCTGGCTATGGAACTTGAAGAGAATGGATTCCTCAAGAGAAATAATGTACGTCTGATCGGTACTACTTCCGAGACGATCAAAAAAGCAGAAGACCGTTTGGAATTCAAGATGACGATGGAGAAGATCGGTGAGCCTTGTGCAGCTTCTAAAGTCGTAAAGGATGTGCAGACAGGTATTGAATTTGCAGAAAGCATCGGATATCCGGTTGTACTTCGTCCGGCTTATACACTTGGAGGAAGCGGCGGAGGAATCGCGGATAACAGAACAGAACTCGTAGAGATCCTGGAAAACGGACTTCGTCTTTCCCGTGTTGGGGAAGTTCTGGTAGAACGTTGCATCGCAGGATGGAAAGAGATCGAGTATGAAGTAATGCGTGACAGCAATGGTAACTGCATTACCGTATGTAATATGGAAAACCTGGACCCTGTAGGTGTACATACCGGAGACAGTATCGTAGTAGCACCTTCTCAGACACTGAGCGATAAAGAGTACCAGATGCTCCGTACATCTGCTCTTAATATTATCAGTGAGTTAAATATCACTGGTGGATGTAACGTACAGTATGCGCTGAATCCAGATTCATTTGAGTACTGTGTAATCGAGGTTAACCCTCGTGTAAGCCGTTCTTCTGCACTTGCATCTAAGGCAACAGGATATCCGATTGCCAAGGTTGCAGCAAAGATCGCTCTTGGATATACACTGGACGAGATCAAGAACGCAGTAACAAAGAAGACATACGCAAGTTTCGAGCCTATGCTTGACTACTGTGTTGTAAAGATCCCGAGACTTCCATTTGATAAGTTCATCAGTGCAAAACGTACACTGACAACACAGATGAAAGCGACCGGAGAAGTTATGAGTATCTGTGATAACTTCGAGGGAGCACTTATGAAAGCCATCCGTTCTCTGGAACAGCATGTAGACAGCCTTATGTCTTATGACTTCTCTCATTTAAAAGGAGAAGAATTGTTAGAAGAACTGAAAGTTGTAGATGACCGTCGTATCTGGAAAATCGCAGAAGCAATCCGTCAGGGCATCAGCTACGAAGACATTCACAGAATTACAAAGATTGACAACTGGTTCATTGACAAGATCGCAATTCTTGTAGAGATGGAACAGAAATTAAAGACAGAAGAATTAACAGCAGAGACATTAAAAGAAGCAAAACGCTTAGAGTTCCCGGATAATGTGATCGCAGAACTGACAGGAAAGACAGAGCGTGAGATCCATGACCTTCGTCATGACAATGGCATCACAGCTTCTTATAAGATGGTTGATACCTGTGCGGCTGAGTTCGCAGCAGAGACACCATATTACTACTCTGTATTCGGAAGTGAGAATGAAGTAGTTGAAACTTCCGGCAAGAAGAAAGTACTGGTACTTGGTTCCGGACCGATCCGTATCGGACAGGGTATCGAGTTCGACTTCTGTTCTGTACATTGTACATGGGCATTTGCCAAAGAAGGATACGAGACGATTATTGTAAATAACAACCCTGAGACAGTAAGTACAGACTTCGATATCGCTGACAAGCTGTATTTCGAGCCTCTGACACCGGAAGATGTAGAAAGTATCGTAGATCTGGAAAAACCGGACGGAGCAGTGGTACAGTTCGGTGGACAGACAGCGATCAAGCTGACAGAATCTCTTATGAAGATGGGCGTTCCGATTCTTGGAACATCTGCTGAAAATGTAGATGCAGCCGAAGACCGTGAGCTGTTTGATGAGATTCTTGAGCAGTGCGAGATTCCAAGACCGACAGGTGGAACTGTATTTACAGCAGAAGAAGCGAAGAAAGTTGCAAACAGACTGGGTTATCCGGTACTGGTAAGACCTTCTTACGTACTTGGCGGACAGGGAATGCAGATTGCGATCAACGATCACGATATTGATGAGTTTATCGGAATCATCAACCGTATCGCACAGGATCACCCAATCCTGGTTGATAAGTATTTACAGGGTAAAGAGATCGAGGTTGATGCCGTATGTGACGGAGAAGATATCCTGATTCCTGGTATCATGGAGCATATCGAACGTGCCGGAATCCATTCAGGAGACAGTATTTCTGTATATCCTGCACAGAGCATCTCTCAGAAGACAAAAGAGACAATTGCCGAATATACAAGAAGACTTGCAAAATCATTACACGTAATCGGATTGATCAATATTCAGTTCATCGTATGTGGAGAAGATGTATATGTTATCGAGGTTAATCCTCGTTCCAGCCGTACGGTTCCATATATCAGTAAGGTAACAGGTATTCCAATCGTACCACTTGCAACAAAAGTGATCATCGGACACAAGATCAAAGAACTTGGTTATACACCTGGATTACAGCCGGAAGCAGATTATTTTGCAATCAAGATGCCGGTATTCTCATTTGAGAAGATCCGCGGTGCTGATATCAGCCTTGGACCTGAGATGAAGTCTACCGGAGAGTGTCTGGGAATTGCCAAGACATTTGATGAGGCTCTTTATAAAGCATTCATCGGTGCCGGAGTCAAACTTCCAAAACACAAGAACATGATTATGACAGTTCGTGATGAAGATAAGGAAGAAGCAGTAGAGATCGGACGCAGATTCGAGAAGATCGGTTACAAGATCTTTGCTACAGAAGGAACTGCCAAGGTTCTGACAGATGCCGGAGTAAAGGCTATGACAGTGAATAAGATCGAGCAGGAATCACCGAACCTTATGGATCTGATCCTCGGACATAAGATCGACCTGGTTATCGACACACCTCCGCAGGGAGCTGATCACTCAAGAGACGGATTCGTGATCCGTAGAAATGCGATCGAGACAGGTGTCAATGTACTGACAGCGATCGATACAGCAAAGGCTCTGATCACCAGTCTGGAGAATACAGATATCCAGAAGCTGACACTGATTGACATTGCTAAGATCAAATAGAGTTTGGACAATCGAATTTTGTGTAAATGAATTTTGTGCAACAGAATTTGAAAAATTGATATTTGTAAAAACATAAATAAGAAGTGGCATACAGCATGATTATTTTGCGGTATGCTGCTTTTTTGTTGCCAGATATTCGAAAGAATCTGCCAGTATCAAGTACTTCCAGTGGCAGATTCAGTAGATACTAAAGTAAAAAATATAAAATATGTGATCATTTACAACATGTAATACGTTCTATATACAGGGGACGCCCTCAGGAGGAAGAATTTTGACGCGTGAAAATGAATTACTTAAAAAGATAGCAAAAGGTGAAACAGAATACTGGGAAGAACTGATCGGGATGTATTACGAGGATATTCTCCGCTACTGTATCTACCATGCCCCGGACAAGACGGCGGCAGAAGATGCGGTACAGGAGACATTTCTGAAGGTGATCCGGTATATGCCGGACTACAGACATCGTGGGAAATTCCGGGCATTCTTATACAAGGTGGCCGCAAACACCTGCAAAGACCAGTGGAGGAAATGCACAAAAGAAGAATGGTTTGATACAGATACCGAAGCATCGGATGGTGAGAAAAAACTGCCAGAAGAAATGATCTATCTGGAAACCGGTTATGCAAAGACAGAAGGTGATATCAATTTCCTGAGACTGATCCGGAAGCTTCCGGAAGATCAGAGAGAAGTCGTATATCTGAAGTATGCACAGGAACTTTCGTTTCGTGAAATTGCGGAGATACTCGGGATTCCGGCAAGAACGGTTCAGTCGAGACTCAGGATCGCATTAAAGAAATTAAGAAAAAAGGAGGGAAAGCCGGATGTATAACAGACAGGGAAGAAAGGAAGAAGCGTATTTATATAAAGCATTGAAGTTAAGCGGATCATTGCAGATTGGCGAAGAAGAAAAGTCAGAACAGATCAGAAAAATCATGGAGATCAGTAAGGTCGACTGGCTGACCGGGAAGAAGAGAGAACGGACAGACTTTACAGCATTCCTGATCCGTCAGATTCCGTTCATCGGATGGAAGATGTGGAGCATACAGGCGCTGGTTATGATAAGTGCGGTCGTATTCTTTTATGGAACGGACGCAGGAACTGTGGATGTAACATGGCTGTTGGCGGGAAGAAGACTTGCGTTTCTGGTCGGAGCACTGGGAACTGTCATGGCAATGATCGGGATTCCTTATGTGATGCAGTCTTTCCGATACCGGATGTATGAGATGGAAAAAGCCACAAAGCATGGATTGGCGGGGATGCTTTTAAGCCGGATGATCGTATTGTCGGCCGGAGATCTGGTAACCGTTCTGTTGTGTATGTTTGTGATCAGCAGTAAGAATTATGCATCGGCAGGTATGGTTCTTTTGTGGTATCTGGCACCGCTATTCCTGACAGGAAGCTTCTGTGCGGGATGGATGCAGAAGATAGAAGCAAAACTTGATATGGAAGATCAGGCCTCCGGATGTATCCGGATCTGTGAAGGTGCCTGTGTGGGACTTTTGATTTTGCAATATCTTTTATACCTGAAACTTCCATCTGTGTATGGAAATGCAGGATGGTGGACTGTTATTCTGGTGATTGCAGCTGGAACTATGGTGTATAAGGGAAGGAAGATAATTGCTGTACAATTTTAGAAGTAAAATGGGATAAAATTTTAAAATGACAGTATATCTAAAAGAGATAAATAAAAAAGGATAATGATAAACGATCTGAATGAAACAGATAAATATGGATAAGAAATGAATCCAAGGTACTTACTATAGAACCTTATCATAAGACTTAACCTAGAAACTTTTGTGAAAGAAAGAGGAACAAAATATGAAACTTGAAATATGTGATGTCAGCAAACAATACAAAGACAAATGTGCTGTCGATCATGCAAGCCTGACACTGACACCGGGAGTCTGGGGACTTCTGGGAGCAAATGGTGCGGGTAAGACGACACTTATGCGGATGATCGCTGGGATTATGAAGCCGACTGGCGGAGAGATCCGTTACGACGGGATCGAGATCGGCACAATGGGAGAAAAATACAGAGATATCTTCGGATATCTGCCGCAGGAATTCGGATTCTATCCGGGATTCTCGGTACAGGATTATCTGGAATATATGGCTGCATTAAAAGGAATCGGCAAAAGAGAGACAAAAGAAAAGATACAGGAACTTCTGGAATTGGTATCACTTACGGATGTCAGAAAGAAGAAAATCAGCAAATTATCCGGCGGAATGAAACGCCGTGTGGGAATCGCACAGGCATTGTTGAATGAGCCGAAAGTACTGATCTTAGATGAGCCGACCAGCGGGCTGGATCCGGGAGAGAGAATGCGTTTTCGGAATCTGTTATCGGAATTCGGAAGGAACAGGATCGTATTGATCTCGACGCATATTGTGTCGGATGTGGAGTACATTGCCACTTGCAATGCAGTTATGAAAAATGGAAAGATTGCAGCGGTTGGAGAGACAGAAGAACTGGTAAAAGAAGTCGAGGGAAAAGTATGGAATGTAGTCCTTGATATGGCAGAAGTGATGACATACGAGACAAAAATCCCAGTGGTGAACATTTACAACCGCGAAGATGGAAAAACGGTGCTGCGTTATCTGGCAGAGCGGCCGGTTATTCCGGGATCGGAACCGGCAGATGCAAGAATGGAAGATCTGTATCTGTGGATGTTTCCGGAACAGGGAAGGGAGGAAGTACGATGAGACTATATGTATTAGAATTAAAACGTCTGTTGAAGACAAGAAGTGTCAGTTTCCTATTGATCGCGGCACTTGTACTTTCGGCAGTAATGGCATATGTACCGGTAACATATATTCAGGCATATAAGACAGATAAGTCCGGGAATATCGAGGCAGTAAGCGGAAGAGAAGCAATAAAGGTGAAAAGGGCGGATAAAAAAGCACTGCAAGGTGAAATGACGGAAGCAAAGATCCGCGAGACAATCACTGATATAAAAGAAGTATTAAAAGAATATGGCTCACTGAGCCGGCAGGATATTCCTCTGGAAGTATATGTGCAAAAAGTATATCCGCATTTAGATATCATAGCAGTGCTGGAACAGACAGTCGTTCCGGACGGAAAGAATCTTTATACCATGAAATATTCGGATATCAGTGAAGAGGATGCAAAGAATGTATATGTAGCTTACAGGAAAAATGTTTGTAATCTGAACCAAAATCCCGGAATTCAAAAGAAGATCGATCAGATGACAGCACAGATACGGACCCCATTTAGTTATTATCCGGAGATTACGACGGATCAGCTGGATTATTATGAAATCTATCTGTTCCTGGTCATGATTTTCTTTATGGTGATCATAACACCGGTATTTGCAACCGAGTATCAGACCGGATCAGACCAGATCCTGCGCTGTACGAAACATGGAAAATTCCGCCTTGCGGTTACAAAAATCGCAGTGGTATTCACATTGATTTTTGCAGTATTTGCGGCAGGAACGGCAGTCTTTTCCATCATAATGCGTCTACTATATGGCGCAGAAGTATTTAAAAATCCGTTGCAGATGCTTGGATATCTGTACTATATTCCTGCATTTACAGTAGGAAAAATGTATAAGGTCATGGTTGCGGGAGCGCTGCTTTCACTTGTGGCAGTTGGATCGAGTACACTGTTCTTTTCGGCAAAATGCAAGACGGTACAGTCGGCACTGATCTGTGCATTTGCGGGTGCATTTGTACCGATGGTGATATTTACAATATCAAACAGCCGGAATATTTTGGATATTTTAAGATGTATCTTCCCGACCAGTGGACTTGCCTTTATGAACAGCCTGGAGGGAGAATTGCTTGCCAGAAACTTTGTACAGATCGGCAGCGGATATTACTGGACGCCATATATTATTGCAATTGCAGCAGGAATCTGGATTCCGGTATGTCTGGTCGTAACAGTGGTGAGCTATTGTAAAAAAGAGGCTTAAAAAGCGGTGAAATAACAGAGAAAAATAAGTAATAAAAGCAGAAAAAAGAGCAGTGTAATCTGTGTGTTTGAAAAAAGTAAATAAAAAAGTTGACAAAATACAGCGTACATGATATGATACCAATCGTTGCTTGTAACAAATCTGTAATATTTGTAATAAAGTTGCAAAAAGTGAATATACTTTATTAAAAGAAATGTAAATCATTGCAACAAAATCAGGAGGGTATTTATATTATGTTAAAAGCGAAGAGACTGAAATCGATGTTCGTGCTGTATTCAGCATGCGCAGTAATGGCAACTGGTTTTACCAGTCAGGCAGCCTCTGAACAGCCGGAAGTAACAACAATCACAGAAACAAAAGGGGAAAATACGAATACACACACTGCTGTACAGGCGATATCACAGAATATCGTAGCATCTGCACAGGAGATGACAGATGTAAGTCAGCAGGTAATCGCAGATAATATAGCAAAAAAAGAAGAGGAAGAACGCCTCGCAAAAGAAAAGGCAGAGCAGGAAGCACAAGAAAAAGCAGAACGCGAAGCAAGAGAAGCATACGTAAGAGCGAATCAGGAACTGATGGCATCCATCATCTACTGTGAAGCGGGAAATCAGCCGTATGAAGGACAGGTTGCTGTCGGTGCGGTGATCATGAACCGTGTCAAGAGTGGATGCTATCCGAATTCTATCGAAGAAGTCATCTATCAGTCCGGACAGTTTGGACCGGCTGCGACCGGATGGCTGAACAGAGTCAGAAGTTCAAAGGGATATTCACAGACGGCTCTGCAAGCCGCTGTAGATGCGCTGAATGGCTCGAATCCGATCGGAAGCTGCCTGTATTTTGACCAGGGCGGTGCCGGAATGAAGATCGGAGCGCATTATTTCCACTAATATTTGCAGAAACAATATAGAAAGAAATGCATACAGGGTGGAGTCGGAGTTCTTCAGAAATTCGAAAGAAATCTTAAGAAAGCCGGAATTGACAATTGCATTACGAATGTATTACGATAAGAGGGCAAAAGTTTTTAACTTTTGTCCTTTTGCTATTGCCATGCATTCGTAAGGAGCTGCCAGTTGCCAAAGCATCCGTAAGAAGTTGCCAGTGGCAAGTTCTGTAGGTGGCAAGTTCTGTAGGTGGCAGGTCATGTAGATGTCAGGTACACATCTGAGAGGTGTTACATACAGGGACAAAAGCTGAATATATGGGGAGAAGAAAGATTGTATAAGATTTTAATCGTGGAAGATGATGAGACAATAGCAGGTGCTCTGAAAAACCATTTGGAAAAATGGAATTATCAGGCAGAGTGTATGACAGATTTTAAAGACGTGATGGGAAAATTTGTGGACTTTGATCCGCAGCTTGTGTTATTGGACATTGTACTTCCATTTTTTAATGGATTTCACTGGTGTCAGGAGATCCGGAAGATCTCGAAAGTGCCGATCATTTTCCTGTCATCGGCGAATGATAATATGAATATTGTGATGGCAATGAATATGGGCGGCGATGAATTCATCGAGAAACCGTTTGACCTGAATGTGGTGACGGCAAAGGTGCAGGCCGTGTTAAGAAGAACCTATGAATTCCGTGGAACGGCAGATATCATGGAGTGGAATGGTGCGATCCTGAATCTGGCAGATGCGACAGTTTTGTATCAGGATCAGAAACAGGAACTGACGAAGAACGAATTTAAGATCTTGCAGATGCTTCTGGAAAATACGGGGAAGATCGTAAGCCGTGAAAGTATTATGACAAGACTCTGGGACAGCAATGAATTTATTGATGACAATACATTGACGGTCAATGTGGCAAGACTCCGTAAAAAAATGGAACAGATTGGCCTTGGCGGAAAAATTATCACAAAAAAGGGAATAGGATATATGGTGGAGGCATGAAACTTTTAATAGCATTTTTAAAAGATAAAACAAGAGAGATCAGCCTTTATGCCGGAACGGTCGGAATATTTATTGTTGTAGCATTTCTTTATAATATCAGGATGGATGCGTTGAAATATGCACTGCTGCTGGTGATATTGTGGCTGCTCCTTTATGTAATAACGGAATATCATCGCTTCCGGAAGAAGCATCTTCTGCTGGAACGGTTTAAGAAGAGCACGCAGGAGTGCACAAAAGAACTTCCAGAGTGCAGGAATCTTCTGGAACTGGATTATCAGGAATTACTGGGGATCTTTGACGAAAAGATTCTGGAGTTGAAATCAGAGGCAAGAATCAAAGGCCAGGACTTAAGTGATTATTATGGTATGTGGGTGCATCAGATCAAGACACCTATCGCTGCGATGCACATATTGCTGCAATCGGTGGAAGATGAAAACCCGGCACTGCCGGAATTAAAAGAGATGAAGATGGAACTTTTTAAAATGGAACAGTATGTGGAGATGGTGCTGACGTATCTCCGCATGGAAGATATGTCCGGGGATCTGCAGTTTGAGAAGGTATCTTTAGATAAGATTCTGAAACAATCTGTCCGGAAATATTCTCAGATGTTTATTCTTCAGAAGATCCGTCTGGATTACCGGCCGGTGGAACGAATAGTTCTTACAGATGAAAAATGGCTGGAGTTTGTGACAGAACAGATTCTGTCTAATGCTTTGAAATACACAAAGAATGGCGGCGAGATTAGAATCTGTCTGGAAGAAAAAAGAGGACGGGAGTGTCTGGTGATCGAGGATAATGGAATCGGTATTCAGGCAGAAGATCTTCCTAGAGTATTTGAAAAAGGGTTTACCGGATATAATGGAAGAGCAGATAAGAAGTCTACCGGGATTGGACTGTATCTTTGCAAAAAGATCATGGATAAGATGGGACATAAGATATGGATTGATTCAGAGGTGGGAAAAGGAACCCGTGTATATCTGGAATTGACAAGGAAAGAATGGAATCCGGAATAACGATCAGATAAAAAGAGAAAACCTTACAGGAATGTAAGATTAAACAGGGGAAATGTCACATGCTTCGATGGCAGGATATTTCCTCTTTTTTTATAATAGATACCGTAAAGAAGAAATCTTAAAAAGAAAGGAAGAAAAACTTATGTCATTACTGGAAGTAAAAAATGTGAAGAAGATATATACGACTCGTTTTGGGAGCAATCAGGTAGAGGCTTTAAGAGATGTGAATTTTACGGTAGAACGCGGGGAATATGTTGCAATCATGGGAGAGTCTGGATCGGGAAAGACGACTTTGCTGAATATTCTGGCGGCACTTGATAAACCGACAGAAGGAAAGGTTTATTTAAAAGACAGGGATCTGGGAAAATTAAAAGAAAAAGAGATCGCAACGTTCAGACGTCAGAATCTCGGCTTTGTATTTCAGGATTTTAACCTGTTAGATACATTTTCATTAAAGGATAATATATTCCTGCCACTGGTATTATCCGGAAAGAAATATCCGGAGATGGAAAAGAGATTAAAACCGATTGCAGAAAAACTTGGAATTGAAAAACTACTGGAGAAATATCCATATGAGGTGTCCGGTGGGCAGAAACAAAGAGCTGCAATTGCAAGAGCGCTGATCACGAAACCACAGCTGATTCTTGCCGATGAACCTTCGGGAGCACTGGATTCGAAAGCGGCAGACAGTCTGATGAATCTTTTTACAACGATTAACCAGGAAGGTCAGACGATTGTTATGGTGACACATAGTGTGAAAGCGGCGAGTAGTGCGAAAAGGGTGCTTTTTATCAAGGACGGAAAAGTATTCCATCAGCTTTACAGGGGGAATCTTACGAACGAAGAAATGTATGAAAGAATTTCAGATACGCTGAAGATTCTTACCACAGGAGGTGAGGAGGATGAATAATTTCATCTATGAAAAACTTGCTGTGACCAATCTTAAGAATAACCGTAAGACCTATGTACCCTATATCTTTACAGGTGTTCTGACCGTCATGATGTTCTATATCATTGACGCACTGAGCAAGGGGGAAGGTATTACCCAGAATACATTGAAGATATGTCTTCAGTATGCAACGGGTGTGATCATTGTATTTGCAGTGATTTTTCTGTTCTATACGAATAGTTTCCTGATCAAACGACGAAAGAAAGAGATCGGAGTATACAATATTCTTGGAATGGGAAAGCGGCATATTGCACGAATGATGGCAGTTGAGACGATCCTGACGGCGGGAATCAGTATTCTTGGCGGTCTGGTGTTTGGAATAATATTTGGGAAACTGATGTATCTGCTGCTCCTTAAGATTCTGCACAATAGCGTAGATATGCAGTTTTCGGTTAATGGGACTGCAATTGTACAGACTGTCATATTATTTGCAGGAATTTTTCTTCTGACGTATTTATATAACATTTTACAGATACAGCTGGTGAATCCGGTGGAACTTCTGCACGGAGGCAATCAGGGGGAGAAAGAGCCGAAGAGCAGATGGCTGCTTGTGATCGTCGGTGTGGCGGCACTTGGCAATGGTTACTGGATTGCACTTACAACAGAGGCACCGTTAGAAGCACTTTTGAAATTCTTTGTTGCAGTGGTCTGTGTGATTATTGGAACTTATGCACTTTTTATTGCCGGAAGCATTGTGGTATTGAAAATACTCCGGAAAAATAAAGCTTATTATTATAATCCAAAGCATTTTACCAGTGTATCAGGCATGATCTATCGTATGAAACAAAACGGAGCGGGACTTGCGAACATCTGTGTGTTAAGTACGATGGTGCTGGTTATGGTATCCACAACGGTATCTTTGTATGCGGGAATGGAAGATATTCTGGACTCACGTTTTCCGAGAGATGTTTCAATTGTCTGCAATGAAGCCGATACAAATAATGAAGAGACTCTTCAGAGACTGATAAAAGAACAATGTGAGAAAGCAGGGGTAAAAATAACAGACAGAGTCCGGTACAGATATGGCAGTATGAATGCGGTTTTGAAAGGAAATAATCTGGAAAAGATAGAGCAGTACTATCCGGACAATCATTTTTACTATGTAGAGATGATCACACAGGAAGAGTATAACCGGATAGAAAAACAGAATGTTTCGTTAAAGGAACAGGAGATACTGACCTATACCACGAACGGCAAATGTGGAAAAAAACAGATAAACATTGCAGGACAGAACTATCAGGTGAAAAAAGAACTGTCCGAGATGACGAGCCAGCCGAAGAGCACGGTAGAAATGTATAAGACATTATACATTGTATTTGCAAATGCAGAGCAGATTGAACGTATCGAGTCATTTTCTTATGCAGATAAATTCAACCTGAAGGGAGATGACGGAAAACAAAAAGAGACACTGGAACAGATACAGAACGAATTTTATGAAAAGTTTCCGGATGGAACGATGGAAAGCCGTATGTTAAGCCGTTCTTCTTTTTATGAATTGTACGGCGGACTGTTCTTTATTGGAATCTATCTGGGAAGTATGTTTATTATGGCAACGGTACTGATCATTTATTATAAGCAGATATCGGAAGGCTATGATGACAGGGAGCGTTACCAGATCATGCAGAAGGTTGGCATGAGTAAAAAAGAAGTGAAGCGTTCCATCAGAAGCCAGGTCTTAAGCGTATTCTTCCTGCCGTTGGTTGTAGCAGTGATCCATGTTGCAGTAGCCTTTAAAGTAATGACAAAAATTCTGGGAGTATTAAATCTTACGAATGTATCGTTGTTTGCGGTATGCACAATCATTACGATAGCGGTGTTTGCGGTATTCTATATCATCGTTTACAGTATAACTGCGAAAGAATATTACCGGATCGTGAATTAAGATTAAGGGTTTACCATTGACTTTGTATCTTTCAGGTTGTATTGTTGTTTTAGAATGTTTTACGAATCAAGGAGGAACTTAAAAATGACAAGAGAAGGCGAAAGAGAACTGGTAAAAGTGGAACATGTAAATGGCGGAGACGGTTATATTGTAAGAGAAGCAATGGTTACTTCGGAAGAAGTTGGAGAAGCCTGTAAGATGTATGCCAAGATTCATCTGGATCCGGGATGTGAAGTAGGATACCATTATCATCATGGTGAGACGGAGTCTTACTTCATTCTGACCGGACACGGAACTTATGACGATAACGGCGAAAAACAGCCGGCAAATCCTGGCGATCTGTTCCTGTGTAAAGACGGAGATGCACATGGAATTAAGAACACCGGTGATGAAGAACTTACCTTTATGGCATTGATCTTAAAAAAATAATATTGGAAAATATGAAAAACACCTGTCTGTAACTTGGATTATTTCAGGAATGATACCGGGCCGCAGACAGGTGTTTGTATTGCCATGCATTCGGAAGAAGCTGCCGGGGGCAGGTTCTCTGTATTGATTATAATGAACGGAATACATCCAGCAGCCGGTCATTATCCTCTGGATTCATAATGCAGAACCGTACATATTCTCCGTTCAGGCTTTCGAAAGAAGAACAGTCCCGGATCATGAGATTCTGGTGAATCGCTTTTTCAAAGACATCGAAAGAAGTGAGTCCTTCTTTTAAGATCTTTACAAGAACAAAGTTGGCATAAGCCGGGTAAATCTTTACGGTATCCAGTCCGGAAAGCTCTGTGCACATTCTGGTGCGCTCAGAATCAATGAGAGACCAGGTTTTCTGAATATAATCGGTATCTTTCAACATCCGTTCACCGGCGTAAGCCCCGATACTGTTCAGGCTCCACGGATTCTGGTGGGTAAGAAGTGTCTGAAGAAATGCCTGATTACTGGTGAGACCATAACCAAAGCGAAGTCCAGGTGCGGCGAAGAACTTGGATACACCGCGGATGACCATGAAGTTGTCGAATTCCGGTACAAGAGAAACTGCAGAGAGGGAAGTGCCTTCCGGTGCGAATTCGATATAAGTCTCATCGATCATAACGAAGATACCAAGTGACCGGCATACGGTTAACAGCTTTTTCATATCAGCGGTACTGATGGCTGAAGAGGTCGGGTTGTTCGGATTACAGATGATCAGAAGATCAATATCACTTTTCAGTGTATCGGTCAGATCGGAAATATCCAGTCTGAAATCCTGTTCTTCTTTCAGATTATAATATTCCAGTGTGCCGCCGACCAGATTCAGCTCTCTTGCATATTCGGAATAGGTCGGTCCCAGAAGCAGCGCCCTTTTTGGTGCGCGCTGGCTGATCAGGAGTGAGATAAGCTCCGTAGAACCATTTCCGACAACAATATGTTCCGGCGAGGTATTGGTATATGCAGCAATTGCTTTTTTCAGATCTGTATAATCTCTGTCTGGATAACTGCTGATGATATCCAGATGTTCTGCGAGATCTTTTTTTACCTGTCCGGATAATCCGAGCGGGTTTACATTGGCGCCGAACAAAACAATCTTTTCCTTATCAAGGTGATAATAATCTGCGATCTTTTCCAGATCGCTTCCGTGAAATTCTGGTTTTTTTTTCATAATTTTCCATCCTATCGACACAATTTTGATATTTTCTCTTTCCGGCATTGCCATTCGTTGACAAACAATGCTATAATTTATTATAGTATGTTTTAAGAAAAAAGCAACGAAAGAAGCAGGTGTAGGACTTGAAAAATAAAATCCAAAAATTTTCAAAAGGCGACTTTCAGTTGATACGACCTGATGTTATATTCGATGAGACGAATCTGGTGCTCATTATAGGTGAAGGGGAAGTATACAGGGGAAGTTTTACAATGAGGGCGAATAATGAAGGCAGAATACGAGGACTCGTTTACTCGTCTTCTTTTCGTGTTCATTTTAAGGACCAGGGATTCGAGGGAAATCCGTCGAGGGTTGAGTTTACATATGACGGACGTGGGCTTCGTCCGGGACATGTAGAAGAAGGTAAATTTACGATCGTATGCAGCGGTGGTGAATATGAACTGTCGTTTACAGCTATTATAGAAAAACCATATGTGATGACAACGTATGGAAAAGTACAAAGCACAGATGATTTCCGAAAACTTGCGATCAAAGATTTTTCGGAAGCAGGAAGATTATTCCGGTCTAAAGAATTCTATGAGATTTTAAAATATGAAAATGAACGTACTTTCTATCTTTATGACAATATGCGTAAATGGTCTCTCAGTGAGCAGGCGATGGAAGAATTCATGGTGGGAATCAAGCAGAAAGAATGCATTTTCCTGACATTGCAGGGAGAAGGAATGCTGTTTGAAGATCTGACTGAGTCAACGAAAGGAACTTTGACTCTGATGAAGAATACCTGGGGATATATGCCGATCAAGATTGAGACAGTAGGAGATTTTATCCGGGTATCAAGACCGGAAATCAGTACAGAAGATTTTGTGGGAAATGCACATGAGATAGAATATGTGGTAAGAGCAGAGAAGCTTCATGGAGGACGTAATTACGGAGCACTGAAATTTGTGACACCGTATGAGACACTGACATATGAAGTGGAAGTACTGCAGAATCAGGAATATGACGAAGATCACAGGATGCCGGAACTTCTGATGGCACAGATCGTAAAAGAATATGTAGGCTATATGGCAGGAAGAGTAAGCAGAGATCATTGGGTGGACAGTGCGATCGAGAAGATGGTTACACTTCGCAAATTAGAACCACTCAATGAGGTATACCAGCTCATGCTGGCTAATATTTATCTGCTTGGAGAGAAGATAGAAGAAGCCAAATGGATTCTGGAGAATTATAATTATAACCGGTTTGCAATCGGGAAAGATCCACTGACAAACTGTTATTATCTTTACCTGACTGCAAAAATCCGTGGAGACGTGAATTATGAAGAACGGGTACTGGATGAGGTTGGAAAGACATATATGCGTCATCAGGATTCCTGGTGGCTGCTTTATATGATCCTGAATCTGGATACACGCTATAAAAATCCGTACAAACGTCTGGAAGTTCTGGAACAACAGTTTGAATATGGAATTCATTCGGTTATGTTCTATCTGGAAGCATATCTGTGTTATCAGGAAAAGCCAACGCTTCTTAAAAAGCTCGGAACATTCGAGATACAGGTGTTGAATTTTGCTACAAAATACCGGATGATGACAAAAGAACTGGCCCTTTATATTTCAAATTTTGCCAGCCAGCAGAAGAAATACAGTGATAATCTTTTCAGAATCCTGGAAAGAATCTATAAGATGTACGATGAACCGATGATCCTTAATACAATCTGTACACTTCTGATCAAAGGAAATAAAACAGAGAAAAAGTATTTCTTCTGGTATCAGAAGGCAGTAGATTCGGATCTTAAGATCGCACAGCTTTATGAATACTATATGATGACAATTGATGAGGACAGTGCACACGGACCGCTTCCAAAATCACTGGTATTGTATTTTATGCATGGAAATGCACTGGATTATAAAAAAGCGGCATATCTCTATGCAAGTCTTGTGATTCATGAGGAACAGGCTGGAGATCTGTATCTGAATTACCGGGAACAGATGGTAGCATTTACATGGGAACAATTGATGAAGCGCCATATTACAGAATCACTGCGCACTTTATATAAACGCTTCTGCAAAGAAGATGAGATGTCTGCGGAGCGTATGGAGGCGATGCGTGACATTTGTTATTCCTATGAAGTAAGAACAAAAGTACGTGGTATGAAGTGCGTTCTGGTTATTGAAAAGGACGGCTCTGTCCGTCAGCGTATTCCTTATGACGAGAAGAATGGGGCAATTATATATCTGTATGACAAGGAATCAAGAATTGTCTGGGAGTCTGTGGAGGGAAGACACTATACGGATTCGATTCCGTATGAGACCAAGCGTCTGTTCTATGAACCACGTTTTGTAGATATGTGCCGAAAGTATGCGGCATCTACGGGATTCTGGAATCAGGAGCCGGAAAAAGAAAAACCAGATTATGATAAGATCCTGGCAAAAGGAATCGATGCATTTGATGATAAAGATGTATTTCTGGTATGCAGCCGGAGGATCAGAGAAGAAAATTATACAGAAGATGATTTTCTAAGTTATCTTGCGTTTGAGATGTTCAGACGCGGCCAGTATGATAAAGTGACACTGACATATCTGGCGGAGTATTATTGCGGTGCAATCGGTGATATGAAACGGCTGTGGAAAGTGCTGAAGCAGTATGGTGTGCCATCATATAAGGTCAGCGAAAGAATTATCACTCAGATGGTATTTGCAGAGACGTTATATAAAGAAGAGCATATATTTGAAGATTATTATCTGTCGGATAATGTATATTTCCGTCTGAAGCAGGCATATCTTGCATATGTATCCAGAGAATATATCGTATACGGACGTAATCTGGAAAAATGTGTATTTGAAATAATTGCAAACGAATGTGAAGAGAAAGAAGATCTGCCGGATGTATGTAAGATTGCACTCTTGAAGTATTATTCAGATAAAGAATATTCTGAGGAAATGGCGGCGGTCCTTCATCAGGTAATAAGAGAAATGTGTGAAAAACAGCTGGTATTCCCATATTACCTGAAATATCCGGAAGAATGGTTAAGAGAAGTACAGCTTTATAATAAGGTTATGGCAGCATATCGTTGTAAGCCGGGAGGAAAGGTAAGGCTGTACTATAAGATGAAGCAAAAAGAAAGAGAAGAACTTGGATACAGAGCAGAAGCCATGATGCCTGTATATGAGAATCTTTATGTAAAGCAGTTTGTGCTTTATGATGATGAGTCTGTAAGCTATTATTTCCAGGAGTCCGGAAATGGAGAAATGATCACTACAGATAAGAAGACACTGGAAACTGATAAAGAACGCATTTACGCGGGAAAATATCAGCAGTTGAATGAAATGACAGGTATGGACTCTGAGGCAGAACGCAAAAAAGCTATGCTGGAATTCGAGGAAGAAGAACAGATGGCGAATCAGATATTTAAGATATATTAATGAAGAAAGGAGGAGATGATAATGAAAAAAGGAAGTATTCTGGGAGTTGATCTGAATGAAAAAAGCTGTCAGATCAGCTACTATGATGAGAATAAAGAAGAGCCGGAAACGATGGAGGCAGCAGTAGACAATTATCAGATTCCTCTGATACTGGGATATTATAAAGACCGATGGGTTTACGGACAGGAAGCAAAACGGTTAAAAGAAGCAGGAGAAGGAGACATTGTCACACATCTGTTCCGGAAGGCCGTGAAAAGAAAAAAAGTACGTGTAGGAGAAAAGATACATGACGGAGTATGGCTCCTTGCCAAATTTGTCAGTCTGATGCTGAAAAAGTTTGAAAAGATTGATTATATTACATTTTCTGTTCCATATACGAATGTGGATATGTCAAAGATGTTAAAGGGGATCGGTAAACATATAGGTGTGCCCGGAGAGTGTGTGTTCGTACAGGATTATAAGGAAAGCTTTTGCCAGTATATGTTCTATCAGCCAAAAGAACTGTGGCAGTATGAATCGGCGTTATTCTACTGCGATGCACAGGAGATACGTGCATATATGCTCAGACGTCTGAATACAGTGAGTACAAAAAGCAGAGACATGTTCGTAACAGTAGAAGAAGTTGCCAATGCACATATGAGGGAACTTGAGGCTATTTATCCTGTGCTGAATGTGGACAAGGCGAAGGATGCCGATGAAAGCTTTAAATCATTTATTCAGAATGTGTTTGATAAAAAAGTAGTATCGTCGGTTTATCTGACAGGGGAGGGGTTTGAAAATAACTGGTATCCGAATTCTCTGAAGGTGTTATGTAACGGAAGAAGGGCCTTTCTCGGAAATAATCTTTACAGTAAAGGTGCCTGCTATTCGTCCATGCGTTATGCAGACCCTTATGACGATGGACCGATTTATCTTGATGGGACGAAGATGACAGAACAGATTTGTCTGCGCATGCGTATTGCGGGGCAGGAAGGCTGGTATCCGATCGTTGCATGGGGAACACATTGGTATGAAGCTGATGGACAGTGGGAAGTAATACTGGAAGATACATCTGATATTGAGATTCATATAGAGTCACTGGATGGAGAAGATCTTAAAGTGGAAACTGTTTCTTTGGAAGGACTTCCGGAACGTACGGATTATTCGTTGAGGCTTCAGATAGAAGTGATGTTTCTGGATGAGCGTACGTGCAGACTTCGTTTCAAAGATGTGGGATTTGGCGAGTTCTATCCGGCATCAGACTTCTTTGTAGAAAAGGAATTACATTTAGGAGGTATCAATGGGCAGTTTAATTCTTTGTCATAAAAAACGGGCCAAAAGACCTTTCGAAATATCCAGGGTGCACATGCGGATTTATACAATCGAAGAATTGTGCTATTACATCTGCAATAATTTGTATCTGATTGATTATACAATTGTGAACGAACGATTATGCAGATGGATTGGTGATGAACTGGAACTTCCGGAATTGTCATCCGAACTTCGAAGACTTCTCCGGGAAAATGGTTCCATGGAAGAATTTGTACTTACGATTCTGAAAGAATCTAATATATATGCGGCAGCTGAGATCCACAAAATGCAAAGTGTTCTGGAGCAGCTGCAGTCACAGAGAGATGTAGAAAAAGAAAAATATAAGGCGGACAGCTTACAGAACAGTAAAGAATATGAATCGGCGATTCTTGTATATCAGTCTATTATTAACAGAGATTGGGATGAATCGGTAGATAAGAAGTTTTATGGGCGTGTATATGCGAGTATGGGGGCAGCATACGGGCATCAGTTTTTGTATAAAGAGGCTGCAAAAGCTTATCAGGAAGCGTATAAGATATGTGAACAGCCGGATATGTTAAAAGCATATCTCTATAGCTGCTACAGAGCGCTTCCTCATGAAGAATATATTAAGTTGTTGTCGGGGAATCCGGTGCTTCTAAGTCTTGATACTGTGATACAGAATGAAATAGACCAGACTAAAAAAGAAATTGGTCTGGATATTCCGGAAGAAAAGCTGGAAGAATGGAAAAAGGAATACCGCAGGATTGACAAACACCGCAGAATATGATAATATATCCAAAGATTTTAGTGTGATAAAGTAATCAACTGCTAAACTGATAAAAGAGTGTAGTGGCTGTTTGGCACACGTAAAAGGAATACAGGAGGATATATGTAATGAAAAAGAGATTAGTACTGCTCCTTGTTACGGCAATGGCAGCTACAACGGTATTGGCAGGATGTGGAAGTAAAGATTCCGGTTCATCTGATAATGGGAAGAAATCGTCAAAAGAAGCAAAGGTAGAGAATGAAGATGATACATTGATCGTTGGATTTGATGCTTCTTTCCCGCCATATGGATATAAAGACGACAGTGGAGAATATGTTGGATTCGACCTCGATCTTGCACAGGAGGTATGTGACAGAAACAACTGGAAACTGGTAAAACAGCCAATTGACTGGGATTCCAAGGACGCGGAACTGAATTCCGGGACGATAGACTGTATCTGGAATGGATTTACTATGAACGGTCGTGAAGATGATTACACGTGGTCAGATCCATATATTGATAACAAGCAGGTTGTAGTAGTCAGAAGTGATTCCGGTATTGATGATTTTGCCGGGCTGAAGGGAAAGCATGTGGAAGTACAGACGGATTCTTCCGCACTTGCGGCACTGGAAGGGGATCAGAAAGATCTGGCGGCAACATTTGCAGATCTGAATCAGGTTGCTGAATATAATACAGCATTCATGGATCTGGAATCTGGTGCATGCGATGCAATTGCAATGGATATCGGAGTTGCGAACTATCAGGTGAATTCAAGAAAAAATCCGGATGATTATAAGATCCTGGATAAAGAAATTTCATCTGAACAGTATGCGGTTGGATTCAAAAAAGGAAATACAGAGCTGAAAGATAAAGTCCAGAAGACACTGGATGAAATGGCAGAAGACGGAACAGTGGATAAGATTGCAGAAAAATATGCAGATTACGGAGTTCCGGGAGCTCTTTGTATAGGAAAGAACGGTAAGTAAAATGAAGGGGCCAACCCCGGAGGGGATTGGCTCTTTTTTACTCGCTTGAAAGAACTGGAGGATGTAACAGATGGAGATAGGAACACTGATAAGAGAGCTTGGTGGGGGAATGTGGATTTCGGCAGAGATATTTATCCTGACATTACTCTTTTCGCTGCCTCTTGGACTAGTAGTTGCATTTGGCAGAATGTCGAAGATCGCACCGGTCAGATGGATTTCAAAATTATACATATCAATTATGAGAGGAACACCGCTGATGTTGCAGCTTATGGTGGTGTATTTCGGACCTTATTATCTGTTTGGAATGCGAATTTCCACAGGATATCGTATGACAGCAGTACTGATTGGTTTTGCAATTAATTATGCGGCATATTTTGCAGAAATTTACAGAGGCGGAATTGAAGCAATTCCGGTGGGACAGTATGAAGCGGCAAAGGTGCTTGGGTATTCGAAAGGTCAGACGTTTTTCCGTATTGTATTTCCACAGGTGTGTAAACATATTCTGCCTGCCGTGACGAATGAGATCATTACATTGGTAAAAGATACTTCACTTGCATTTGTATTGGCGGTAACTGAGATGTTTACTATGGCAAAGCAAATCGCAGCGGCACAGACCTCTATGGTTCCATATATCGCGGCCGGTATCTTCTATTATGTGTTCAACCTGCTGGTTGCGATGATCATGGAGAAGATTGAAGAAAAATTGAATTATTACCATTAGGAGGAATAGACCATGAGTCTGCTTGAAATGAAAAATATTAAAAAAAGCTTTAATGGAGTAGAAGTTCTGAAAGACATTTCTCTAAAGGTAGAAAAGGGAGAAGTTCTGGGTATTATCGGCCCGTCGGGTTCCGGTAAATCGACACTTCTTCGGTGTGCGACAGGACTTGAGACTGCGGATGCGGGAGAGATTCATTACGAAGGAACATTCGGACTCGTATTTCAGAACTTTAATCTGTTCCCACATTATTCGGTGATGAAGAATATTACAGATGCGCCGATCAAAGTGCAGAAGCGTAAGAAAGAAGAGGTTTATAAAGAAGCAAGAGAGCTTTTAAAGAAGATGGGACTTTCCGATAAGGAAAATGCATATCCATGTCAGTTATCGGGCGGACAACAGCAGCGTGTATCGATTGCGAGAGCACTTGCGCTGAATCCGGACATTCTGTTCTTTGATGAGCCGACGTCGGCATTAGATCCGGAACTTACTGCAGAGATTCTGAAGGTCATTCGTGAACTTGCAATGGAACATATGACGATGGTAATTGTCACCCATGAGATGAATTTTGCGAGAAATGTATCTGATCATGTGATTTTTATGGACGGGGGAGTGATCGCAGTGGAAGGAACTCCGGAGGAAGTATTTGATTCATCGAATGAAAGAATGAAAGAATTTCTGGGGAAATTCAATGATTAATCGTCATGCGTTCAAAAGAGATTGTATGTTAAAATTCTAATGAATAAAACACAATTATAAGTAAAACTTATTAAAAGGTGCGCTATAAATAATGTATCGGTACGAATACAAGGCAGGTGGAAATATTGCTTTTCCTTCTGCCTTGTATTATACTAATATAGCAAAATGCTTTTTAAAGACAGTTTTGACAAATGAAAAATTTGAAAAGAATGGAGTCTGCATTTATGAGTGAATTTGAAAAAGTAACAACAGGACTGGGTGAAGAATGCGGTGTATTTGGAGCCTATGATATGGATGGCGGAAATGTTGCACCATCCGTTTATTATGGACTTTTTGCATTGCAGCACAGAGGACAGGAAAGCTGTGGTATTGCGGTGACGGATACATATGGAGAGAGAAAAGTACATTCCAAGAAAGGCCTTGGACTGGTAAATGAAGTATTCGATGAAGAGTCGCTTCAGAAACTGAAGGGAAATCTTGGTGTCGGACATGTCAGATATTCGACGGCGGGTGGTTCCAGAGCAGAAAATGCGATGCCACTGGTTATTAATTATGTGAAAGGAATTCTTGCGATCGCACATAATGGTAACCTGACCAATGCAATCGAGCTTCGCCATGAACTGGAGTACACAGGCGCAATTTTCCAGACAACGATTGATTCTGAAGTGATTGCATATCATATTGCCAGAGAACGTCTGAATGTAAAGAAGGCAGAAGACGCGGTGAAAAATGCGATGAAGAAGATCAAAGGTGCATATGCGCTGGTTGTTACCTCGCCGAGAAAATTGATCGGAGCAAGAGATCCGTTCGGACTGAAACCGCTCTGTATCGGAAAGAGAGATAATACATATTTCCTTGCTTCCGAAAGCTGTGCGATTGCTGCCGTTGGCGGAGAATTCGTAAGAGATGTAGAGCCTGGAGAAATTGTAAGCTTCACAAAACATGGAATGAAATCGGATAAATCCATGGCGATCGATCCGAAGAAGCAGGCAAGATGTATTTTTGAATATATATATTTCGCAAGAATGGACAGTGTGATTGATAATGTTAATGTCTATCATGCAAGAATTGTTGCGGGAAAGGCACTGGCAGAGTCGTATCCGGTAGATGCTGATCTGGTTGTTGGCGTGCCGGATTCCGGACTGGTTGCGGCAAAAGGATATTCGGAACAGTCTGGTATCCCGTATGGAATGGCATTCCATAAGAACAGTTACGTCGGAAGAACATTTATTAAGCCAAAACAAAGCCAGAGAGAAAGCAGTGTAAAGATTAAGCTGAATGTAATTGAAGAGGTTGTAAAAGGAAAACGTATTGTTATGGTGGATGATTCTATTGTACGTGGAACAACCTGTGCGAATATCATTAAGATGCTCAAGAAGGCCGGAGCAAAGGAAGTGCATGTAAGAATCAGTTCCCCACCGTTCTTACATCCATGTTATTTCGGAACAGATGTGCCTTCAAATGAACAGTTGATCGCACATTCTCATACAACGGAACAGATCCGTGAGATGATCGGGGCAGATTCGCTTGGATATATGGAAGTTGAAAAGCTGAAAGATATGGTTGGAGATCTGGCATTCTGTGATGCATGCTTCACGGGAAATTACCCGATGGAAGTACCGGGAAGAGATATTTCACTGGCGTTTGAATAAAAAACAGGTTAAAATAGTCAGGTAGAAGAATTGATGAAGGAGATTATGAGTATGAGTAACGACAGATATACAAGTCCACTTTCAGAAAGATATGCAAGTAAAGAGATGCAGTACATTTTTTCGCCGGATAAGAAGTTCCGCACATGGAGAAAACTCTGGATCGCTCTTGCGGAGACGGAAAAAGAACTGGGACTTGATATTACAGATGAACAGATTGAGGAATTAAAAGCACATGCAGATGACATCAATTATGATGTGGCAAAAGAAAGAGAAAAAGTAGTCCGCCATGATGTAATGTCTCATGTATACGCATATGGAAAACAGTGTCCGAAGGCAAAAGGAATCATCCATCTTGGAGCAACTTCCTGCTATGTAGGTGATAATACAGATATCATCCTGATGTCAGAAGCACTGGAAATCGTCAGAAAGAAACTGATCAATGTGATCGCCGAACTTGCAAAGTTCGCAGATGAACACAAGAATCTTCCGACACTGGCATTCACACATTTCCAGCCTGCACAGCCTACTACAGTAGGTAAGAGAGCAACGCTTTGGATGCAGGAATTTATGATGGATCTTGAAGATCTGGAATATGTGAAGGGAAGCTTAAAACTTCTTGGATCTAAGGGAACGACAGGAACACAGGCAAGTTTCCTGGAACTCTTTGACGGAGATCAGGAGACGATCGATAAGATTGATCCGATGATCGCCAAGAAGATGGGATTTGAGACCTGCTATCCGGTATCAGGACAGACTTATTCACGTAAGGTGGATACCAGGGTTGTGAATGTACTTGCAGGTATCGCAGCAAGTGCCCATAAGATGTCCAATGATATCCGTCTCCTTCAGCATCTGAAAGAGATTGAAGAACCGTTTGAGAAGACACAGATTGGATCTTCTGCAATGGCATATAAGAGAAACCCAATGAGAAGTGAAAGAATTGCTTCACTTTCCAGATATGTGATGGTGGATGCCATGAACCCGGCAATCACTTCTGCGACACAGTGGTTTGAAAGAACACTGGATGATTCAGCAAACAAACGTCTCAGCGTACCAGAAGGATTCCTTGCAATTGACGGTATTCTGGACTTGTGTCTGAATGTAGTAGACGGACTGGTTGTATATCCGAAAGTTATTGAAAAGAGACTTATGTCAGAACTTCCGTTCATGGCTACAGAGAACATCATGATGGACGCTGTAAAAGCCGGTGGAGACAGACAGGAACTTCATGAGAGAATCCGTGAATTATCTATGGAAGCAGGACGTAATGTAAAAGAAAAAGGACTGGATAATAACCTGCTTGAACTGATCGCAGCAGATCCGGCATTCAACCTTTCACTGGAAGAATTGCAGAAGACAATGGATCCTGCCAAATATGTAGGACGTGCACCGGTACAGGTGGAGGCATATCTGAATAATGTGGTAAATCCGATGCTGGAAGCAAATAAGGAAATCCTTGGCGTAACAGCGGAAATCAACGTATAAAAGGATATAAAGAAACTGCTAAAAAGAAAGTGGTATCTCGAGTGTGGCGAGATGCCACTTTCTTTCCTTAAGTACGTGCTTTATAATCATATATATAAACTATAAGTGAAATGTCAGGGAAGAAGGTGGATAGATGGGAATGAATATACAAAAGAGTGCCGGTGTAAAAGCAGATACATTTATATTAAAACGTAATAACATGGACAGATGGATCCGAATGGATGTGGCTATGTTGATTATATTGGCAATTTGTACCCGTCTTGTCGCAGGAATAATGAATGTGGAGAAGATGGATGCTTATACAGGATCCGGTGAAGGATTCTGCAAAGCAGTATCGGAAAGTCATGGCGTGGATATGGTAAAAGATTGTTTTGAATTAGGAACTCAGAAGGTTTTGGATGTAAAGAAAACTGCGAAAAGTGTATGTAAGTCTGTGACGATAAAGAAAACGATGCAGGATGTAATAAGACCGACGGAAACAGAAGAAATAATTCCGGAAGTAAAAGGTGTTCCGGAAGCAAAAGACGGGAAAGCTGCATGGGCAAATATGGACTCCGCGAAAACAGAGACCATAACGCAGGAAACAGTTACGGATAAGAGTGTTCCGGAATCTATAACAGGAAAAATAACAGAAGAACCTGCAGGAGAACCAATGACAGAAGACTTGTTGAACCTGGAAGGCTTTAAGGTGAATTCAGAAGGCGTGATAGAAGGATATGAGAATCTGGATCTGATTCTGTGTGATGGGATGATCATCTTTCCGGCAGATGAAAGATGCAGCGGAATAGGAGAACATGCACTGGATGGAATTTCGGATGCGGTAGAAGTCTATATTCCGGCGAATATTACTTTTGTTGCACCAGGAGTATTGGAGAAGATAGGCGGACTTATGTATATTGAAGTTGCACCGGATAATCCGGTGTATGAAAGCCGGGATGGGATGCTTTACAACAAGGGAGGAGAACTTATAAGCCGGCCGAATGGAAGATGATATAATTGGGGTAAAAAGGGTGTGCGAAAAGCACATCTTTTTTGCGAAAAAATGCTCTAGGATTTTAGAATGACAGGTGTTATAATAGGCAGGGTCAAGAATCAAAAAAGGAGCAGAACGAAAAATGAATATTCGACAGGTGACAGACGGGAAAGAAGATTATATAGAATTACTTCGAGCTGGTGACCCGGATGAATCCAGAATTCGAAAATTGCTGGAAAAAGGAGAACTGTTCTTACTGGAAGAACACGGAAAGCTCCGCACACTTTGTATAGTGATATTTTCAGAAGAAAAGAAATGTGAGATTAAGAATATCGTAACCATAAAAAAGGATCAGGGAAAAGGTTACGGCAGATATATGATACATTATATATGTGAACATTACTGTGCGCAGTATGACTGGGTATATATGAAGAAGGAACGTTGCCTGGACATCATGGAATTTTGCGAAAAATGCGGATTTTCTGATGAAGATGAGAAATATCTGAAAAAAGAACTGATGTCTGAGATTGATACAAAACGTGTGATCAATCTCGCGATGGAAGCAGGACGGATGCTTCTGAAAAACGGAGGAGAAATTTTTCGTGTGGAAGAGACGATGATGCGGATCTGTCATAGATTTGGAGTGAAATATGTAGATTTATTCACATTGAGTCACGGACTCTTTATTTGTGCAGGAACTGATAAAGAAAAATTATATACAAAAGTTAAACAAGTACCGCTTTCTTCTACACATCTGGGAATCGTAGCGGAAGTAAACGATCTTTCCAGAGAAATTGCAGCAGGGCATGTAGGGATAGAAGAGGCCTGGAAAAAATTAAAACAGATAAATAAAATGCCGACAAAAAGGATATCCTATCAGATTGCAGCCGCAGGTTTGAGTGCTGGGGGACTGGGATATCTGTTGGGAGGAACACCGATGGAGGCGTTTGTGGCGATTTTTGTCGGCTGTGTCGTGTTTGCGTGGTCATTGTTTGCAGGAAAACACGGAATTTCCAAAATCCTGGTTCACATTGTAGGAGGAATTATTATTGCTTCGATGGCGTTGGCAGCAATGCAGATACCGGCATTTGGAAATCTGCGGATGGAAGGAATTGTAACAGGCGGAATCATGCCATTGGTACCGGGACTTGCTTTTGTAAATGCAATCCGTGATCTGGCGGACAGTGATTATCTGGCGGGTACAGTGAAGATGATTGATGCGGTCATGGTATTTGTATATATTGCAATCGGAGTCGGGGCAGCTCTGACGGTTTATCATCATGTGTTGGGAGGCGTTTTGTGATGGTCATAAAAATTGTAGCAAATCTGGCGTGTTCGTTTATCGGGACGATAGCATATGCGGTCATGTTCCAGGTGCCCAGAAGATTTTATATAGGATGTGGAATTACGGGATCGGTGGGCTGGATGATATATAAGCTCGCTTCTGTATATTGTTCTGTTGCGGTAGCATCATTTATTGGAACAGTGTGTACTGTGCTGGTGGCAAGAATGTTGACGGTACGGCTTAAGTGTCCTATTACAATTTTCCTGATTTCGGGAATTATCACGTTAGTACCGGGTGCCGGAATATATTTTACGGCATATTATCTGGTGACCAATCAGCTTGCTATGGCAGCGGTAAAAGGATTGGGAGCGGTAAAAGTGGCTTTTGCAATCGTGCTTGGAATTGTGTGTATCGTGTCTATTCCGAGAGAAGTTTTCCAGAAAGAATATTGGATCGAGAGAAAACTCAAAAAACAGCAAAAAGGAAAGATATGATAGAAAAGGTTGCTGTCAGTTACAGACTTGTGCTACAATGAAAGGACGAATAGTGTTCTAATGTATGTAGTAATACATAGATTTCATACATTTAAAAACAATAAGAAACAGGAGATAATGATAGTTATGAGTAAGGTAAGAACAAGATTTGCACCAAGTCCTACAGGAAGAATGCATGTAGGAAACTTAAGAACAGCGTTGTATACTTATTTGATCGCAAAGCATGAAGGCGGAGATTTTATTCTCCGAATTGAGGATACAGATCAGGAACGTTTTGTGGAAGGAGCACTGGATATTATTTATCATACTCTGAAAGAAACAGGACTGGTTCACGACGAAGGTCCGGATAAAGATGGAGGAGTAGGTCCATATGTACAGAGTGAACGTAATGCACAGGGAATTTATCTGAAATATGCAAAACAGCTGATTGAACAGGGGGATGCTTATTATTGTTTCTGCGATAAAGAGCGTCTGGAATCGCTGAAGAGTAAAGTTTCAGATGAAGATGGCGGAACAGAGATTGTTGTATATGACAAGCACTGCCTGCATTTAAGTAAAGAAGAGGTTGAGGCGAATCTCGCAGCGGGAAAACCACATGTTATCCGTTTTAACATGCCTACAGAAGGCACAACAACATTCCATGATGAGATTTACGGAGATATTACAGTGCCGAATGAGGAACTGGACGATCTGATCCTGATCAAGTCAGACGGATATCCGACATATAATTTTGCCAATGTTGTCGATGATCACCTGATGGGAATTACACATGTAGTGCGCGGTAATGAATATCTGTCATCTGCACCGAAGTATAATAAGATTTATGAAGCTTTTGGATGGGATGTACCGGTATATGTTCATTGTCCGCTTATTACAGATGAGAACCATAAGAAACTGAGTAAACGTTGCGGACACTCTTCTTACGAAGATCTGATCGAGCAGGGATTTGTGACAGAGGCAGTTGTAAACTACGTAGCACTTCTTGGATGGTCACCGGAAGGAAATCAGGAGATCTTCTCACTGGAAGAACTGGTAAAAGCATTTGATTTCCATCGAATGAACAAGTCACCGGCTGTATTCGATCTTGGAAAACTGAAGTGGATGAATGGGGAATATATCAAGGCTATGGACTTCGATAAGTTTTATGAAAGAGCCGAGAAGTATGTCCGCGATGTTATTACAAAAGATTATGATCTGAAGAAGATTGCAGCACTGGTAAAATCAAGAATTGAGATTTTCCCGGATATCGAGGAACAGATTGATTTCTTTGAAGCAGTACCGGAATATGATACAGCTATGTACTGCCATAAAAAGATGAAAACGAATGAAGAAAATTCACTGGAAGTATTAAAAGAAGTTCTGCCGCTGCTGGAAGCTCAGGAAGATTACAGCAATGATGCATTATTTGCACTTCTTAAAAAGTATGTTGATGAGAAGGGCGTGAAAGTAGGATATGTAATGTGGCCAATCCGTACTGCAGTTTCCGGAAAACAGAGCACGCCGGGTGGTGCAACAGAGATTATGGAAATTCTTGGAAAAGAAGAATCTGTAAAACGTATTAAAGACGGAATTGAATTATTAAGCAAGTAAGGGGATTCTATGAGTTTAAATCATGCTCAGACAGAGGCAGTCGCCCATAATAAAGGACCATGTATGGTCCTTGCCGGTCCCGGTTCAGGGAAAACTCTAACCATTGCAAAGAGAATAGAATATCTGATCATGAAGCATAAGGTAAGGCCAGAAGAAATTCTGGTCATTACCTTTACTAAGTATGCGGCTTGGGAGATGAAAAACAGGACCCGAAGTATATGTGGTCCTTCTTCTTATGCAGTAACATTCGGCACATTTCATGGAATATATTATGGAATTTTGAAATGGGCGTATCGCCTGAATCAGTCGAATCTTTTATCGGATGAAGAAAAGTACAGGATATTAAGAGAAATTTTACCCGGAATTGACTGGGATCAGGAACCGGAGGCAGATGAAGAAAAAGATTATCTGCAGGAACTGGCGATCGAGATAGGAAATGTAAAAAATAACTGTATGGATATTGAAGAATATGAGCCGGTGAAATATACGACAGAGAAATTCCGCAAACTGTACAGAACCTATGAGGAGACAAAAAAGAAATATCGTAAAATTGATTTTGAGGATATGCTGATACAGTGCAGAGATCTTTTTATGAAACGGCCGGATATCCTGAAAAAATGGCAGGAAAAATTTCAGTATATTCTTGTAGATGAATTTCAGGATGTGAATCAGGCACAATATGATGTGGTACGGATGCTGGCGGCGCCTCAGGACAATCTGTTTGTGGTAGGGGATGATGATCAGTCAGTGTATGGATTCAGAGGGGCAAAGCCGGGAATCATGAAGGAATTTATGAAGGATTATCCAAAGGCCAGACAGATCCTTCTGGATGTCAATTATCGCAGCAGCGGATATATTGTAAAAGGGGCTCTGCGTGTGATCGGAAATAATAAAATCCGGTTTGAAAAAAAGATAGAGGCATTCAGGAAACCAGATGAGACAGTTCATGTTCAGGAAGTAAAAGATCCGGTGCAGGAAGCGGAATATGTGTTGGAAAGGATTCGCGAATACCGGGAAAAAGGTGTATCGTATACGGAAATGGCTGTATTGTACAGGACAAATGTGGATGCAAGGGCAATGTCAGAACTGATGACGGAGTATCAGATCCCGTTTGTGATGAAAGAACATTTGAATAACATTTATGAGCATTTTATAGCACTTGATATGATCAGTTATCTCCGTTTGTCACAGGGAGAATATGACAGAAAATATTTTCTCCAGATTGCGAACCGGCCAAACCGCTATCTTACAAGAGAGAGTATGAAGACGGGAAATGTTTCTTATGAATCACTCCGGAGATATTACCGGGATAAAGACTGGATGGTTGACAGAATCGATCAGCTGGAATGGGACATGAAGATGATCTGTGACAAGACACCGTATGCAGCCATTCAATATATACGGAAACGCATGGGATATGATGAGTTCCTGAAGGAATATGCAGCATACAGAAAGATTTCTTCGGAAGATCTTTTTGCAGTGCTCGAAGAAATCTGGCAGAACTCCAAGGGGTATGGCACCATAAAAGAATGGTTTGAACATATTGAAAGTTATGGAAAAATGCTGAAAGAACAGAATAAGAAAAACGGAGAAAAAGAAGGGGTAAACCTGATGACAATGCATGCTGCAAAGGGACTTGAGTTTGATACCGTATTTGTGATTGAAGCAAATGAGGGAAGCTGCCCATACAAGAAAGCAACTGCCAACGAAGAAATAGAAGAAGAACGCCGGCTTTTTTATGTGGCGATGACAAGAGCGAAGAGAAAGCTGGTTATCAGTTATGTAAAAGAAAAAAACGGGAAAGATCTTCTCCCTTCCCGTTTTGTATCCGAATTACTCCTCAATGTCTGATTCGTCGAATTCCTGGGAATCCATCCATTCATCAAATGCATCCGCTGCAATTTCATATTCTTCATCGTCTTCAATGTTGCCGAGGTCAGGTTCGCCGTCCTCGGTTTCATTATACTGATAAAGATAAACATCACCAGCTTCATTCGGCTCAAGATTTTCGTCCAGAGGCAGCAGGGCAATGTATTCCTTGCCTGCAGCTTCATATACTGTGAGGATTGCACATTCGATGACTTCGTCATTGTCAAGTGTAAGCTCTACTGTGGTGTAGCCTTCTGTTTCCTTTGTGTCGCTCATATCATAGTCTCCTTTACTAATTTTAAAACTTATCTTAACTTTAACAAAGAAAGCGATAAAAAGCAAGATGATAGTAGTCAAACAGACAAAAATGTTGTAAAATGTAGCTGTATGTAACGCAATAATAAGGAGGAATAACAACATGATGAAGAAGAGAATGTTAGGAGTGATCGCAGTATTACTCGTATGCATTTTCGCATTATCCGCATGCAAAAAGGAAGCAGGAAAACCAGTGGATAATGCAGTCAGTGAGGATACAACAGATGATTCGGAGGATACAGATCAGACAGATGATGCAGGAAAGTACAAATTTGGCTTTTCTGTAATTGATATGCAGAATCCGTATTTTATAACACTTGAAGAGGCCGTACAGCAGGTCGTGGATAAAGAAGAGTGCACAATGGTAGTAAAAGACCCGTCGTCGGATGCGGATACGCAGGCGGAGCAGATACAGGAGATGATCGATGAGGGGATTAATGCAATCTTTCTTTGCCCGGTAGACTGGGAAAAGATTACTCCGTCATTACAGGCTTTGCAGGAGGCTGGTGTGAAGATCATCAATATAGATTCACAGGTGAAAGATACAGACTATATAGATGCCTATGTCGGTTCTAATAACAGCGAAGCGGGTAAGCTCTGTGGTAATGACCTGATTGAAAAATATCCGGATGGCGGGACAGTGGCGATTCTGGAGGCAACAAAGCAGAATTCGATCAATGACCGTATTACGGGATTTGAGCAGACAATTGCCAAAGCGGAAAAAGGATTTGAAGTCGTAGCAAGAGAAGATACCAACGGAACGTTCGACAGTGCACTGGAAGCTGCAAAAAAGATCCTGAATGAACAGCCGGATATTACTGCGATTATGTGTGGAAATGATCAGATGGCCGTGGCAGCTAAGACTGCATTGAATCTTGCTGGAAATGATCAGACGGTTGTATACAGTATAGACGGCTCTCCGGATATAAAAAAAGAATTAAAAAAGGCAGATGGTCAGATTGCAGGAACCGTTGCACAGTCGCCGGTCAACATCGGAAAGAAAGCGGTTGATATTGCATTGGATATTCTGGAAGGGAAAGATTTTGAAAAAGAGACATCCGTAGATGTATTTATGATCAATAAAGAGAATGTTGAAATGTATGGCGCAGATGGATGGCAATAGGCGTCAGCAGACAATGGGAAGGAAATAATATGAGAGAGGTTCAGGGATATCCGTTACCGCTGGGGGTTCAGATCAGTGAGAACAAAATAAATTTTTCGATTGCAGTTCCGACAGAGAAAAAATGTCAGCTGTTAATATATCGTGCAGGAAGAAAACGACTGTACAGACAATTTGAGATGGAGACGGCAGTGGGAGAAGTACGCTGTATTGCACTTACGGATATCGAACCGGAAGAGTATGAGTATAATTATTTGATTAATGGTGAGGTTGTTGTGGATCCTTATGTGCAGGCGCTGGCCGGAAGAGAGCATTGGGGTGTAAAAAAAGAGACCGCCAGACATGAAATCAGAGGCCGTTTTCTGTCACAGGAGTATGACTGGGAGGGAGACCACACTTTACAGATTCCTTATCATCAGGTAATTGCCTACAGTCTGCATGTAAGGGGATTTACAAGACATGCTTCGTCGAAGGTAAAGTCGAAAGGAACGTTTCAGGGGATTATAGAAAAGATAGATTATCTTACAGATCTTGGAATTAATCAGATCCATTGTATGCCGGTGTATGAATTTGAGGAATGCCAGACATATAGAAATTACTGGGGATATGGAGAAGGGTTCTATTTTGCTCCTAAGAGTGCATATTCTTCGGATGGTGATGGGGCCAGAGGACTTAAGGATATGGTCAAAGCATGCCATAAAGCCGGAATAGAGGTTGTGCTTGAAATGCCGTTCTGTACAGGTGCAGATAAGATGATGATGCTGGAATGCCTGCGGTATTATGTGATGGAATATCATATAGATGGTTTTATACTGAACCCATTGGTCATTCCGATAGAAAGTGTTCATGCAGATCCGGTTTTGAAAAAAACAAAGATAATGGAACACGAACTGGGATTCCAGACAGTGATGCGTCGTTTCCTTAAAGGCGATGAAGGCATGATTCCGGATGTGATTTACTGGCTTAAGCATCATTCAGAGAAACAGGGAATATTTAATTGTATTACAGATCAGAACGGTTTTACTTTAAATGATCTTGTATCCTATGACTCAAAACACAATGAGGAAAATGGAGAAAAGAATCAGGACGGACCGGATTATAATTACAGCTGGAACTGCGGGGCGGAAGGGCCAAGCAGGAAAAAAGCTGTTACAGAACTTCGAAAACATCAGATTTATAATGCGTTTTTCCTGTTACTTCTTTCACAAGGAACACCATGTATACTGGCAGGAGATGAATTCGGTAACACCCAAAAGGGCAATAATAATGTTTACTGCCAGGACAATTCTGTCGGATGGACGGACTGGCGGGGGCTGGAAAAGAAAAAGATGTTACATGATTTTGTTAAAAAACTGATTTTATTTAGAAAAGAGCATGATCTTCTGACACCCGAGAGGGAACTTCAGGGGATTGATCTGAGTTGCTGTGGCGTTCCTGATGTATCGTATCATGGCGAGGAAGCTTGGCAGGTGCCGAAAGAAGTATCAAGCAGACAGCTTGGAGTATATTACAGTGGAGCCCGGACGAAGAATGCGGATTGCTATGTGGCATATAATATGCACTGGCTGGAGCACGTATTTGCGCTGCCGGCGTTGCCTAAGGGATATGGGTGGTATGTAAGAGCAACGACAGATCGTGGAATTCTGGATTACCCGGAACTTTTAAAAGACCAGAAAAAAGCAGAGTTAAAAGAGAGGTCGATCGCGGTGTTTACGGCGGACCGGATTGTGGAGGTTGAGACGAAGAAAAATGAAAGCATTACAACACTTACAGACGATCAATCATCATAAATATCTTGTTATGAAAGAATGTTTTGAAGTAGGACTTTATAAGCAGGGCCTTCTTCATGATATGTCAAAATATTCTCCGACGGAGTTCCTTGTGGGATGTAGGTACTATCAGGGAAATCGAAGTCCGAATAATGCGGAAAGAGAAGCAACCGGATATTCCTGGGCATGGCTTCATCATAAAGGACGGAATAAGCATCATTATGAATACTGGATTGATTATAGTGTGATACCGGGGGAGGGCATGGTTGGTTTGAAAATGCCGCTTCGGTACGTGGTAGAGATGTTCATGGATCGTATTGCAGCTTCAAAGACTTACCAGGGAGAAGCATACAGAAACTGGCATCCATTGGAATATTACGAAAAGGGTGCGGCAAGACTTGGAAAAATGATTCATCCGGATACGGCAAAACTTTTGCATGAATTGTTAGAGATGCTGGCCGAAGAAGGAGAGGAAAAAACTTTTTCATACATTAAGCATGTACTGCTGAAACAGAAGAAATATTAACAGTTTATGCAATAGTTCAAAAAAATTAAAAAATTTCAAAAAAACTGTTGACAGAATAACAATTCTCATGTATTATATATCTTGTCTTCGCGAGAGAGCAAAGATGAATGCGGAAGTGTCGGAACTGGCAGACGAGCAAGACTAAGGATCTTGTAAGCATTGCGCTTGTGTGGGTTCAAGTCCCATCTTCCGCATTATAAAAAGAAACCTCTGATTTTATCAGAGGTTTCTTTTTATAGTACCGAAGCGTGACCTGAACCCATGGTTCAGGTCTTCGCTCCGCTACGGTCGGCGCAGAGCATTCGTCCACCGGACGAATTGCGCCCCATCTTCCGCTTCCTTCTTTTTTAAACTCTCCGTTTTTGTTTAGAAATTCTTTTTTTATACCAACGTACAGCTTAACCCCATGGTTCAGGTCTTCGCTTCGCTACGGTCGGCGCAAAACATTCGTCCACCGGACGAACCTGGCCCCATCTTCCACTTCCTTACCATTTATGCCTTTTTTTATTTACAAGATACAATACAATTCCACCTGCTACGATCACCATGGAGATCCACTGGGAAGTTGAGAACATCCAAGCTCCTCCTCTGTTATCATTTCTCAAAAACTCAACAAGAAATCTTCCCACACCATACAGCAGCATATATAAAAAGCCTACGTTTCCCGGTGTACCGTCTTTTTTATTCTTTCTATAATATAGAAGTAACACGATCATGATCAGGAAATCGCCCGCCGACGAAATAAGCTGTGTCGGGATCAGTTTTACACCTGCCGGAGCAAGCCCACCTTCCGGGAAGACCACACCAAATCTGGAGGTTGTCTCCCTTCCATAGCAGCATCCTGCAAGAAAACATCCGATTCTTCCAAATCCCTGTGCCATCGAAATACTTGCCACAGCGAGATCAAAATATTCCAGAAAATAAAGCTTCTTGATTCTGCAATATACAATTGCTGTCAGAAAACCGGCAATAATTCCACCATATACGACAAACCCTTCTGAACCGAGTACCGTCTTCGGATCCTTGATAAACGTCTTAAACTCCACGATCACATATAGAATTTTTGCACCTAAAAAACCGCCGATTACACCGTAAATTCCAATATCCACAATTGCTTCCTGATCCAGGCCATTCTTTTTCGCCCGATAAGAAGCCATTGCCACACAACAAAGGATACCGATTGCGATCATCAGTCCATATCCATGTATCGTAAACTTTCCTATTGAAAACAGATCAATTTTCACGCTTTTTTCTTCCTCCCTTTTATCAATCTATTTATCATTGTATGGATTATCCCTTCATTTGTCAATCTTATCCTTTTGGATACTATCTGCTATTTTGTTACTGTTCACAGTACCTGTGACCAGCAACGCATCTCGCCATTTTAAATCGCCTTTGGCGATGGGCGAGATGCCATTCAAGATAAAACGTGCATCCTCCGTGCCAATCAGCGTAGTGATTGACACGGGAGTGAACAGTAACGCTATTTTGCCTCTTAATCCAGCAATGGGGCATGATTCAGAGAATCACCCCCCACGTTTAGAGCTATCATTAAATTGTTCTGCCTTACAGAAGATTCTCCATACTCTTCAGCCCAATTGCCAGAGTTGAAGTATTGTGTAAAAGTGCTGATGTCGTCGGCTGGATCACACCGGTTACTCCAAGTACGATCAGACCGGAATTGAATCCAACGATAAAACGGTAATTACTTTGAATCCTCTTCATCAGCCTATTGCTGAGATGTCTTAAGGTCACGATCTGTCCAAGATCATCTGCACCTACCGTAATATCTGCAATCTCACGTGCAATCTCTGCGCCGTTGCTGATCGCAATTCCCACATCTGCCGCAGAAAGCGCCGGAGAATCATTGATACCATCGCCGATCATAATAACTTTTCTTCCGGCTGCTTTTTCTTTTTCTACAAATGCAGCCTTATCTTCCGGCAGTACTTCTGAATAATATTCATCCACACCGACACGCTTTGCGATCGCCGAAGCTGTACGGTCGCTGTCACCTGTCATCATAACAATCTTTCCAAATCCTGTTTTCTTGAGCTCGGCAACTACTGTCTTCGCCTCTTCTCTCAATGGATCTTCAATACAGATCACTCCTGCAAGCTGATTCTCGATTGCAAGATACAGATGTGAATATTCTTCCGGAAGACTGTCAAATAACTCCTGTTTTCCTTCCGGAATTGTACATTTTTCATCTTCAAATACAAAATGAGAGCTTCCGATAATTACATTTTTATCATCAATCGTTGTAGAAATACCATGTGCAACCACATACTCTACCTTGGAATGCATTTCCTCATGATCCAGATTTTTCTCTTTTGCTGCATTTACTACTGCTTTTGCCATAGAATGTGGAAAATGTTCTTCCAGACACGCTGCAATACGGAGCAGTTCATCCGGTGTTCTTCCATCAAATGGAACCACATCCACCACGGTAGGTGTTGCTTTTGTAAGTGTACCAGTCTTGTCAAATACGATCGTATCTGCCTCTGCCACGGCTTCCAGATATTTTCCGCCCTTTACGGTAATATTGTAAAGGTTTGCTTCACGGATTGCAGACAGCACCGAAATCGGCATTGAAAGCTTAAGGGCACACGAAAAATCTACCATCAGGATTGAAAGGGCCTTTGTGACATTTCTCGTCAGCAGATAGGTAAGAGCTGTTCCACCAAGTGAATACGGTACAAGCCTGTCTGCAAGATGTTCTGCCTTGCTTTCTACTCCTGATTTTAACTTCTCAGATTCTTCAATCATCGTAACGATCTTATCAAAGCGGCTGTTTCCGCTTACCTGTTTGACTCCGACTGTGATCTCACCTTCTTCAACCACCGTTCCTGCATATGCATAGCTTCCAACCGGCTTGCGGACAGACACTGACTCTCCGGTAAGAGATGCCTGATTGATCATCGCTTCACCATCCACGATATCGCCGTCAAACGGAATCACAGTTCCCATACGAATCACAATCCGGTCTCCTGCTTTTATCTTGGATGCAGGAACCAGAACTTCCTGATCTTCTGTCTTCAGCCATACCTTACTTACGTTCAGAGACATGGTCCTTGCCAGGTCATCTACGGATTTCTTATGTGTCCACTCTTCCAGAATCTCACCGATTCCAAGCAGGAACATGACGGATCCGGCTGTACTGAAATCCCCACGTGCAACGGATACACCGATTGCAGTCGCATCCAGCACCGGAACCTCAATTTTGCGTGCCCACAGACACTTGATTCCCTTCCAGATATACTTCAGTGACATGACCGATGTATAGCATGCATTCAGTGGATACGGAAGCAACCATTTTCTTGCATAATGAAATACTACTTTATTGAACAGCTTTTCCTGATACTGCGCATTCACTTCACGACCGGAAGTTGCAAGTACGTCTGCCGGAACTTCCACTGTCTGATAGTGAAATTTCTGCAGAAGACGGATTACATCTTCTCTGTCGCCGGTATAATTAATGACTGCATCACAGGTTCTGTCATATACCTTTGCTAATTTGACTGATTCATTGCAGAGCAGATAATACTGTAATATATCAGCCTGTTCATATGTCATTCTTTTTTGAAAAAGCCGGACTCTCATCCGGCCTTTCATCTCATGTTTAATTATAAACTTCACGTTCAGGCGCCTCTTACTCTGTTACTTCGTTGAACTCTGTATTTTCAGCTTCTTCAGCCTCTGCTGCTGTATCTGCATCAGAAAATTCTTCCATTTCAGCAGCTCTTTCTTCGTTGATGCTCTTAGCTTCAGCGTAAATATCCTCTGCATTTTCCTGGATATTTGTAGCTGTTTTCATAACACAGTCTTTTGCGCGAAGAACTGCTGCTGTACAATTTGTGTACACGTTCTTAGCATCCTTGCTTGAAAGCGCTTTGATTCCAGCTGTTCCAAAAAGAACTCCTGATGCAAAAATTCCAACCTTTTTCCAATTTACTTTAGTAATATCAAACATATCTATGTACCTCCTGTTTTTTCATTAACGCCTATTATATGACACGAATCTGAAAATTTCCAGTCTTTTTTTGCTTCTGATAAATTTTCTCACTTTTGCGTAAAATCAGTTTTGTCAAACTTTTTTTCATTATATCTGACACGAATTCGCTATTTTCACCTTAATTTTTACACAACTTTTCACAGTTATCTATATCCATATTTATATAGAAGAAACTCATTTCCCGGTATCTTAAAGAGACAGATACAACCACGGTACCTGCCTCCATATCCGAACCGTTCCGTTTCAGAACGTTTTTTTACAATGTTATGCTTCTTTGAGTGTGATGTTTCTCACATTCTGTCCACCCGAAAATCCACAGGCATCCAGACCAGATTTAATTACTGCTGTCCATTTATCTTCCGGAAGATCAAGAACCGTTCCATCCTCCAGTTCGATCATGCATTCCATCTTATTGCCCTCATCCGAAATACGATACATATTCTTGCGGCTGATCGCTCCGATCTGTTCCAGCGTATTGACCATACGGTATACCGTCGCCGGTCCGATACTCGGATCCTTCAGAGACGCCTGATAATAAATTTCCTTGCAGCAATTACATTTCCCTTCCAAAATAACATCGATCAGCATGAGCCGCTGCTTCGTAACCCTACAGCCACTTCTTTTCAGCTGCTCGATTATTCTTTCTTTCGCGTCCATGATAGCCCCTTTCCATGCTGTCTCCTGTTAGGCTCTGATATCAACTACCTTAAATCCTGCTTCCTCGACAGCTTTTTTCAGATCATCATCATCGATTTCTCTGTCATAGCTTACAACTGCTTCTTCTTTTTTGAGATTCACCTTTGCAGATGCACCTTCGATTTTATCGATTGCTTCCGTTACACTTTTTACACAATGCTCACAATGCATACCGGAAATCTTCACCGTCTTTTTACCGATTGCCGGATGATCCAGAACCTTTTCTTCAATCTCTGTCTTGATCAGTCCAGATCCACCACCACAGCAAGGGCTTTCCCCTTTAAAATGTTTAAGCGTACCTTTTAATGCAAAAATAAGAAGTACGACCACGATCAGAACAATAATTGCATCAACCATGTTATTCCTCATCCTTCCGGCGTTCACGCCATTTCTTTATCCATAAAACCAACTGATATATGCTGACTCCTACAAGATAAATGATCAAGAATGCTCCGAATGCATAGAACATAGAGCCTGTTGAACTTCCCATATGCCTTCCGCCTTTCAGTCTTTCTTCTTTGGTGCGGTTTTTCCACTACATCCGCTACACGAACCGCAGTTACCGCTGCATCCAGCGCAACCGACCGGTTTTCCTTCTTTATGGTTTTTATAACCTTTGTAAATCAGATAAATACAATATGCTGCGATCAGTGCCACTATCACAATATTTGCGATCATAACCTTCACCTTGTCTTTCTTTACACTGGAAGCCGGACACAGGCTTCTGCATCCGGCTTCCGCCTTAAAGTTCTTATAAATCTTATGCGTTTACAGAACGTTTTGAATAAACTTTCTGATTTTTATACGGATCTGGTCTGAACAGCATGAAAAGGATTGCGATAAGGAAAAGGAATCCAACTGCTGTACCAACTCCGAATGCTCCGCCTGTTACGAATGAACCGATCTGATATACACAGAGGCATACGATGTAAGCGAAGATGTTCTGGAAGAGAATTGCGAACCAGAACCATTTTCTTGACTGCATCTGCTGTGCCATTGTAGCAATTGCTGCAAGGCAAGGAGAATCAAGAAGATTGAACATCAGGAATGTAAATGCTGCAATTGAGCTTGGGAACCAAGATGCAACACCAGCTGCTACGTTGACTGCATCTTCTGTATCACCAGATACATTTGCAAGTACACCCATTGTTGAAACAATTGCTTCTTTTGCTGTAAATCCAGAGATAGAAGCTGCTACCGGCTGCCACTCACCAAATCCAAGTGGTGCAAAGAGCGGTGCGATCACGCCACCAATCATTGCCATAAGACTGTCTGCGCTGTCTTCTACCATGCCAAAGCTTCCGTCTACAAATCCAAATCCGCCAAGGAACCACATTACGACGCAGGCAAGGAACAGGATTGTTCCGGCTTTGATGATGAAGCCTTTCAGTCTTTCCCATACATGAAGGAGAACTGTCTTAGCCTGTGGAATATGGTACTGTGGAAGTTCCATTACGAACGGTGCCGGTTTTCCTGAGAACGGTTTTGTCTTCTTCAGGATGATCGCAGCCACAAGTACTGCAACAATTCCAATGAAATACATAAGCGGTGCGATAAATGAGCTTTCCTGATATCCTGCTACTTCACCGGAAATAACACCACCCATCAGAGCGATAACCGGAAGCTTAGCTCCACACGGGATAAAAGTTGCTGTCATAATTGTAAGACGTCTGTCATTGTCCTGTTCAATAGTCTTAGAAGCCATGATTCCAGGAATACCGCAGCCTGATGAAATCAGAAGCGGGATAAAGCTCTTTCCAGAAAGTCCGAAATGTCTGAACACACGGTCCATGACGAATGCGATACGAACCATGTATCCACAGTCTTCAAGGATAGACAAGAAAAGGAACAGAATCGCCATCTGTGGAACGAAACCAAGAACGGCTCCAAGACCACCGATGATACCATCAACAACAAGTCCCATAACCATGTCACCGGCACCAATCGCTGAAAGTGCGCTTGTTGCTGCATCCTGAATTGCTACTACAAATACATCATTTGTCCAATCTGTTACAAAGGTACCGACTGTCGTTACAGAAACATAATATACGATCCACATTACCAGCATAAAGATCGGGATTCCGAGGAACCGGTTCGTAACGATACGGTCAATCTTGTCAGAAGTTGTCAGCTTTTCTTTTCCCTTCTGAACAGTTGTTGAAACAATCTTCTGGATGAATTTGTAACGTTCGTCTGTTACAATGCTTTCCATATCATCGTCATGTTTCTTTTCAAGAGCTTTTCTCTGTGCTTCCACCGTCTGGGCTGCCGCACCGGAAAGTTTCATGCTCTCTACTACCTTGCTGTCGTTCTCAAGGAATTTTATAGCGTACCATCTCTTCTTCTCTTCTGAAACAGAACTCGGAAGAACGCTCTTAACTTCTGCTACAGCACCTTCCAGCTCTGCTGAGAAGATATCTTTCGGAAGATCGATTTCTGACTTCTTAGCAACTTTTACTGCTTCATCGATCAGTTTGTCAAGTCCTTCACCTTTCAGCGCAGATGTCTCGATAATCGGACAGTCAAGCAGCATTGAAAGTCTCTTTACATCAATCTTGATTCCTCTCTTCGCAAGAAGATCTGCCATGTTCAGTGCAATAACAACCGGAACGCCTGTCTCGATCAGCTGAGTTGTCAGATACAGGTTACGTTCAATATTGGTTGCATCCACCAGATCAATGATCACATCCGGATTTTCTTTCAGCACATAGTCACGGCTGACGACCTCTTCCAGTGTATATGGAGACATTGAATAGATACCCGGAAGGTCAGTTACGATAACTTCTTCCTTTGTCTTCTTACTTTTTAATTTACCCTCTTTTTTCTCTACAGTAACCCCTGGCCAGTTACCAACATACTGGTTGGCTCCTGTGAGCGCGTTAAACATGGTAGTTTTACCGCAGTTCGGGTTTCCGGCAAGTGCAATTTTAATTGCCATTCCTTTTTACCTCCTTGTTGTACTACTCTCATGCATAATTATGTATATGCTATTTTACCTGCACACACTGTGCATCATCTTTTCTTACAGTAAGTTCATATCCTCTTACAGTAATCTCAACAGGATCACCGAGAGGCGCAACTTTTCTGATGTACAGCTCGCTTCCTTTTGTTATGCCCATGTCCATAATACGGCGTTTGTAAGCTCCGTCTCCTTCAATCTTGGTCACAACAACAGTGCTTCCAACCTTTGCATCACCTAAAGTCATTGTCGTATCTCCTTTCCTTTAAGCTTCGTAATACAGAATATATATGCAGCGGACCCATCGACCAGCCAGAGGCTAGATCATGATATGCCGCGCCATATCAGAATTAACCGCAACACGTGAATCCTTGATGTTCACGATCACATTACCACCGATTGCAGAAACAACTGTAATTTCTGCACCTGCTACAAATCCGAGATTCGCAAGGAATCGCCTTGTTTCTTCATTTCCACCAATTCTCTTAATCTCATTTACTTCACCAATATTCGCCATCGTTAAAGGCATAATCCCTACCTCCTGTTCTTTTGCGTATTTGGAATTTTGAATGATAATTTTTTTCATTACCAACTTTTGTTCATTTGTTAGTATATGCTAACATTTGTGTGTTGTCAAGTATTTTTTTAAGTTTTATTAAACCATTGTTTTCTGTTACTCATTTTTGCCCTTTATCACTTACTTCTAATAGTTACAGCTTCTACTTTTTGCACAAAAAGAGCATTTACAGAACAATATTATTTGAAAAAAAATATAATCCATGGTATCCTATTAGATATAAGAATAAATAGTGAGGTGACCGGAATAAATGGCTAAAAATGAATCTTCCGAAAATTATCTTGAAGCAATATTGATGTTAAGTAAAAAATTACCTGTCGTACGTTCCGTAGATATTGCCAACGAACTTGGTTTCAAAAAATCAAGCGTCAGTATCGCCATGAAGAAACTTCGTCAGGAGAATCATATTACCGTAACAGATGCAGGTTTTATCTATCTTACCGATTCAGGAAAAGAGATCGCGAACATGATCTATGAACGGCATGAATTTATTTCAAAATGGCTGATCGAACTCGGTGTCCCAGAAGAAATCGCTACAGATGATGCCTGCCAGATGGAGCACGTGATCAGCAGAGAAAGCTTTAACGCAATCAAAGAATATGTACGAACACATTAGTAAATGCGTCAGAAAAGGCCGAAAAGTTTATAACTTTTCAGCCTTTTTCTTTGCCCTTTTGCAGACTCTACAGATTTACCGCAACATATTTCATATGCTGTTTTCCGTAATGAAATTACTTTACTGATATTATTCATCAAGGATCTGTCCGTCAAGCGATAAGGTCACGACCTGCCACGGAATAAATTTACCGCTTTCCTGAAGTGCTTTCTTAGTCGCCAGCTCAAGTCCGCCACAACAAGGTACTTCCATCCGCACAATCGTCACACTCTTAATATTATTGTTCTTAATAATCTCCGTCAGCTTCTCCGAATAATCCACATTATCCAGTTTTGGACATCCAATCAAAGTCACATGCCCTTTGATAAAACGATTGTGAAAATCTCCATAAGCATAGGCACTGCAATCTGCAGCGACCAGAAGCTTCGCCCCGTCAAAATATGGTGCATTCACCGGTGCAAGCTTAATCTGTACCGGCCACTGGGAAAGCATACTCTTATTCTCGCTTTTCGCCGTCTCCCTTCCTTCCTCTTCGCTCTCTGCATTCTGCATACTCTCCTCTCTGTTCATCATACGCATGCGGGTTCCAGGACATCCCCCTGCAAATGGTTTTACCGGTGCTTTAGGTCCTTCTCCCGCATTCTGCTTTCCAGCCTCTTCCTGCTGCTTTTTAAGCATATTCTGCTTCACAGCCTCCGCATCATAAGCCGCCGCCTCACGCTCTACAAAATGAATGGCATCCACCGGACAATTCGGCAGACAGTCTCCCAGCCCGTCGCAATAATCATCTCTCATCAGCTTTGCTTTCCCATTTACCATAGAAATAGCCCCCTCATGGCAGGCCTTTGCACAAGCTCCACACCCATTACACTTCTCCTCATCTATCTGAATAATTCTACGAATCATATTCCTTTATATCCTCCTATTCGAAAAATTTGTATTCCTTTAACTTTACCAGCTTATTTTAGCTTACAACCACATTCTATTCTGTTGTTATAACAACAATCCACATAAAAAAACCTTGCGGATTCTCTCCACAAGGTTTTCCCTCTTCTCTCAAACTCTATACGAAATCGTCTGATTTAATTATGCAAGTGCCTTTTTAGCAACTTCAGCTACAGCTGCGAAGCCAGCCGCATCATTAACTGCCATTTCAGCGAGCATCTTTCTGTTCATATCTACACCGGCAACTTTAAGTCCGTGCATAAGCTTGCTGTAAGAAAGACCATTCATTCTTGCAGCTGCGTTGATACGAGCGATCCAAAGCTGACGCATCTGACGTTTTTTCTGCTTTCTTCCTGCGTATGCTGATGTAAGGGCTCTCATTACAGACTGTTTTGCAATTCTGTACTGTTTAGAGCGAGCTCCTCTGTATCCTTTAGCCAGTTTTAAAGTTCTATTGTGTTTCTTCTTAGCGTTCATTCCGCCTTTAATTCTTGCCATTACTTAATCCTCCTTCTATCTTTCCTGCCAAATCTTAGAGATATGGTAAAACTTTCTTCATGTTCTTTACATTTGTAGAATCTGTGATAGTTGACTGTCTAAGATTTCTTTTTCTCTTAGTAGACTTCTTTGTTAAGATATGGCTCTTGTAAGCTTTGTTTCTTTTAAGTTTACCTGTAGCTGTTGTTTTGAAGCGCTTTGCAGCAGCTCTATTTGTTTTAATTTTTGGCATGATGTTTTCCTCCTTAATATAGATAATTTATTTTTAACGTTTTTCAGTTAAAACCATGCTCAGGCTTCTGCCTTCAAGTTTTGCCGGCTTTTCAATGACAGCAACATCTTTCATCTTCTCAGCAAAATCGTCAAGAATATGTTTACTCTGCTGCATATGAGCCATCTCTCTACCACGGAAACGAAGTGTAACCTTTACTTTATTTCCTTTTGAGATAAATTTTCTAGCATTATTCATCTTCGTGTTCAGGTCGTTGGTGTCAATATTCGGTGAAAGACGCACTTCCTTAACCTCGACAGTTCTCTGTTTTTTCTTTGCTTCTTTTTCTTTTCTTGCCTGTTCGTATCTGTACTTACCATAATCGATAATCTTACAAACCGGCGGTTTCGCTGTCGGAGCGATTTTAACCAGATCCAGTTCCGCTTCCTGTGCCAGCTTCATAGCCTCTCTTGCTGACATTATTCCTAACTGTTCCCCACTCTCGCTAACCACGCGTACCTCTCTGTCGCGGATTTGTTCGTTAATCATTAAATCGCTAATTGTTGTGCACCTCCAATAAATAAAAAAATAGTGAATAGCTGCAGACTATCCACTATCTATTGCATACAATACTTATATCCGGTATTATAAATTCAATATCAAACCGTTAGTCGCCCGATTGCGCTAAGGTGAGAGTGGATACTCTTCTTTGTTGTTCACTTTACGCAAGTTATAATTTACCACAGATTTTATATGATGTCAACACTTTTTTTATTTTTTTATGAACCATTATTTTGATTGTTTTTTCATAATAAATCAATCAAAATAATGGTTTTCTCCATATTTTTCTTCTTTATAGTATTGTAATTTCTAACAATCTTTATTTTTCGGACTTAAACCTACTCAATCCCTGTCACCTTGTAATCTTTGTCTTCAACAGCTTTTTTCAGTACCTCATCGGCTACTTCTGCCGCAAGTGTTACTACCGCTGTTCCATTTTCATGGCTTACTTCTGCCGCCTCTACTCCTTCGATTGCTTCCAGAGTTTTCTTTACAGTTGCCTCACAGTGTCCACACATCATACCTTCGATTTTCATTGTTTTTGTCATTGTCTTTTCCTCCTCTATTTCTTTGACTTTTGACTTTATCTTCTTATCTTTGCTGGCATCATACATTTTAAACCAGTTCAGACGAAGTGCATTGGTTACGACACAGAAGCTTGAAAGACTCATAGCTGCTGCGCCAAACATCGGATTTAATTTCCATCCGAAGATTGGATACCAGATACCTGCTGCAAGCGGGATTCCGATCACATTGTAGAAGAATGCCCAGAACAGGTTCTCATGGATATTTCTTAAAGTTGCTTTACTCATACGGATGGCTGCCGGTACATCACTTAAACGGCTTTTCATCAGAACAACATCTGCTGCATCGATCGCGATATCGGTTCCTGCACCAATCGCAATTCCCATATCGGCTCTGGTAAGTGCCGGCGCGTCATTGATTCCGTCACCAACCATGGCAACTTTTCCTTTTTTCTTTAATTTCCGGATAACGGCTTCTTTTCCGTCCGGAAGAACGTCTGCGATGACTTCATCTACACCCGCCTGACGTCCGATCGCTTTTGCGGTTCTCTCATTGTCACCGGTCAGCATTACCACATGGATTCCCATATTCTGCAGTTCTTTGACTGCCTTTGGACTGTCCTCTTTGATGACGTCTGCTACCGCAATGATTCCGATCAGCTGATCTTCTTTCGCAAAGAACAAAGGTGTCTTTCCTTCTGCCGCCAGATCTTCTGCCTTTTTCAGCGTTCCTGCATCCACAGAAGTCTTTGTCTGGATAAATTTCTTATTTCCACCATAAATCGTCTTTCCTGCAAGAACTGCGGAAAGTCCGTTTCCAGGTACTGCCTGGAAGTCTTCTACTTCCTCCGCATCCAGTCTGCGCTCTTGGGCTTCCTGTAAAATTGCATGTGCCAGTGGGTGCTCGCTCTTTCTTTCCAGTGCATAAGCAAATCCCAAAAGTTCTTCCTCCGAGATACCCTCTGCCGGTATCATATCCGTTACTTTCGGTTCCCCGCTTGTAATGGTTCCGGTCTTGTCCAAAGCTACGATCTGCATTTTACCGGTCTCTTCCAGAGATACCGCCGTCTTGAACATGATTCCGTTCTTTGCGCCCATTCCGTTACCAACCATAATGGCAACCGGTGTGGCAAGTCCCAGTGCACAAGGGCAACTGATAACGAGTACGGAAATACCTCTTGCCAGTGCGAATCCAACACTCTGACCTGCGATCAACCATACGATAATTGTAATCACTGCAATCGTAATAACCGCCGGCACAAATATCCCGGATACACGGTCTGCAATCTTTGCGATCGGTGCTTTGGTTGCCGCCGCATCACTGACCATCTGAATGATCTGTGAAAGTGTGGTATCTTCCCCAACTCTGGTTGCCTCGCATTTGAGGAAACCGGACTGGTTCATGGTTGCAGCAGATACCTTGTCACCTTCTGCTTTGTCAACCGGAATACTCTCTCCGGTAAGTGCTGCTTCATTGACTGCACTGGTTCCTTCCAGCACGATACCGTCTACCGGTATATTTTCACCCGGTCTTACTACAAAGATATCGCCTTTTTTCACCTGGTCGATGGAAACCTCTGTCTCCACACCATTTTTCAGGACAACAGCTGTCTTCGGAGCCAGCTTCATCAGACTCTTTAATGCATCTGTTGTCTTTCCTTTGGAATGCGCTTCCAGCATCTTTCCGACTGTGATAAGCGTCAGGATCATGGCTGCTGATTCAAAATAGAACTCATGCATATAAGACATGACGCCTTCCATATCCATCTTCACCTGTGCATCGGTCATTGCAAACAATGCATAGGTGCTGTATACAAAGGATGCCCCTGATCCCAGCGCAACCAGGGTATCCATGTTCGGCGCACCATGAAGGAGTCCCTTAAATCCATTGATGAAGAACTTCTGGTTGATCACCATGATAATTCCGGTAAATAACAGCTGGATCAGTCCCATTGCTACATGATTGCCAGCCAGAAATCCCAGCAGTGGCCAGTTCCACATCATATGACCCATGGAAATGTACATCAGTGGAATCAAAAAACACAGTGATGCGATCAGACGACGCTTCATAATCGGTGTCTCCCTGTCTTTCAGGGCATCCTCATCCATTGCTGCGCCTTTTTTGACTCCTGCATCTGCTCCTTTTACCGAAGCACCGTATCCTGCTGCCTCAACAGCCGCAATGATCTCCGACTGGGATGCGGTTCCTTCTACTCCCATGGAATTCGTCAGAAGACTGACCGAACAGCTGGTAACTCCCGATACCTTCGATACTGCCTTTTCCACTCTGCTGCTGCATGCCGCACAGCTCATTCCTGTTACTGTATATTGTTCCACAAAAATCCACCTCACTTTTTAGCTTTATCTGCCATTTTTATATTGTAAAAATTTTCCCGCGCTTTTCACCTGAAAATCTATAACAATCCTGTTATTTCATCAGTTTCTGAAGCGTTACAACCAGCTCATCGATCGTCTCATCTTTTCCCTCGCGGATATCCTCTGCCACACAGGTACGGATATGATTCGCCAGAAGGACTTTATTGAAACTGTTGAGCGCCGCATTGATTGCCGACACCTGAATCAGAATATCCGGACAGTACGCATCTTCTTCTACCATGCGCTTCACACCTCTGACCTGCCCTTCGATCCGGCTCAGGCGGTTGATCATGTCCTTGTATTCCTTTTCAGAACGCTCTTTCGTCTTATGACAGTGACAACATTCTTTCTTTTCTTCCATGCGTCTCACCTCTTATTTTTTCTCTCTACGATGGCTATTATATACCCCATTGGGGTATATTGCAAGGGAAATTTTCTCGATTTTAAAATTTTTATATACAGCAATGAATGATGGTTGCACAATGACACATTCTTGTACCGGGCACGTGTCTTTGGCTCATTGTATCTTTTATTTAGCAGAAACTTTTTTACACACAAAAAGAACCTGTAGGTTTTTCAACCCACAGATTCTCTTATTCCTTCTTACTGTTTATTTAAAAGAAACATTCTCAATAATCACCTGATCAAACATCGTATGAAGTACTCTGCCCTGTTCATCTTCTCCGTTTCCATTCTGATAAACATTTGCTGCATAAACATCATACAAAACTCCTGCGCGCTCCGCATCATCCAGTCCATTCAAGAATTCTGCGATTCCTTCATAAATGGCTCCTACCAGATCTCCTTCCTGCGGATTATTTTCAACATATCACTCATAGCTTGTCTCGTCTTGTTCCTTCACACTTTCTTTAAAAGAAATTGTTCCATCCTTGATTCCCTCAGATATATCTTCAATTCCTTTATCTTTATACTTTGCTTCTTCTGCCACACTAACAATCTTATTATACCCCCCAGCCGGTAATTTTCGTCAATTTCTTATTATTTACAAGGCAAAAAGATTTACCACGGAATATTCTTCCATTGTAAAAGAGTTCCGACTTTCTATATCATAAGACGCGATCGCATATCTGCATGCAGCTACATTATCAAACGTGCCCTCTTCTATTCCCTACGGACGATATCCGGTCTTATCCGCTTCCGTTATTTCGCGGATCACTTTACAAGGAACCCCAGCTGCAACCACATTTGTCGGAATATCCTTCGTAATCACACTTCCGGAACCTATGATCGTATTATCACCTATGGTTACGCCCTGGTTAATATGCACACCGGCTCCAACCCAGACATTATTCCCGATTCTGACCGGCTTCGCATAGCAGGCTCCATGTGTCCGCTCCCATGCATCCATTGCATGATTAGAGGTATAGATTCCAACTCTTGGTCCAAAGAGAACGTTATCACCGATTTCAATGCCACCGCCATCCAGCATAATACAGTCAAAATTTGCATAAAAATTATTTCCTATTGAAATGTTATATCCAAATTCACATCGGAAATTCGGTTCAAAATGAACACCTTTCCCGATGGATCTTAACAGTTTCTTCAGGATAGCTTCCCTCTCTTCCGCCGGTTTTCCAAAGCTTGCATTATATTCATTGGTTAAAAATACCGTCTTTTCACGTGCTTCCACCAGCTCATCTGACAAATCATTATACATATTTCCATTTAAGATAAACTGCCTCTGTTCTTCTAAATTCATCTTCATTTCCTCCTCATGTCCCTGATTGCAGATCATTTATTTTCATCTCTTCCTCATTTCCATGCATCTATCTCTTCCCGCGATTTGAATATAATAATATTTTTATTCTTATATTTTCTTAGCATCTCATTAATCTCAGGGATTTCATCTCTTGAAAAATTGATAATAAAATTTCTGAATTCTGCTGACAGTTCTTCTTCCTGCCATGGCATATCTTCTCTTTCACTTCCAATACGCCCCTCTACGCCCGCAAGACACACATTTGTTGGCAGATCTAAAAAGAATACCGTATCACATTCTTTAAAACGCATTTCAAGTGTTCTTCCATAATTACCATCGATAATCCATTCTTCCTGCTTTATAATCTCAGATAATTTTGCATCAAATTCCTGCTTTGTTATCGTTGTCCTGTCCGGCTTATGCCAGATCATATCAAGATAATACAATGGAAGTCCTGTTTTGTCTCTGAGTTTTCTTGCAAATGTACTTTTCCCCGCACCGGGACACCCAAGTATCAGAACTTTTTTCATATTTATTTATCTCCTAATCCTTTTCCTAATTAAATGTTAGACTCGTTGATTCATTTTTTATTTTTGAAGTTTATAGTCATCATACACTGTTAAAGAAGCCAACCTCAGTATATCACAAACCTCCAGCAACATTCCCCCACATATCTACTCTGGACATATGAACCATTTCCTTCATTCCGTACATATATCCGCCACTATATCATAAAATAAGCGAGCAAAACGAAATATTATAGCAATCTGATGCATGAAAAATACGGAAAAACTGCTGCACAGACAGCCCTTCGTTTCCTCCTTCAAAATGATGTGGTTATCATTCCGAAATCTGTTCACAAAGATCGTATGCAGCAGAACTTTGACCTCTTCGATTTCACACTGACCGCAGAAGAAATGGCAGAAATTGAAGCTCTGGATGGTGGCGAAAACTTCCATTAGTAATTACAGTTTTCATATATCCTCCAACTATCGAATTATATACCCTTTTTATTTCACCAAATCTGTCCGATTTAATTAAAAATTTATAACACCATTATCAATGTACCTGCTCCTATCAAAATACAGCCAATGAGTGATTTTGCAGTAAACTGTTCATGTAAAAACACAAATGCCAATATAAGTGTGATTACCACACTCAGTTTATCTATTGGTACAACCTTTGATGCATCCCCCATTTGTAAAGCTTTATAATAGCACAGCCACGAAACTCCTGTTGCTAATCCAGATAAGATTAAAAAAATCCAGCTTTTCTTACTGATTTCTGCCAGTCCATTCTGCGCATGAGTAAGAAAGACCATGCCCCATGCCATGATTACTACAACAATGATTCGGATTGCAGTTGCCAGGTTGGAATTCACTCCTTCTATACCTACCTTGGCAAGAATTGCGGTTAACGCAGCAAATACCGCTGATAAGACAGCAAATATCATCCACATAATAACACCTTCTTTTCACATAAAAAATAAGAACTGATCATTTCACCAATCTGTTCTCTTCTCCCCAAATGCAAAGTTGATCCAGTACAGTCATCAATGACTTCCCTCTTTCTGAAAGGCTGTACTCCACCTTCGGTGGAATCTGCGGATATTCCGTCCTGATAATCAGGCGGTCTTTCTCCAGCTCTTTGAGATTGGTACTGAGCGTTTTGTCAGAAATAGTTTTCAGATACCGTTTTAATTCATTGAACCGTACCGTTTCAAACTCCATCAGACAGTATAGAATAACCATCTTATGTTTGCCGGAAATCAGGGACAATGTATAGGCAAAGCCTGTATCTTCAAAATTTGCATTTTCGATATAGTTCTTTATCATAACACTTTCTCCTTAGATAGTACCTGTCTTTTTTATTAGTACTTGAATTTACAAATTGCCTGTATATAATTATAAGCAGGATAAATCATACTGTCAAATGAATTTCAAGAAGAATTTATTATGAGAGCAAAACTAGTTACTGTTCACAGTAAATGACATTTACTTAGGAAAATTTCTTATCAGAAAAGGAATTTCCCTTTTTTTACCAGTAACTCAAAAATCTCTTGACATTACATCAATTCACCTTCCAATAATCAGCATGAGTCAAACAATCGTCCAGTCCAAATTTGAATCCTTTAAATTAATATTGCTTTCATTCGTATTGCCGTATATAATATTTATTATATGATACTTATTGACACGCCGAACACTGAAAACGAAATAAAATGATATGAATACGCCATTTTATGGGAGTTTGAGGTGTTCGAGGATTGCGGGAATCGCTTCGCAATAGAGCAATCTGATTATACCAGTGAGCGGCAAAATTTACTTTTGACACTCACATCATTATTATACGAAAAAAGGAGTCTGCACGACTATGGATTATATTTCTGTAAAAGAAACTTCGAAAAAATTCCATTTATCTGAACGCCGCATACAAAAACTCTGCGAAACCAACCGGATTGAGGGTTGCAAAATGGTCAGCGGCATCTGGTTGATCCCTGCCTCGGCCACCAAACCTTCCGATGAGCGAATGACGAATTTCCCGAAAGATTCCGATTATCTCTCTTTAAAAGAATTATGTGATATACTTTCCATTTCGACCGCAACCGGGCGCAACTGGATCAAGCTTGGCAAACTTATTCCTGAATATACGGATAAAAGAAAGCCTTATTTTACAAAACAATATACCGAAAAGTTGAAAGCCGAACTGCAATCAGGCAAAAATCAATCACTGAAAAGCAGACGTAACAAGAAATTTGTCTGTGGAAATTCTCTTTACAGCGCCTATGTTTCTGAAAAATGTCAGAATATCGAACCACTGCAGCAGATTCTCCGAATTGTAACCGATGAATCCATTGCTCTTTCATCGGATGTGATTCAATATTTCATTGCTGACTGTGCCCTGCATTTGCTCGCCCAAAAATATGATCTTTCTTTCAAGCATGAAAAAGCGTTGCTGAGCAGATTTTTAAAAAAAGAAATCACCCTGTCTCTATACGACGAACTGATCTATGCTTTGATTGCAGATTCCGAGCAGGCTCTGCTTTTCTGTGAAAAATATTCTCCGCTTTTTGATTTTGATTATGTATACGAACCTGCTGAAGATATCCTTGGGCTCATTTACATTTCCTGTAAAAATATCGGCAGCCGCAAGGCAACCGGCTCCTACTATACACCTACCAAAATCGTCAAAAAGCTGATTGAGAAGCTGGATATTGCATCAGATGCCAGAATTCTGGATCCCTGCTGTGGAACTGGAAATTTTTTATTGCAGCTTCCAGCACATGTTCGTTTTGACCAGATTTATGGCAATGACACCGATACAATCAGTGTAAAAATCACCCGGTTGAACATGGTTTTGAAATATGACATTCTCTCTGTCAAAACTCTGTACAAGCATATAACCGAAGCCGATTATCTAACAACTGATTTAAAAGCTTCTTACGAGTATATTATCGGCAATCCACCGTGGGGATACGAATTTTCCGAATCTGAAAAAGAAAATCTTCGCAAGATCTATCAAACTGCTTCCGGGAAAAATATAGAATCCTACGATCTGTTTATTGAAAAAGCATTAAAAGATTTATCCATAAACGGACAGCTTTCTTTCATTCTTCCAGAAGCAATACTTAATGTAAAAGCACATACGTCGGTCCGTACTGCCATTATAGAAAGCAATTCCGTCCGATATCTTGAATTTTTAGGAAATGCATTTGATAAGGTCCAGTGTCCTTGCATTATATTGCAACTGATTCACACCGGGAACCCACTTTCGACAATCGGAATGGAAGTCTCCGACTGCGATCACTGCACAACCATTCTGACAGACCGTAAAATTTCAGCCGAATATTTCAGCTTTCATACAACAGATGCTGAATATCAGCTGCTTGAAAAAATCCGGCATACTCCTAAAACAAAATCTCTTGCCGGAAACGCAGATTTTGCTTTAGGGATCGTAACCGGAAATAATAAAAAATATATCTCTTCCGAGCAAACAAAAGACAATGAAATTATTCTAAAGGGATCCGATATTTGCAAATACCATATTAATCCGACTCCAAATCATATTTTGTTTCACCCGGAGAACTACCAACAAGTAGCACCGGTAGAACTGTACCGCGCACCCGAAAAGCTTTTATATCGTTTTATCAGCAGCCAGCTTGTCTTTGCTTATGATGATAAACAAACACTTTCTTTGAATAGCTGCAACGTGGTCATCCCCAAGCTTGAAGGACTGCATATAAAATATATTCTTGCCATTCTTAATTCCAGAGTTGCACAGTTTATTTACAAAATGGAGTTTCACTCCGTGAAGGTATTGCGTTCTCATATTGAAAATATTCCGATTCCGGATGTTAATGCTGATACACAAAATATTATCATTCAGACTGTAGAACCACTAATTAACGGACTGCCTCCTGCAGAAGCACAAATTACCTACGAACAACTTGACCAACTGATTTTTAAATTATTTAATCTTACCTCTAAAGAGCAGGATATCATTAAGCATGCAGTAGATGGAGAAAACAAATTTCTGTTCTGACAAACATAAAACCAGAGATATTCCTGGCTTCCCCTATTCAACAATAGGATTGCCAGGTCTGCTCTGGTTTTTTCTTATCTTCCTTTCTTCTTAACGACATTAAGGACATCTTTTTCAGAAACCAAAAATGGTCTTAGCTCCTCTTCTGTCATAAAAACCTGGCCTTCAAATACAGCTGCTCCCGCAATTCCTGTATTTTCATTCCTATGCTGGGATCCAAGCTTTCCTGTTCTTTGAAGTTCCTCACTTGTAAGTACCCAATAAATCAGCTCATCACGGCAAACACCAATCCAGATAAACACATCACAGCATGATGGCTTCAACTGCTGATAATGATACTTAAACCCATTTGCAATTGCTTCTGAATGCAAATACGCTCTGCTGGCAAGACTTCCACCCGCTTTTGTATCATTTGCCCTACACGCTTTAACTTCTACTCTTATTTCAGGAATCCACAGATCAAATTCTCCATCAAAATCAGGATAAACCGAAACCATATTCTCTTTTGTCGCTTTTACAAAAGCCGGAAACAATTTTAAAATATGCTGCTCACCCCAGGTTTCTCCGAATGTTCTTGGTGCCATCTCAAACAAATACAGATATTGGTTTCTTTTCATATAACTTTCATATATTTCCTGATACTGTTCATATGTAATTGCCTGAGCATTCATTAAATACATCAAAATTCTGCTTTCCGCACTAAATGGAAACACTGCGTTTTCCTGCCTAAAAGCTTCTAAAACTTCAGCATCTGCTCCCGCCTGTTGCAGTAGCTCTTTCAATTGTCTCCGTAATTCTTTCATTTGTATGCCTCGTCTTCACAAAGTCTTATCTCTTATTCCCCATACAGAACACAGCCACAACCCCCGGACCTGTATGTGATCCGATAACTGTTCCGATACAGTTGATCAGAATATTGTGGATTCCCATCTTCTTCTCTACCTGTCTTGCCACAAATTCCGCATCTTCTTTGCAGTCACCGTGTGTGATCATCACAATATCATTGTCCCAACCTTCGGACTGCTTCACTGCCATATCCACGATGTGTGTCAATGCTTTCTTTCTGCCACGTTCTTTTCCAATAACCTTCAGTTCGCCATGATCGTCCATGTGGATGATCGGCTTAATCTGGATCATCGTTCCAACAATTGCAGAAGCCTTTGATACTCTTCCGCCTCTATGTAAATGGAATAAATCATCAATCGTAACGTTGTGCATGATATGAAGCTTGTTCTCCTCCACCCAGGCAGCCACTTCTTCCAGACTCTTTCCTGCACGCTTCATCTGAACAGCTTTGTACACAAGAAGCCCCTCTCCCATGCAGGCGCAGAGTGAATCAATTACGATCAGCTTCCGCTCTGGATACTCTTCCTGCAATTCTTCTGCTGCCATCCGGATACTGTTATAAGTTCCGCTAAGTCCGGATGAAAAGGCAATATATAAAATATCCTTTCCCTCTTTCAGATACGGTTCCAGTGCTTCTCTTGCCTGCTCCGGATTGATCTGAGAAGTAGTCGGCATCGACCCTGCCCTGACTTTTGCAAAAAATTCTTCCCCGGTAAGTCCAATCATATCCTCATAAGACTGTCCATCGATCAGATAAGTAAGAGGAATATACGGAACCCCAAGCTCCTCGGTCAGGTATTCCTTCGGTAAATCTACTGTACTGTCTGTCATGATCATATATTCACTCATAAGTGTGCCTCCTTCATCCCTTTAGGGATTTATATATTACTTATAATTATGTACAGTATACCCTCTTTTCCGCAAGATAGCAAAATCTTTTTCCCATGCTAAAAAAATCTTAAGTTTCTTAATAACTTTTGTCATAATCCGGTATATTTTCCTTTTTTTGTGAAATGCTAAATCTATGCAGAATCCAGGCAGTAAAATATTTCCGGGATTCCAGATTTTCTTAACTTTAAACTATCTCTGAATGGAGGATTCAATATGGAAAAACATACTGTCAGTGCTTCTCTCACCGACAATACAAAATATATGAACCGGGCTCTTCCCGTAAAAAAGAGCTTTGATATTATCGAACGAAATCTGATCATCGGCGGTCAAAATAGTGCCTTTTATTTTATTGATGGTTTCACCAAGGATGAAACCATGCTGAAACTTATGGACTCCTTCCTCAATATTTCCGCCGATGATATGCCAGAGGATGCAACTTCCTTTTCTACAAGCTGCATCCCCTATGTGGAAGTTGATATTCTCGGTGACTTTGACAGCATTTTCAAAAATCTTCTGTCCGGTGTCACCTGTCTTTTTATTGACGGCTATGAAGCCGCTATTGCCATCGACTGCCGTACTTACCCGTCCCGCAGCATCGAGGAACCCGATAAAGACAAATCCCTGCGCGGTTCCCGTGATGGCTTTGTGGAAACAATCGTATTCAATACCGCCTTGATGCGCCGCCGGATCCGCGATCCGCATCTGATCATGGAAATGTATGAAGCCGGCACTTCCACACGCACCGACGTAGCTCTCTGCTATATGTCCGACCGTGTAGACCGCGAACTTCTGACCACGATCCAGAACAAACTGGAAGAAAGCAAATCCCAGGATCTGAAAATGAGTCAGCAATCTCTTGCAGAATCTCTCTTTCAGCGCAAATGGTACAATCCCTTTCCAAAATATAAATTCACCGAACGCCCGGACACCGCATGTGCCTGCCTGATGGAAGGAAAAGTGATCATCCTTACTGATACCTCCCCATCTGCACTGATCCTGCCAACCTCCATCTTTGATATGATCGAAGAGGCAAATGATTACTACTTTCCGCCAATCACCGGAATCTACCTGAAAATATCCCGTGTACTGATCTCACTGCTGACTGTCTTCATGGTTCCACTCTTTCTGCTCTTTATGCAGAACCCGGCATGGATACCGGAGATCTTCCGCTTCGTTCTGATCGAAGATACGGTCAACATCCCCCTGATCTTCCAGATCCTGATCCTGGAGCTTGCCATCGACGGACTCCGCCTCGCCGCCCTCAACACACCCAGCATGCTCAGCACACCACTCAGCGTCATCGCCGGTATCGTCATGGGTGAATTTTCTGTCGAATCCGGCTGGTTCAACAGCGAGATCATGCTCTACATGGCATTCGTTTCCATCGCCAACTACACCCAGCCCAACTTCGAACTCGGCTACGCATTAAAATTCATGCGCCTCCTGCTCCTCATCCTCACCGCCATCTTCAACCTCCCCGGATTCCTCACTGGCTGCCTCATCGTCGTCCTCTGCATCACCTTCAACAAAACCCTCTCCGGCCGTAGTTACCTGAACGTAAAATTAAACTAATCCCCCTGTAGCCTGCAACAAAATTGCAGGCTACACCTACATAACCTTCACCTTTCCCCAACTCCCCTTCCCACCACTACCTAAATCTCCTCAACCGGTTATCAGTCCAGCCTTGTAAAAAAACGCCTCTCTAATACAGTAAATCCGGCGACCGGGATCAAAAAAATAGTGTTCAATTCACTTATTGTGCAATGAAGATGAAACTCAAAAATTGTGGAAGCCTTTGCTGACACAATTTTCGCTCTCAGAGGTTCATCGTAATGCCCTTGCACAATGGAATTGAACACTATTTTTTTGATCCCGGTCGCCAACACAACCTATATTTTAACGCCTCTTTTTTACAACCCTACTTCGTCGTACTTCCAAATCCCCCGTTTCTGACTGCTGTCGCATCGTCATCCACAGTAATTCCATACTCAACAAAAATCCCCTGCATAAAGCCTGTCCCTTTTCCAAGCTCTACCGTTTTATTCTCGTTGGTATCATTCGTCAGTTTCGCAAAGATATGACCTTCATTATCAGAATAGAAATAATCACTGTCAATAATTCCTACCGTATTATTCAGCTGTAGACGGAACTTGAATCCAAGTCCGCTTCTCGGATAGCATTTGAGCACCCAGTTTTCTTCCATTTCCACACGGATCCCTGTCGGGATCTTGATCGTCTTTCCCGGCTCGATCACAAAATCATCCGGTGCATAGAAATCATATCCTGCACTTCCTGCCGTTGCACGCTTCGGCAATTTGATTTCTTCATATAAAGCCTTGATCTGATCCTCTGTATACTGCTCACCAAAGGTATCCTTCCATCCTTCCATAAACTGTTCCAGACTTACTTTGTGAAATTTAGCAATTCTCTTCATGTAATACAATTTCTCCTTTTCCTAATGTCTCCGGTACGTTAATGACCATCTGGTTCGCGCTGCCTTTCCAGTGCAGATCCAGTTCTTTCTTCTCAACCTCGAATTCTCCGTCCACCAGAACGTCCAGATAATTTACAATATCCATATTCTTGATATCTTTCCATTCATAACCGGTGTAAAGCCAGATCGTCTTTGACGGAAATTTTTCTTTAATCTCTTTTGCCAGCATCATGACCTCATAGGCATTTGCCGAATGCAGCGGGTCGCCTCCACTGAATGTGATCCCACTGATATAATCCTTCTCCAGTTCTTCAAAAATCTCTGCCTTCGCCTTTTCATCGAAAAAAAGCCCACCATTCGGATCCCAGGTCACCGGATTGTGGCATTCCTTACAGCAATGGTCACATCCTGCAACCCAGAGGACAACCCGCAGGCCATCCCCGTTGAGCATATCATCTTTTGTTATATTATGGTAACGCATTTACATACTTTTCCTTTCCGCAATTTCTGCCATCTTGGCATCATTGAGTCTGGTATCTCCCTTGACTCTCGAATAAGACAGATATCCGTTCATACGATCAATCTTCGTCAGATTCTTGCTTCCACATACCGGACACACATCCATAGACAGCTCTTCATGACCACAGTCATCACAGTAGGCAAGTGACAGATTAACACCCTCATAAAATCCCATATCCATTGCACGGCGTACCAGTGATTTGATAGCCTCTTTGTTATAATTGATCGGGTATTTTACATACTGGATCTTTCCACCGTTACACAGATCCCAGAAACGGTTTTCCAGATCCTGCTTTTCGATCGGTGTAATATCCTCGGTTACATGACAGTGAAAACTGTTGCTCACATACGCCCTGTCCGATACATTTTCCACGATTCCATATTTCTTACGGAACTGCTGTACCTGCACACCACACAGATTCTCAGCCGGTGTTCCGTAAATCGCATACAGATAGCCGTCTTCTTTTTTAAATTCATTGACCTTCATGTTGATATATTCCATGGTCTTGATGGCAAATGCTCCATCCTCTACCAAGGACTTTTTATTATAAAGCTGCTGGAATTCATTGAGCGCCGTAATTCCAAAGGAAGCGGTTGCCGATTTCAGCACCGGTTTAATCTTGTCATGGATCTTCAGATGTCCGCCATAGAAACCACCCTCACAGTAGGCAAGCGGATTCGTAGAAGCACGCAGCTCTCCGAGGTATTCGTAAGTACGGATATGAAGCTTCCGGATCAGTTCCAGGTAATAATCCAGTACCTCAAAGAAATCCCGGTTCTCCTGTCTGGATTTGGCAAGGATCATCGGAAGATGGAGACTGACCGCACCGATGTTGAACCTTCCGACAAATACCGGCTCATCCTTTTCGTCCACCGGATTCATACCGCCTCTTTCATACCATGGAGATAAAAATGCACGGCATCCCATCGGACTGATGACCTTTCCGTAGCGCTTGTAAATACTCGGCACATAGCCTTTTCCGGTAAGGCTGAGCCAGTCCGGATACATAGTCTTTCTGGAGCACTCAATTCCGGCTTCAAAAAGATCTTCTCCCGGCTTTCCAGGTCCATGTAAATTTTCATCATAAAGGAACACGATTTTCGGGAAAAGTACCGGTTTTTTATGTCCCGGCTTTCCCTGTCCTCCTGCTCTTACTTCCAGCATCGTCTTTGTGACAAGCTTTCCATATTCGCTGATATCGGTTCCGCTGGTCATGGTAATAAATGGATAGTCTCCACGGCTTGAGGATACGGAGTTGAACTTATACTCCCATCCCTGGAATCCCTGCTCCATCTCTTTTTTCAGATCCTTCCAGGCAATCTCCTGTGCTACTTCTTCCGAAAGTCCAAGGCTTCTGTATTTGTTCAAATAATTTTCATGGGAACGCTTCGCATAAGGCTCCAGGATCTCATCTACGCTCGGCACGGTAAATCCTCCGTACTGCTGGCTTGCCGCACTCAGTACGATATCTCCGATCACATCAAATGCCGTATCCAGTGTCTTTGGCTCATTGTACCACAGATTTCCCATCTCAAATCCACCGGTCAGTACGCTTTTCACATCAAAGAGACAACAATTCATCGTATCTCTTCGGGCTGACATATCATGGATATAAATATATCCCTCCCGGATTGCCTGTAATTCTTCCACCGTCAGGAAAAATTTCTTATATAATTCTTTGTTCAGCTCATTGAAGATCAGGCTTCGCTTGGTCGATACCAGTGCACTGTCTGTATTACTGTTCTCTTTGTCCCCGATATACATGATCGACTGGCTTTTCTTATAAACCTCGTCAAGCATCTGCACAAAATCCTGCTTGTAATTCCGATAGTCCCGGTAACTTTTTGCCACGATCGGATTCACTTTCTCAAGCGCTCCCTCTACAATATTGTGCATTTCCGGAATCTGGATCTCATGCACTCCGAGTTCTTCTACCTTTTCTTCTACAAAATGACAGATAAAATCAATATCTTTCTGTGAAAATTTGATCAGTGCACGATATGCAGACTTATTGACTGCCACAACGACTTTTTGCACGTTAAATTCTTCTTTTGTCCCATCTTTTTTTACAACTTTCACATTGTTTAAGCTCATCTTGTTCTCCTTTCTGATAACTACAATATATTGTATTCTATTTAAAAGGCATACTATATCTTGACCGTTTTCCTCTATTTTAGCACTATCACAGAGAGAGCGTCAATCTGTGAAAATAACCAATTTTCCGGCAGCCAGACAACCAAATCTTCTACAGGCATATTCCTGAAAATCCATTGACATTTTATATCGGATAGGCTTCTCCTTCTGTATTCAGACAATAGCCTTTCATTTTGAAAATCCTCGAATAATTTTTCCAAAACCTTTGGAGATACAAAAAAAGATAAGCCGAAACTGTTTCCTTTTCTGCTTATCTCTTTAATTCATAATCTTGTATTTTTAGTTTCCACACTCAATACTGATCTCATTGAACATCGTCAGGATTTCATCAATCGAGGTATCCTCTTTATCTTTTCCTGCCTTATCCATCACACAATGTCCCTGATGCATCATGATCAGACGATTACCGTATTCTACTGCATAGCGGAGATTGTGTGTGACCATAACCGTTGTCAGATTTTTTTCTTTTACAATCTTATCGGTCAGCTCCATGATCAGTTCTGCTGTCTTTGGATCCAGCGCAGCAGTATGCTCATCCAGGATCAAAAACTCGATTGGTGTCATCGTAGACATCAACAGTGCCATCGCCTGGCGCTGTCCTCCGGAAAGTGATCCGACTTTGACATGAAGCTTATCTTCCAGTCCAAGACCAAGCTGGGCGAGCTGTTCTCTGTAATAATCAATACGTGCCTTATTAGTTCCCCGTCCAAGTCCGTAGAACCTTCCTTTATTGTCCGCAAGAGACATATTTTCCAAGATCGTCATGGACGGACAGGTTCCCATAGATGGATTCTGGTACACGCGTCCGATCTTCTGGTTTCTCTTGTATTCTTTTACCCTTGTGATATCTTTTCCATCGATCAGGATCTGTCCGGATTCTACCGGAATACTTCCGCAGATGATATTCAGCATCGAAGTTTTACCGGAACCGTTACTTCCTACTACGGATACAAATTCGCCCTGATTGATCGTCAGATTGAAGTCCTCAAAAAGACACATCTCATTGACTGTACCCGGATTATAATATTTGTGGATATTTCTAAGCTCCAGCATTCTTCTTCACCTTCTTCTTTCTCTCCATACTAAGCACCAGAATTACCAGGAATAATACGGCTGTGATCAGCTTCATATCCTGCGGTTCGAAGTTCTTCAGTGCGATTGCCACACAGGCCTTGTAAATGATAGAACCGATCAGTACAGCTGTCGTTGTTTTTACAAAACTGATTTTTTTGAAAATACTGGTTCCGATGATAACACTTGCAAGACCGATTACCATCGCCCCTGTACCACTGGAAATTTCAAATACACGTTCTTCCTGGCAGAAAATACATCCCGCAAGCGAACACAGCCCGTTTGCGATCGCAAGTCCCAGGATTTTCACATTTCCTTCATCCTTTGCCATTGCAGTTACCAGTTTATCGTTATCTCCGACTGCGCGGAGCAGGTATCCGGACTTGGTATTCAGGTAAAGGTCGAGAATGATTTTCACAATTAACGCAATGATCAGAATGATGAGCAATGTAGAGTAAGCGGAAAATCCTGACGGAAGCAGCTTATCCAGTGTATCATTTTTAAAGATTGTCTTCTGGGAAAACAATGGTACATTGGCTGTTCCTGCCACACGAAGGTTGATCGTCCAGAGCGCTGTCATCATAATGATACCCGAAAGCAGATCTCTTACCTTGCATTTGACATGGATCAGTCCGGTACAGATACCGGCTGCCACACCTGCTGCAAATGCAGCTTGAAGGGTCAGATACGGGTTCGCTCCTTTTGTGATCATAAGCGCCGTTACGGCAGCTCCTAATGGAAAGCTGCCATCTACGGTCAGATCTGGAAAATCCAGAATTTTGTATGTTATATAAATTCCCAATGCAAGGATTCCGTAAATCAGTCCCTGCTCCAAAATCGATACTGCAAAGCTCATTGCATTGCTCCTCACTTTTCTAATTCAAATTTAGTTTTCGCTGATAGAATCGTATGTCTCTACTGCGCTGTTTTTCAGATCGTCTTCCACTGTGATTCCAAGATTTTCTGCTACTTTTGTATTCAGGTAAAGTCCTGCTTCTGTGATCGTCTCAAATGGCATTTCAGATGCTTTCTTTTCTCCTTTGAGAACCTTTGCTGCCATCTTACCTGTCTGTTTGCCAAGTGCTATATAATCAAGGCCTTCTGCTGCCAGGCATCCAAGCTTCACCTGTTCGATCTCACTTCCGAATACCGGGATATTTGCTGCATTTGCCTTATCCAGAATGGTTGCAAGTGAGCTTACTACCGTGTTATCTGTCAGGTTGCTGATGCAGTCTACCTGTGACAGAAGATCGTCTGTTGCAAGTGCGATTTCTGATGTATTTGTAATTCCCTTTTCTACAAGTTCAAATCCATAGTCACCGACTTTTTCTTTGTATTCAGCAATTGCAGATACGCTGTTTGCCTCACTTGTTGTATAGAGGATACCAATCTTCTTTGCATCCGGAAGAAGTTCACGGATCATTTTCAGCTGTGCTTCAATCGGAAGTTTATCACTGGTTCCTGTGACTTCTCCAACCGGGTTTCCTTTATCATCTGCAAGCTCTGCTGCTTTCGGATCTGTAACTGCAGTATAGATAACCGAAATATCCGTATCCATCGCAGCATTGTATGCTGTCTGTGCACTTGGTGTTGCGATTCCGCAGATCAGATCTACTTTATCGGATACAAAGCTGCTTGCGATCTGTGATGCAGTTCCCATATCTGCTGCCGAGTTCTTGTATTCAACATTCAGATTCTTTCCTTCCTCGATACCTTCTTCTTTCAGTCCCTCTAAAAATCCTTCACGGCAGTTATCTAAAGATCCGTGCTCTGCAAACTGGGAAATACCGATTGTATAGCTCTTTTCTCCATCTGCTGTCTTGGAATCCGACTTGCTTCCACATCCTGCCATCATTGTTGCTGCCATTGCCATTGTTAATAATACTGCGATTGTTCTCTTTTTCATAATTTTGTTCTCCTCTTCTTGATAAATAATTTTCTTTGTTAGCTTTCAAGAGAAGGTGTTTCTTGATTCCGCGCCGTACCACAACAGGAATACATATGTAACATCCTGCCGGAGACTTTTTATTTAATAGGAAGTTCCTTCGGAATTTCCTATTAAATAAAAAACGCCTCAATCCTTCTACGGATTGAGGCGACTAATATCTTCTACTAACGCGGTACCACTCAACTTTAACAGTTTCCTGTCCTCTTTTATGTACTAACATACATCCCTTATTGATAACGGGTTTGGTTCCCGACAAACCATACTCTCAATTATCTGATTTCAGGCTGCCCTCGAAAGTCCATTCAATTATCAACTCCATACAGCAATCCCACCGCCTGCTGCTCTCTGTGATATCGTTCGATAACCTACTCCTCTTTCTCAACGGTTTTACAATTTATGGTTAATATATTACCTCTTTATTCTCTGTTTGTCAACCTGGTTTTTGGAATTTTTCAGATTTTTTCACTCCATTTTCTCAGCTCCCTGAAAAATATCCTGATAACATACCCCGTAATTATCTAAAATCAGCGAAAAAATCTTACGGTTCTTTTCATATTCCATCCCCAGCTCAAGATAAGCCTTAAGATGCAATAATGCCCCCAGAAGATAGACTCTGTCGTCTTCTGTTTTATAAAATTCATACAAACGGTAAATACTGATTATGAGGAGTTCTTCTTTATCCACTCCAAGTCTTTCACATTCATTCACCGCAAGCTTTATCGCCTCAATATCTGTTCTGTACGATTCCCAATCCATCTCTCTCCCCCCTTTTTTTAATCATATCCTATCATGGCGTTTTTGTAAAGTTAACTTGCATATAATATCATTCTTTTTTCAAATTGAAATGCTACACTACTTTTATGAAGGAGAGATACAGCATGGAAAAGAATTTCGGTACACGCGTTCGGTAGGCACGTCACAAAGCCGGTCTTACACAGGCAGCACTAGCAGAAAAACTAAATCTTGATGAGACAACGATAAGCCGGATTGAAAATGGCAGCCAGGCAACATCCTTTGCAACCATGCTTAATTTTTCAGAAGCATTAGATGTCAAATTTGATTATCTGATCTGTGACTACCTGGATGATTCAATTCATTCAAAGGATCCGATCAATGCCGAGATCCTGGATATGATCACACCGCTTCCTGATAATTATAAACGATTGATCCGTGATAATATCCGACAGTTGTTAGAAAAGATTCCACCAGAGATGGGCGAAAAATAAATGTAGTCTATGCCACCCCGGAGCCGGAGGAGAAAAAATGGGGATGTGAAAAAACTCGATTGAGTTTTTTTACATCTCCCTTTTTGTACCTGTT
>ERZ894226.6-NODE-6-length-194713-cov-12.988945_pt1 | contig 194713 bp, 168 predicted proteins | sample MGYA00380294_ERZ894226 | MGnify/ENA primary metagenome ERZ894226 (study PRJEB32331, sample SAMN06328434) | human gut metagenome | biome: human gut microbiome; feature: stool | host: Homo sapiens | collected 2014-10-29 ... | reverse complement strand
GTAGATAGATATTTATATCATCAAAAGCATACTCGTTGAAGTAGGAATGAAACATAGAAGTTTATAACTTTTTATAAGTTTTCAGTAACGGTATTTCGTTATGAATCTTTTAAATGAAGATAATGTTGTTCATGTATTTCTCAATAAACTGGGCGACATCGTGATCGCCAATCTTCTTTTTATTCTCTGCAGTATCCCGGTGTTCACCATCGGGCCGTCACTGACTGCCCTTTATCACTGCATGATGCGTACAGTAAAAGGAAATAACAACGGCACAACGAAAACATTTTTCAAAGCTTTTAAGGAAAACTTCAAACAGTCACTGATCATATGGCTGCTGATCCTTGCTGCCGGAGCCATGATCATCCTGAATATCCGCTTTCTGCTCCATGCAGAAGGAAGCGCTGCACATATGCTGTTTTATCTTTCTGTGGGGGTTCTGACTCTGCTGATAATTTTTACTTTATACATATTCCCGGTGATCGCAACCTTTGCCAATACACTGGGGGCACTTTGCAGAAATGCATTTCTGCTGGCATTTATGCATTTCCCCACAACGATCGCCATTGCGGTGATCACGATCTTTCCATTATATATGACCTATCTCGATGCAAAGCTGCAGCCACTTTACGCATGCTGCTGGTTTTTCTTTGGATTTGGACTTGTAGCTTTTATAAATTCGATGCTGTTGTATCGATTTTTTAAGAAGCTGCTTCCTCCGGAGGAGGATATTTCGCTTTTGTGATGAAAAGCTTGGGAAAATTGTTATTATAGATATAGTATTTTTAGATATAGTATTTTCGCTTTTCAAAGCGGAGGAAATCTGCGAGGGGGAAAGCACTCAGAGTTGCGAAGCCCGCTTTTCCCCCTCGCGCTCCCCCTTTCCGGGCACGCAATTGTTGTGCGTTGTCCTACACTCTCCTCAAAACAACCAGCCCATCATTCTCACCAAGAACCACATCCCGGCCACCATTCAGTACATCACCCTCAGTCTCTCCAAGGCTAACACACCTCCACTGCCCCTCAGGCAAAGTCACACTTCTGACAACCTCCCCCTGCTTCCAAACAGGCGCCACCAAAAGCGCATCACCAACCATAAACTGATCCATCACCCTCTCCATACCCTGTCCAGGGAAAACAAACTCCATAGAACGGGCAATCGGCTCACCAGTAACTTTCGCACACTCTACAGCCTTGAAAATCTCCGGCAGACATTTCTCTCTGAGCGCCAGCGCAGCCTTAACCTTCTGAAAATCCGCCTCAGGCAGCACCCTCCACGGAGAAGCCGAAAACTGCATCACCGGCATCAAAGCCGCGATCTGTGCATACCGCACAAACATCTCCGGCGTACACGCATTCTCATTCCCATTCAAAAAGCAGGTATACTCGCCCCCGCCAATCATATCCGGACTGCCAAAAGGATGCCCAGTAAGCCCCTGGAGCAACGTATCCGGGATCAATCCCGCAATACCACTCTCATCCCACTTCGTCTGCTTATCACAAAGTCTCTGCATCAGAGAATAACCCCCGGCCCTGAAACACACTCTCAGCTCATTAAACGCAAACTGCTCTCCAAACTCAGCCCAAAGCCTGGACAACTCATCCGTAGAAACATCACGGAACAGCTTATCACCCGCATGATAATAACAAGGATCACCCGCGTCCAGTTTAAAGCCATCCACACCCATATCCGTCAGAACATCCAGCTGATCCTTCAGCCACTTCATCGCATCCGGATTCGTCAGATCCAAAGCTGCAGAATACCCATTCCACCACTCCAGGATACGAGGTTTTCCCTCCGGAGTTTCAATCAGAAAATGCTTATCCCTAGCCTCCCGGAACTCCAACGTATCCGGAGTAATAAACGGACAGATCCACAGCATCACAGAAAATCCCATCTCATGCAATTCTTTGAGCATCGCCTTCGCATCCTTGAAATTATCCCCCCTGAACTGCCACCTTCCATAATAAGGAGACCAGCCATCATCGATCATCAGAACACCGGATGGAAAACCATTTTCCAGAATACCTTTTGCATATTTCAGGATATTCTCCTGGGTCTGATAATAGGTAAGTTCGATCCAGGAATTGTATACCGGTACTTTGAAAAACCTGTCTGAAAGTTTGATCTCATGAAATGGAAAATGCGCTTTCATGGCTGCCAGGTATGCACCTCGCAGATCATTGAAGCCATCTTTCAGAATGATAGGTTCCGGACCTTCTGCCAGGATCTCACCATTTCTGAAAGAAATGTGAAAACCTGCATCGCTCCAGATGTAGCGGCCTTTCGAGGAAAGGAATAAAGGCATGATCTGATTGTGGGTTGGGTTTTCGCGGAAATCCCAGTCCACAATGTCGTCTGCACCTACGGGCTGGCGGTAGCCTTCATAGACTGCACCACCGTACCAGAATTCGTTTTTTAATATAGTTGTTTTCATGTTGAAGCTCCTCCTTTTATATGTAAATCTATTTTTTTAATGTTGAGGTTATTTTTGGGGGTATTAGTGTAAATTTATCCGCTTTTCAAAGCGTAGGAAATCTGCGAGGGGGAAAGCACTCAAAGTTGCGAAGCCCGCTTTTCCCCCTCGCGGGCGTCCGTATATCCATATCCATCCTTGCCCTTCCCACACCCAATATTGTATAATCACCTCATACAACATTCCATCCCATTTTGTGACCCAAAATTGCGTTTTTGTTGAATAACCCAAAAACAGGAGGCCCACCCAAATGAAAAACGATTCCAAAGAAACCCAAACCCAGCACACCCTCTCCGTCTACTTCTGCGGCCAGGAAGACTGTGGCCCGAACCACTCCTTCGGTCCGGCCATGCGCCCACACTACCTCCTCCACGTGATCTTCCACGGCAAAGGCATCTACCAGTGCAGCGGCCACACCTACCATCTGAAAGCAGGTGATGCTTTTCTCATCCGTCCAATGGACTCCATCTACTACCGCGCTGACAGCTCCGAACCCTGGAGCTATGCCTGGGCGGGCTTTGACGGCTCCACCTGCAAAGAAATCCTGAAACAAACCATATTTTCCGACTCTCTCATCTTCACCCCGGAAACACCCTCCCTGAAAAACAGCCTCCTTACCCACATGCAAAACCTCCTTGACACCTTTTCCGAAAACAACGGAAACGGCCTTTCCTCCGCAGGAAACCTCCTCCTGATGCTATCCGTCATGCAAAAAAAGCCTTCCGAAAGCAGAACCGACATCTCAACCCTCTACTTTCAGCAAGCTTCCGAATACATCAGGAACAATTACGCCTACCCTATCCATATCTCTGACGTGGCACGCTACGTAGGAATCGAACGTTCCTACCTTTACCGTATCTTCATGGAACACGAAAATACATCACCAAAACAATATCTCCTGAAACACCGCCTCCAGATGGCAGCCCAGCTTCTCTGTTCTTCCTCCTGCACCATCACAGAAGCAGCACTCTCCTGCGGTTTCCGGGACGCCCCATCCTTCTGCAACTATTTCCGACAGGGAACCGGCTACACTCCAAAGGAATTCCGCAAAGCCTACAGCGGAACTATCTACATCTGACCAGATACCTGCACTCCGTCATTTTTCTGCCTGATGAAAGATAATATCTCTTAACTGCAGACAGTCCGGAACAATTTCATAACAGCAAAAAAGACGGAAACCATCCTGCAGACTCTGCAAATGATCTCCGTCTTTTATTTTTTTCCTGAAAAGAAATGCTTGATAAACACATACAAAACAATAATAAAAGCAAACACATAACCAAAGGCGCCCAACGCCGGAATCCCCCACAGCTTTGGTTTCATATCCGTAGTACAGATAATGCTGGAACTGATCAGAAGTGCCATCACCCACAGCCCCATCACAATATTCCGCACCAGCCGGCGCAAAAGCCACGCCAGATCATCCGAGGCATGAAGATCCAGATTGATTTTCGTCTGCCCTTTCATACAGCCCTGAAGAAAATCTGCTGCCAGAGAAGGAATATCCACTGCACGTTTCAGGGACCAGGCAAGATTTTTTCCTTCTTTTTTTATCTCACGCTTCCAGTTCCCGTTGCTGAACAACTGCTCCTTGAGCCTTGCTGCGGCAATCTGTGTCATATTGATCTCCGGGCAGATCTCAGCCAGAACCCCTTCAACATGGGTCAGTCCTCGCGCAAGCATGGTCAGTCCGTGAGGCATCATGATCTTATTCTCCTTCATGACCTCCATCAGATCCACCATGACTTCTGCCACATCAATGTTTCCCATATCTGCAGTACCGTATTTATCCATAAGTCCGCGGATATCCTCATACAGCTTGCTGGAATCCGGTTTTCCTTTAAATTCACCAAGAGCCAGGACCGCATCCTGGATCTTGCCTATATTGTTCATGGCAACACCTTCGATGGCTTCGCTGATCAACTGGCGGTCTCGCTCCGTCAGCCGTCCCATCATTCCCATGTCGATCCAGACGATCTTTCCCTCCTGGATCCGCACGTTTCCCGGATGCGGGTCTGCGTGGAAAAAACCATCCTCCATCACCTGTTTGATGAAATTATCCACATATTTCGTTCCGACCTCATTAAGATCATAACCATTGGACAGAAGAGCAGCCTTGTCATTGATAGCAAAACCGTCAATATATTCCATCACAAGAATATGCGGCGAAATATACTCACGGTAGAGGATCGGCACTTTCACAAAAGCCACATCTTTGTTCTTTTTTGCAAATTCTGCCATGTTTGCAGCTTCCGTCAGGAAATTCATCTCCTCCTGGGTCACAGTCCACAGTTCACTTAAAACCATGTTCAGATCCACCATGCCCTTAATGCTCACCGGAGGCATCAGACGTACAGCCTTGTGCATCAGACCGATATCCCTGGCCATGGTCTCATAGATTCCTTTTCGCTGAACCTTGATCACAACCTCTTCGCCTGTTTTCAATGTAGCCCGATGCACCTGGGCAATCGATGCTGCTCCCAGGGGTTTCTGCTCAATATGCTGAAACTCTGCCTGCCACGGACAGCCCATGGACTCTTCCAGTACCTCGATCACCTGGGAAAAAGGCATCGGCGGTACATCAGAGCAGAGCTTCATCAGCTCGTCACAGTATCTCTTTGGAAGAATATCAGAACGCAGGGACATGATCTGACCCAACTTGATATAAGTTGGGCCCAGATCTTCCAGTATGAGCCGGAGCTTCTCAGGAGAAACGCCCCGGGTGATTGCATGCTTTTTCAGAACGGCTGTGATCTCTCTCAGCCGTTCTCCATATCCGTTATTTTCTTTCTTCTCCTGTTCTTCTCTGCCCATATGATTCTCCGTTTACATTGTTGTCAGCTGGCTATCCTTTCCTGTCTATCATTTTTCGCAATTCAACAGGGGACTTACCTTGATCTGTTTTGATCAGACTCCTTTTATTCTGCCGTATCTTCACTTCCTGCTTCTTCCGCAGTCTCCTCAGCAGAAGAAGTCTCAGCCTCCGGCTCTTCTGCAGGTGCCTCTTCTGCCGGAGAAGCCTCAGCTGCTTTTTTCTCAGCTGCTTTTTTCTCAGCAGCCTCAGCCTGCATGCTCTCGATCTGTGCCTTCACTGCCGCCAGCTGCTCCGGTGTCAGTTTGGAAATCGTTGCCTTCAGCTCTTCCTGATCATTCTTTCTGGCTGCGGACTCCTTTACAGAATCAGCTGCTGACTTAACTGTTGATTTAATATTGTGCTTCAGTTCCTGATTAAGGACCTTGCCCTGCTCAACAGTAAGCTCGCCTTTTTTAACCAGATCATCCAGGATCTCTTTGGATTTCTCAGCTGTCACTGCTGCTGTACCAATTCCTGCCAATAAAATTTTCTTCAGTCCTTCTCCTAATTCCATAGTATATTCTCCTTTCCTGAAAACACACTCTGCCTGATGCTGTAACCAACAATAAGACAGAACATCCTCGTTATCTCTGAATTCCTATTTCTTGTTACTTACATAACTGTTCAATATCTTCACAGTTAGCAGACTGCTGAATTGTTCAGCTTTTTTTACAATACCCCCAGAAAAACAAGTCCTTTGGGAACAAAAATGATCAGTCCCACAATGGCTGCCATGATAGCTGCGATCAGTACTGCACCGGCTGCTGTATCTTTGGCGATCTTTGCGAGAGGCTTACGCTCCTGGGTTACAAGGTCAACCACAGATTCCACAGCTGTATTCACCAGCTCCAGCGACATCACCATACCGAAAAGTCCCAGACAGATACACCACTCAGTCATCGAAAGCCTCAGTATCACTCCTGCGATCACTACGAGAACTGCCACTGTGCAGTGGATCTTCATATTCCGCTCATTGCGGATGCAGGTAAAAATTCCCTGGAAAGCATATCCGAAACTCTTATACAGCGGATCCTTCTTTCTGCCTGTCATTTCCCTCACCTGATTTCCTGTGTATATTCTTCCCACACGGTTCAGTCTGCTGTCCACTCCGTAAACAACAGTACCATTTACAGCTATTACCAGCAAACAACAGCTTACACAGCTCTGTTTACAGGCCTCTATCCTTCATGGATCTTATCTTCTGTGTCCGGGAATATTAGATTTATTATAGCAAGTTTGTAGTAATATTTCCAGTATTTCGGAAAATTTATGAAAATTTAAGAGGTGTATGTGGTTATTCACAGATAACTCTATTCCACATTTTTCAATGCCTCATCCATTGGCACATGGCGGATCCTGCGGAACTCCAGGATTGCAACAACTGCATAAGATGCAATACCAATGGCCATCATTTTTACATAGATCATCGGATCCACCCACATGGTAATCCAGCCTGAAATACTGGAAAGCATCATCTCACGGAACAGAACTTCCATTACCTGCCGCTCAATAGGAAGGCTCAAAAGCAGACAGAACACAACCACAAGGGATGTAGACAGGATATAAAGCCTGCTGATCTCGCCATCTGTATAGCCAAGGATCTTGGTTATGGAAATCGACTGGGCATTTTTTTCGATGATGACCTTGGAAAGAAGATAGATCACAACCAGAAAAATGATCACAGCAAATCCGTACATCATTCCCATCATATCTCCCATGGAAACATCCAGCTGCCTGGATATCTTTGTAAGAGATTCCAGATCGACCACTGAGCCGATATATTTTTCCTTGATATCCTTAATCTCCGTATTGGAAAAATATCCGCCAAAATAATCATCTCCCAGATCAAAAATCTCATTCAGATTGCTGCGTTCCATAAACACGCACAATCCTGCCGTATATTCATAGATCCCATCAACCTTGAAAGAATATTCATCACTTTCATACTTTTCCTTAAGTGTGATGGTATCGCCCTCTTTAATCCGGAATTTATCCGCATAGGCACTGGAAATATAAACGCCGTCTCCGGAAAGATCCGCATGAATATATTTGCTGTCCGGCTCCACACCGTACAGAAGGATCTCCTCACTCTTATATTTTCCAGGAAGCGTATTCAGGGAGTATGCAGAAAATTTTTCCGCATCTTTATTGTCTGTCCTGGTATCCATATAATATTCCAGAAGCGATATCATGCTATCCAGCTTGTTTCCAGATGTTACGCTTGCAGGAACACTCAGCATGTACTGATATTTCGCCAGCATATTATTCCGGATCTCAAGCTGATAATGATCCAGTGCAGATGGCAGAAGCATTCCGAAAAATAACAAAAGATTGGCAAAAACAACTCCAATAAACAGTACAATATAATTGCTTGTATTCTGGAAGATCACACGCAGACGGAACCTGGAAAAGATTCCGATCTTCGGACTCAGATATATGGCACGCTTCTGTTTTTTTCCGGAAAAATCCCTTCGAAGGAATTTAAGCGGAGAAAGCTGCAGCCTGTAGCGGAGCACTGCATAATTGATCAGGACCATGATCACAACCGGCACAACGGTTGTCAGAAGAAACGCTTCTGCATTCCAGATCGTCACATATGTCGGCAGGCTGTAGCTGCCGTAATACATGGCAGCGCATACATCTTTAAACACTGTATATCCCAGAATATTTCCGACCACTGCACCCGCCAAAGTAACCAGGACCGGCAACGTCATATAATGCCGGATCAGCTCCTGGCGTGTATAGCCGGATGCTCGCAAGGTACCGATAACTCCCGCTTCTTTTCGGATCGTGTTACTGATGGTGATCCCAAACACAAATGCCATAATTACAATAACGATATAAAGAAGCATGATCACCATGGCCTTGTCTCCACCCATATCATCACCTGTAAATATAATGGCCTGGTTCAGATATCTTGGGACAAAAGCTTCCAGTGTCACTGCTTTTCCAATATCTTCCATCAGATCCTCTGACACTTCTTTTTCCTGTTTTTCGTCTTTCGGCTGCTTATTGTAGATCCAGGAGTAGTTGTACTGAAGCTTATCCTGGTTCAGTGCCTCAAAGCCTTCCGGTGTCACGATTCCAACTCCGAATTTTACAGAATCAAACATTGAATCATTGTTATCCTGAAACAGGGCACTGTAGTCAGAAAGAGCAACAAGACCCGTGATCCTCCAGGATTTTTTTCCACGGGTAATGATGTCCCCTGTTTTCAGGCTGTTGTTGTCCGCATACATACGGTCAATGGCAATCTCATCCTCGCCCTCCGGCATCTCACCCTCCATCAGGCAGACCTTGTTCACCTGCTCACGGTTCCTGAAGAAACGCATAGTACTTCCGTTATCCAGCTCTTCTTCTATGTAAAAATTTTCGTAAAGCTTTACGCCAGAAGCTTCGATATCTTTCCACTGGGATCTGTAAACTTTCTCTGCTGTGCGGAAATTTCCGTTTTCAATATTGTACTTGTCAAAGCTGTCATTATAGGCTTTCAGCATGCTTCCGTCTGCAACCAGAAAGCCGGATACAAATCCGATGGTCAGCATCATCATAAGAAAAACCACCAGATATTTTCCAAATTCCCCTTTCAGCTCTCTGGGGATACGCTTACGCAAAGGATTCTTCATAACGCCCCCTTACCATTCCAGCTCAGCTGCCGGAATCTTGCTCTCATTCTGATAGTTCCTGCGGATCATGCCGTCGCGGAGTTTTACCACACGATCTGCCATATCTTTGATGGCATCGTTATGCGTTACCATAACAATGGTGTTTCCGTACTTGTGATTAACAGTCTCAATAAGCTTAAGAATCTCCTTGGATGTGTTATAATCCAGTGCTCCCGTAGGCTCGTCACAAAGCAGGATATCTGGATTTTTCACAATGGCACGGCCAATGGCTGTACGCTGCTGCTGACCTCCGGAAAGCTGGTTGGGAAGTTTCCTCTGATGTTCGTAAAGTCCCAGAGTTGTAAGAAGCTCATCTACTTCCAGCGGCTTGTCACTTAAGCAGGCACCTACTTCAATATTCTCACGTACTGTCAGGTTCGGGATCAGATTGTACATCTGAAATATATATCCCAAATGCTTTCTTCTGTAAAGAGAAAGCTTCTTTTCTTTCATATCCTCCAGACGTTCTCCCTGAATGGTAATGCTTCCCGAATCTGCCCCGTCAATGCCTCCGATAATATTCAGAAGTGTGGATTTTCCAGAACCGGACGGTCCCAGAAGAACGCAGAATTCTCCTTTTTCTATATCAAGATCGATGCCTTTCAGAACATCCACATGGCTCTCACCTGTTCCGAAAGATTTCCTGATTCCTTTTATCTCCAGAAACATATTTCTCCTCCTTCCATTCCCGGAATGTATCTTATAGCACTCCCGAAAATTGCTATAATTATATTGATTATACTTTTGTATATATGTTAGTTCCGGCTTACTATTTTGTCAAGATATCGCATGATTTTCGTAGTTTTTTCGTAATACGGTACAACCTGCATAACGAAGCTGTTATTACTGTTCACTCTGTGACCTGCAACATGCTGTTTTCCCATTGTTCCATACTTGCCAAAGCCTGTAAAAAAGTATATAATGGACGAGTATTTGTATCTTTTTAACAAAACTAATTTTATCTATAATAAAGGAGTGAATATTGAAAGTGGACCCCAGCGACACTTACCAGATAATCATATTACTTGTTCTGCTGGCATTGTCAGCCTTTTTCTCATCTAACGAAACCGCGCTGATGTCGGTAAACAGGATCCGGCTCCGCTCCCTGGCAGATGAAGGGAATAAGCGTGCAGCCATGGCTCTTGATATTCTGGAAAACCAGACGCCCAAGCTTCTCAGTGCGATTCTCATCGGCAACAACATTGTGAACATTTCGGCATCTTCCCTTGCAACAACCCTTGCATACAGTTTTGGTGGATATATGGTCAGCATTGTTACTCTGATTCTTACCGTACTGATCCTTATTTTCGGTGAGATCACGCCTAAGAATTATGCAACCATCAATTCTGAGAAAATTACTCTCCGCTATATCCCGGTTTTTAAATTTCTCATGACCATCATGACACCGGTTATTTTTATCATCAATCTGTTTTCCAGAGGCGTGATGCGGCTTATGCACGTTGACCCGGATGAAGCCAACAAGGCCATGACCGAAGAAGAACTTCGTACGATCGTGGATGTAAGCCATGAGGACGGCGTCATTGAATCCGATGAAAAAGAAATGATCTACAATGTATTTGATCTGGGCGATGCCACAGCCAAAGATATCATGGTACCGAGAGTTCATGTAACTTTTGCAGATGTGGCTTCCACCTATGATGAGCTGATCGATATTTTCCGCGAAGATAAATTCACACGTCTCCCTGTTTATAAAGACAGCCAGAATAATATCGTGGGAATTATCAATATGAAGGATCTTCTTCTCTACGACAAGGACACAGAATTCGTAATAGACAATTTTCTCCGAAAACCGCACTTCACTTACGAGCGCAAGAGCATTTCCGATCTGCTTGTTGAAATGAAGGATTCCACCTTTAACATTGCCATTGTGCTGGATGAATACGGCGATATGGCCGGTCTTATCACACTGGAGGATATCCTAGAGGAGATCGTCGGTGAGATCCATGACGAATACGATGAAAAAGAGGATGATCTTGTCCAGAAGATCAGCGACCGTGAATATATCATCGAAGGTTCCATGCACCTGGATGATGTGAACGACCATCTTCACACAGAGCTGGATTCTGAGGATTATGATTCCCTTGGCGGATTTATCATTGAACATCTGGACCGCCTGCCTGTTGCAGGTGATGAAGTTATCACAGAGGAAGGTATCCGTCTTATTGTGGAAAAACTGGATAAAAACCGTATTGAGCAGGTTCATGTTTACCTTCCGGAAAAAACTCCGGAAACAGAGAAAAATCCGGAAACATAAAAACAAATAATACTCTGACATCGGAACTGTCATTCGCACCGCAATATGCGATTTCTGTGATTGACAGTTCCGATATTTTATATTATAATAATATAAAATTTTTATCTATATTTACTAAATGCAATGACAGGGAGTAGTACATAGTATCCGGATGCCCAGAGAGAAGATGGCCGGTGAGAATCTTCGTGACAGAACTATGGAAGTAGCCCTCGAGCAGTGAACTGAACCATGAATTTTCATGCAGTAGGCTTCAACGTTATTCCTACGTTACAGGGAAGCAGTATATTTGTACTGACAGAGAGCAGAGTTTTACCTCTGAAAACAGGTGGTACCGCGGAATCATCCGTCCTGAGCATATTTATTCGATATGCCGGGACTTTTTTATTGGAAAAAATATCCCGTGGCAGCCCTTATCTGCTTAACTATCCACATCACCAAAGGAGGGAACCAATTCATGAAACAGATTTCCGGAAACAAATTGCTTGTAAAAGCCTTAAAAGAAGAAGGCGTTGATGTTCTGTTCGGTTATCCTGGTGCCTGCACCATTGATATCAGTGACGAATTATATAAACAGAGCGACATTGACATCATTCTGCCGCGCCATGAGCAGGCCCTTGTCCATGAAGCTGACGCCTACGCCAGAACAACCGGAAAAGTCGGCGTATGTCTTGTTACCAGCGGCCCTGGAGCCACCAACCTTGTGACAGGTCTTGCAACTGCCAACTACGACAGCGTTCCACTTGTATGCTTCACCGGTCAGGTAGCACGTCACCTGATCGGCAACGATGCTTTCCAGGAGGTTGATATCGTAGGAATCACAAGAAGCATTACAAAATACGGAGTAACCGTCCGTAATCGTGAAGATCTTGGCCGTATTATCAAAGAAGCATTCTACATTGCACGTACCGGACGCCCCGGCCCTGTTCTCATCGACCTTCCGAAAGATGTGATGGCAGAGCTTGGAAGTGCCGAGTATCCTAAAAGCGTCAATATCCGTGGCTACAAGCCGAATACCAGCGTTCACATTGGTCAGCTGAAACGAGCTCTCAAAATGCTCCAGAAGGCAAAGAAGCCTCTGTTTCTTGCAGGTGGCGGTGTGATCATCTCCCGCGCACAGGAGATTTTTACTCAGGTTGTTGAGAAAACTCAGGTTCCGGTTGTTACTACTGTTATGGGACGTGGCGCGATTTCTACCAGAAACCCTCTGTTTATCGGAAATCTTGGCATGCACGGTGCCTATGCTGCAAACATGGCAGTCAATGAATGTGATCTCCTTTTCTCCATCGGAACACGTTTCAATGACCGTATCACAGGCAAGCTCCATGAGTTTGCACCGCATGCACAGATCGTCCACATTGATATTGATACTGCTTCTATTTCCAGAAACATCCATGTTGATATTCCGATCGTTGCTGACGCAAAAGAAGCCATAACCAAGATGAACGAATATGTTCAGGAATGCAGCACCGACAAATGGCTGAAACAGATCCAGGAATGGAAAGAAGAACATCCGCTCACCATGAAAGACCGTGGTATGATGGGGCCTCTGGATATCATCGGCGAGATCAACCGTCAGTTTGATAAAGCAATTCTTGTTACAGATGTTGGACAGCATCAGATGCTTGTAAGCCAGTATGCAGATATCACCGAGAACCGCCAGCTGATCATGTCCGGCGGACTTGGAACCATGGGGTACGGCCTTCCAGGTGCTATCGGTGCAAAGATCGGAAATCCAGACACACCTGTCATCTCTGTTTCCGGTGACGGCGGCATGCAGATGAATATTCAGGAGCTTGCCACCGCTGTTCTGGAAGAACTTCCAATCATCTGCTGCATTTTTAATAACGAATATCTGGGAATGGTCCGCCAGTGGCAGAAACTTTTCTATGGAAAACGCTATGCTATGACAAACTTAAAAGCCGGTGCCCTCTCCCGCCGTACAGAAGGCCAGGAGTATCCGGAATACACACCAGATTTCATCCGTCTTGCAGAAAGCTATGGGGCAAAAGGTATCCGCGTAACTGAAAAAGATCAGATTGCGGCTGCTTTCGAAGAGGCTAAGAAGAATACAAAAGCTCCTACGATCATCGAATTTATCATTGATCCGGAGGAAATGGTTTACCCGATGGTTAAGCCGGGTGGTACTCTGGCTGATCTGATCATGGATTGTTAGGAGGAATGAAAAATGGATAAAGGAATGAAAAAAAGATGGATCTCTCTTTACGTTGAAAACCAGGTTGGTGTTCTTTCCAAAATTTCCGGTCTTTTCTCTGGAAAGTCCTATAACCTGGACAGTCTTACGGTTGGAACTACTGAAGACCCGACCGTTTCACGAATGACTATCGCTACTGTCAGTGATGATGAGACTTTTGAGCAGATCAAAAAACAGTTGAACCGTATGATTGAAGTTATCAAGGTCATTGACTTTACAGATGTATTTGTCCGTATGAAAGAGATTCTTTATATCAAAGTCAAAGGCTGCTCACCGGAAGATAAAGTAGAGCTTTTTCAGATTGCAGAAACTTTCAAGGCTCGTGTCATCGACTACGGCAAAGACAGCCTGCTCCTGGAATTTGTCCAGACCGCAACCAAAAATGACGCGGTCATCAAGCTTATCAAAGAAGAGTTCAAGCATATCGAAGTTGTCCGCGGCGGAAGTGTCGGAATTGAGTCTATCAGCATGATGGAGAGGTAAAAACTGAATAATACTCCGACAGAAAAACACGGGGCTGATGCTTTAACGATTAATAAATCGTGAAGCGTCAGCCCCGTAATCTTTATTTATTTTTCCTGGAAAGAAGCGCGATTGTTTCCACATGAACTCCCTGGCAGAACTGATCAACTGCACAGGCGTTGGTCATCTCGTATCCGGCTTCATAAAATGCCGGGAGGTCTCTCACAAGGCTTGTAACCTTGCAGGAAATGTATACGATCTGGTCTACGCCGTAAGCCAGGATCTTCGGAAGTGCTTTCGGGTGAACTCCATCTCTTGGTGGGTCCAGAATGATCATATCCGGTTTCTCAGGCACATCATCCAGAACCTTCAGCACATCCCCGGCAATAAAACGGCAGTTATCAATGCCGTTAAGTGCAGCGTTTTCTCTGGCGGCTTTTACCGCGTCTTCCACGATCTCCACGCCGATCACCTCGCTGGCAACAGACGCTGCAAGCTGTGCAATAGTTCCTGTTCCGCTGTAAAGATCAAACACTACCTTATCTCTGGTATCTCCTACATATTCCCGCACTTTGGAGTAAAGGATCTCCGCTGCCAGGGAATTTGGCTGGAAGAATGAAAATGTGCTGATCTTAAATTTCAGCCCAAGAAGTTCTTCATAGAAATAATCCTTTCCATAGAGTATCTTCGTTTCATCACTCTGTACCACATCAGATAAAGAATCATTTAAAATGTGCATGATTCCCACGATTTTCCCTTCCAGCGGAAGCGCAAGAAGCTGTTCTTTCAGAGGCTCAAGATCATATTCTTCCTGGGTAGTCGTTACCACATGCACCAGGATCTCGCCGCTTGTCACACCTCGTCGGATAAGCAGATGGCGGAGATATCCTACATGCTGAAGCTTCTTATAAAAACTGGCATTTCGTTCCAGGAAAAACTCCCGCACACAGACAAGGATCTTCGTCATATCCGGATGCACCAGTTTACAGTCATCTGTATTCAGGATGTCATAAGTGCTTCCCTTCTTGTGAAGTCCAAGAGATAACGGGCCATCCTTATACTCATCTCCAAAAGAAAACTCCATCTTATTCCGGTACCCGAACTCAATCGGACTGCCATAGATTCCATCCCAGTGATATAAACGATCCGCAGCCTCAGCTTTTTCTGTCACATCACTGTTCTTCCCGATCTTAGCCAGACTTTCTCTCACTGCCCCATCCAGAAGTTCCCTCACCTGACATTCCTTCATCTCCTTCTGTGCCTCATAGCTCATGGTCTGATACATGCAGCCGCCACATGCCGGAAACTCCTGACAGGCAGGTTCTCTTGTCTCCAGCGGAGATTTCTCCAGGACCTCCAGAAGACGTCCTTCCGCCCGGCCGGAACGTTTCTTATTGATCATAAACCTGACTTTCTGTCCCGGGATTCCGTTTTTTACAATTACTTTCTGGTCATCAACCCAAACAAAACCTTTGTTTGGAAATTCCACTTTTTCTATAATACCTTCGTAAATTTCACCTTTTTTCATAAATCCTCTTTCTGTTTTATAACTAGTACAGCGTTTCACGGTCCGTCTTCAAAAATCAAGCCCCGGTATCGCGCCGGGGCTTCAATTATCCGCTTCTCATATTCATACATAACAGACTGCCATTCTGATCTGCTCAAAACAGCCTCTGCAGTGAAAGTTCTTACTCTTCCTCATCCTCGAAATAATCATCGAAGTCATCATCAAAATCTTCTTCAAAATCTTCCAGATAATCCGGAGCGAAGAAACGGTATACTGCAAACGCAATACCGGCAACAGCTGCAACAGCACCGATGATCGCCAGTACCCAAAGGACTGTGTTCTTATCTTTCTCTTCTTCTTTTTTCTTCAGTGTTGCGAGCAGTTCTTCAAGTTTTGTTGTATTTAAATTCATAACACTGCACCATCCTTTCTTTCTGTTCGGCTGTACTTTCTGTCAGTAAATCTACAGCGCAGCGTTTTTTGAGGTCGCTGCACCCGAGCCTTTTTTTAATGTTCTTATTATACCACCATATGTCTGGTTTTACCAGAACTTACACAAATTTTCGCAGAAACATTCTGTAAAAAAATCGCCGTATTTCCGGCATTTCCGGAAAGATACGGCGGTTTTCTCTTATTCTTTATGGGTTCCTCGGATCACTTTGATCCCGCGTTCTTCTATCAGACCGCAGATCTGTGTTATCCGCGGACATTCCTTTTTTTCCTCATTCAGACGGCATACCCCAACATGGATGACGCTGATCTTTTCACTGACCAGCCGGTCTGCCTTTTCCAAAATCCCCTCATCTTCAGCAGGTTCTTTTGCATTGGTTTCTTTGCATCCGTTGCATGTCATCACAGCTGCCAGAATCGTATCTTCCGGATAGCCGGAAAAAAAATCTCTTCTTTCCCGAAATGCAGACAGACATCCTGCCCTAGTACACACATCATTGGAATTAAGGCATGTCAAAATCCCGATCTTTTTCATCTTTTTCCCTCTATGCATCCCGCCTCACAGCCAGAATCATAAAAACAAAATATGCATCTTTCCGCGGCTGTCGTAAACGATCTCCGCTTCTACTTTATAGATCCTGCGGATCAGCTCCGGGGTCAGGACTTCTTCCGGCGTTCCGTAACCTTCCAGAACTCCGTCCTTCAGTACATAGATCTTATCACAGTATGCTGCTGCAATATTCAGATCGTGAATAGCGGAGATCACGGTTACATTAAGTTTTTTCACCAGCTCCATCAGCATGATCTGGTGGGTAATGTCCAGATGATTGGTAGGCTCATCCAGAATCAGTGCAGAGGTCTGCTGGGCAAGTGCTCTTGCCAGGATCACCCTCTGCTGCTCTCCTCCGGAAAGAGTGGAAAAGGTACGGTCTGCAAACGCCTCCATCTGTACGGTTTTCAGTGCTTCATCCACGATCTGGTAATCTTTTGCATTGTCCCGTTCCAGAGTCTTTTTATGAGGCGCACGCCCCATAAGAACCACCTCGCGGACCGTAAAATCAAAATTATAATAATTGTGCTGTGCCACCACGGCCATTTTTTTCGCAGAGCTTCGAACACTCATGGAATGGAGCTCCTCGCCGTCCAGATACACGGCTCCTGCGTCTGGTTTCAGAATACGGTAAATGCATTTCAGCAAAGTGGATTTTCCGCTTCCGTTTGGTCCGATGATTCCTACCAGTTCCTTATCCTGGGATTCCATGGAGATTCCCTTCAGGATCTGTCTGGCGTGAAAGCCAACCTGAATATTTTCTGTGGTGATCTTCATTACCGGGCACCTCCGAATCCATAGGATTTCCGCACAAGCAGATAAATAAAGCAGGGAGCACCGATAATGGATACCAGCACACCGATGGGCATCTCGGAATTTTTAAGGATCACACGACATGCCACATCGCACCAGATCAGAAACGATGCACCAAGAAGCGCACTTAAGGGGAGCAGTTTTCTGTGATCTGTTCCAAAAAGGATCCGGACCACATGAGGGATCACCAGTCCCACAAATCCGATCACACCGGCACAGTACACGGCAAATCCGATCATAACAGAAGCAACGATCAGATAAAAAGTCCGCAGTCTGTGCAGATCTGTTCCAAGGGTAATGGATACGTCATCTCCCAGAAGCATCAGATTCAGGTTCCGGTACTGCGTCCAGAAAACAGCCACGCACACCAGCGTGACCGGAAGCATTACACCCACTCTGGTCCAGCTTGCTCCGGCAAGACTTCCCATGCTCCACTTCATAACTTCTGTTGCCGCATTTTTGTCATTGGTAATATAAATGACAAAATTGGAAAAAGCAGAACAGACTGCGCTGACCGCCATTCCCGCAAGGATCAGTTTTGCGGAAGTTGCCTTTCCACCCATGTTTGCAATGGCGATCACCGCAAAAGAAGTGATCATCGCGCCAATGAAAGCTGTGATTCCCACAGAGTTTCCGCCAAGAAAGCTTCCGATTCCAAGCATGATGGCCAGTGTGGCACCCAGAGATGCACCAGATGAGATACCCAGCACATACGGGTCTGCCAGCGGGTTCTGCACGATAGCCTGCATCACCACGCCGCACACGGAAAGAGCCATTCCAACTGCCAGAGCCAGAAGGACTCTAGGCAGCCGGATCAGCCACACAACATCATGAACTGCGCCTTCCGCATAGGCGGACAGACTTTTTATATGAAACAATTTATAAGCGATAACGCTGTATACATCCTTCAGTGACAGATCCGCATTTCCAAAAGTGATGGCTGCAAGTATAGAAAAAATAAGGAATCCTGCAAGTCCGATGAGAACTGCCACATACATGGATGTTCTGAGCACCTTATCTTTTTTTCTCTGTGAAGCTGTTTCTTTCACTGCATTTTCTCCGATCAGTCAAGATTTACGTCCGGATATAATCCCTTTGCAAAAGTTTCGATTCCGTCCTGGGTACGTGTTGCACTTGCATACATCTCACTGAGCATAATCGGGTAAACACGTCCGTTCTTTACTGCGTCAAGGCTCTTCAAGGACTCATCATCCTGGATCACTGCAAGCTGGCTGTTCTTAACAGTTTCCGGATCATCTCCTGCATATGGCATGTAAACCACAAAGATCACGTCAGGGTTGGCTGCGATGATATCCTCTTTTCCAACGGTGGAAGCATCCGGGTTTGCAAGAGTTGCGCCTAACTGTGTTACCATATCTCCGCCAAGGCTCTTTACGCCATAGTTTGTGATGTCATCTCCAAGAGGCTCCAATACCATTACGCTTGGTTTGTCTTTTACATCTGCAGTTGCAGTAAGAGTTTTGTCGATCACTGCTTTTGCATCATCAACGATAGCCTGTGCTTTGTCCTGTACATCGAAGATCTTTCCGATATTTAAGATATCTGTGAATTCATTTTCCAGTGTTCTGTCGCCGTCCGGACGAGTATTGGTGTTGTAGTAGGTGTTGCAGCCTTTGTCGATCCAGTCTGTTACATTTCCCAGATTCTTATCAGAGAAAAGAGAGCTCCAGGATAAGATCATGTCCGGCTCCAGCATTGTTACAGTTTCAAGGGATGGGGTAAATTCGTCAAGATAATTTGTTTTTGAGAATGCTTCTTTGAGATCTTCCGGAACTTCATTATCAAGACCTGCGGTAGCTACCAGGTGGTCTTCCAGACCAAGTGCGAGCATAGTCTCAATGCTTCCCTGATATACAGCAAGGACTTTTTCCGGTGCTTTTTCATAAGTGGTTTCGATTTCGTTTCCATCGTAATCATAGGTTGTGATGGTCAGAGGATATTCTGTCTTGGTTGCCTCTGCGGAAGAATCTTCGGTGTCTGCAGACTCTGTACTGTCTTCTGCTGCCGGCTGGTTGTCTTCCTTGATGGTCTCGGAGTCTGCTCTCTCTGCGGCATAAACAGCCGGAGCTGCTGATACGGTCATTGCCGCTGCCATTACCATTGCCATTATTCTTGTGGATACATACTTGTTTTTCATTTCATTTCCTCTCTTTTCGCCTGTTTTATCTCCTGTTGCCTATGGGTAACCGAAAAGATGGGGCTTCATAAAATCTGCACGGAACACTTTGTACGGAAGCTCCCACTTACATACTGTCAAGCAGGTTTCCTGACTTACAGACTCAGAAAAAACTCCGCAAAATAAAAACTGATACACCATTCATCTTTTAGCCGATCATGAATGATGTATCAGAATTTTCTCCAGAATCTCTCTGACATCGGGATTTCGCCTTCTCACATGAGTTTCTGCAATGGCATGTGAAATCCCTTCTTCTGTATACAGTGGCCGCAACCGCTCAGGCTTTTTACCCGATTCCCTCTCACAGTATCCGGCAGCATATGTGCCGGTGATACTGTTCACTTCACAGCAATTCAATTACGCTGATACTGATTCTAACATACCGGTTTTCCAATTACAACCTTGAGGCCGGATTTTTACAGTTTTTTGCAGAAATAGTCTGCCCGGAGAGATCCCTCTCAGATCTTTTTCAGCTTGGCAAAACCGGCGAACATTTTTTTCACGCCGACTTTGTCAAAGTCTACCGTCACTTCGTAGTCTCTGCCGCCGTCTGCGATATTTTTTACGATACCGACTCCGAATTTCACATGACGGACCGTGTCTCCCTCACCATAGTCCAGGCTGTCCGCCTTCTTCACTGTGAAATCTTTTTTCTGCAGGGTGCTCTTTGTCTGGAAATTCATTTTCATCTGGGCATAGGCGCTTTTCGGAGATACGATATCATCTACCTTGGGCTTTTTTTCCTGAATGGTATGTCCAAGATCTACCAGCTCCCGTGGAACCTCCCTTACAAAACGTGACACACGGTTATACTGAGTCTCCCCACGGATCATCCGCTGTTTTGCACAGGTTAAGGTCAGCTCCTTCATGGCACGGGTGATCCCCACATAACAGAGCCTTCGCTCCTCCTCTATATCCGACGGATCACCGGACCAGATGGAAGCATATCCCGGAAAAACACCGTCCTCCATTCCCACGATAAATACATTGGGGAACTCCAGTCCCTTGGCACTGTGAAGGGTCATCAGCAGCACATAATCCTGATCCGGATCAACAGAATCGATATCAGCCACCAGCGCGATCTCCTCAAGAAAAGCAGAAAGTGTAGCCGGCTGTCCTACCTCCTCCATGGCTTCCTGAAAAGATTCTGTCTTGGAAATCAGCTCATCGATATTTTCTATCCTTGCCTGAGCCTCTTCTGTTTTCTCAGCTTCAAGCTCCTTCACATAACCGGTAAGCTCAATGACTTCTTCCAGAGTTTCACGGACTGTATAAGCCTCCGCCTTGCTCTTAAGTCCCTGGATAAAGGAAACAAAATCGTTGATCTTGGAAGCAGCGCGGCCAATGGACGGCACTTCCTCAACCACTCGGAGCGCATCATAGAAGCTTAAATTCATATTGTCCGCATAATTCTGGACACGACCGATACTGGTAGCTCCGATTCCACGCTTTGGCACATTTAAGATTCTGCGCACTGCGAGGTCATCACTTGCATTATCAATAGTCTTGAGGTAACTCAAAAGATCCTTGATTTCCTTGCGCGCATAGAAATTAACCCCGCCAACGATCTTGTAAGGAACATTTGTCAGGAGGAATTTTTCCTCAAAAAGACGTGACTGGGCATTGGTTCTGTAAAGTACTGCACAGTCCTTGTACTGGAATCTGCCGCTCCTGCGTCCCTGCATGATCTCGCCGGTTACATACTCCGCTTCCTCGAAACCATTGTTGAACTGACGGAAATGGACTTTATCCCCCTCTTCGTTCTCTGTCCAGAGAGTTTTTTCCTTACGCTCTGTATTGTGGACGATCACCTCATTGGCTGCGTTAAGGATGTTCTTGGTAGAACGGTAATTCTGCTCCAGGCGCACCACCTTAGCTTCCGGGAAAACCTTCTCAAATCCCAGAATGTTCCCGATATTAGCCCCGCGGAAACGATAAATGGACTGGTCATCATCACCAACAACGCAGAGATTCTTGTATTTCTCAGCAAGAAGGCTTACGAATTTAAACTGTGCTGTATTTGTATCCTGATACTCATCTACCATGATATAACGGAAACGCTCCTGATAATAATCCAGAATGTCCGGATTGTGCTGAAAAAGTTCCACAGTCTTCACGATCAGATCATCAAAATCCAGAGCATTGTTTCCGCGGAGAATGGACTGATACTCCTTGTACATTCCTGCGATCTTCCGTGCATCCGGGTCACTTCCTGCGTTCAGTTCCATCTCTTCCGGAGTGATCAGCTCATCTTTGGCATGGGAGATCTCGCCAAGCACAGCTCGCTCTTTATATATCTTCGTATTGATATTGAACTTCCGGAAAATTTCCTTCATGACGGTCTTCTGGTCTTCTGTATCATAGATTGTAAAATTACTGCTGAATCCAAGCACCTCGATATGTCTGCGAAGAATCCTCACACATGCGGAATGAAAAGTGGAAACCCAGACACTCTCCGCGCCCATTCCGGCAATCTTGTTCACACGCTCACGCATCTCACTGGCAGCCTTGTTAGTAAAAGTGATGGCCAAGATATTCCATGGATTGACCTCTTTTTCTTCCATTAAATAGGCGATCCTGTGGGTCAGCACTCTTGTCTTGCCGGAACCTGCTCCTGCAAGGATGAGAAGCGGTCCCTCTGTATGTACGGCAGCTTCCCGCTGCATGGGATTTAATGTATCCAAAGCTTCATGTATACTCATTTTAATCTCCATTTCTTTTTCCATATGAACAGTATCTATATACTATCATGACTTTTCCCCAGGGTAAACCCACAACATTAATTTCCTTTTTCCGGTAAAAAAAGTTTCTTTACAAGTAGTATTTAAAACTATATAATAAAGAGCAGAGGTGATAATGTGATGACAAGCAATGAAAAAGAAATGATGAACAGCATTTTTGCAAAAATCGCTGAACTTGATTATATAAAACCTGATGAGATCCCGAATATCGACCTGTACATGGATCAGGTGACAACTTTTATGGAAGAGAATCTTGCCTCCACCAAACGTCACGAGGATGACAAGATCCTGACTAAGACCATGATTAACAATTACGCGAAGAACAAGCTTCTCCCGCCGCCTGAGAAGAAGCGTTACTCCCGTGAACATCTTCTGATGCTGATTTTTATCTACTATTTTAAGAATATCCTTTCCATCAGCGATATCCAGACTCTTCTCGGACCTATCACGGAGAAATATTTTAAATCCATGACAGAGAAGGACATGACTTACATCTACCAGGAAGTTTTCAGCATGGAACAGACACAGATCCGCTATCTTGAAAAAGATCTCATGCGCCGTTTCAAGAGTGCAGGTGAGGTCTTCGAAGACGCAGATCCGGAGGACAGGGAATTTCTTCATCAGTTTTCTTTCATCTGCCTTTTAAGTTTTGACGTTTACATGAAGAAGATGATCATCGAGAACATGATCGATCATATGAACTCATCCAAAGGCGAGGGCACATCCAAAAAGGAGAAATAACGTAAAAAAGAGACAGACAATCACGCCTGTCTCTTTTTTACGTTATCGCATTCTCTTCTGTCGCTGTTACAGCCGACATACATTACTCTGCTTTATCGTTCTTCTCTTCGTCGTTCTTTCTCATACGTGCAAATACCATCTCATACCCGTCATTTCCATAATTCAGAGAACGGTTCACACGGCTGATCGTAGCTGTGGAAGCTCCTGTCTTCTCTGAGATATCAAGGTATGTACGCCTGTCAGTGAGCATCTTCGCTACCTCGAAGCGCTGAGATAATGAAAGCAGTTCATTGATGGTACAAACATCCTCAAAAAACGTATAACACTCTTCTTTATCCTTCAGGCACAGGATCGCTTCAAACAGGTGATCCACGGCCTCCGTCCTGATTTTTTTACTCATTGTTACGCTCCTTTAGATTACATAGTTTTTCATCTGATATAATACTGATATTTTAACACTCTAAATCGTGATAAGCAAGCTTTTTACGGAAATTTAATAAACTATTTCATTAAATTGTCTTTGTATAACGGACACTTGCTCTTATTCGTCCAATCTTCATCTAACCTATTTGGGGTTTGCTTTTTCTGCTCTGATTGGTTATACTTAAAATAATATCTTCAAAAAGAAAAAAAAGAAAAGGAGACTTACCAAATGAACCGTTTTTTTAACATGGACAATAAGTTCTTCGTGTTCATGGGACGTGTGGCAGACCTTATTCTTCTGAATATCCTCTGCATTCTCTGCTGTATTCCGATCGTTACGGCCGGAGCTTCCATCACAGCACTTTACTACGTCACACTGAAGATGGCAAGAGACGAAGAATCCTATATTATCCGAAGCTTTTTCTGCTCTTTCAAACAGAATTTTAAACAGGCCACCATCATTAATGTAATCCTGCTGCTCACAGGTGCAGTCCTGTTTATCGATCTTCGAATCGCAAAATGCGGAAGCGGAATGCTGTACAAGGGTCTTTTCTCATTATTTATCGCATTCGCTATTATCTATGCGCTGATCCTTCTGTACATTTATCCGATCCTTGCCAAGTTTTTCAACTCCATCAAGAATACTTTTGTGAACTCATTTCTGATGTCGATTCGTCACCTTCCGCAGACGGCCCTGATGCTTGTGATCTCAGCATCACCGATTTTGCTTCTGTGGCTTTTCGCTTATGTGAGCTTCGCACAGGTGACATCTATCCTGATCATGCTTTTTGTGCTGATGGGATTCTCAACACTGGCTTACTGGAAATCGAAGATCTTTGTTAAGATTTTTGATAACTACATACCAGCTGATGAAGAAGCACCAAAGAACGAGCCTGATCAGGCATGATGAAACGCTGGAACGATAAACCGTATCATTCCCTGGACTACATGCTCCGGGAACGGTACAGTGAGAAGGTCTACCGGGTAGCCCTGAACGGAGGCATGTCCTGCCCTAACCGTGACGGCACCCTTGGAAAAAAAGGCTGCATTTTCTGCAGCCAGGGAGGAAGCGGTGATTTTGCTGCAAGCGCATCTCTTTCTATCACGGAACAGATCGACACCCAGATCGCAAGCCTTTCTTCCAAAAGACCGATTCATAAATATATCGCCTATTTCCAGGCATATACAAATACTTACGCTCCTGTGGAATATCTTAAGAAAATTTTTACAGAAGCGATCTCTCACCCGGATATCGTGGCACTGTCCATCGGAACAAGGCCGGACTGTCTGAGCGATGATGTGATGGAGCTTCTTTATTCTCTTAACCAGTTCAAACCTGTGTGGGTCGAACTGGGGCTTCAGACCATCCATGAAAAAACAGCCAGATACATCCGGCGCGGTTATCCGCTTTCCTGCTTTGATGATGCAGTAAACAGACTTCGGGCAGGAGGGATTGAAGTGATCGTCCACACGATCCTGGGTCTTCCAGGCGAAAGTCCTGATGATATCCTGAAAACTATTTCCTATCTGGATCAAATGGATATCCAGGGAATCAAGCTTCAGCTTCTTCATGTACTTAAAGGCACAGATCTTGCCGGAGATTATGAAGCAGGGCTTTTCCGGACATATGAGCGGGAGGAATACCTGGATCTTGTGATCGACTGTCTGGAACATTTACGGCCGGATATTGTTATTCACCGCGTAACCGGAGACGGTCCGAAGGAGCTGCTTATTGCACCTTTATGGGCCAGTCGCAAGCGCGAAGTTTTAAATCTTCTTCATCACAGAATGAAGGAACGCGAAAGTTTTCAGGGAAAAGCCCTCGAAGCTCTTTCTCTGAGCCAGTAAAAAGGAGGATTCTTATGGCATCACCTTTTACAACATACAAGCTTATTATCTTATATATGCTGCAGAATTCTGAGGGAGATCTTACCAACTCGCAGATTACCGATTTTATCCTGGACCGGAAGTACACCAATTATTTCCAGCTCCAGCAGGCGATTTCCGAACTGGTGGAAGCAGATCTGGTAGAAATGTCTTCCCAGTCCAACCGTTCCTACTATCGGCTGACCGATGAAGGCCGGAATACTCTGAAATATTTTTCCAGGGAGCTCTCTTCTGATATCAAGAAGGAAGTGGAAGAATATCTCAATACCCTTCACTGCAAGATCGAGGAACATCTTCTCACACCTGCTGATTACTATCCTACCAAAGAAGGGGGCTATTCCGTCCGCTTAAGAATCATCGAAAGTGGCATCAGTATTGTTGATCTGAATATCAATGTCCCCAACCTGGCTGCTGCACAGTCTGTATGCGAGAGCTGGCCCTACAAATATCAGAACGTTTACGACAAAATAATGGAGGAGCTTCTTTAAGAAAGCTCCTCCGTTTTTTTCATAAATCAAAACTCCCCTCTCTGTCCCTTATTCTGCTTCGTCATGTATCTTCTTCATGTGTTCTTTTAATTTCTTCTCATATCCCATATCACTGAGTTCATAGAAATGTTCCCCTTCGATCTCAGAAGGCAGATACTGTTGGTTTACATAATGATTTTTGTAATTATGGGCATATTTATAACCAATGCCATGTCCAAGGCTTTCGTGACCACCGTAATGAGCATCCTGAAGATGCACAGGAACTGTTGTCTTCTTCGCCTTTACGCAGCGCATGGCTTCCTGTATGGCATTTACTGCGGAATTGCTTTTCGGTGCACATGCCATATAGGTAACAGCCTGGGAAAGAATGATCTGGGATTCCGGCATTCCCACACGTTCCACAGCCTGAGCTGCTGCTGCTGCCACGCAGAGAGCCTGCGGATCTGCATTTCCAATATCTTCGGAAGCCAGTATCATGATCCTCCTTGCAATAAATTTTACATCTTCTCCTGCGTAGAGCATTTTTGCCAGATAATAAACTGCCGCATCCGGGTCAGATCCACGCATACTTTTGATAAATGCGGAAATAATGTCGTAATGATTGTCTCCGTTCTTATCGTAGCGCACCACACGCTTCTGAATACACTCAGAAGCCACGTCAAGGGTCAGATGGATCTTCCCGTCCTCTGACCTGGGTGTTGTAAGGATTCCCAGTTCTACGGCGTTTAAGGCGCTTCTGGCGTCTCCTCCTGCCATATCTGCCAGAAACTCCAAGGCATCCTCATCAATCACAGCATCATAACTCCCCATTCCTCTTTCCGGGTCGTTCACTGCCCGCCTGATCAGTTCCTTCACTTCCGGGATCTCCAGAGCTTTCAGCTCAAAGATGATAGATCTGGAAAGGAGCGCACCGTTTACCTCAAAATATGGATTCTCAGTTGTAGCTCCGATAAGAATGATGGTTCCGTCCTCCACAAACGGAAGAAGGTAATCCTGCTGGCCTTTGTTGAAACGATGGATCTCATCGATGAACAGAATGGTCTTTTTTCCATACATACCGAGATCGTCCTGTGCCTGCTTTACAACTGCTTCCATATCTTTCTTGCCTGCTGCTGTTGCGTTGATCTGGGTGAAATTCGCACTTGTAGTATTGGCAATTACTTTAGCCAGAGTGGTCTTTCCGGTTCCCGGCGGGCCGTAAAAAATAACTGAAGTCAGTTTATCGGCTTTAATGGCGCGATACAGCAATTTATCTTTTCCCACGATATGCTGCTGCCCTACCACCTCATCCAGAGTTCTCGGACGCAGCCTGGAGGCAAGAGGGGACTCCTGATCCAGGGTTTTTGATTTCGCATATTCAAATAAATCCATGTTATTCTCTCCTGATACAAATAAGGGGTCTGCTGCACCCCTGTTCTGTCTGAAAACTGCCATATAAATACAGCTGCTGATAAGTTCTTTATTCTTAATATTACCTGCTTACATAAAAAAAAGCAATCGTTTCCTGAAGTCTGCACTGCCGGCATGTTACCACGTGTTACTGTTCCCTCGTTCTCAGCAACATGCTTCGCGATATACGAAAATCCTGCTTTACGTGATTTCGCGCTGCAATTCTACATCACCAGCAGCTCATCCGCAGTCACCAGATCATACCCTTGCTCTGTGAGCATGTCTGCAATCTGCAATGCTGCTTCTACTGAACTTGAAAAGCTGTCATGCATCAGAATAATGGAGCCATCCTTCACTTCCCGCTGAACGATATTTTCCACAGACTGCACATTCTTCGATTTCCAGTCCAGAGTATCCACATCCCAAAATACCGGCAGCATGGTCACACAGAGCTCCAGATCCTTTGGCCAAGCTCCATAAGGTGGACGGAGATACATGGGATACTCTCCGGTAATCTCATAGATCTCATTATTTGTCTTTATGATCTGCTGGCAGGCCTGATCACCGGAAAGCTTATCAAGCTGTACGTGATCATAGGTGTGATTGCCGATGAGATGGCCGTCTCTCTGCATTTGCGTTACGATCTCCTCATTTCCCCGGATATTTTTCCCCATAAGAAAAAATGTGGCATGGATCCCACGCTTCCGCAAACCATCCAGAAGCAACGGTGTATATGTTGCATGAGGTCCGTCATCAAAGGTAAGAGCCGCACGTGGACGAGCCTCTTTTTCACTCCTGTCAGAGGCTGTCTCCGCCACCGATTCTGCTGCTTTTTTTCCGTACTGCGCCACCAGCAGCCGGAGCATCCCCTTACCGGCGATTATTCTGGCCATCTGCATCCGAAATGCACTGTCTGAGATTTTTCCATATCCGCTGAGCAGGATCAGTACCACTGCCATTACACAGAAATATTTTTTTCGCTTATCCATATTTCCCGCCGGATCAAATATACTTTTCCACAATATATGAAAAAATCCCCGGGAAAAGACTTTCTGCTCTTCTTTCCCGGGGAATATTCTCTGATATATGTCTTATTTCTTCAGGATCTCAAGTGCACTCTCGATCTCCTCCACACATTTCTTATAACCAAGGGTACCGTTATCCAGGCACAGATTATATTTCGTCATGTCTGCCCAGTCAACACCCATGAAACGTTTGCAGAAATCTTCTTTGCGTTTGTCATCCTTCTGCATGAATTTCTCAATATCCTTTGTAGTTCCGCTGAGCTTCTTACTTGCCTCACGGATACGGAAATCCCAGTCTCCGTAAACAAACACACGAAGAACATTGGAATAATCTTTCAGGATCATGTTTGCACAACGTCCGATGATCACGCAGGACTCAGTCTCTGCCAGCTGACGGATCACCTTTGCCTGATAATTAAACAGGTTCTCATCAGATGTGAAATCCTTGCTCTGAGGTGGGATCAGCTCTCCTTTGTAGATTCCGGATTTTGCAAAAAATCTCTGCTTTGTGCTGACATTTTCATCTGCCCTTCCAAAAAGCTGCTCATGAATGCCACTCTCCTCGGATGCCATACGGATGATATCCTTATCATAGTAAGAAATCCCTAATTTCTTTGCAAGCTCCTCTCCGATGGTACGTCCACCACTTCCATACTGTCTTGCAATGGTAATTACGAAATTATCCATGATCTTCCCCCTACTCTCCAAGATATGCCTTCTGAACAGCCTCATCGTTCAGAAGATCCTCAGCCTTTCCGTCCATAGTGATGCTTCCTGTTTCCAGAACATAGGCACGGTCTGCAATGGAAAGCGCCTTCTTTGCATTCTGCTCAACAAGAAGTACCGTAGTTCCACTCTCACTTACCTCACGGATAATGTCAAAGATCTCATTTACAAAGATCGGTGACAGACCCATAGACGGCTCATCCATCAGAATGATCCTCGGTCTGCTCATCAGTGCACGCCCCATGGCAAGCATCTGCTGCTCACCACCGGAAAGTGTTCCTGCGCGCTGTCCTTTACGTTCTTCCAGACGCGGAAATCTCTTGTATACACCAGCAAGGCTCTCTGCAATCTCTGCCTTGTCTTTTCTTGTGTAAGCTCCAAGAAGAAGATTCTCATAAACGGACATATCCGCAAATACTCGTCTTCCTTCCGGAACGTGTGCCATTCCCATTTCTACGATCTTATGGGCTGGTGTTCTTGTGAGGTCTTTTCCCTCAAACACAATGCTTCCGGACTTCGGAGAAAGAATTCCGGTAAGTGTCTGAAGTGTGGTTGTCTTTCCGGCGCCATTGGCACCGATCAGCGCAATAACCTCTCCCTGATTTACATGAAAAGAAATTCCCTTCAGGGCCTGGATCACACCATAGTAAACCTGGAGGTCCTTTACTTCCAACATTGCCATTGTCTCGTCCTCCTTATTCTCCCAGATATGCAGTAATAACAGTCGGGTCTTTCAGTACTGTGGATGTCTCACCCTGGATCAGTACCTGACCGAAATTCAGAACAGTCAGTTCCTCACAGATACCACCGACCAGTTTCATATCATGCTCAATAAGAAGCACTGTCATATCAAAATGCTCACGCACAAAACGGATAGTATCCATCAGTTCCTGTGTCTCATTAGGATTCATACCGGCTGCCGGCTCATCCAGAAGAAGAAGCTTTGGCTCTGTGGCAAGTGCTCTGGCGATCTCAAGCTTACGCTGTTTACCATAAGGCAGGTTGCCGGCCAGTGTGTCAGCTTCTTTATCCAGGTCAAAAACCTTCAGGATCTCCATCGCTCTCTCGTTCATCTCTTTTTCCACCTTATAGTATTTCGGCAGTCTTAAGATCCCGGTCAGTGTGGAGTATGAATGATGATTGTGAAGTCCTACTTTTACATTGTCAAGAACAGGCATATCCTTGAAAAGACGGATGTTCTGGAAGGTTCTTGCGATTCCGGCCTTGTTGATCTCAATGGTGTTTTTTCCTGTGATATCCTGGCCGTCAAGTTTGATGATTCCTTCTGTTGGTTTGTATACACCTGTGAGAAGGTTGAATACAGTTGTCTTACCGGCTCCGTTAGGTCCGATGAGGCCATAGAGCTGTCCTTTCTCAATGGTCATGTTAAAGCCGTCAACAGCACGAAGACCGCCGAACTGGATAGACAGATTATTTACTTCCAGCATTGCCATGATCAGGCCACCTCCTTTTTCTCTTTTTTGCCTTTAAATTTCTCTACCATGCGTGCTCTCCAGTCTCTCGCCGCCGGTGCCCAGTTAAAGAGCATCATGATGATCAGCACGATAGCATAGATCAGCATACGGTAGTTTGCGAATCCACGGAGAAGCTCAGGCAGTGCATAGAGGATAATTGTTGCAATGATAGATCCTCTGATATTTCCGATTCCTCCAAGTACTACATACACAAGTACCAGAATGGACATATTGTAATCGAATACAGAAACCTTAAGAAGAGAAAGGTTATGTGCATACAGCACACCTGCAACTCCTGCAAGGGCTGCAGAAATGGTAAATGCCAGCAGCTTATATCTGGTGATATTGATTCCTACAGACTCCGCTGCAATACGGTTGTCCCTGGTTGACATAATAGCACGTCCGCTTCTGGAGTTTACAAGGTTCTGTACAATAAACAATGTGAGAAGAAGCAGGATCACGCCGATCAGGAAAAAGTAATTCTTGATATCTTTATAAAGAGTTGCTGTTCCCGAAATACCAAGGGCACCTTTTAAGATCTGCTTTCCGCCGGCTTCCAGATGAAGACCAGCTGCACTTGTTGCAACGTGAAGTCCTTTGTCATCCACGCCAATGTAAAGTACATTGATCAGGTTCTTGATGATCTCACCAAAAGCCAGTGTAACAATAGCCAGGTAGTCACCGCGGAGACGAAGTACCGGAATACCGATGATCACACCGAACAGTGCTGCAACTGCCGCACCTACAAGGATTGCAAGGATAAAGCGAGGAACCTGCGGAATGGAGTCTGCAGCAACCTGTGAAAACAGGGCACTGGAAAAAGCTCCCACGCACATGAAGCCCGCATGTCCAAGGCTCAGCTCACCGGAAAAACCGACTACCAGGTTCAGGGAAACTGATGCAATGGTATAAACACAAAGGGGAACAAGAAGTCCCATAAGAAGTCTGGAAAGATTTCCAGTTGAGGAAAGTGCCTGTACGATCACAAAGAGCACAATGACAATTCCATAGTTGATCATGTTATTTTTTGTTGTTTTGTTTTTCATATTCTTCATATCGGCCACCTTACACTTTCTCCTGGATGTTCTTGCCGAACAGTCCGGTAGGTTTTACAAGAAGCACGACGATCAGGACTGCAAATACGATCGCATCTGCAACCTGGGAAGAAATATAAGCTTTTCCGAAGATCTCGATGATTCCCAGAAGGATGCCGCCGACCATAGCTCCCGGAATCGAACCGATTCCACCGAATACAGCAGCTACGAAAGCTTTGATACCAGGCATGGCTCCTGTGTACGGAGTCAGTGTCGGATAAGTCTGACAGAGCAGAAGGCCTGCGATCGCTGCAAGTCCGGAACCGATGGCAAATGTGAGGGAAATTGTCGCATTGACGTTAACTCCCATCAGCTGTGCCGCATCTCTGTCCTCGGAAACCGCCTGCATGGCACGGCCAGGTTTTGTCTTTTTTACAAAGAGGGAAAGTCCCACCATGATGATGATACATGCAAGGATGGTTACGATGGTGATTCCCTTGATGGTAAGCTCACCGTCAAACAGTGTGATGGACGGAACTTTGATAACAGCTACGAAACTCTTGGCATCTGCGCCGAAGATCAGAAGTGCCAGGTTCTGAAGCAGATAACTGACACCGATAGCCGTGATAAGAACGGCCAGGTTTGAGGAAGCTTTTCTAAGTGGACTGTAAGCTACCTTCTCAATGACAACACCAAGCAGTGTACAGATCACAACGGAAAGGATCACAGCAAGGATCGGTGACATGCCGCCTCTTGTGATACAGGTAAGGATGATATAAGCTCCCACCATGATAACATCTCCGTGTGCAAAGTTCAGCATCTTGGCAATACCATAAACCATGGTATATCCAAGTGCGATGATTGCATAGATACTGCCAAGACTGATGCCGTCTTTTAAATAAGATATAAAACTCATAACGCACCTCTTTTAATTGTTTATTGATAAGGGAAAAAGGGGACGGTTCCCACTAAAGGTGACCGTCCCCTGACCCCTAACGTTAACAGAAATTACTTATTTCATCTCTACATAAGCACCGTCTTTGATCTCGAATGCTTTCGGCTCTTTATCACACTCGCCATCCTCGGTCCATTTTGCTTTTCCGGTAAGTCCGTCAAGCTCGATGTTTGCCATGGATGCGCTCATTGCTGCACTGATGTCTGCATTTTCCATATCTGGTGTGATCTTTGCATCGTCAGCTGCAAGCTGCATTGCGTAAAGTACATCATATGTATCTGCCGCAAACTGGTTCGGGATCTCACCGTTGTGAGCATCGCCGTATGCTTTTACGAAGTTCTGGCTCTTCTCATCTGTAGCTGTTGCGGAGAATGGTGTCAGAAGCATAACACCCTCTGCAAGGGATTTATCGAAGTTCTCTACATTGAGGATACCATCCATGCCATCTACACCAAAGAATTTAATGTCAAGTCCTGCCTCAGATGCCTGCTGAAGGATCAGCGCATTGTCGGAATAGTAGTTCGGAAGGAAAAGAAGCTCAGCGCCGCTCTTCTTGATCTTTGCAAGCTGTACAGAATAGTCTGTGTTGCTGTCTGTTGTGTAAGCCTCATCTGCAACTACTTCAAGTCCGTCATCAGCTGCTGCTGCAACGAATGCGTCATGTACACCGGAGTTGTAGTCAGCAGCGGAATCATAAAGTACTGCTACTTTCGTTGCAAGTTTGTGCTCGGAAATGTACTGAGCAGATTTGGTTCCCTGTGCCGGGTCTGTGAAGCACATACGGAACTCGTTTGTTCCTGCTGTGATACAGTCAAGTGCTGTTGCGGATGGTGTGAAGAGGAATGTATCCTCAGCTGCCTCAGCTCCTACTGCGATACAGGAACCGGATGTTACAGTTCCACAGAGCATCTGCATTCCTTTATCGATCAGGTCATTGTATGCGTTAACAGCCTTCTCCGGATCTCCCTGGTCATCACCTGCGTCAAGAATCTCTACTTTATATCCGTTGAATCCACCGTTCTCGTTGATCTCATCAGCTGCGATCTTGGCTGCGTTGTATACGTTGGTACCGTACTGTGCGTAATCACCTGTCATCGGTCCGATCACACCGATCTTAAATGTCTCATCTGCTGCAAAAACTGATGTAGGCATCATCATAGCTGCTGTCATCGCTGCTGCTGATGCAACGCCGATTACTTTCTTCCAATTCTTCATAATAATCTCTCCTCCTGCGCTTTGTCGCGTTACTAATGTTTAATGGTAAAATTATAGCATCGCATATTTTTTATTTCAAGGGCAAATTTAGTTATCTGTTGTTTTTCGTCTGATTGCACAACGCGGACACTTGTCCGCTGTACAGCTTGTGTCGTTTTTCGGCAAATTGTCTGAATTTTTTTACAAAAAAATCCAGGGAAAAATTCCCTGGACTCCTTCGTCTCTTAATACTTTACTTATGCGATTGCTTTCTTAGCGATCTCAGCAAGTGCTGTGAAGCCTGCTGCATCGTTAACTGCCATCTCTGCAAGCATCTTTCTGTTGATGTCGATGTTTGCAACTTTAAGGCCGTGCATCATTTTGCTGTAGGAAAGTCCGTTCATTCTTGCAGCTGCGTTGATACGGGCGATCCAGAGCTGTCTGAACTGACGTTTCTTCTGTTTTCTTCCTGCATAGGAGCTTGTAAGAGCTCTCATTACAGACTGTTTTGCTACTCTATACTGTTTGGAACGGGCTCCTCTGTAGCCTTTTGCCAGTTTTAATGTACGGTTATGTCTTTTCTTTGCGTTTAATCCGCCTTTAATTCTTGCCATTTCTTAATTCTCCTCCTGTTCGTCTTCTCTATCTTATAAATATGGTAATGCTTTCTTCATGCTCTTTACGTTAGTAGAATCAACAACAGTAGATTTTCTCAGATTTCTCTTTCTCTTCTGAGATTTCTTTGTAAGGATATGGCTCTTGTAGGCTTTATTTCTTACTAATTTTCCTGTACCTGTTTTTTTAAAGCGCTTTGCTGCTGCTCTGCAAGTTTTAATTTTTGGCATTATGAATTCCTCCTTGATTTGGTACTTCTAAATTTTATATAACATCCCGTTCTGCCCGGCTGTTGCCGTGAAGACTGAGATATCTACCGTTTCTCAGTCAGAAACATGGTCATGCTTCTGCCTTCTACCTTCGGAGCCTTCTCTACAGTCGCTATATCGGACAGAAGATCTGCGAAGTCGTCAAGCACATGTTTGCTGCTGGACATATGTGCCATCTCTCTTCCGCGGAAACGAAGTGTAACCTTAACTCTGTCGCCCTTGCTAAGGAACTTTCTTGCTGCATTTACCTTCGTCTTTAAATCATTCGTATCAATGTTCGGGGAAAGACGCACTTCTTTGACATCGATGGTTTTCTGCTTTTTTCTGGCCTCTTTTTCTTTTCTTGCAAGTTCGTAACGGTATTTACCGTAATCAATGATCTTACATACCGGCGGCTTCGCCTGTGGGGCAATCTTTACAAGGTCAAGTCCTGCCTCCTGTGCTTTCGCCATCGCTTCTCTGGCGGACACGATTCCAAGCTGAGCTCCGTCCGGACCAATTAAGCGTACCTCTCTGTCTCTGATCTGTTCGTTAATCATTAAACCGCTAATTGTTGTACACCTCCATGAACATGATAGAATTAATTTTTTCTTTCTCAATACTGTGCCGGGATCTCTTCCTGCACAAAAAAAGCGCAGACAGATGTCCACACTTCAAATAATTACACCTGCACACTGATAGTCTATCCGTCGCAGTACTGTGCAATATTAACCTGAGTCGTTTCCATAAACGCTGAGGTGAGAGTGAACTCTGCTTTCTTTTCGCTACGTACTTTGAAAGGATACCATGGTGTACATGATTTGTCAACTGTTTTTTATTATATTTTTTTGATTTATCTTTTGCAGTTGTATATTTTCTGTCAAAAACCGGGGCAGCTCTTTTTGATAAGCCGCCCCGGTTCTGTTGCCAAGCGTTCTCTGCATTCCGCTTTGCATTTAACTTGTTACTTGTTTAGTTAGTATTATTTGTTTTTTCTTTTCTTTCTGCTTACTGTTACTGCCCCGCCTGCTGCGCATGCGGCCACTGCAAGAAGCAGAATGTAAAGTGCGATCGGTGTATCATCACCAGTTTTTACACTTGTTCTGTAGGTTGTCTGGTTTCCGGTTGGTGTAGTCTTCGCTGATGGTGTTGCTGTCGGTGTAATGGTTGTTTCCGGATAGTTTATATAATCCAGAATTCCATCTTCGTCTTCATCAAAATCAGCTTCTCCATCCACTTCAGATTCAATGGAAATGCCGCCCTCATCATCGACTGTGATCGTTACTTCACTACCTGGTTTATATCCATCCGGAGCAACAAGCTCGGATAATTGCAATAATATGCCCCGTTTGCAGCTTCTCTCTCTCAGTCTCTGTCTGATATCATCCAGCGCAGCTTCTGCCTGGGACATCCGTTCTCCCATACAGTGGAAGCGTTTAATGATTTCCTTCGAGGGAGCAATTCCCAATTCCTCAAAGAAAAGCTTCTCAGTCTTCTCATAGAGAGCCATAGCTTCCTCATAGCGTCCCATAGCGATCAATCCGTCAATATGATAGATCTGCCAGTCATCAAAAGGATATATCTCCTCTGCCCTCATTGCTATGCGGTTTACTTTTTCATACATTTCTTCCTTCTGATAATGTTCCAGAAGTACCTGCATGCATCTGATATAAAGTTCATGATCCTTAAAATTCTGTACAGCCACCCAGTCCTCTCCGGTCATATCCGGGAGAAATTCTCCGGTATATATATGGCAGGCCTGCTCATAAAGCTCAATTTTCTCCACCGGATCATCAGTCTGATCTCCCGCTTCGATCCGATTTTCAAATTCCAGGCAGTCCACTTCTACCGGAATCTTTCCCGTCCAATAGCACATGCCGCCTGTAATCGTTATGTAATTATCTTTCGGAAGTCCCGATCCGAGCAGCTGTTTGCGCAGCCGGAAAATGGTATTATTCAGACTTCCATTTCTGTTTTCCACATCTTCTCTTCCATACAAAGCATCAATCAGAGAAGCTTTGGCCACTCCTGTCTCCTTGTGGAGAATCAAAAGCAGCATCAGCTGTGTAGTTTTAGACATTATATTACGGTCAAGCACGATCTCCCGTTCATTATAACGTATTCTCAGCCTCTGGATGTTTCTTCTCTATCTGAAAATAGAGCCTGCCATAGCAGACTCCATTGTATATACTTGCCATTTATTATTTATCTTACATTGCAAAATCTACGGACTGAAGATTACTTCCGTCGTCTGAGACAGATGTTACATCCTGCACCTGTCTGCCTGCTTCTGTATCTTCAATGTGTACAATATTCTGTGTCTGAGCTGATGCAGCCTTGGCTTCCTCATATGCTGCGGTTCCTTCCTCAAGCTTTACAGCTCTCATCTCTGTATTCTGCGGAAGTTTCGCTTCCTCTGTCGCTGTTGCTGTGATCTTTACCTCTGAATTCTCAAACTGAAAATCTGTTTTATATTCCGGAGTCTCAGGCTGAAGTTCCTCAGCTTCTGCATTCTCTGCCGGTACTTCTGTTTCCTGATCTGAAGTTCCTTCAGCTCCTGATTCTTCAACAGCTGCTTCTGCATTTTCCTCTGCTGCAGCCATCGGCACAGCTTCCGGCTCCTGGATCTCTTCTGCCGTAGCTGTGGTTTCTCCATCCTCAAAAATATCTGCTGCTATAGCTGGCTGGACCTGAAATAGTAACGCCGCCGTTGCAGCCACTACTGCGATTTTTTTTAAATATTTTTTCTTTATCATAATTATGCACCTCCACAGTTTCGTTAAGTACAATTATCAATCTTATTTTATAGAGTTTATTATAACAGCCTTGCTATTTCGCCAACTCTTTCTTATAGATTTTTTTATTTTACACATATTTTTTTCCGTTTCCGGACATACTTCCTCATGTGGAATCAAAACATGGTTCTTCTGTGTTTTATTCCGAAAATTCTATTACAGGAGGAAAATGAAATGACTCTTTTAAAATGTTCTGCCCATAACTGCTGTTACAACAAAGATTCTCTCTGTTCCAAAGGTTCCATCAGCGTAGAGGGTGCAGAAGCCCGCTACGCAGATGATACAGCCTGTGAAAGTTTCCGAAGCCAGGATGAATGTTCTGCAAAGAACACAATGGACTCCGGCTGCGGATGCGAAACCATCAATATCGACTGTAAAGCGCACAACTGCACTCACAACGAACACTGTAAATGTACTGCTGCCTCCATTAATGTTTCCGGTGATAATGCCCGCCGCTGCTGTGATACAAAATGCGATACATTTGATTGTAAATGCTGACTTTAACCAATCTGAGCCCGGCAGACATTCATGATCCGCATCCGGTCGGTTTCTGAAACACCCGAAATCAATACTTTTATGCCAAAAGCAGCAGAGCCGTTCTCTATAACGTCTCTGCTGCTTTTTATTGTTATATATACTGCGAAAATATAAGCCGCATGCAACACTGGCATACGGCTTATCATATTTCTTATTATTTATCTGTTCTTAAGAAAATCCGGAATCTGGATGTCTTTTCTCTGCACAGTGCTTGTCGGTGCCTTAGTATTGAACTGTGTAGAGTTCATGTTCGGTAGACTGAAGCTCGGCATGTTGAGGTTCATGCTCGGTGCTGATGCTGTATTTGTCTTCTTAGCTGCTCCGAAAACAGAATTGGAAGCTCTGTTTCCAAATGGAGATGCCTGAAGATTGTTGTCTGTAAGACCTGTAGCGATAACTGTGATTCTTGCATAATCTGCAACAGAATCATCATACATGGCACCAAAGATGATGTTCGCATCCTCACCTGTAAGCTCCTGAACATAGCTTGCAGCATCGTTGGCATCCATAAGGGAAATATCACCGGAAATGTTGATGATAACGTGTGTTGCACCCTTGATGGTTGTCTCAAGAAGCGGAGAAGATACAGCCTGCTGTACAGCCTCCATAGCCTTGTCATCGCCTCTTGCCTCACCGATACCAATGTGAGCGATTCCCTTGTCAGTCATAACTGTCTGTACGTCTGCAAAGTCAAGGTTGATCAGTGCCGGCAGATTGATCAGGTCTGTAATACCCTGTACTGCCTGCTGAAGAACCTCATCAGCCTTACGCAGTGCTTCCGGCATAGTTGTTCTTCTGTCAACGATCTCAAGTAACTTGTCATTCGGGATGACAATTAAAGTATCAACTGCTTTCTTCAGATTTTCAATTCCTGCAAGTGCATTATTCATACGGGTCTTCGCTTCAAAGCGGAATGGCTTGGTAACAACACCGACAGTCAGGATACCCATCTCTTTCGCTGCACCAGCGATTACAGGAGCAGCTCCTGTACCTGTTCCGCCACCCATACCACAGGTAACGAAAACCATGTCAGCTCCCTCAATGATCTTCTTAACTTCCTCGATGCTCTCCTCAGCAGCCTTCTGGCCAACTTCCGGCTGTGCGCCGGCGCCGAGACCCTTAGTGATCTTTTCACCAATCTGAAGTACAGTCGGAGCTTTACACAGAGTCAGAGCCTGTTTATCAGTGTTGACACCTACAAACTCAACTCCACCAATGGCTTCTTCCACCATTCTGTTTACTGCGTTATTACCTGCGCCGCCTACTCCAATTACAATAATCTTCGCAGAAGACTCAGCCTCATTCGTCATTATCTCTAACAATGTACTTCCTCCTTTATTTCTAACCTGATATCCGATTCAGTGTAATTTATTCCAAGCTACATATACACATAGATATATCATATATTTTTTTGAGTAATTAATCAACCACTAATTTTGTTTTTTTATACTTTTTTTACTAAATTTCGGCACTGTTTCTATTAACGTGAAGGTTTGCGAAACAATCTCTGGCAAAATGCCCAAAGGTTTCCAGAACGTTTTTCGAAAGAACTCTTTCCTAATTATAATATGCTGATAAACGAAAAAAAACACCCGGGAATTTGAAACCCGGGTGCTGTCAGGCGAACAAAATCATCCGTATCTGATTGATCTGTGGTTTTGTTATTCCTATTCCGAATCGCTGGTGTAGTCTCCGTAATAGTCACTGTAACTGTCAGAACCATCGCTGTATCCATAATCTGTACCTTCATCCGAATAATCATAATCTCCGTTATCACTGCCGCCATAACTCTGATCTTCCGAATCACTGGTATCTGTATCGTCAGAACCGCTTCCGTCACCAGAACTGTCCCCATCTTCTGAAGTGCTGTCAGAACTGTCAGAATTCTGTGCATCTTCCACAGATCCCACATAGTTGCCATCCCTGTCATATTCACTGACACCGTCATAACCTCCGTCCTCACGGTATCCGCCTTTCCAGTCGCCGTTGGCAGCCATGCTCTCCTCAATTGGCGCAGGGCCTACGTAGTTCATATTGGCATCATACTCACCGCTTCCTGTGTAATCGCCTTCTTCATCATATCCGCCGACCCAATTGGAAAGTGCATATTCCAGATCTGTCTGCGGCTTGGCTCCTACATAGTTTCCGTTCTCATCGTACTCGCCTTCACCTGTATAATTGCCTTCCTCGTCATATCCGCCTGTCCAGGTTTCGGAAGAATCTGTGGTCTCATCCGTCTCCTGCTCCAGAGTGATCATCTTGGAATTATCATTCACATTCTCGGCATGAAGGATTCCCTTTTTATCAGAGATCAGCGGAAGGATCGCAAGTACCCTGGTCATCTTATCTTCCAGGTATTCATCCTTCCCAAGCTTCACTGTGATATCACCGTAGAGCAGGCTGATCTGTCCGTCATCACTGAACTCAATATGATCCGGAATCTTATCGTTCTTCTGGAATATGGTGGACAATGCCACCGCTGTATTCATAACCATCTTATCTTTAATCGGAAGTTCTTCATTGTAGATCACATGTTTCACTTTGATTCCGTCAAAAAACGGAATCTTCTCATTTCTCTCTGTAGAGCTCTCAATGAACGTTCCGTTCCTGTCAAAATAAATATAGCTGTCCAGATATGGAATACAGCCTACAATATCTTTTTCTTTTACGCTGACGCAGATGGTGTGCCTATTCAGTCTGGTGACAGTGTAGCCTTCCACAAACGGAACATCTTTTGTATTTTTTTTAGTATAGATCAGGGGAGCCAGAACAGAATTCGATGCCATCGGACCTCTTAGAACCATTTTTTTGATCTGCTTCTCTGAGTAATGGCTGCTTCCCATCACCTGTACTTCATCAACCTGATAATACGTAAAAAAGAAAATAACGCCTGCCAGCAGCAGAACTGCGATCAGTCCTGTAACTTTCAGCTGATTTTTTTTTGATAATTTCATAAAGTTCCTCTGTCCTTTATCAAAAGACCGCCCAATGCGGTCAGGTCTTCACAGATATGCTCATAACCTCTTTCAATGAAACAACAGCCCCGGACTTTTGTTGTTCCGCTGGCAGCAAGAGCTGCGATCACCAGTGCAGCACCACCACGAAGTTCCTGGGCTTCCACTGTACATCCCATAAGTGGATATCCGCCGTGGATCACTGCCTCGCCATCCTGGATCGTGATATCTGCCCCCATGCGGCACAGCCATGGGGCTGTTTTATATCTGTCTTCAAATATTTTCTCCCGGATCCTGCTCTCGCCAGGTATCGTGGCAAGCACTGTCATAGCCGGTGACTGCAGATCCGTAGGAAAACCCGGGTACACTTCCGTTTCAAGAAGTTTCAGCGGACTACCCGTGTTTTTTCCGTTGACTATTAGTTTACCACCAAGAATATCATATTGTCCACCCATTTTCCGATATACTTCCAGTATTCCGTCCATTTCTCCTAAAGGAGGATTCTCTATTATGATCTCCCCACGTGTGGCTGCTGCTGCCAGAAGATAGGTTCCTGCAACGATCCGGTCAGGCGGTATCACCCCGTCTCCCGGCCGCAAACGTTTCACCCCTTCAATGCAGATAATATCTTTTTCCGGAAAAAATATCTTCGCACCCATTCCGTTTAAATAACTGCACAGCCATCCGACCTCCGGCTCACAGGCACAGCCCCTTAAAATCGTTCTGCCCTCTGCAAGTACTGCCGCCAGAATTCCCTGCTCCGTAGCCCCCACACTGCTTTTTGAAAAAAATACCTCCGCACCTTTCAGTTTTCCACAGGATGCTCTGATCTCTGTGTCGTTTTCCACGATTTTCGCACCCAGGCTGCGCAAAACTTTTATATGAAGATCAACCGGCCGTTTTCCGATGACACATCCGCCGGGATACCCTGTGCTGGCCTTATGGTTCCTCCCCAGCATTGCACCCAGAAGGATCACGGAAGACCGCATTTTTCCGGAAAATGCCTCTGTTATCACAGTACCCTCAGCCTGGCTGCAATCCAGATAAAGGTCATGACCCTGCCACCAGCTCACAGCTCCCAGATCCCGGAGGATTTTTTCCATAAGAAATACATCCGCGATTCTGGGACAGCCCCGCAGCACGCTGGTTCCTTCACTTAAAAAAGCTGCTGCCATGATAGGCAGAGCCGCATTTTTCGAGCCCTGGATCTTTATGGTTCCATTCAGTGGTTTTCCTCCGGTTACGACGATCTCATCGCTGTCATTCAAGTCTTCCACTCCTAAAAAGGGCCTCTTGCTTTTTATTCTATGCAATCCTTCCGCTTCTGTGACTGCTGACGCTTAAGGCAAGGCCCATCTCTCCCATAAGAAAGACAACTGAAGTTCCACCATAGCTCACAAAGGGCAGAGTGATTCCCGTGTTCGGGATCGTATTGGTCACAACTGCAATATTAAGGATCACCTGGATCGCCATATGTGCCATGATCCCTGCGCAGAGAAGCGTTCCTTCCAGATCGCGGCAGCCAAGTGCAAGAACACAGAGCCGCCACATCAGAAGCATAAACAGAAAGATCAGCACAAAAGCCCCGATGATCCCTGTTTCCTCGCACACAATTGAAAAAATCATATCATTCTGAGCTTCCGGTACAAATCCCAGTTTCTGCAGACTGTTTCCTAAGCCTCTGCCAAAAATCTCTCCGCTTCCAATGGCATATAAGCCCTGTATGGTCTGAAATCCTTTTTCGTATTTTTCCGGATCACGCCAGATAGCCAGACGTTCCAGACGGTAGCTCTCTGCTGCAAGAAATACGGCAATAAATCCGATGCCCGCACTACCCAGTGCAAGGAACTGAAGATATCCTGGATTCGCCACAAAAATAAGCACAGCACCGATTCCCAGAATGATCACCGCCGTACTTAAGTTGTTGGAACCAACCAGCCCCACTACCGGAAGCAGGGTCAGCATTGTTCTTGCCATAAACCAGAAGCCTGTTGTCTTCTTTTTCGTCCTGCTGATCTGCCACACAAGAAAAAGGATCACTGCCATCTTTGAGAACTCAGAGGGCTGAAAAGATAACGGACCCAGATTCAGCCATCGTTTGGAACCATTGATCTCCTGTCCGAAAATAAGGACCGCCGTTGAAAGAAGCAGTGAAAGCAGGTATGCGGCCGGAGCCAGAACAACCGGCAGATGGTAGTCCGTTTTTGCTACCAGATACATAACAAGCAGCCCCAGTGCTGTTGCAAAGAGCTGCTTCTTAAAATAATAGGCAGAGTCGTGAAAACGTACTCTGCCATTATATTCGCTTGCCGAAAAAAGTGCCGCCAGGCCAAACACTACGAGAATCAGTACCAGTGCCACAAGAACCACATCTGTCTTTCCGGTCTGTTTCAGTCCTGTCTTCATAGTTATGGCCTCCAAAGCGGTCTCTTATTTCAGCATATGTATTTATTTCTGTTGTTATTACAGTGCCTTAACATATTCCTTGAACATGTCACCTCGCTGCTCATAGTTATCGAACTGTCCCCAGCTTGCGCAGGCCGGTGAAAGAAGGACTGCATCTCCAGGGTTGGCCTTCTCAGCACAGACCTTAACTGCTTCTTTCAGATCTTCGCAGAGAATGATATCTGTAAATCCAAGACGCTCTGCTGCTGCTTTGATCTTCTCTTTTGTCTGACCGATGAGAACAAGATAGCGGACTTTTCCATCAAAGGACTGGATCCACTCGTCATAGCTGGATTCCTTATCATAACCGCCGCCGATCAGAAGTGTCGGACGGTTCATAGCCTGGATTCCCTTGATCGCTGCATCCGGGTTGGTTCCCTTGGAATCGTTGTAGTAGGCAACTCCGTTTTTCTCTGTCACATACTCGATCCTGTGGGGAACTGCCACGAATTCACAGACGCTCTTATGAATGCTCTCAACAGAAACGCCTGCATAATATGCCATAGCTGCTGCTGCCATTACATTCTCATGGTTGTGGCGGCCAAGGATCTTAAGCTCACCAGTCTTAACGATCGGAATCTCTTCTGTCTCAGTTTTCAGGATGATCTGGTCTCCGTCAAGATAGATGCCCTGATCAAGCTTTCGAAGGCTTGAGAAATACACAACCTTCGGCACAATGTTCTCACCAAATTTGCGGAGTACTTCGTCCTCATAATTCAGAACGCAGACATCTTCCGGTCCCTGGTTTCTGGTGATCAGCTCTTTCACACGAATGTACTCTTCCATTGTATGATGTCTGTTCAGGTGATCCTCTGTAATGTTCAGGATCGCACTTACCTTCGGTCGGAACTGATCGATAGTCTCAAGCTGGAAACTGCTGATCTCCGCAACTGTCACAGAATCATCCCTCATCTCAAGTGATTTCGATGTATATGCAGTTCCGATATTTCCTACAACAAATGCAGATTCACGGGCATCTCCCATGATCTTGCCAAGAAGTGCTGTTGTTGTTGTCTTACCGTTAGTTCCTGTAATCGCAAGAACTTCACCTTTACCTGTACGGTATGCAAGCTCCACTTCACTCCAGACCGGAAGGCCTTTTTCATAAAATTTCTTTACCAGCGGAAGATCTGTTGGAACTCCAGGGCTTAATACTACAAGATCAAGACTGTCAATCTCTCCTTCCGGAAAATCTCCTGCCCAGATTTCAGGCTGATATTTACCATTTGTTTTATGTAAAACGGCTTCTTTGTCAAGGTCTGCATTTCCATCGTAGATTACCGGCTGCGCGCCTACGCTGCCAAGCAGGTCAGCTGCACCGATACCGCTTTTTCCGGCTCCGAATACGAGAACCTTTTTTGATCTTAAATCCATTGTTCTGTTCCTCCTTATAATGCCAGGAGAGCGATCAGGCACATAATAGCTGTTACAACAGAGAACACTGCAACCACCCGTGTCTCAGACCACCCGCAAAGCTCAAAATGATGGTGAATAGGCGCCATCTTGAAAATTCTTTTTCCATGTGTTGCCTTGAAATAGGATACCTGGATCATAACGGAAAGCACCTCGATGAGATAGATCAGTCCTACCAGGATAATAAACAGCGGCATCTGCATTGCATAAGCCACTCCGGCAACGAAACCTCCAAGTGCCAGGGAACCGGTATCCCCCATAAACACCTGGGCAGGGTATACATTGAACAGAAGGAAGCCCATAAGGCTGCCCACTACCGCACATGTGATAGGCTCGACACCGCTGCCCAGCCCCAGTGAAACAACAGTGAAAAATACTGCAACGATCAATGTAACGCTGGAAGCCAGTCCGTCAAGTCCGTCTGTAAAGTTTACTCCGTTTACAGTACCGATGACTGCAAAGAACAGTACCGGAACAGCGAACCATCCAAGATTCAGGTAATGACCGCTCCAGAACGGGATCCTCATAGTCAGGGATACATTGGAATAATTCACAAGGTAAAAAGCAAATACTGCTGTCACAACGATCTGCAGAGCCATCTTCTGCCATGGCAGAAGTCCGTCAGAACGTTTCAGGACTACTTTCAGGTAATCATCCAGAAATCCAATCAGTCCAAATCCCAGAGTCAGGAAAAGTACCGGAATGATCATCGGATAATCCTTGATATAAAACAGTGATGTTACGGTCGTCGCAATAAGGAAGATCACACCGCCCATGGTTGGTGTACCGTTCTTCTTCAGGTGGGACTGTACGCCCAGCTCTCTCTCTGTCTGTCCCATTTTAAGTCTTCTTAAAAACGGGATAACAACCGGTCCTAATACAAGGCTGATCGCAAATGAGATCAGCACAGGGATCACTACATGAAACTCCATCCTCACACCTCTTTAATTCTTTCGTTTTTTTATAGTTCTTCATCAGTATAAAGCTTTTCTTTTCATTAATCAAGTGCTGACTTTCCGCCTTGTCTGGTTTCCACCTGAGCTGTTTTTTCGATTCCAAGATATGGAAGTATGTTTTCAAAAATACTCCGGATCACCGGGGCTGCGATAATTCCTCCATAATACATTCCCTGGGGATTGTAGATGATACAAAGCCCCAGTACTGTGGGATTCTCTGCAGGTGCGAACCCTAAGAATGAGGAAATATACCTGCCGGAACCTCTGGGAAGCGTCTGTGAAGTTGCTGTTTTTCCGCCGATGGAATAGCCTTCGATACCTGCATTTTTTCCGGAACCTTCGGATACTACTTTTTCCAGGATGAAGCGTACTGTTTCGGATGTTTCTTCTGAGAGGATTCCTGTTTCCACCGGATATTCCAGCGTATTTATCTGCGTTCCGTCTGCGCTTTCCACGCTGATCCCGAAGTGGGGCGTGATCCTGTTCCCACCGTTGATAACAGAACTGACCGTAGTTGCAAGCTGAACCGGCGTGATCTGGAAAGACTGGCCAAAAGATACTGTGGCGAGTTCCACCTCGCCCATATTTTTCGGATTGTGCATAATGGTTCCTGCCTCACCAGGAAGATCGATTCCTGTTTTTTTCAGAAGACCAAACTGTTTGAAATATTTATAATATCTGTCAACTCCAAGGCGCAGACCCACCTCAATAAAAACCGGATTGCAGGAGTTCTGTGCTCCTTCCACGAAATTCTGTGCTCCGTGCCCGGTCCGTTTGGCGCAATGGATACGCCGATCCTCCACCACTTTATACCCGGGACAGAAAAAACGGTCTTCTGTTGAAACCACGCCTGCTTCCAGACCTGCTGCCATGGTGATGATCTTGAAAGTGGAACCTGGCTCATATGTATCATTCAGGCAGGGGTTGCGCCACATCTGGTTGAGAAGATCCTGTTTGCTGCTTCCTGAATCCGTGCCAGCCACTGTTTCTTCTGCTGTATTCAACGTAAACGGATCATTCAGATCAAACTCCGGCACATTGACGCACGCATAGATCTCCCCGTTCTGCGGATTCATAAGCAAAACCGAAACCCTCTCTGCCTGCTTCTCCTCCATCACCTTCAAAGCTGCCTGCTGCACATACTCCTGGATGCTGATATCCAGACTGGTTCGCAAGGTGTCTCCTGCAATCGGTTCTTTCCGCCGCTCTCCTGTCCCATCCAGCTCCATTCCCCTGGCATCTGTAACTGTGAGGATTTTCCCCGGCTGCCCTGCAAGGATCTCATCATATTTTACTTCCAGCCCAATGATCCCCTGATTATCTCCTCCTGTAAATCCCATAACCTTGGAAGCCAGGGAACCGTAAGGATAATATCGTCTGTAATCCTCATCTACTTTTACTCCGTCCAGTGCATATTCACGGATGGCATCTCCGATGGTTTTGTCTACATTTGTTTTAATTCTTTCAATAGAAGAAACTTTCTCGACTTTTTTGCGCACTGTCTCTTCATCCATAGACAGCTGCTCTTTCAAAACCCTGATCACTTTTTCCGGTTCTTTAATCTGACTGTGGATCACAGAAATCGTACAGACAGTGCGGTTATCTGCCAGAACATTTCCTTTCACATCCAGGATCTTGCCTCTGGCTGCTTTGATATCACGTTCCCTCTCATGAAGATCATCTGCTTTCTGGATATAATAATCCGACTGGACACCCATAAGATAAACAAGTCTTGTCGCCAGCCCAATAAGAAGCAGGACACAGCCTGCAAAAATCACCCAGATCTTTTTCCTGTGAAAAACCATTGTCCGGATCATAAAAAAATCCCTCTCAGAGATCGTCACTGTAATATATGACGTTCCCCTGAGAGGGTATTCAGATTCTTTATTCCAGACCAGCTTCTTCATTGGTCAGGCCATCGCTCTGCATATCGTTATTGTCCTCTGTATCCTCCTCTGAATCTTCTTCCGGCGGACTCGGAACATCTTCGTTAGAGATGGCTTCCTTCTGGCCGTCTGCGGCAGATCCTGTTGCAGAATCACTGATTCCTTTGAAAATATCCCACAGCTCTGTAGTAGGAACTTCCCCGTCCTCTGCCTCATCCGGCTGTACATTCAGATACGGAAGTGCCTCGGAAAGGATTCCCTGTGCAATATACTGTGCATAAGTACTGCTTGCCTGATCCTCTACATTTGGTTCATCTACAACAACATAGATCACAAGCGCAGGATCATCCACTGGTGCAAAACCAATAAAAGATACCAGATATTTGCCGTTGCCTCGTGGCAGCTTCTCGGCTGTACCTGTTTTACCACCTGAGCTGTAGCCCTGAACCTTGGATGTACGGCTGGTACCATGGTCTACGCTGGCAGCCATGTAAGAACGGATATCCGCAGAAATCTCCTCAGAAATCGTCTGTTTCATCAGGGTAGGAGAAACTGTCTTCACGATTCCGCCACTGCTGTCCTTGATTTTCGTTACAAGGTGCGGCTGATAATAATAGCCGCCATTGATGACAGAACACATTGCATTGATCTCCTGGATCATGGTCAGTGTGTAACCCTGTCCAAATGCAGAACATGCAAGCTCTGTCTCACCCATGGTTTCACTGGTATGGACAACGCCGCTTCCCTCATTTGGAAGATCAATGCCTGTTCTGGTACCAAAATTAAAAGTACTCTGAGTCTTGAGGAAATTATCTTTTCCCATCCTGGCTGCGATCTGCATCATACCATCGTTGCAGGAATTGGCAATAACATCCGCAAGTGCCTCCGTTCCATGTGCATCCGGCCATACCGCACATTTGATAAATGTGCTGGAGCCCTCTGCGCCAAAAGACTGCCCTCCATCGCAGACGAAATTATCTGTCTCAGATATTGCGCCCATCTCAAGTGCAGAACCCATAACGATAGGCTTGACAACAGATCCCGGCTCATAGGCATCTGTTACACAGAAGTTACTCCACATACCATTCAGTGCTTCCACAGTCTGTTCATCATTCATGGCTGCGATCTCACTCTCCGAATAAATATTGGAAAGATCTCTGGGATCATTCAGATCATAACGGTCGCCGCCGTCCATTGCCATGATCTCGCCAGTCTTGGGATCCTCGATGATAACTCCAACATTTTTAGCCCCCATCTTCTCTTTAAATGTATTTACATATTTCTCTACGATCTGTTGAAGCCCCAGATCAAGGGAAATCTCAATACTCTTACCGTCTGCGGGCTCAATAATAGTCTGTTCAACATCGGAATTGTTGTTAATGTAGCCGTACTGTCTGCCGTCAACACCGGTCAGAGTGGCATTATAATATCCCTCAAGCCCGATATCTGCCACATCTCTGGAAAGTGTGAATCCAATGGTATCACAGGCCGTCTCGTTGAATGGATAAGTTCTCAGATAATCCTCCTCAAACCATACACCTGTGATCCTGGAACGCTCCTTGAGCTGTGTATCCGTCAGTCCGCTGTCTTTCCCCGGATCTTCGTACTCTTCAAAAGCCTTCTTGTCATCCATGGAAATCTGCTTCTTTACGATCTGATACTGACTCGATTTCGTATCATCATCTGTAAGAAGCTTGCGCATCTCCGATTCATCCAGTCCCAGCACTTCAGTCAGTGCTTTGATCGTAGGTTCAACAGCATCCTGGTCTTCATTCACTTCCAGGCAGTCAAGGATCACATTATAAACCTTGTTGCTGGTTGCCAGAATATTGCCGTTACGGTCGTAAATGTCTCCACGTTTCGCAGGCAGCGTCTGGTTCTCATATTTCTGCTGTGCCTGGCTCAATACCTGTTTCCGGTATTTACTTCCGCTTGTGGCATTAATATAGGTAATTCTTGCCACCAAACCGACTAAAGCCAGCAACACTAATGAAAATAGTACTGCCAGCTTTTTTTTCATATTGTAATTTATTTTTTTTACAGGCCTGCGCCTTCTTGTACTCAATCGATCACCTCTGTAATATCTGTCACTTATGTGTGTCTACATCCTGATACTGTCTCACATAACTGTTTCCCTCTGTTGTATAGGTCTGTATCTGATCCTCAGAAGGATATTTCATTCCCAGTTCACCGATTGCCTTCTTCTTGATCTCACTGATATCTACATTCGATGTTACCTGACTGTAATATGCGTCATTGTCTTCCTTAAGCTGTGCAAGTTCTGATTCCAGACTGGCAACATTCTTCATGCTTGCCGTTATCTGTGATTTCACCTGCAGAAAATTAATGCAGGTAAAAAGCACCGCAATGGAAACTGCTGTGAGAAACATAACGAAACCTTTATTCATGGCCAGCGCTTTTTCCCTGTTTCGCTGTGCCTGTCTGCTCAACGCCTGTTTCACAGGTGTGGCAGGAACTGCTGATTTCTTCCGCTGTTCTCTTTCCTGCGCCAGTCTCCGTCTTTCCTTGACATCAGGCAGATCAGTTCTGTGAGGAGCTTCCTGCAGCCGTTTTACCGCATTTCCCTGAACATACACATCTCTTGAGTGTCTTACGGTATTCGGATTTCTTCTGGCTGTTGTTCCTCTTCCTGTCTTAGCCATTTGCCTACCTTCCATCCTTTAATGCATTCTTCTTTCAAAAATGCGAAGTTTCGCACTTTTGGACCTTGGATTCTCTTCCATCTCCTCTTTGCCTGGCAAAATCGGTTTCCTTGTGATGACTTTACCCTTGGATTCCTTACCACATACACAGACCGGAAAGTCCGGCGGGCATGTACATGGATTTTCATTTTTGCGGAAAATGGTCTTCACGATCCTGTCTTCCAGAGAATGGAAAGTAATGATACAGATCCTTCCTCCATCATTCAGAAGATCGATCATTCCGTCAAGAGAATCTCTGAGCACATCAAGCTCTCTGTTCAGCTCAATGCGAATCGCCTGGAAAGTTCTCTTGGCCGGATGTCCTCCTGTAGCCTGTATTTTCATAGGGATCGCTCCCCTTATGATCTCTGTCAGTTCCCCGGTTGTCCGAATAGGTGCCTGCTCTCTGGCAGCCACAATGTGTTTCGCTATATTCCTGGCAAATTTATCCTCGCCGTAATCGCGGATAATACGGTAAAGCTCTCTCTCCTCATACCCATTGACAATGTCTCCGGCTGTACGACTCTGCCTTCTGTCCATTCGCATGTCCAGAGGTGAATCATATCTGTAGGAAAAACCTCTCTCTTCATTATCCAGCTGATAAGATGACACTCCTAAATCTAACAGGATCCCGTCCACTTTATCAATGCCACGGGATCTCAGCTCATCTGCCATGTAACAATAATTGCTGCGAATGATTGTCACCTGATTAAAGGCTGACAGCCGTTCACTCGCAGCAATTATCGCATCCTGGTCTTGATCTATGCCAATAAATCTCCCCTTGGCAGAAAGTTTCTTACACACCTCTGTGGCGTGTCCCGCTCCTCCTAAAGTGCCATCCACATAGATTCCATCGGGATTTATCTTCAAACCTTCGATGGTCTCATTGAGTAATACAGATTTATGTTTAAACTCCATATCCATCTCCTGTGGGATTTCTACCTGCGCGTTGCTCAAATGACGATTCCAATGTTCTGCATGCTCTCGGCAATGCTGTCCATGTCATCATAATTGCAGTTCTCGCTCCACTTCTCCTTGCTCCAGACCTCGATCCGGTTCAGATTACCCGTAAGCACCACATCCTTATCCAGACCAGCGAATTCGCGCAGCGTCTGCGGTACGAGAATTCTCCCCTGCTTGTCCAGCTGGCATGTTGTTGCTCCGGCTACAAAGAAACGTGAAAAGGTTCTTGCGTCTTTATTTGTAAGTGGTAATGCTCTGAGTTTCTCTTCAAAGGCAACCCATTCATCCATCGGATAAATAGAAAGGCAACCATCGAGCCCTCTTGTCAGTACGAACTCTTCCCCTAAGAGTTCCCTGAACCTGGAGGGAATGATCAGACGCCCCTTCGCGTCGATCGTGTGATTATACTCGCCCATGAACATGAAACCCACCTACTCTCTTGAAACACGATTCTCCCCTTCGTGTTTCCAGGGTACAAATGGTGTGTTCTGCCACTCATCTCCATTTGCTACCACTATTCACCACTTTCTACCACTTATGTAATCATTCTAAACTATTTACCCTGAAAAAACAAGTGCATATCCAAGTTTTTTTTAATTTCATGAAATATCCACAGGGGGTTTTTTAAGCATATCAGATTTATAGGCATTATTATGAAATAAAAAAGCTTCCGGGCTGTTCCCGAAAGCTTTTTTTTAACTGTATGTTCTGTTATTTTATGACATTTTAAAGGCCTTTGAACACAAAGGAAAATTCCATTTTTCCATCTGTATTCAGAAGGTATTCCGGATGGGTATGCGCACCCCAGCTGTCGTCTCCGCCTACACCCATCTGGCCTTTTGCAGCGCGCACTACTGTGTAGTGTACCTCCGGCAGTTCATATGGATGCATGGCATTTTCCATCTCATGCGGTGTGTACGGCAGCGCAGAGAACATCATCGGGCCATTGTTTTTGTCCATCTCAAAGAGCATTCCTCTGCCCTTTCTGTCAGTGATGCTTGCCCAGCGGACTCCCTCTTTGTTGCCGCATTCCTGAGGTACAAGATAACGTGCCATATTGTCTGATACAGAGTTTTCATAGATGCCAAGTTTTGCACCATGTTTTCTGTCTGCATAAGTTTCTGCCGGTCCAAGACCGTACCATTTCACATGGTCATAATCTGCATTGAATTTAAAGAGAACACCAAACTCCGGCATGTCTCCCAGCTCCTTCACCGGATCATATGTCAGAGTTGTTTTCACTCTTCCATCACCAAACACTTCGTATGCCAGACGGCACTCGCTGACCGGTGTGGTAGGCATCAGATATTTAAAAGCGACCTCTACACTGTTTTCATAAACTGTTGTCTCCGGTGCATTGGACGGTGCATATCTCTCTTTGCTCCTGAAATCTTTGTGTGTTGCATACATACTTGCGATCTTCCACTGTGCATAGCGCATTGGCATCAGGTTTCCGCAGTCGTTATCTGTAGGTGCCCTCCAGAAATTAGGCTTCGGTATCGCCTCGATCATCTCCCGTCCTGCATATTTATACGAAACCATTCCACCATTAAGTACTGAGAACATTACCTGGAAATTCTCTCCGCGGACACCGATGTTGTGAAGGCTTTTTACAAGCTCAACGCCGCATTCAGAAAGTTTCTCAGTTTCTTCGACCTGGTACACATACTGGCCAAAGGCAACCTCATGTCCTGCTTCAGCCCAGAGTGTTTTTTTCTTCAGAAGGAAAGATACCGTTACTGTATACTCTCCCGGTCGGGTCTGTTTTCCAAATGGAAGTGCGTAGATATTTTCGCTTAACGGATCTACGGATGTTTCCAATGTCTCTGTACGGAGGACATGTCCGTTCTTTGCAAGTGTTACCTCACAGTCAAAAGTATCAGTATTTACAAAAAGGTTCTTGTTGATGACTTTAACGGAATCCTCGCTTACCTGTGCAGTGATGTTCTGATAATTGAATTTTACTTCCTGCATCTTCGGGGAAGCATCTCTGTTCCCGCCGTATGCAATACCGTTTCCGCTGAAATTGTAGTCTGTCGGACGCTCTCCGAAATCGCCGCCGTAAGCCTGGAACTCTTTTCCGTAGCGGTCTTTTTTGTAGATGGACTGGTCAATGTAATCCCAGATAAAACCGCCCTGGTATTTCGGCTCTGTGTCTGTGAGATCTGTATATTTATGCATTGCGCCACAGGAATTTCCCATTGCATGTGTGTACTCACAGCAGATAAACGGCTTGCTGTCGTCCTCTGCAAGGAATTTCTTAATTGCATCTACAGACGGATACATCTGGCTTTCCATATCACTGGTATCATTATATCTTCGGTCATGGATAACACCTTCGTAGTGCACAAGTCTGGTGGGATCGTTCTTGCGGTAGAACTCTGACATTTCGAAGATATCTTTTCCGCCGAAAGATTCATTTCCGCAGGACCAGATCAGGATCGCCGGATGGTTTTTATCTCTCTGATACATGGAATTTACTCGGTCCAGCATCATGCCAAGCCACTCCGGTTTGTCGTAAGGTACCACGTCTGTGTAATCCTTTGTAAACTCTGCAATATCCCAGGAACCGTGTGATTCCAGATTGTTCTCCGCGATCATATACAGTCCGTACTCATCGCAGAGGCGGTAGATCGGTGAAGCATCCGGATAATGACAGGTACGGATGGCATTGATATTATTCTGCTTCATGGTGATGATATCCTTGAGCAGTTCCTCCTCAGATACATGTCTTCCTGTAATGGAGCTGAACTCATGACGGTTTACGCCCTTAAATACAATACGTTTACCATTGAGTGTCATAATTCCGTCCTTCATCTCAAAACGGCGGAATCCAACTCTCTCAGGGATGATCTCCTGAAGTGTTCCTTCTTTGTCATAGACTTCCATTTCCAGATCATAGAGCTGTGGGTCTTCTGCACTCCAGAGAACCGGGTCCTGGATCTCCCAGGTATATGTATTCTTTCCGCCGAGATCTTTTTCCTCTGAAAAAAGGATCTCACCTTTTCCGGAAAGTGTAACTTTGATTTTTCCTTCTCCCCAGGTATCTGTAGTAAGCTCCAGGGTGGCACTCTTTAATGTTTCATCCGGAACCGCACGGATCTGCAAATCATATACATGTACTTCCGGCACTGTGTAAAGATATACGTCTCTGTAAATTCCGGAGAAACGGTAAAAATCCTGATCCTCACACCAGCTGCTTGCTGTCCATTTGAATACCTGGGCAGCCAGTTTGTTCTCTCCGTCTTTCAGATACTCTGTCAGTTCGAATTCTGATGGTGTAAAAGAGTCCTCGCTGTATCCCACAAAGCTTCCGTTGAGCCATAAAGCAAGTCCGCTCTCTGCTCCCTGGAATGAAATGAAAACTCTTTTTCCTTTCATGTTCTCCGGCACGTAAAAATATTTCACATAGCTGGCTACCGGATTGAAACGCTCCGGGATCTGCCCCGGGTGAAGTTCCTCATGGCCTTCCCACGGATACTGGACATTGGCATACTGCGGAACATCGTATCCTTCCATCTGGATATGTGCAGGCACATAAATATCTTCCCAGTCTTTGCAGGAATAAGCCTCTGCCTCAAAGCCCCGGATCGTTCCTGCATAGTTCGGTGCATACTGGAATTTCCAGAGTCCGTTCATATCATAACGGTAAGAAGTCTCACCATCTTCTCTCTCTTCCTCAGAACGATAGTAAGTATGGTCAGAATGTGCCGCCATTCTTCCATCGCAGAAATACTGAGGATCTTTTACCAGTGAATAATCGAATTTTTTCATTGCTTCCTCCTGTTTTGATTTTTAATCAGTTCCTGTCGCTCTTTTTTTCTGTTGATATAATGATGTTAGGGTCCAAAAGTCTTTTGGACCTTTTGCCCCTGATATCATATAGTTATTATAGTATAATCCGGCAGATTATGGTATAATATGTTTCACCAAAATATATAACATTCAGAAACAGGTGAATACAATGTCAATTTATTTCAGAAATACCCCCGTCAGTGCTCCGTTTATCTTTGAATCTCTCGGCAACCACTGGAAGCAGGATACCGTACTCCGTCCGGGCGGATACCCTTACTATCATTATCTCCAGACAGAAAAAGGCTGCGGACGCATAGAAGTACATGGGGAAAATTATTCCCTTGGTGCCAATGAAGGGATTCTTATAGCCCCCAATGTTCCCCATTCCTATCACAGGGATTCCACCACATGGATCACCATGTTTGCCACATTTACAGGCACTCTGGCTGGAAGCATTCCTTCTATGACAGAGAATCACGATGTTATTCTTATTGAGAAAGAACAGGGAGCGCATATCCAGAAGCTGATCTCCAATGCTCTTCGTAAATACCACCAGCCCAGCCCGGATCTGAAATCTCTTTCCTCGGACTGCTACAGCCTTCTGCTGAATTTCTCGGACTGTGCAGCTTCCCCGAAGATCCAGGAGAATCCTCTTTATCAGAGATACGTAGTTCCTGTAATAAAAGAAATTGAAACGAACTACCAGCTGGAACTCACAGCTGCTGAGCTGAGCCAGAGCGTATTTGTTTCTCCGCAGTATCTTTCCAGGATTTTCCGCCGTTTTTTGGGATGTTCTGTATATGAATACGTTACCATGTACCGAATCAGCAGAGCCAGAGAGCTTCTTTTATCCAATCCGCACATGAAGATCCAGGATATTGCCGGAGCTGTGGGCTTCTCCGATGCCAGCCACTTTATTGCCATGTTCCGTAAGATCACAGGAATAACGCCTCTGGATTTCAGGAAGATGTATTAGTATCTTATACGATTGACATAAAAAATCCGGCGGGAAATCTCCATTGAGTTTAACTCATGAAATTTCCTGCCGGATTTTAATTTATCTCAGCTTTCGTAATACAGCTCAAGAATACGGTCAACTCTCTGACTGATCTCCAGATTCTTCAGAAGGTCGCTCCTGCTCATGATCTGGCTGTCCATCTTGCTGCGCTCCTTCTGCAGCTGCTGAAGAAGTGCTGCTCTCCGGGAATCCCTGGCTTCCCTCTGTATCTTGTTCTGATTCATTCTTATCTCCCTGTACAGTCTCTGTTTTCACAGGTTCTGCTGTATTTTCTTTCTTTTCTGCTGCCTTCCGCTCCGCTTCATAGTCTTTCTCTATCCTGCGCCTCCTGGCTGCAGCACGTTTCCTTGTCATAATACATCTTACGGTAACGATCACTGTACATACAACGAAGAGTATGCCTGAAATAACCAGTGAAACATCAATTTCTGTTCCCGGAAAAAATATCTTATCTGTCCGGAACCACTGGATCACAGTTCTTCCCAGTCCATAACCAGCCAGATACCTCAGAAAAATCTCTCCCTGAAATACTTTTTTCCGAAGGTGCATTGTAAGTACCAGCAGCAGGAACAGACACCAGAGGCTCTCATAAAGGAACAGCGGCTGAACCAGGATGCAGGCTGAACCGCCCACAGTTTCCAGGTTCTCTCGCATCTTCGTTGTCACCTCACCGGCTCTCACCGCAGTCAGCGGAAGCTGCATGGAAAGGACATTATTTGCGTATTCTCCGAAAGATTCCCTGTTAAAGAAGCTTCCCCACTTTCCTATTATCTGTCCGATGAGTACTCCCATACATGCAATATCTGCCATCTGCCAGAAAGATTTCCGGCGGATATGGCAGTACACCGCACCTCCGATCACACCGCCTAACAGCGCCCCGTAGAACATCATTCCTCCGGAACGGACATTCAGAATCTGGCCCGGATCATTTTTATAAAGACTCCATGAAAAAGCCACATAAAGAAGCCTTGCTCCGATCACCCCTGTGATCAGTGTTATGATCGCCAGATCCAGGCATGCGTCTGCATCTTCATGGCTCCTTCGGGCTTCCAGCACTGCAAAAAAAATGCCCAAAAGCATTCCTGCCGCGATCAGAATCCCATAAATCGTTATCTCGAATCCAAAAACCTCAAAAGATCTCGGCACATAATCCAAAACCAGCTTCAGTCCTGGAAACCGAATTGACATATCCATAAAATCACCTGTTTATTATACGTTGAAACGGAACAAGATCACATCTCCATCCTGAACAACATAGTCTTTTCCTTCCATGCGGACAAGACCTTTCTCTCTGGCTCCTGCGTAAGAGCCACAATCCAGAAGATCCTGATAATTTACAACCTCGGCCTTGATGAATCCACGCTCAAAGTCTGTATGGATCTTACCGGCTGCCTGTGGCGCCTTTGTTCCGATCTTGATGGTCCATGCTCTTGTCTCATCCTCACCTGCTGTCAGGAAACTCATAAGGCCAAGAAGGTGATAGCTTGCGCGTACCAGCTTCTCAAGTCCGGACTCTGTAAGTCCAAGATCCTCAAGGAACATCTTTCTCTCGTCCTCATCAAGCTCGGAGATCTCTTCCTCGATCTGAGCACAGATCACAAATACCTCACTGTTCTGTCCTGCTGCATATTCGCGTACGGCCTGAACATGGCTGTTGTTCTCACCATCATCTGCAATGTCATCCTCTGCAACATTTGCAGCATAGATCACAGGTTTCGCAGTAAGGAGGTTGTATGTTGCAAGCCATGCATCCTCATCCTCATTCTCTGTCTCAAGAGTAATGGCAAGATTTCCCTCCTCAAGGTGTGCTTTTACTCTCTCAAGGAATGTAAGCTCTTTGGCTGCTTCCTTATCCATACGTGCTGTCTTTGTAACTTTGGCAATTCTTCTCTCCAGGATCTCAAGATCTGAGAAAACAAGCTCCAGGTTGATCGTTTCAATATCGCGGAGCGGATCAATATTTCCGTCTACATGGACAACATTGGAGTCTTCGAAGCATCTTACAACATGAACGATGGCATCTACTTCACGGATGTTTGCAAGGAACTGGTTTCCAAGTCCTTCACCCTTGGATGCACCTTTTACAAGTCCTGCGATATCAACGAACTCGATAACTGCAGGTGTTACTTTCTTCGATTTATAGAAATCGCCAAGAAGGTTCAGTCTCTCATCCGGCACTGTTACAACGCCTACATTCGGGTCGATAGTACAGAACGGATAGTTCGCAGATTCTGCTCCGGCCTTTGTCAGTGAATTAAATAATGTACTTTTTCCTACGTTAGGAAGTCCTACAATTCCTAATTTCATTTCTCTGTATTTCTCCTTTAAATATATAGATTTTACGGTAATTACAGATACTTCTTGATCTCAAGTGGGCCATTTTCCGGGCCATTTTATGCTTTTTTAAAGTATCTGCTGTTTCCTGTATTTTTGTCTTTCTCATCTTACCATACACAGGTGGAATACGCAACCCACCGTACTTTCAGATTTTATACTGCTTTCGTCCGTCCAAAATTCCAGGCATAACACTGTCTGTGAGCAGGATCTGCTAATCTCTCGACATGATCATAAGCAGCTGACCGCTGTCATACGTGATTTCTGCCGTCTCCTCTGCGATTTCATTACTGACTGTAAGGCCGCTGTCCGCAACTGTAAGATGATATTTATCCAACGGATATTTAAATCCCTTCAAAGTCAGTCCGTCCACATCACCGCCAACAGTAAAAAACGAAACATATTTTCCAAACTGGGAATCCCGTTTCAGTACAGCTCCGCTTTCAGCCAGAGTTATGTAATTCCACTGATCCACAATGGAAATATGCACGCCTTTCTCTTTTCCCATGGAAAGCAGTCCCAGATTAGCCAGAACATGATCCAGTCTTGTCCCGGTCGCGCCGAAGATCAGTATGTCCCTGGCTCCTTTTTCTATGATGTGATTGACTGCAGACTGGGTATCGGAATCATCTTTCTCCGGACGAAGCCTGATGATCTCAAGACCTGAAAGACTTCTCATATAGGCTTCCCCTTCTTCAGAAAGACTGTCAAAATCTCCCACAGCAAGATCCGGTGTGATCTCCGGATTTCTCATAAACCACTCCATACCTTTATCTGCAGCTACCAGCTTCAGACTTTCTCTTCCGCTTTCTTTAATTCTTTTTTTCAAAAAACCGAGGGCAAAACCATCCTGGATATTGCCCCCGCTCATTATTATCGTATCAATCATTTTCAGTCCAGCTTTTCTTTGATATTGTGGATCTTTTCTGTGATATGTCTTACATTGGCTGCCACATCTCCCTTAAATACCCAGGAACCTGCAACCATAAAGTTGGCACCGGCACGCATAACCGTTTCAAGTGTATCATCATTGATACCACCGTCCACCTGAATATCAACATCCAGATTCTCTTCGTCAATAAGCTCTCGAAGCTCCTGGATCTTCTCTGTGCACTCATCCATGTATTTCTGTCCGCCGAATCCCGGCTGAACAGTCATCACAAGAACCATATCCACATCTTCGAGAAGATGGCTGATGTCATTTACCGGTGTGGATGGCTTAATGGAAACTGCTACTTTCACTCCTGCTGCCTTGATCTGCTCCAGTGTACGTTCCAGATCCTCACAGGCCTCTGCATGAACTGTAATGGAATCTGCTCCACACTCTACAAAATCACGTATATATCTCTCCGGTTCTGTTACCATCAAATGTACGTCGAAAAACATGTTGGATTCTTTTCGGATTGATTTGATCACGGGCATTCCAAAGGATATGCTCGGAACAAAATCCCCATCCATAACATCAATATGCAGATATTCTACGCCTTCTTTTTCCAGAATTTTAATCTGTTCTCCCAGTCGGTTAAAATCTGCTGATAAAATCGACGGGCACAATCGGTATTCCATGACTCAGTATCTCCTTTTCTCTTTTAATTCCTGGTGCAGCTCCAGATAATCTTCATACCGGAGTCTGCTGATCTTATTGTTCTCAAGGGCTTCCTTTACGGCACAGCCCGGTTCGTGTATATGACGACAGCCCTGGAAACGGCACTGATCTTCATATCTCCGGAACTCAGGAAAATATTCCTTCAGTTCCTGCTCCTCCATGTTCTCAATGTACAGGGAGGAAAATCCCGGCGTATCCACAAGAAATGTATCCTGCGCCACCGGTATGATCTGTGCATGACGGGTGGTGTGCTTACCACGTTTCAGCTTACGGCTGATCTCACCGGTCTCCATTTCCACCTCTTCCTGGAGAGAATTGGTAAGAGACGACTTGCCAACACCGGAAGGCCCTGCCACTACAGTCGTCTTGCCTTTCAGCACTTCTTCGATCTCGCCAAGGCCTTCGCCTTTCAGCGCACTTGACATGATCACCCGATAGCCGCAGCTCTGGTATGTCTCACAGAGAAATTCCAGTTCTTCCGCTGTTGCCAGATCTTTTTTATTAAAACAAATGACAGCCGGAACATCTTCCCGTTCCATCATGATCAGGAATCGGTCCAGAAGCATGAAATTTGGCTTCGGGTTATCCATGGCAAAGATCACCAGTGCCTGATCCACATTGGCTACTGCCGGACGGATCAGGGAATTCTTACGTTTATGGATCTCTGTCACACTTCCTTCCAGCTCCTTTTCATCCAGAACTGTGATGTCCACATTATCACCAACCAGAGGTTTGAACTTGTCCTTTCGGAAAATCCCCTTGGCTCTGCATTCATATGTATTGCCGTCTTCTGCGTATACATAGTAGAATCCGGCAATACCTTTTATAATTTTTCCCTGCATATCACTCAGCTTTCTTAAATGTGACTGTGTAGGTTCCAAGCTGCTGATAGTTTCCGTTTACCTGCTCATATAGATAAATAGTACCGCTTGTCACACCTTCAGCACCGGAAATATCCAGCTGATATGGGAAAGTTATATTCTGTCCGTCAATAACTGTAGATGCCTTCGGCTCTCCATTTACATCCTGGATCAGTTCCAGACGGATGACTCCTCCGTTATATCCGGACGGAGTATCCAAAGTCTGCGTACATTTCCAACCGGTATTAGCATTATCTACAGTGCTTGTTGTGCTGTCTGCAGAAACTGTACTGTCTGTAGCGGCAGTACTATCTGCTGCTGTACTATCTGCAGATGCTGCACTATCCACGGCGGATGTGCTGTCTGCAGATGCTGTACTGTCTGCTGCCGGTGCCTGGTCTCCGGAGCTGACAGTAAGATAAATCGGCTGATCAGGATCTGCTGCTGAATAAGCCTCCGGATCCTGTGCGATAACAGTCCCTGCTGCCTCTGTACTCTGCTGCTCTGTGATCTGAATATCAATAAATTTACCTAAAGTGGTAAGTGCATCATCCTTGGTCATTCCAACAACACTTGGAACCTCTGCATTATCACCGTAGTCAACCCCACGGCTGACTGTCAGCGTTACGGAAGAACCGCTCTGCACAGATGTACCGGCTGCCGGCTCTACACTGTATACATATCCGGGATCCACAAGTGCATATCCATTATCATCCGTATCGCTGTACTCTTTCTGAACTGTTACCTGAAGCCCCAGATCTTCCAGTGTCTGCTGTGCATCAATACCTGTACGTCCATCCAGATCCGGAATTGTAACCTGCGCTGTTCCTGTACTTACCCAGTATTTTACAGTTGTATTCTGTGCAACCTGTGTTCCTGCTGCTGTCTCCTGACGTGAGATCTTGCCTTTCTCCTGGTCAGAGGCCTCCTCACCAGCCATCTGCACGCCAAGGTGTGCCTCATTTGCAAGAGTTTTGGCCTCTTCCTCTGTCTTTCCTATAAGATCCGGAACAGTTGCCATTGCTGTGCTGGAAGTATCTTCTGTCTTTTCTTTCTGTGTATCGTTCGTCTTGCCAGTTGTTCCGAAAAGTCCTGCTGCACGTCCAAGTACAACAACCAGAACGATCAGAAGTACTGCACCGCCGATAAGAGCTGCGATCGTCAGACCTCTTCCGGAGCCATGTTCCTTTTTCTTTTCAGATTTCCGTCTGGATTTCGGCTTATAATCATCCTCTGCATCATCATAATCATTATCATCGTATTTCTCTTCTTCAAGAGCTTCGATCTCCTGCTTGAGACTCTGTTTCGGTGTATTCTTGATTTCACCAAGTTCTTCCTCTGAGATTACAACTGTCTTCGCATCATTGTCCACAGTTGTAAGCTTCACAAAATCTCCCTGCGGATCGATCAGAGAATGTTTCAGATCCGCGATCACATCTTCCATCCGGCTGTATCTGCGGTCAACACTCTTCTGCGTACATTTCAGAATGATCTGCTCCAGGCTGTACGGAAGATCTGGTGTGTAAACACTTGGCGGAACCATTTCTTCCTGAAGATGTTTAATAGCAATGGCAACGGTTGTATCCCCGTCAAAAGGAACTCTTCCCGTAACCATCTCATACAGTGTGATTCCCAGAGAATAGATGTCACTCTTCTCATCACTGTAGCCGCCTCTTACCTGCTCCGGTGAACTGTAATGAACAGATCCCATAACATTGGAGCTGATCGTATTGGATGAAGCTGCTCTGGCAATTCCGAAATCTGTAACCTTTACCTTTCCATCTGTGGAAATAATAATGTTCTGCGGTTTCACATCTCTGTGAACGATTCCATGGTTATGTGCTGCTTCCAGTCCCATTGACACCTGAATAGCAATACTTGTTGCTTCTTTAATAGAAAGTCTGCCTTTCTTGGAAATATATTCCTTCAGGGTGATTCCCTCTATCAGTTCCATGACAATGTAATAAACACCACCGTCATCACCTACGTCAAAAACATTGACAATATTCGGATGTGTAAGTCCGGCTGCTGCCTGGGCTTCACTTCTGAATTTCTTGATAAATGTAGTGTCCTCCCGAAACTCCGGTTTCAGGACTTTCACTGCCACAAAGCGGTTAAGCTTATGATCCATAGCCTTATAGACATCTGCCATTCCGCCAGTTCCGATTTTTCCTACGATCTCATAGCGTTCGGCTATGATCATTCCCGTCTTCAACATGTTTCCACCTCATTCGTGAATGGTTCTACCAGTACGATTGCAATATTATCCTTACCGCCATTCTGATTTGCTTCCCGAAGGAGCGCATTGCCCTTCTGATCAATATCTGCTTCCGGATCGGATACGATTTCCCGGATTTTGGAATCTTCCACCATATTGCTCAGCCCGTCCGAACACATCAGGATCGTACAGTCTTTCTCAAGTTTCAGATCAAAGAAATCAACATCCACCGTTTTCTCTGCGCCAAGTGCCCTTGTGATAATGTTCTTATCTGGATGATTGCGTGCTTCTTCCTCACTGATCTCACCCATTCTGACCATCTCCTGAACCAGGGAATGATCCCTGGTGATCTGCTGGATTCCGTTACTGATCACATACAAACGGCTGTCGCCAACATTGGCAACATAGGCATACTGATCTACAATAGTAGCTACCACCATAGTGGTTCCCATACCCCGGAGGTTCGCATCCTCCTGTGCACGGTTTCTGATTTCCGTATTGGCAGCTTCAATGGCATGACGAATGACCTTTACAGGATTGTAATCCGCATCTTCACGGATTTTATCCACAAGGATCCGAACTGCATGTGAGGATGCATAGTCACCGGCGTTATGACCTCCCATTCCGTCTGCGACTGTGAAAAGGTTAGGCAGATTTCCTACCGGGTCTTCGGACACAAATACGTAGTCCTGATTCATCTTCCGCTTCTGCCCTACATCAGTAGCTGAGTATATCCTCATGTCACTTCTCGCTTTCTGTTTTTTCCATGTAACTTTTTCTTAGCTGTCCACAGGCACCATCTATATCGCTGCCCATTTCCCTTCTAATAGTAACATTAATTCCGTATTTTTCAAGTTTTATTTTGAAATTCTCAACAGCCTGTCGAGTAGAACGGACATAAGACCGTTCTTTGATAGGGTTTACCGGAATCAGATTTACATGGCAGTTGATCCCGCGGATACGTCCAGCAAGCTGTTTTGCATCTGCCTCGCCGTCATTTACCCCGGCCACAAGGCTGTATTCAAAAGTAATTCTGCGTCCTGTTTTGTCAAAATAATTCCGGCAGGCATTAAGAACTTCATCCATGGAATATTTATTTGCTATCGGCATCAGCTCCTGGCGTTTTTCATCATTTGGTGCATGAAGTGAAAGTGCCAGTGTGATCTGAAGCTTCTCTTCTGCAAGATCATACATCTTCGGCACGATACCGCAGGTTGAAACAGTGACATTTCTCTGGCTGATACCAAGTCCGTTCTCATCTGTCAGGATCTTTATGAAACGGATCAGATTATCATAATTATCCATCGGTTCACCGGTTCCCATCACCACTACATTGGCAACGCGTTCCCCTGTATCTGCCTGTATCCTGTAGATCTGATCCAACATCTCAGACGGTTTCAGGCATCTGGTAAGCCCTCCGATGGTGGAGGCGCAGAACCGGCAGCCCATACGGCAACCAACCTGTGAGGAAATGCACACCGAATTTCCATGATGATATCTCATAAGAACACTCTCGATCACATTTCCATCTTCCAGCTGAAACAGATACTTTCTTGTTTCGTCAATTTTCGATATCCTTACATCAGCCTGGGTCAGAGCTGTGATCGGATAGACCGAAAGCTTTTCCCGAAGGCTTTTGGAAAGATTCGTCATTTCATCCCAGGAGGTGACAAGCTGCTGATGCAGCCATGCGTAGATCTGTTTTGCCCGGAAAGGCTTCTCACCGATCTCGGTCATCAGATTTTTCAGTTCCTCCAGTGTCATGGATTTTATATCTGTCATTTTCTGTTATTTCCTTCTGAATCTGGCAATGAAGAAGCCATCCGTCTTATGTATTCCCGGAAGGAGCTGCAGATAACCAAGTTTGGTTGACTTGCAGTGAAGTTCCTCCGGAAGATACTTATCCAGGCTTTCCAGCCTGTACGGGTAATTCTTCAGAAACCATAATACGTTTTCTTCGTTCTCTTCTCTTGCAATGGTACAGGTGCTGAATACCAGCGTTCCATCCGGCTTCACATACTTCGCAGCCTTATCCAGGATCTTTCTCTGAAGCATAACGATCTCTTCCTGTTTCTGTGGGGTTGCTCTGTATTTGATCTCTGGCTTCTTGCCGATCACACCATATCCGGAACACGGAACATCTGCGATCACAATGTCTGCTTTCTCCTCAGAATCCGGATCATAGATGGTTGCATCCTGTACCTTTGATTCTACATTGATCACGCCTGTCCTCTGGATATTTTCTTCGATAAGATCAGCCTTATACTGACTTACATCCCTGGCTTCCACATTTCCATAATCGCCCATCTTATCAGCTGCATGGATACTCTTTCCTCCAGGTGCCGCACACATATCAATAATGTAGTCACCTTTTTTCGGGCTGGCTACCTCTGCCACCATCATGGAACTTACGTCCTGCACAAGGATCTGTCCCTGAAGAAAAGCATCCAGCGTCAGAATATGATTATAATCTGAGATTTTCAGTGCATACGGCAGATACGGTGCCTGTTCCACAGTAACTCCCTGTGAACGAAGGCTTGTAACAATTGCTTTTTTTGATGCCTTATGTGTACGGCAACGCACAGTAAGCGGTCTTTCTGTGAGAAAATCTTCCAGGATCTTTTCCGTAGTCTTCACACCATAGGCTGTGATCCATTTGTTCACCAGATATTCCGGCATGGAATACTTTACTGAAAGATAGCGTACCTCATTTTCCTCTCTGGGAGGAAGTTCCAGGTTCTTTAACTCCCTTGCGATCGTGCGGAGAACACCATTTACAAAAGGCTTCAGATTATAGAAGCCTTTCCGCTGGGCAAGCTTCACAGCTTCATTGCATACAGCACTGTCCGGAACGCTGTCCATAAATTTCAGCTGATACACACCACTTCGGAGTATTTCCCTGATCTGCGGTTTCATCTTGTTTACAGGAACCTTTGAAAAAGAATCGATCACATAATCAATATATATCCGATACTCCAGAGTTCCCTCACACACTCTTGTAATAAAGCTTCGTTCCTGTTTCGGAAGAAACTGGTATTTGGAAAGGGCATTACGGATAGCAATATGGCTGTGTTCCCCCTCCTCCTCAATCTGTAACAGGATCTCAAGGATCAGTTCTCTTGTATTCACTCCGCTGCTAATCACGGTCTCTACCTCCTGCAAGGATAATCAGTCTCAGAAGCTGAAGGATGGATGATGCAAGAGCTGCCACATAAGTAAGTGCAGCTGCTGTCAGCACCTTTCGTGCTCCTTTTTTCTCGTCAGTTCCTAAAATACCGGTAGTCTCCAGCATTGTAAGTGCTCTGGAGGATGCATTGATCTCAACCGGAAGAGTCACAAGCTGGAAAAGTACTGCAAGTGAAAACAATGCAATTCCAAGCGTAACCAGCGGATGAATGGAAAAGATCAGTCCGGCAATAAACAGCGGCCATGAAAGCTGTGAACCGATATTCGCAGCCGGCACGATCGCAGAACGGATATTCAAAGGTGCATAATTAGTTGCATCCTGGATTGCATGTCCGCACTCATGTGCTGCCACGCCAACTGCTGCCAGAGAGTTTCTTCCATAAATATCCTCAGAAAGCGAAACTGTTTTCGTCCGTGGATCATAATGGTCTGTCAGACTTCCTCTGATGGGAACAACCTGCACATCTGTGATCCCTGCTGCTCTGAGGATTCTCTGTGCCGCCTCTGCACCGGTGATCCCGGAATGATTCCGGACCTTCCTGTATACTGCAAAAGTACTTTTAAGCTTCGCAGATGCTGCAAGGGAAAGAATCATCCCAATTACAAGCAGGATCACGGTAGGATCCAGACCATAGCCATAATAACCATATCCGTACATCATTCATCACTCCCTGGAATCTGTAAACATGTCTCCTGGTTTCAACTGACATCCGCGCAGAAAAGCATCTGCCTCCATACGTTTCTTGCCTTCCAACTGTACTTCGCGAAGTACCAGTACATCCTGCCCACAGGCTACGTGGATGCCTTCTTTATCTGCGCTCATAACTGTCCCCGGTATCTCCTTAACCTCTGCTTTCTCAACGGAACTTCTCCATACTTTAAGAGTTTTTCCATTGATAAAAGTAAATGCACTTGGCCATGGATTTAAGCCACGCACAAGACGTTCCAGTTCCCCTGCACTTTTTGAAAAATCAAGAAGTCCCATTTTCTTTGAGATCATAGCTGCATACGGTGTCGGACTCTCCTCCGGCTGTTTCTCATATACAGCTGTTCCGTCAAAAATAGTCGGCAGCGTCTGGATCAGAAGCTCTGCTCCTGCCTCTGCCAGCTTGTCAAAAAGACTTCCTCCTGTCTCATCTTTTGCAAGAGGAACCACGATCCTGGAGATCATATCACCGGTATCCAGGCCGGTTCCCATCTGCATGATCGTAACGCCGGATTCTTTTTCCCCGTCAATAACTGCCTGCTGGATTGGTGCCGCTCCGCGGTATTTCGGAAGTAAGGATGCATGGATATTGATACATCCGAATTTCGGCATCTCCAGGATACTCTTCGGTATGATCTGTCCAAAAGCTGCCACAACAATGATATCAGGTGCAATCTCTGCAAGTTTTTCCACAAATTCCGGATCTCGCACCTTTACAGGCTGCAGGACCGGAATGTCATGTTTCAGTGCTTCTTCTTTTACAGGGGTAGGCATCATGGTCTTGCCTCTGCCCTTAGGCTTATCCGGCTGTGTGATCACAGCCTCAACCTCATATCCGTTCTTCACCAGTGCAGCAAGAGGTGCAACTGCAAAGTCCGGAGTTCCCATATAAACAATTTTCATATTATCCCGCCTTTAGTCTTCTTCGTCGTAGTCGTAAGTTACCTTGTGAAGTTCTCCCTCTACAAGTTCTGTGTACATTTTTCCATCCAGATGGTCGATCTCGTGACAGAATGCTCTGGCCAGAAGCTCCTCACCTTCATAGATCACTTCATTCATGTTTACGTCAAGTGCTTTTACTTTCACGTAATTCGGCCGTGTTACCTGTCCTGCCATTCCCGGAACACTTAAGCAGCCCTCATCACCGGTCTGCTCACCGCCTGTCTCAAGGATCTCCGGGTTGATAAGAACGATCGGACCTTCTCCAACGTCGATCACAACGATACGTTTCAGGATTCCGACCTGCGGTGCTGCAAGTCCTACACCCATTGCATCATACATCGTATCCAGCATATCTGTGATCAGCTCACTGATTCTTGGTGTCATCTGCTCTACAGGACGTGATTTTTTTGTCAGTACAGGATCTCCCTGTACTCTGATAGTTCTAAGCGCCATTTTTTCTCTTCTCCTTTTCATTTCAGCTGATAAGGTCAGCCGGTGGCCTGTCTTATCAGCTCATGTCAAATTGTATGTATATTTTCCGGAAACCGGAATTTATCTCTATATACTGCTCAAGTTTCTCCCTCACTGCTGTAAGGAAAGCCATATCTACGTGTTTCAGATGGAGCACCTGGCGGTATACATCCTTCACTTTTCCTACAGATGCCGCTGCAGGACCAATCATGTGAAGTTCCTCTTTCGGACTTACCCTGCGGATAAAAACTTCTATATAATACATGGCTTTTTTCAGAAGTTCTTCATCCTGGCAGGCGCCAAAAACTGTCATCATATGTGCTGCGGGCGGATAATCCATCAGCATCCGGTAGCTCATTTCTTCTTTATAAAATTTGCCGTAATCCTGAGTCGCTGCTGCCTGAATACTGTAGTGCTCCGGCTGATATGTCTGGATCACAGCACGTCCTGGCTTCGCTCCGCGGCCTGCACGTCCAACAGCCTGGGTCAGTAGCTGAAACGTCCTCTCTCCGCAGTGATAATCATCCATATTCAGGGAAAGATCTGCTGCGATCACTCCAACCAGTGTCACATCCGGAAAGTCATGTCCTTTGACGATCATCTGCGTTCCCACCAGAATATCCGCTTCATGCCGTGAAAAAGAAGCCAGGATCTTTTCATAACTGTCCTTTGTCCTTGTGGTATCAAAATCCATTCGAAGGACTCTTGCCTCCGGAAAATCCTTCTCAAGAACTTTCTCGATCTGCTGGGTTCCTGCCTTAAATCCTCCGATGTGAGGGGATCCGCAGGAAGGACAGACCTGTGGCTTCACCGTCTCATAACCGCAGTAATGACAGATCAGACGGCTGCCATTATGCTCACTTAAAGACACATCGCAATGCGGACATTTCATCACATGGCCACAGGCACGGCAGGAAACAAATCCCGCATACCCTCTTCTGTTGAGAAAAAGCATGGTCTGTTCTTTCTTCCGGAGAGTTTCACTTAAAGAAGTTTTCAGTTCTGTACTCAGAACAGAACGATTTCCTTTCTTTAATTCTTCCCTCAAATCCACGATTGATACCTGTGGAAGAGGCCTTTCTTCATAACGGGCATTCAGTTTCACCAGAAGATACTCCCCGCTTTCTGCACGGCTGTAAGCAGAAAGTGATGGTGTAGCTGATCCCATCACCACATTTGCATGCTCCATCCGGGCCCTCTGGATGGCGGTTTCTCTTGCATGATACCGTGGCGTATTCTCACTTTTATAAGTAGGTTCATGCTCCTCATCGATCACGATCAGCCCCAGATTGAAAAATGGTGTAAAAAGTGCAGATCTTGGTCCTACCATCACCTGCACTTCACCACGTTTCGCTCTTTTGAACTGATCATAACGCTCTCCCTGGGAAAGTCTGGAATTTAAGACTGACACCTTGTCTCCGAACATGGCATAAAATCGCCGCACAGTCTGATAGGTGAGGGCGATTTCCGGTATCAGGACAATGGCCTGTTTTCCTTCCTCTATAACCTGCTGGATCAGGCGCATGTACACCTGAGTCTTGCCACTTCCTGTAACTCCGAAAAGTAAGGTCGGACGCGGTTCCGGCTTCTGCCATTCCTGAAAGATCTGTTCTGCCGCAGCCTGCTGTTCCTCATTCAGACAAAGCTCCCTGTCTTCTTTTACCAGATCAGCCTGATCAGGGATCCTGTACATTTCCTGGCTCTCAAGGCGGATCATACCTTTCTTTTCAAAAAAATCAAGAACAGATACATTTGCCCCAAGTTCTTTCGAGGCATAAGTGTACTCCAGGCTTCCGGATTCCAGTATTGCCCGCAGAAAACGTTCTCTTGCCCTGAAACGGCTGCCGGAAAGTTCTGCCAGAAGCTCTTCTGCCACATTCCTGTCACCCTGGAAGAAAATAAGACGTTTTTCCTTCGCGCGGACTTTGTCTTTTACAGGAAGTACAGTCTTAAGGGCCTGGATCATGGTAGATCCATATGTTTCCTTCATCCAGGCAGCCAGAGCGATAAGACGTGATTCTGTTGTCTCATCATCTGTGGACACACCCTGGATTTCCTTAATCCTGGCTGTATCATATTTAGCTTTACCGGTTACTCCGATCACGTATCCTTTCCGGAGCGTGTTGCCCTTCCCAAAAGGAACGGTTACAACAACACCCGGATTTATCTCCTGTTCCATTTCAGGCGGGATCCGATACTGGAAATCCCGGTCAACTTTCTCATGCGAAATATCAATGATTACATCTGCATAGGTCATGCGTTTACGCTTTCCTGTCTTCTTCCAGAATTTCCTGGATCAGCACGCGCTCATCCATCGGATATTTTTTGCCCTTGATCTCCTGATAATCTTCGTGTCCTTTTCCTGCCAGGACAATGATATCTCCTGGCTCACCATGATGGATCGCATAGGCGATCGCCTCTTTACGATCCGGGATCTCCACGAATTTACCATCTGTCTTGGCCATTCCCACTTTAATATCGTCGATAATAGCCTGCGGCTCCTCATCTCGCGGGTTATCAGAAGTAATGATGGTAAGGTCTGCCATTTTTCCGGAAACCTCGCCCATTTCATAACGACGGAGTTTGGAACGGTTTCCTCCGCAGCCGAACAGGCATACCAGTCTGTGAGGATTATATTCTTTCAAGGTGCCAAGAAGGCTCTCAAGTGCCATTGCATTGTGTGCATAATCGATCATCAGAGTGAACTCATCAGATACCTTGATCATCTCAATACGCCCTTTGACTCTGGCTACCTTGAGGGCTTTGATGATGTTCTCCTCAGATACCCTGAAATGGCGGCAGATGGCAATGGCTGTCAGGGAATTGTAGATACTGAACTTACCTGGAATGTCGATCTCTACAGGGAAGTCGAGAAGGCCTTTTACATGGTAGGAAATTCCCAGATATCCCTTTCTTCCTATGAGTTTCGCATCCTCAGCACAAAGATCTGCTTTTTCGGAAAAGCCGTATGTTTCAAGCTCGCAGGTATGTCCTTCGATAATCTTCTCAAAATGCTCATCATCTCTGTTCACGATGCCTACCTTACACTGTTTGAGAAGCATGGATTTACAGTGAAGATAATCATCAAAATCCTTATGCTCATTTGGTCCGATATGGTCTGGCTCGATATTTGTAAAAATACCGAAATCAAAGATAAATCCCTGTGTTCTGTGAAGCATCAGTCCCTGCGAAGATACTTCCATAACAACAGCATCGCAGCCTGCTTCTACCATATCATGAAAATATTTCTGCACCATGTAGGATTCCGGTGTTGTGTTAGCTGCTGGAATATGCTTCTCACCGATGATCGCCTCAATAGTTCCGATCAGGCCAACCTTATATCCTGCATTCTCAAGAATAGATTTCACCATGTATGTTGTTGTTGTTTTTCCCTTGGTTCCTGTGATTCCGATAGTTTTCAGCTTCCCGGCCGGATGTCCGAACCATGCTGCGGAAATAAATGCCATTGCATAACGTGTGTCCTCTACCTGGATCACAGTTACATCAGCAGGAGCTTCTACCGATTCCTCCACGATAAGAGTTTTGGCTCCTTTGGCAATCACATCCGGTACGAATTTATGTCCGTCTACAACAGCACCTCTGATACAGATAAAAAGGCTTCCTTCATCTACTTTACGGGAGTCATAAACAACAGAAGTTACCTCCTGCTCTGTGCTTCCCTGAAGACGTTTGTATTCAAGATGTTCCAATAAGGATAAAAGTTTCATTTCTTCTCCTCCATTTTCCCCTTTTTCTGCCTGTCTCTGTGACGGCGGAAAGCGGGAAGATATGCTGGTTTTTGATTTATATACATACCATATAGAATAGCACACCTCCCCCCTGTTTTCAACGTTTCTTTCTGCCAGGAATGGCCTATCCACAGCATTTCACGGAATCTTCACTTCTTTCGGAATATTTCTGATTTAATGATCTTTTTCGTGAATATCCCGATACTTTCTGTGAAGCCAGAAAGCACCAAGCATAGTCAGTCCTGCTGCAAGCATCATCAGAATAAAAAACTCTGATTTTGTATTATCGCCTGTTTTGGGTTGAGAAGACGCACTTCGAGCCTGGGATCCGCTCTGAATGGCTGCATTATTCTGTTCTTCTGAAACTCTTTCCATCTGAGGCTGTTCCTGCTGCGGATCTGTCGGTGCTGCTGTCATAACTGCGTTTTTCACTGTAACCTGTGCAGCCGCTTCCACGATCCGATCCCCTGTTTCCTGGCTCGTGACTGTTACCTGATTCAGCAGCTTCTGGTTCACAGTTTTTTCCGGGATCTTCACAACAGCCCGAAGGGATACAGCTTCTCCAGGTGAGATCTGTGAGATCAGAGCTTTTGTTTTTGTGCGGTTCAAGGTGATCCCCTTCTGCTCCACAAACTGAGCCTGAATCCCTTCTGCCTGGAAACGCTCGGTTCCTACAACTGAGTGAAGTGTTTTTTCTCCGGTGTTGACAATACAAATCTGGTAAGTTACGTTTTCACCTGGTTCTGCTTTTTCTCTGTCTGCTGTTTTCTTTACTGTAAAATCAGCTTTCAGTGCCTGAAGTTCATCTGTAACCGATGCAGTTCTTGTAATGGTTGCATCCGGTTTTTCTTTTATGGTGGCAATTGCTTCTATCTTATGTTCCAGTGGTTTCTCCTGTTCATTTACCAACGGTGCCAGAACATACAGAATTCTGCTCTCACCGGCCTTTAATGTGAAAACCTCTGCCTTGGCTCCTTCTGCCTGGAAATTGCCAGAACTTAAACCCTCCCCGTTCTCCCAACGCTGGATGATCTTCGGGCAGGAAAACATGCTGGTAAGATGAATATCTGTGAGTTCCAGTTTCCCTGTATTAATCAGGTCGATCCTGTATCGGATAGTCTTTCCGGCTTTCATTTCTTTTGTTTCGGATGTCACTGTCAGATTCATGTCCTCCTGTGCTGCTTCCACATCCAAAGATGGTGAAATTCCTTCTGCCAGGATTTGTGTCTCCTCATTTTCTTCCATAAGAAGAAAAGTTCCTGCACTGTTTCGGTCTTTCTTCAGAGGTTCATCCTGAACAAGACTGTAGCTGGACGCCTCTGCCGGGTAACGATATTCTTCCCGTAAAGTCAGCGGAATGCGCAGAGAAAGCGTTTCCTCCGGCATATTTTCCGTGTTTATCTTATATTCCAGTTTGATGATTTCTATACTTTTTCCTTTTTGATTCTTTATGGTGATTGGTGTAACAGATATGTCTCCCGGAATCTCTGAGATTTCCGGAGAAAAATATTCTGAAATGTATGTAATAAGTGTAAGGCCTTGCTGCACTGCCGACGGAACTGGTGTTTCTTCTGGAATTGGAGTTTCTTCCGGAGCTATATTAGGAATTTTTCCTTCTGATGGTTCTGCGTATGCAAGTTGTTCACATTCTGCTTCTTCTATATCTTCTCCACCGGTCGTCTCTCCCTCCTGTGGGCCCGCACCCGTTTCCTCCTGCTCTTCATTCTCCTGCTGTACTGTTTTCCCGGATGCCAGCTCCTCCACGTACTCATATTCACCCTTCCTTTCCTGATCTTTGTCTGCATATTCATAATTTATATTTTCATGTTCAAAATTACTCTGTTCTTCTGTAACGTCTGGTTTTCCCCTGGAATTTTCCTGATCCTGAACAGTATTTTCCACGGTTTCTTCTCTCTGCGCCATCCAGCTTCCGAGCCCTTCCACCTGGATCTGCAGTTCTGCTTTTCCATTCTCTCTGTCTGTCCAGTTTCCGGTCTGAGCAATTGAAATATTTGTATCTGCCAGATCTGCACTTTTTACAGTCTCCGGCCGAAATCCTCCACTTAATACAGCCCCTGCAGCTGCAGCGGCGATCCCGGTTCTCCGTATCCGTCTCCATATTCTGTGTTTCATAAAAATTCTCCCATCTCTGCTTCATAGCATGATATCTGCGGATTGCTCTGATTTATACAGATTTCGCAATCCTCATAACATTTTTACACATGGTTTCCATATCACAGCTTACTTTTCCACATACAAAGGCATCCCTCCCTGAAAAAACGGTGTATAACCACCAGTGATCCTGTTAATTTGTAAATAAAGTGAATTTCTGCATCGAACTGATGCTTGAATATTTCCCGCAGAACGCGGAAATAAGACTCTTTTAATGTAGCATATTCTCCGATATCATGCAACTACATATAAAAAATACAAAGTTTGTTTAAACTTTCTTTATAAATTTTCGATTTCTTTTAGATTACCGACATATTTTAAACATATTTCATCTATATAATAGACCTTGGATAGATGAAAAACCACTCTCTATCTCCCCCCTCAAAAAAATAGTGGGAAATAAGCCGTCTGAGAAATCAGGCGGTTTTTCCTTTGTCCCACATTACTGTCTGACATACAGCATATTCAGCCAAAATTGTATTGCATTTCCCACATTGGTCTTTTATAATAAAATATAATGACATCAGGGGCAAAGAACCTTTTTATCCCTGATCTGATAGCAGCGGCTTGCTCCGCAGCAGTTCAATTTTAAAGAGAAATGAGGTATTTCCTATGAGCGAAAAAACCGTAGTAGTTGCATTAGGCCACCGAGCACTTGGTACCACACTTCCTGAGCAGAAAATCGCCACACGTCTTGCAGCGAAAGCAATCGCAGACCTGGTTGAAGAGGGAACACGCGTAGTAATTTCCCACAGCAACGGTCCGCAGGTAGGGATGATCCACACCGCAATGAATGAATTCGGCAAGGCACATCCTGATTATACATTTGCACCAATGTCTGTCTGCTCTGCCATGAGCCAGGGTTACATCGGCTATGACCTTCAGAACGCTATTCGTGCGGAACTGATTTCCAGAGGAATTTTCAAACCGGTAAGCACAGTCCTTACACAGGTTGTCATCGATCCATATGATGAAGCATTTGCTGAACCTGAGAAGATCATCGGCCGTGTTCTTAATGCAGAAGAAGCCGAAGCAGAAGAAGAGAAAGGTAACTTTGTCACAAAAGTTGACGAAGGACAGTACAGGCGAATCCTTGCAGCTCCTAAGCCACAGAAGATCGTTGAGATCGAAACAGTGAAAGTTCTTTCCCAGGCTGAGCAGATCGTTATCGCAGCAGGTGGTGGCGGAATCCCGGTTCTTGAGCAGGGCACGCAACTGAACGGTGCCAGCGCCATCATTGAGAAAGACCGCGCAGCAGGACTTCTTGCAGAGGAACTGAATGCTGATACACTCATGATCCTCACAAGTGTTGAGAAAGTAAGCCTTGACCACGAGACCGACCACGAGACTTATCTGGACATCATCTCCACAGATGACGCGAAGAAATATATTGCAGACGATCAGTTTGCACCAGGCTCCATGCTTCCAAAAATCGAAGCAGGTGTTTCTTTCGTTGAGAAAGGAACCGGACGCCGTACCATCATCACAGATATGGCTCATGCAAAAGATGGCTACTGTGAGAAGACAGGAACTATCATTAAATAAATATCTGAATATATGTAAATCCCATGCTCTGATTCATAATGAAACCGAACATGGGATTTTTTCATATCTGTATATTACATAGATTTTCTCTCAGCGATCTCCGCCATCTTCGCCTCATTCAGACGTGTATCACCATGCACACGGCTGTAGGAAAGATATCCATTCATACGGTCGATCTTAGTCAGGTTTCTGGAACCGCACACAGGGCATACGTCCATCTCAAGCTCCTCGTGACCGCAGTCATCACAGTATGCAAGAGAAAGGTTTACACCTTCATAATATCCCAGATCCATGGCTCTTCTGATCAGAGTACGGATTGCTTCTTTATTATAGCCGATCGGATAACGTACATACTGAATCTTTCCGCCGTTGCAAAGCTCCCAGAAACGTCCCTCCAGATCCTGTTTCTCGATGGGAGTCACATCCTCTGTTACATGGCAGTGGAAACTGTTGCTCACATACGGTCTGTCAGAAACACCCTCGATAATTCCGTACATCTTACGGAACTGCTCTACCTGCAGACCGCAAAGGCTCTCAGCCGGTGTTCCGTAAATCGCATAAAGATAGCCATCCTCTTTCTTGTACTGGTTTACTTTATCATTGATATATCTAAGAACTTCCAATGCAAACTCACCATCTTCTGCAATAGATTTACCATTATAGAGCTCCTGCAGCTCATTCAGTGCTGTGATACCGAAAGAAGCTGTCATCGGCTTCAGGATCTTGCCGATCTTTTCGTTTGGTTTCAGATGTCCCCCATAGAAACCACCCTCACAGTAAGCAAGCGGGTTAGTGGACGCACGCATCTGTCCCAGATACTCATAGGTACGAATATGCAGATTACGGATCATTTCAAGATAGAAATCCAGAACCTCATAGAAGTCTCTGCTCTCCGCTCTTGCTTTCGCAAGGATCATCGGCAGATGAAGACTTACTGCACCAATGTTAAAACGTCCTACAAAAACAGGTGTATCGTTCTCATCAGCCGGCTCCATACCTCCGCGCTCATACCATGGACTTAAGAAAGCACGGCATCCCATAGGGCTGATAACTTTCTTATATTTCTTGTACATGCTGGAGATGTATCCAGCTCCTGACATGGAAAGCCAGTCCGGATACATGGTCTTGGAAGAACACTCCACACCAGCCTCAAAAATATCCTCGCAGCATTTTCCAGGGCCGTGGATCTCTTTATCATAGAGGAAAACAATCTTGGGGAAAAGCACTGGTTTCTTATGTCCCGCCTTGCCCTGGCCACCCTGATGGACTTTCAGAAGAGAAATGGTACACATCTTCTCAAACTGCTCAGTTCCAAGTCCCAGAGTCACTGTAACGAACGGATAATCGCCTCTGGAAGAACCAACAGTATTCAGCTTGTACTCAATTCCCTGCCAGCCCTGATCATACTCTCTGCGTACCTTGTCCAGTGCATACTCGATTGCTTTTTCTTCGCGGCCTTTCCAACTCTCATCGGAGTATTTCATAAATTCGGAAATATATTTGTCATAGCTCTTCTTGGCATACGGTGCCAGGATCTTATCCACCTCCGGCACTGTAAATCCGCCGTACTGCTGTGCAGCTGTGCTGAGAATGATATCACCCATAACATCAAAAGCAGTATCCAGAGTCTTCGGCTCGTTATACCAGACATTACCCATCTCAAAACCACCGCGCAGAACAGCTGCCACATCAAAAAGACAGCAGTTCATGGTATCCAGACGTGCAGACTGGTCATGAATATAAATATATCCGTCCTTACATGCCTGAAGCTCATTGCGGTTCATAAAGAATTTACGGTAAAGCTCCTTATTCAGCTCATTGAAGATCAGGCTCCGCTTGGTAGCTACAAGTGCGCTGTCTGTATTGGCATTGCTCTTATCTCCAATGTAGCGGATCGCCTGGCTCTTGGTATAGACATCATCCATCATATGAATAAAATCCAGCTTGTAATTACGGTAATCACGGTAGCTCTTGGCTACAGCCGGATTCACACGTTCCAGGGCACCCTCAACGATATTGTGCATCTCCTGGATCTCGATCTCATTTTTTCCAAGGGAATCCGCATGCTCCTGGGCAAAACGGCAGATAAAATCCTTCTCCTCGTCTGAAAAAGTATAAAGAATACGCTCTGCTGATTTGTTCACGGCAGCCACGATCTTTAGAGGATTGAACTCCTCTCTTGTTCCGTCTTTCTTAATCACATATAACATAGCTCATCTCTCCCAAATACTATATATAGTACCATAGTTCTCTATATCTTGATTTTTTTCTATATATTGTGCTAGGCATGAGTATACCACAGCTGGGAGCAAAAGAAAAGGGCTATTTCTGTATACAAGAAAATACAGACTCTTAGTACTGTCTGATCTCGCTGCGGAAATATTCTTACAAATTCGTCCCAATCCAATCCATAATAGTATCCAACACCCCAGGTATTGCGCAAAGCAGGCCGATGATCAGCCATATGATCCAGCCTTTTCCGCCGGATTTTTCCTTCTGGGCAGACTGGGTTTTTCCCTGGTTTAAAATTCCCCTCTGATTTACTGTTCTTCCCTGATTTGTGGTTCTTCCCTTATCCAAAGTTCCTGTCTGTTTCATCACCGGATTTTTTCCTGCGGACTGCTGTCTCTGTTCCTGCATTCTGCCCCGGCTTGTTCCTGTTCCGGATCCATGCCCGGCATTTCTATCTGCTGTACCATATCCACGCATCATCTCCCGCACTTTCGCAGAAGCATGTTTATAATGTACCTCCCGGGGCTCATTAAGATGATAAAGCACATCATCATTTCTGTATGGCATTCCGCAAAGGGAACACCGCCCATTCACAACCTTCCCTCCGCAAACCTGACATTTTTCGGCCATAAACTCCCTCCATCCAATCCGAGCAGGCGGATAAAAACATTCACTGCCTGATCCGGTTAAAATAAATTCATTCATTTTTCTTTCAGTATATCACACCCTGACTTTGATACACAGTCTTTTCCTGGCTTAAGCAGCAATAATTTTCCCCGTTACTGTTTCGCCCACAGCCGCCAGTTTTCCTGTTCAAAACCTGCTTCTCCATGGCTTCCCCTTATTGCCACCCCACCCATTTTCTGCTATAATACCACACAGAGCAATTATAGCACTCCCAGAAATTACTGCATCAAGTTCAGCTGTGCAGAACATGAATCGCTGGAATTGCTATAAGTCCAAAAATCATCAGGAGGAGCCGATAATGAATACAATCACAATCCCCGCAACCTATCATGCAGACCTGAACCTCCATGACACACAGATTGCGATCAAAACTGTAAAAGATTTCTTTCAGCAGACACTCTCCCAGAAGCTCAATCTTCTCCGAGTATCTGCCCCGACTTTCGTAGCACCGGAGTCCGGTCTTAACGATAACCTGAACGGTGTGGAGCGTCCGGTAAGTTTTGATATCAAAGCCATAGAAGGCAGCAATGCCGAGATCGTACACTCCCTGGCTAAATGGAAACGCTACGCACTGAAGAAATACGGTTTTTCTCACGGAGAGGGACTTTATACAGATATGGTAGCTATCCGCCGCGACGAAGACCTCGACAATATCCACTCTGTTTACGTGGATCAGTGGGACTGGGAAAAGATCATCTCCCAGGAAGAACGTACCGTAGAAACTCTTAAAGAAACTGTACGCACCATCTACAAAGTACTTCGTAAGACCGAAAAATATATGGCAGTACAATACGACTACATCGAAGAAATCCTTCCGAAAGATATCTTCTTTATCACAACCCAGGAACTTCTCGACATGTATCCGGACTGCACGCCAAAAGAACGCGAGTACAGGATCACCCGCGAAAAAGGTGCTGTATTCCTTATGAAAGTCGGCAAAACCCTCACAAACGGAGAGCGTCACGACGGACGCGCCCCGGACTATGATGACTGGGAACTGAATGGCGATATCCTGGTATATTATCCTGTACTTGACATTGCACTGGAGCTTTCCTCCATGGGAATCCGCGTTGATGAGGTCGCACTTGACCGTCAGCTTACAGAGGCAGGATGTGATGACAGAAGAGAACTTCCTTTCCAGAAAGCAATCCTCAACAAAGAGCTTCCTTACACCATCGGCGGCGGAATCGGCCAGTCCAGGATCTGTATGTTCTTCCTCCGCAAGGCACACATCGGAGAAGTTCACGTATCTCTCTGGCCAAAAGAAATCACAGATGCTGCAGAGGCACATGATCTTCAGCTTCTGTAAAACAGCTCAGAGAAACGAGGTGATAACGTGAACATTCTGTTTTTTCTGATTCCCAAAAGCGAAGTTGCCTACATCTTCGAAGATGAAACACTTCGCCAGACCCTGGAAAAAATGGAGCACCGTAAATACTCCTGCATCCCGATCCTTACCATGGACGGCAAATATCTGGGAACAATCTCAGAGGGCGATCTTCTGTGGGGAATGCGCCACGCTGATATCCATGATATCAAAGAGACCGAAGGAGTTCCTATTATGGCGATCCCGCGCCGTGCAACCTATAAACCGGTGCACGCAGACTCCAATATGGAGGATCTTCTGGACCGCGCCATTAATCAGAACTTTGTTCCGGTTGTAGATGACCAGGGTTCCTTTATCGGAATCATAACCAGAAAGTCGATCATCAAATACTGTTATAATGAAATGAAAGCTGCACAGGAGGCAGCCGGACAGGACTCTGAGTAAGCTCCCTGACCTGCCGGTGGATCATACACCGTACAGCAATCAGCATATCAACCAAAAAAGGATGACGATCCGCTATTAATACCAGCGGATCGTCATCCTTTTCTTATCGTCGGTGTCGGCTTCTGATCTCTTTATATCACTCTTACGATATTCAATTCTCTGTCTGCGATCACAATATCCGCTCTCTTTCCAGGCACAAGTGATCCCACTTCATCATAAATCCCAATGCTCCTGGCCGGATTTCTGGTAGCTGCAAATATTGCCGCGTGTTCCGGCACCCCCATGCCGATCACACCTTTCATACACTCATATAAATTCGTTGCAGAACCAGCAATCGTACCATCTTCCAACACAGCCTTACGGTCTTTCATAATAACTTTCTGGCCTCCCAGCTCATACTCGCCATTCTCCATTCCGGCTGCCATCATAGAATCGCTGATCAGTACAAGACGTTCTTCCCCGAACATGCGAAATGTATTTCGCACCACTGACGGATGGATATGTATTCCATCTCCGATCAGCTCTGCCATACACTCCGGATCATCTGCTGCCGCGCTGATAACTCCAGGAGCCCGGTGTCCCAACGGGTTCATGGCATTATAAAGATGCGTTACATGATGTGCACCTTCCTGCATCGCCCTGGCTGCACAATCATAATCTGCTCCTGTATGTCCGACAGAGATCACCACATCATCTTTAAACTCCCGGATAAAAGCCTCTGCCCCTTCCATATTCGGAGCCACAGTAACAATCTTTATCTTACCGCCGGACACATTCTGGCACTCTCTGAAGAACCCAATATCCGGATTTCGGATATACCGCTCATCATGAGCCCCTTTTTTCGCAGGGTCAAGAAAAGGCCCTTCCATATTTAATCCAACGATCCGGGCACAGCTTTCATCCTGCTCCACTTCAGCAGCAGATGCAAATATCCGAATCAGCTGATCCATAGGCAGAGTCATTGATGTAGGACAGTAGGATGTAACTCCCTGGGATTTCTCATATTGAAGAATTTTCTTAAGTCCGGAGGCATCCGCATCAGAAAAATCATGACCCACAGCCCCATGGCTGTGAATATCCACAAGTCCTGGCAGCACCTTCAGTCCGGAAGCATCCACTTCTTCCTTATCGGAAACTTCTGTCCCATCGGACACGATCCTGCCGTTTTCCACATAAAGATCCATTTTCCGATAGCTTCCATCCTCCTGAAAAACATTTCCATTTCTGATGATCATAACTTTTCTTTCCCCTCTCTGCCGTGCTCTTATATTCTGTAACTATAAAAGTCCTTTTTCCCGGATAATACTTAAAGCATCTTCATCTGCTACCACAGTCAGATCCAGGTGCAGCTGCAGAATAGATGCAGGTACATTCGGCGTGATCGGACCATACAGAGAATTATACAGAGCCTCTGCCTTACCCGCTCCACTGGCTATAAGAAGAACTTTTTTTGCAGACATAATGTTCTTGATTCCCATGGTATAAGCCTGTTTCGGAACCTCATCCATACTTTCAAAAAATCTGGCATTAGCCCTGATCGTGCTTTCTGTCAGATCCACACAATGGGTTTCTTTTTCAAAGGCTGCTCCCGGCTCATTGAAACCAATGTGTCCGTTTCCACCGATACCAAGCAGCTGCATGTCCACGCCTCCGGTCTGCCGGATGATCTCGTTATACTGTGCACACGCCTTATCGCTGTCCTCTTCCAGTCCGTCAGGCACAAAGGTCCGTGCTTTGTCAATATTTACATGGTCAAAGAGATTATGATCCATAAAATAGCGGTAGCTCTGGTCATTGTCACCGGAAAGTCCCTTGTACTCATCCAGATTCACACTTGTCACCCTGGAAAAATCCAGATCCCCTTTTTTGTACCATTCTACCAGCTGTGCATACATGCCCACAGGCGTGGAACCGGTAGCCAGTCCAAGAACTGCATCCGGTTTCATGATGATCTGTGCAGACATGATATTGGCTGCTTTTCTGCTTACATCCTGATAATCTTTTCCTGCGTAAATAATCATAGTTTTCCCCTCAACTCTTATTCTGCGATCAGTTTATCCAGAAGCTCCTTGGCCATACGGATATCTTTTTTCTGTTCCTCACCGGAGATCTCACGCTCAATGGTAATATCTCCCTGATAACCAATCTCTTTCAGCTTTGCAATAAATGCAGGATAATTTACTTTACCCTGGCCAAGGGGAACCTCATCACCCAGATGATGTCCATCCGTTGGATATTTTCCATCTTTTCCGTGAATTCCCATGACATACTCACCGAAAACCTCCAGAGCATCTACCGGATTTGCCTTTCCGTACATGATCAGGTTTGCAGGATCAAGGTTAATTCCCACATTTCCTTTTCCGACAGCTTTCTCAATATCCTGGATCGCACGCTTTAATGTTACAGGAGTCTCCTGTCCTGTTTCAAACAGGAAGTTCTGACCATTTTCCTTACATTTTTCCACAATAGCCTTACATGCAACCAATACTTCCTCGTATTTCGGGTCGTATGGATTTTCCGGCATATAGCCAACATGTGTTGCCAGGTCTGTCACATGGATCTTTTTCGCAAAGTCAGAACCTTCCATAAGCATCTTCAGTCTCTCAACTCTGTAATCAGACGGAATCAGGCCAAGTGTCAGCTGTCCTTCATAGAAATCCCACACTCTGCGGCCTTCCCATCCGCACCAGAATGCGGTTGCGTGGATCCCGTATTTCTCCAGACCTTTATTAATAGCCTCTGCCATAGCATCGTCCTGAAGTGTTGGACGATCCCAACATACCAGCTGGCAGCTATCCACACCCATTTCCTTCAGCTCCGCAAATTTTGCATCAATATCTGTATCGCTTGTAAATTCGATCAAAACTCCAACTTTCATAGGTTCTGTTCTCCTTCCAGTATTACCTTATATTATACTACTTATAACACCAAAATCAACCTTTTACCGCACCGGCAGTAATACCGCCTACAATATGCTTCTGCATCACAACAAAGAAGATAAGACTCGGTATCATAGACATTACGATTCCGGGAAGTGCATGCTCCCAGTCTGCTGTCTGTGCGGAAAACTGCATGTACAGTGCATTCTGGATATTCATTGCCACTGTATTTCCGCCAACGATCAGCTGGTTGGTGATGATATCATTCCAGGTTGCCAGCGCATCCAAAACAATGACCGTAGTGAGGATCGGTTTCAGAAGCGGAAGTACAATGCTGAAATAAGTGCGGATCTTACCTGCACCGTCAATACATGCACACTCTTCCAGATCGATAGGCACATTTTTTACAAATCCATGGATCATGTATACAGCCAGCGGCATACACAAGCCTACACTTACCAGAATATATCCGATTCTTGTTCCAGTCAGATTCACGTTGGAAACCAGTCTTGTCAGGGTGATCATGTAAGACTGGAACGGAACCATCATCGGCATGATGATCAGAACAAAGCATACTTTGCTGAGTCTGCTTTTTGTTCTTGCAAGCTTATAGGCTGCCATCGGCGCCATGAGCACTACCAGGATAACCGTGCAGAATGTATAGAGCAGTGTGTTAAAGATCAGAGACGGGAAACCGAATTTCGTCCAGGTCTCCATATACATCTTCAGGCTCCATGACTTGGGCAGAGCCAGAAAGTCCTGCAGCATATCATTATAGGGTTTAAATGAGTTTATAAAGATCAATACCAGCGGCATCAGCCAGAAGATCGCACATACAAAAATAATGATCGTCAGTGCATTCACCTGCCGCAGGTTCTTTGGTTTCTTCTTCATTATGCCTCAACCTCCTTACTCTTGGTAATCTTCATCTGAATTGCTGTAATGATCAGAACAAATACTACAAATACAAGAGATTTGGCAGTGGCAAGACCATATTTGCTGTTAACAAAAGCTTCCTTATAAATATTATACGCAACGGAAACAGTTGAATTCGCAGGTCCGCCCTTTGTAAATACCATGATAATATCGAATAACTTAAACGCAAATGTCATTGATGTCAGCATACAGATCGAGATCGCAGGCATGATCATCGGAATTGTGATCTTGCGGAATACCTGGAAAGAGGTTGCTCCGTCGATTCTTGCCGCTTCCAGAAGCTCTCCCGGAACTGCAATGATTCCTGCGATATAATTGACCATGTAAAAACCAAGATTCTGCCATACTGCCATGACAACAACTACATAAAAAGCAAGCTTCGGTGTTCCAAGCCAGCTCCAGTTAAAGAATTCCCATCCTGTAACACTGTAAAGAGCCTCAAAGCCAGGTCCCAGGATAAATTTCCAGATCAGACTGATCGCTGTCAGACTGATGATATAAGGAATATAATAAAAAGCACGACCAAGACTGTTCACTTTGTTCTCACGTGCCATTACGATAGCGACTGTGAGAGAAACAATGTTTACGATAACAACATAAAATACTGCAAATTTAAGAGTAAATCTGACACCTTTCCAGAAAAGCGGGTCAGCAGTAAAGATCTTCACATAGTTGGCAAGTCCTACAAATTCCATGTTCTTGCCGATTCCATTCCAATTAAATACCGAATAGTACAGATTCATTACAAATGGAATATCTGTGGCAAACAGTACAAAAACGACTGCCGGAAAGACAAACAATGCAAAAATTGCCAGATCCTTTGTTTTTTTGTTTTTCAATCCTATCCCCTCCAGAAATTCATTTTTTCTTTGGTTTATATTTGGGAAACAGGCAAAGCTGCTGCCTGTCTCCCTCTTTTGTCAGTTACATTCCGTCAGCCCAAAATCAACAAATCTGTTTCTCTTCGGCTCCTGGAGTTCCTTGTTACTCTGCTGATGTCCAGAAATCCTGGAAGAGCTGTGTTACTTCATCTGCGCTCATGTCTCCAAGCATGTAAGACTGGAGATACGGACCACACTCATCTGCGTAGCTGCCAGGAGCAATCGTGTGAATCCAGCCGTTTGTCTTTCCAGCGTCGATATAGGTCTTGGCATCATTTGCAAGAGCGCCGGTCACTTCCATATCAGACTTTGCACCAGGAACAGCTCCTACACCTTCTGCCATCCATTTCTGGCCTTCTTCGGATGTAAGGATAAACTCACAATACTCTTTTGCAAGATCCAGATTCTTGGAATCTTTATTTACAATATAAGTCCAGTTACAGGAGGATAATACAGTTGCATCATCTTCACCGGCGCCTACCGGGAATGGAAGAAATGCAAGATTTGCATCCGGATTAAAGGAATCCAGTGTAGACTGGCACCAGTCACCCATATGGATCATAGCTGCATCGCCGTTTGCAAGCATATTCTCTGATGTCTCCCAGTCAACCTCAAGCGGCTTGTCCGGACCATACTCTACAGCAAGATCAAGGAACTTGTAAAGGTTCTCCCAGTTAGGCATATCTGCAAATGCTGTCTCACCGGATTTGATCGCATCTACTGTCTCAGCAGCTGTTTTGTCTTTGTCGATCATGAAATGTGTTGCAACCTGTCCTAATACCCATGTTTCCTTTGCAGCAAGTGCAAACGGAGTGATGCCTGCATCCTTCAGCTTCTTGCATGCCTCTTCCAGCTCATCCATGTTTGTCGGAAGCTTGTCGATACCAGCTTTCTCAAAGCAGTCCTTGTTGTAGATCAGGCCCATGTTCTCATAGGTCCATGGAAGAGATTTTACATTTCCCTCGTCATCTTTTCCAAGGTTTACAGCGTCCTCATTGAACTTGTCCAGAACTTCTGTATCATTGCTCCAGTCGTAAGCGTAATCATAGTACATTTTCGCTTTTGTTCCGGCCTCAGCATCAAATACGTCTGGTGTATCACCGGAGTTTACTCTGGACTGAAGCAGTGTGTCGTAATCGTTGGCTGCATGCTGTACATCAACAGTCACACCCGGATGTGATTCCTCGAAGGCTTTTACCATCTCGTCATATTCTTCCAGGCCATAAGCATGTGCATCAAATACATTCAGTGTCACATTTTCCTCAGCATGTGCAGTTACCCCTCCTGCAACTACCATTGATGAGATCATTGCTGCTGATAACAGAATAGAAATCACTCTTTTTTTCATTTGCATATCCTCCTTTTGAATAGCTTTTTTTATTTTTCTCACTGCCTTTCAGTGAAAATTTCATTATTTGTTTTCGTGTGCGTTTACATACTCTTTTGCCGCATTCCACTCTTTAATCCCAAGCTGTACGGATCTTACTCCTTCGATCAGAGGAGCAACCTCTACAGGTTTATCTTCTCTGACGCATTCCTGGAAATATTTGATCTCTGTATAATATGGTCCCAGATTGGAGACATTGATTCCCGCCACATCACTCTCGCCTTCATATTCAGCTTTGAGCTCTGGCGTCTCCACAGTTCCGTCTTTCTTATATACTGTCAGGCTCGGTGACTGAGCACCGTTAAATTCTATCGTAGCATCCTCAAAATGTGCACGGAACGCTGCATGGAACTTCATTGCCGATGACTCATCCCAAATACCCTCTGCTGTAGCAAAAACATCTCCGAATTCATACTCCGTGATGATATGATTGATCATGCCACTTTCAAATCTGCTGGCTTTTACCTGGAAGCTGTCCGGCTCACCCAGCATATAACGCAGAAAATCAAGATCATGCACGTGAAGATCCAGCACAACGGAACCACTCTTTTCTTCATTATGGAACCAGTCCTCAAATCCCCATTTCACATCTCCGCTGATACGCTCCATAGTAATGGATTTCAACTTTCCGAATTTTTCTGTATCGTAAGCTTCCTTCAGATATTTATATTCCTCAAAGGAACGTACTACCTGTCCTACCATAACCTTCTTCCCGGATCTTTTTTCTGCTTCAAGAAGCATCTGGCAATCCTCTTCGGTCAGACATACCGGTTTTTCCACCAGTACATTCATCCCTTTTTCCAGTGCCTTCACTGCATGTTCTGCATGCAGATAGCTTGGAAGACAGATATGTACAATATCCAGCTGCTCCTTTTCGATCAGTTCCATTCCGTATTCATATGTGGCAGCTTCCGGAAAATATGATGCCGCTTTGTCCAGAAATTCTTTTCTGCAGTCAGACAGGGCAACTACCTCAACATCATCCTCTTTTTCTGATAAGACTTTCAGGGATAAGTAATGAGTCGTTCCCATTCCGCCGCATCCAATCACGCCTATTCTCATCTCTCTACCTCTCTTTATTTGTCCAGTGGCCTAACTAATATTTCAAAAAATAAAAGCTTTTTGCAAAAACATCTGTATTTCTTGCTACAACCTCTCTTTTTTGCTGCTCTTAGCTTGGATTTAGGATAGCATCCTTTGCCGTATCTGTCAACATTCTTTCCCGTTTTTTCGTCTTTTAATGTGCATTTCTTGTATAATAAACAATATTTCAAGTATTTTTTTATGCATTTTGCGCATTTGCAATCAATTATTCCTATCACTGTACTATTTATCTCCGTTTTTTTACCAGTCTTCCGAAAAAATGCCTGTGTTATATTGCTCTTCATTTTAGAATTGTCGTATTTTTACATTTTTTCTTCTATGATAGTCAATATTTTCTTTGTACAGCCACATATTGATTATTTTCTGTATCTATGATAGGATATATTTAGTACGGAGACTTTACTAATATTTTTCGGTACCGTTTATTTTTAAAGGATTGGAGATGAAAAGAAACTATGAAACTTGTTAATCAGCAGGTTATTAAGAACACGAATATGAAACGGCTCTATACTTCCATCTATTCCAGTCCCGGAATATCTAGAGCACACCTTGCCAAGCAGACGAAGCTCAGCAAAACAACCGTATCTACTCTTGTAGATGAACTGATCGAACGGGGATTCATTGTGGACAGCGGTATCCGAGAATCCGACAGCATCGGACGTAAGCCGAACTGCCTTCAGGTCCGGATGAACAGCTACTACGTTGTTGTCATGAACTGGCATGAAAATGCTGTCGAAGCTTATCTTGTGGACATTGCCGGTACTTCCGTCTTTCATGAATCACGGAAGCTTTCCGAAGATGAAAATCATGTCTCATGCTCCGGCTCCTGTTTCCGGGAATCCATTCTGGAACGCTGTGCTCCTGACCGTATCCTTGGCATCTGCATAGTAATGTCCGCCATGATCGACGCCTCCAGCAATGAAGTATATTCCACGACCCTGAATCTGCCTTCCATGGAAAGCACTCAGATCATTAAATCTCTGAAGACTGCATTCCCGGGATACCCGGTTGATCTTCTCAATGATACCGCCTGCTATTCCTACGCTGAAAAGGTCTATGGTAATATAAAAGAGAAAAATTTTGCTTTTCTCAATTTCGGCCGCGGCATTGGTGCCACCCTTTTCACAGAAGGAAGCATGCTTGGAACTGCCAGTGGTTCCTCTACCCAGTTCGGCCATTATTCTATCGATCCTCACGGTCCGGAATGTATCTGCGGAAATCACGGATGTCTGGAAGTTATGATCTCCGAACAGGCTCTGAAAAACAGGATCCCGGAATTTGGACAGATTCCATCCTTAAGTGCTCTTTCAGAGATCACCTTTTCAGACCTTGGAAAGGCTGCCACCTTCCGCGATCCAACCGCACTGGCTATGGTAAAGGAGATGGCATGGGAACTGTCCATTGCACTGAGCAATCTGATCAGTACCGTAAATCCATCCCTGATCGTTCTCGGTGGAAAGATCCCTGCTCTTGGCGAATATTTTCTCAATGAAGTGCGGGAAGACCTGAAAAAAACAGGCTTTCGCAGGATGGCAGACAATGTGACCGTCCGTTACTCCCAGCTCCAGAGCGATTCATTCCTGAACGGAGCCATGAAATACTTTTTTGATATCCACTATTCTTTTACAGATCAGGATCCGACAAATTTTTTTATCGGATGATATAAGGAGGAAGCCATGAAAAAACTGAAAGTTGCTATTGTAGGCTGCGGCCGTATTTCCGTCTCTTATGCGGATGCATTCCATCGTCTCAGCGACGAAGCAAAATTAGTATATGCTGTCGACAAGGACCCCGCTCTTGCCAGATCCTTTGCCGAAGAATTTAACTGTTCCTGGACTACGGACTTTGATGAGATCCTGGATAAAAATATTGATGTGGTCCATCTCTGTCTGCCTCATTTCCTGCACCCGGTCATGGCCATCAAAGCCATGAAAGCCGGCATTAACGTCCTTACCGAAAAGCCCATCGCCACCTGTCTTCAGGATGCAGACAAAATGATCCGCACTGCCGAAGAAACTCATGTAAAGCTGGGTGTTATATTCCAGACCCGTTACACAAAGAGTGTGGAAAAGCTCCGTGAAATGATCCAGCGGGGCGATTTCGGAAAAATCCTTACCGCCCGTTCCTATCTGACCTGGAACCGTCCGCTCGACTATTACAGTGGAAGTGACTGGAAGGGAACATGGGACAAAGAGGGCGGCGGTGTTCTCATCGACCAGGCGATCCACAGTATTGACCGTGTTCGATATATGCTGGATTCTGATGTGGAATGGATAGACGGAAGTGTTCATAATTATGTTCATCATTTTGTAAAAGTGGAGGATGCCGCAGACGCTGCTATCATGTTTAAAAACGGCTGTCTTTACAATCTCTATGCCTGCAACATTTACGGAACCGATTCTCCGATCAACATTGAACTTATCGGTGAAAAAGGGCGCCTGGGTCTGAAGCAGGACATGGGCTATTACGAACTGGACGGCACCTATGCCGAGATCCGAAACACTTATGAAACCACAAATGTAGGTCCTGATTACTGGGGAAGCAGCCATCACCTGCAAATCCGTGACTTCTACCGTTCTGTCCGTGAGGATCTTCCTGTTGCCATCGACGGACTGGAAGGCAGAAAAACCCTTGAAATGGTAAAAGGCATCTACCTTTCCTCTGCCAAGAGAGAACGGATCACTCTCCCCTTTGAGGATGCGATCTACAGTGATCTGAACCAGCCAGCGAAATAACAGTATCATTATTCTGTAAATATAAAAAACGGATGTTTTATCTCCTGAAGCATTTCACAGGAGGATAAAGCATCCGTTTTTAATATTTTTATATTTATAATGTTTTTGAAAGGAACTCGCGAAGTCGTTTGTTCTTCGGATTTGCGAAAAATTCCTTCGGAGAATTCTCTTCCTGTATCTTTCCTTCGTCGATAAAAAGAACTCTTGTTGCCACCTCACGGGCAAATCCCATCTCATGTGTTACCACGACCATGGTCATGCCGGATTTTGCAAGCTCCTGCATCAGTTCCAGAACCTCACCGACCATTTCCGGGTCAAGGGCAGATGTTGGCTCATCAAAAAGCATCACATCCGGATTCATAGCCAGGGATCTTGCAATGGCAATACGCTGCTTCTGACCGCCGGAAAGCATATCCGGATAGGAATCCGCCTTATCCGGAAGACCGACACGCTTCAGGAGCTCCAGAGCTGTTTTCTCTGCCTCTTCTTTGCTCATCAGCTTCAGTGTTACCGGTGCAAGCATGATATTTTCTTTTACTGTCTTGTGAGGGAACAGGTTAAACTGCTGGAACACCATTCCGATCTTCTGACGGTGACGGTTGATATCCACCTTCGGATCTGTGATATCTGTTCCTTCGAAAAGGATCTTTCCCCCGGTTGGCTCCTCAAGAAGATTCAGGGAACGGAGGAATGTGGATTTACCACAGCCGGATGGTCCGATGATCGCTACTACTTCACCTCTGCGGATCTGTGTGGTAATTCCGTTGAGAACCTGATTGCCGCCATAGGCCTTTTCAAGTCCCTGCACATCAAGAAGTACTTCATTACTTACGCTCATTGGTTCTCAGCCTCCTCTCAAGTTTTCCTACAAGGTAGGTAAGGAAGCAAACGATCACAAGATAGATCGCTGCTACTGCCAGCAATGGAAAAAGTGCACTGTATGTCTGGCTTCGGATAATATCACCGCCACGGGTCAGATCTGTAAGACCGATGTAACCACTAATGGATGTCTCTTTCAAGAGAACGATCAGCTCATTTCCAAGTGCAGGAAGAATATTTTTGACTGCCTGCGGAAGAATGATCTTCGTCATAGTCTGTGTGTAATTAAGGCCCAGGCTTCTGCCTGCCTCAAACTGTCCCTGGTCAATGGACATGATACCGGAACGGACGATCTCAGCTACGTATGCAGCGGAGTTCATACCGAATGCAATAATAGCAACTACGATCTTACCAGGATCTACAGTTGCAAAGATAACATAATAAACGATCAGCAGCTGTACCATTGTTGGTGTACCGCGGATCACTGTCAGGTAAACTCTGCAGATTGCATTGAGGATCTTAAGCTTACCTGTTTTATCATGTGTGGAACGGACAATGGCAATCACAAATCCAAGGAAAATACCAAGCAGAACCGCAAAGAATGTGATTATGATGGTGTTTTTCAGACCGGATACAATGAACTGCCAGCGATTGTCGTCCAGAAAGTTAAACTGAAACTGTTCAATAAGACTCAAAATTTCCACCCTTTCCAAAACTACAGGTTCCAGACTCCGGAAATGCCCCCGGATATCCGGAACCTGAATTCAGTTCTTATAATTTTCTGTCAAGCGGATAAAATCATCCGCATTCGCTACTTGCTCATAACCAGATAATCTGTTTCACAGTTTATTTGGTTGAATTATTTCTGTACAATGATAACCTGTTCTGCTGTTGTGTATGGATCTGTGAAATCAACACTCTTCTTACGGTCTTCTGTTACAGTCATTCCTGCTGCACCGAAATCTGCTTTTCCGGATTTAACCGCGTTTACGATGGCGTCAAACTCCATATCCTCGATCTTCAGCTCATATCCAAGTTTATCGCAGACAGCCTGAGCGATATCAGCGTCAATACCTACGATATTATCTCCGTCATAGTATTCGTATGGCTGGAATGTTGCGTTAGTTGCCATTGTAAGAGTTCCCTTTGAATGATCTGCATCCTTCGGAGACTCATATGGTGTCTTACCAGCGTCATCACCGATGTAGTTATCTCTGATGGAATCCAGTGTTCCCTCATCCTTCAGCTCCTTCAGTGCTTCATTGAACTCTTTCGTCAGATCTGCATTGTCCTTGGAAAGACAGATTGCATACTCCTCTTTGTCAAAAACATCCTCAATGATATCAAGGTCGTCGTTTTTCTCAACAAATTTCTTAGCCGGCTCGCTGTCGATAACTACACAGTCAACTTTGCCCTGTTTCAGAGCGAGAACTGCATCGTTTCCTTTATTGTATCTCTCTACTGTTGCATCCTTGATGTCTGTTGCAAGTGTATCACCTGTTGTTCCAAGCTGAACACCGATTTTCTTACCTTCCAGATCATCTGCACTTTTGATCTCATCTGCTGCAAAAACAACGGATGTCATAGATACTGTCATAGCTGCTGCAAGTGCAAGTGCCATAAATTTTCTCTTCATTTTTTCTTCCTCCTGAATTCTGTGTACATCGCGAAAGGGGCTGCTTTCTTACAGATCCAAAGCAGCACATTTCGCGATGCACAGCATAATTATGCAATGTTATGCATATTGCTTTGTTTTATGATACCATGTTTTCAATAAAATGCAAGCATAGAAAACCTATATCCGGGATTTTTTCTTTCCAATCCATGGTAAAATTCACTTTTCGATAACAATTATCCAGTATACTATAATAACAGAGGAAGAAATTGAAACACTGTTCACTCCGTAGCTGGCCAATATTCCCGGAATGTTTTTACAGTAAGGGCTTGTGCTCCTGCGGAAAAACCAAGTATAATATTCAGGAATAAGGAGGTTATTATTATGAAATTCACGAAAATGCATGGTATTGGAAATGATTATGTATATGTAAACTGTTTTGAGGAGACGGTCAAGGATCCATCAGCTGTAGCAAAATTCGTCAGCGACCGTCACTTCGGTATTGGTTCCGATGGTCTGATCCTGATCCGCCCGTCCGAGATTGCAGACTGTGAGATGGATATGTACAACCTGGATGGTTCCCAGGGTGCCATGTGCGGAAACGGTATCCGCTGCGTTGCAAAATATGTCTATGACCACGGCATTGTAGACAAGACATCTTTAAGTATTGCCACAAAGAGCGGAATTAAATATGTAGATCTTACCATCCGCGACGGCAAAGCCTCCATGGTAAAAGTCAACATGGGTTCCCCGATCCTTACTGCAAAAGAGATCCCTGTCGTTGCTGAGACTGAACAAGTCATCAATGCGCCTATCACTGTCGATGGAAAAGAATACCGCATGACTGCTGTTTCCATGGGTAATCCTCATGCGATCATTTATGTAGATGATGTAGACAGCCTTGATCTGGAAAAAATCGGCCCTTCTTTTGAGAATCACGTATGCTTCCCTGACAGGGTCAACACGGAGTTTGTCCAGCTGATCGACCGCAATACTGTAAAGATGCGTGTCTGGGAGCGTGGCTCCGGTGAGACACTGGCCTGCGGTACAGGTGCCTGCGCAGTTACGGTAGCTTCCATCCTCAACGACAAAGTTGACAGCAGCAAACCGGTAACCGTACAGCTCCTTGGCGGAGACTTAAACATCTCCTGGGAAAGAGACGAGAATCTTGTATACATGACCGGACCTGCAACTACAGTGTTCGATGGAGAAATTGATCTTGGTTTTCTTGGTGAATAAATGACAAAGGGAGAAAGCCTTCAAATGCTTTCTCCCATACTTTAGAGACAATTACTTATTGCCGATCCAGATATTTTTAAATATTCTTTGTTAAAATTTCGTTCTCTCAGATAAATACCAGCACCCGTTCCACAATAAACACTGCCGCGCACGCCAGCAGTGCCACTGTGATAAGACTTTTTTCCTTATATGCTGCGATCAGGGCTACGAAGAAGCCTGCTGCGCCGGAGATGATGCTGTCTGTGGCTTTGAGAATGGCCGGAAAGGTCATTGCTGCCAGACAGGCGTATGGCACATAATATAAAAAAGAATTGATAAAAGGGCTTTTAATCTCGTTTTTTGCAAGGGCAAGAGGCAGCATACGTATGAGATATGTCACCGCTGCCATTACAAGGATATAAAGATATACATTATGACTCATGAGCTGTGTCCTCCTTCTCTTCCACCGGACAGAAATAAGCTGCCAGACCTGCAACCAGCAGCGTTGTGATAATGATCATAAATCCGGAAGATACCTGCTTCAGCACAGGAGTCACCGCAAAAATGGTGCTGACTGCCATGGAAGCCACAACAACCCCAAGAACAGGCTTGCTCTTCCTGGACGGTGGGATGATGATCGCCAGGAACATTCCGTAAATAGCCACGCTCAGTGCACTGAGCATAAAATCCGGAAGAAGGTTTCCTGAGATACCACCAACCAGCGTTCCTAAAGTCCAGCCCGGGATCGCTACACACATAGCTCCGTAATTATAAAATACGCTGACTTTTCCCTCCTGGGCTGCGCTGATCCCAAAGATCTCATCTGTGATTCCGAATGCAGCGATGTACTTCAGGATACCTGACTCCTCACGCCTGAATTTCTGTGACAGGGAAAAAGACATCAAACAATACCTGAGATTGATCACCAGCTGGGTCATCGCCATCTCCCACATGGACCCCCCTGCTAAAATAATATCCAGTCCTGCGAACTGACCAGCTGATGTCAGATTAGTCAGTGAGATCAGAACTGCCTGCCAGATACTTAAGCCTCCTGCAACAGCCATCATGCCAAAGGTGAACGATACTGCAAAATATCCCAATGCAATGGGAATGCCATCCTTCATACCTTTTCTGAAACTTTCTCTTTTCATCGATTTCCTCCATTGTATGTACGTCCGCCAGGCAGATGAGATCATCTGCGTTTACGGCCCGACCCAGAATTCTATGTAGTCATAAACCTGGTTATACACGTAAATAAGAGCGTGCCTGGAAACTTTTTTCTGCTTCCTGACACGCTCTTTTATTGTAGCATTGCCATATCAAAACTTCAATACTTCACAGCAAAATGCGATACTTCATTCCTGAATTTCCTTTTTTATTTCTCTTCTTCTGCTCCGTCCGGATTCACAAGGCGATTGAGAACTTTGAAGCCGTTGTTGCGGAGTACGCTCTCTGCAACCAGAAGATCTTCACAATGCATGATCGCTACTGGGACTTTCAGGCCTCTGTGGAAAAAAGTGTAAATGTAATGAAGGTTTACATTGCTGTCGCCCATAACGCTTAAGAGCTTGTCCAGACCGCCGATCTCGTCCTGAAGGTCTACAAGGATCGCCTGTGTGATACGTGTCATGTAGCCATTCTCAGCCATGATCTTGTCTGCTTTTTCCGGTGCATCACATACCATACGGAAGTTTGCGAATTCCGGAGCGTCAAAGCAGCCAAAGCCATAGATGTCGATCTGATTCTCCGCAAGGATCTTAGTTACTTTCTGAAGACTTCCAGGGGTGTTTTCTACAAAAACGATGTTCTGTTTTACCATGATATATTCCTCATTTCTATATAGTTTTTCTTTCCCAAAGGAGGGGTTTGACAACGGCTGATTCTCTTCCAAGAAGGGAGGCTTCTCTCCTGATGGAGTTTTCCTTCCCAGGTGGGGACTTCTTTCCAGTCGGTAAGTGCGAGGAAGGGAGGCACTCGGAGTTGCGAAGCCCGTTTCCCCTCCTCGCACTCCTCCCCTCTGGACACGCCGCTGTGATTCGCTGTGGTATGGAGGAAGCTATTGACAGAGTCGTGTATGCTTCGTTATCTATAATGATACGCTGTGCCGATGTAGATAACTGTGATACGCTTTTTTGCTTTTTTGCTTTTCTGACTCTGTATAAATGTCAACAACTGATTTCCTTCTAAAGTGAAATCTTCCTTGACTGTAACAGAATTTTTCTTTCCGTACAACTCTTAGTTTACATCACCGAACGAAATACGTTCTGCTACGTAGCCTTATTTCTGTGCACCCTTCCACACACTGCTTTTTGTATCCGTACGTTAAAGCGTAACACTTTCAATCATTAAATTCAAGTATCAGTATACCATGCCCCCACAAAATGTCAATCACAAATCAAAGAAAACCTTTAACCATATGCTTTCAAAAACATACAAAAAACCGGACACACATCCCTCGACATGTGCCCAGTCTTTGTCATGCGAATCTTAACAATCCACTACATTGCATGTATGCAATACAATCAGAAAACTTACCGTTTCATTTGAAACAAAACAATTCTACGCTAATCCAAGACCTCACGTCAATGAACGCACCCAATTGCAGTTGCCTATGAAGAACTCAGTCAAGTTCTTCATCCACGTACTTCTGAATATTAGAAGCATTCACATACTTTTTAACCTGTGCCCCGTCAGTGATCACCAGAGTCGGGGCCTGGCGGATCCCATACTGTTTAACAAGCTCCGGGTTCTGTTCTGCATCAATGATCTCCAGCTCTTCACCTTCCAGCATCTTTTTTGCCATGCGGCAGTTCGGGCAGGTGCTTGTTGTAAACAGATACTTATGAGATGCAACCGGCTGGATCTCAACCTCGTCACCTTTCATGGTCATCACACTGGTATGAACCTTTTTCAGCTGTGAATGTGTGATATCATAGAGCGTACGGTTCTTATACTCCTGAGTCTTACCGTCATTCCAGTTCTGTACAGGACGGTAATATCCCGTGATACGGCTGTAGACCTCAGCCTTCTTGCCGCATTTCGGACAGGTAAAGTGCTCTCCGCTGATGTAACCATGCTCCTGACATACAGAATATGTCGGAGAAATGGTGTAATACGGCAGACGATAGTTCTCTGCGATCTTACGTACAAGAGAAGCTGCTGCTTTCCAGTCCGGAAGCTTCTCGCCAAGGAATGCGTGGAAAACAGTTCCTGATGTATACAATGTCTGCAGATCATCCTGGATATCCAGTGCATCAAAAATATCCGCAGTATAATCAACCGGCAGGTGAGAACTGTTTGTATAGTATGGTGTGTCGCCTTCTTTTCCGGCTGTCAGGATATCCGGATAACGCTTTCTGTCATGTTTTGCAAGACGGTAAGCTGTGGACTCAGCAGGTGTTGCCTCCAGGTTGAAAAGTTCTCCCGGATACTGCTCCTGGTAGTCAGAAAGACGATTTCTCATATGCTCCAGAACTTCTTTTGTAAACTTCTGGGTTGCAGGATCTGTCATATCCTTCTTAATCCAGCATGCGTTCAGACCGGCTTCATTCATTCCCACAAGACCAATGGTAGAAAAATGATTATCAAAGCTTCCAAGATATCTCCTGGTATACGGATACAATCCCTCATCAAGAAGCTTGCTGATCACATCTCTCTTAATGTGAAGAGATCTTGCGGAAATATCCATCATTCGGTCCAAACGGCGGTAAAACTCCTGAGGACTTTTTGACAGATATGCGATACGCGGCATGTTGATGGTAACAACGCCTACAGAACCTGTACTCTCACCGGAACCGAAGAAACCACCGCTCTTTTTGCGAAGCTCACGGAGATCCAGGCGGAGACGGCAGCACATACTGCGGATGTCGCTTGGTTTCATATCGCTGTTGATATAGTTGGAAAAATACGGTGTACCGTACTTGGATGTCATTTCAAAAAGGAGTCTGTTGTTCTCAGTGTCAGACCAGTCAAACTCTTTGGTGATGGAATAAGTCGGGATCGGATACTGGAATCCGCGGCCGTTGGCATCGCCCTCGATCATGGTCTCGATAAATGCCTTGTTGACCATATCCATCTCTTTCTTACAGTCTTTATACTTGAAATCCATATCCTTGCCGCCTACGATAGCCGGAAGCTCTGCAAGGTCATCCGGAACTGTCCAGTCCAGTGTAATATTGGAGAACGGTGCCTGTGTTCCCCATCGGCTCGGTGTATTTACTCCGTAAACAAAAGCCTCGATACATTTCTTAACCTCCGGATAGGAAAGATTGTCCGCCTTTACAAAAGGAGCCAGATACGTATCAAAGGATGAAAATGCCTGTGCACCAGCCCACTCATTCTGCATGATCCCCAGGAAATTCACCATCTGGTTGCAGAGCACGCTTAAATGCTTCGCAGGTGCGGAAGTGATCTTGCCTTCAATCCCGCCAAGTCCCTCACGGATCAGCTGTTTCAGTGACCAGCCTGCACAGTAGCCTGTAAGCATGGAAAGGTCGTGGATGTGGATATCTGCATTCCTGTGCGCTTCTGCAATCTCATTGTCATAAATCTCAGACAGCCAGTAATTGGCAGTTACTGCACCAGAGTTGCTTAAAATCAGTCCTCCTACGGAATAAGTGACAGTTGAATTCTCTTTTACACGCCAGTCTTCAACCTTCACATAGCTGTTTACGATCTCTTTATAATCAAGGATGGTAGATTTCATATTGCGGATCTTCTCACGCTGTTTACGATACAGGATATAAGCCTTGGCAACATCGGAATATCCTGCCTGGATCAGTACATTCTCCACACTGTCCTGGATATCCTCTACTGAAATTCGATTGTTCTCGATCTTATTCTGAAAATCAGCAGTAACACGAAGCCCCAGAAGATCGATCATATCCGGGCTGTAATTCTTGCCCTTCGCATCGAATGCCTTGTCAATGGCTGTGGTGATCTTTCCCATTTTAAATCCGTCCAGTTCGCCGTCTCTTTTTACTACCTGAAACATAAAAATGCCTCCCTCACACATATATATAAAGTGTTTTTGATCACTGATCAGACCTCATCCAGTGACGTTTTTCCAAAAACGCTGTAGGCTCATTGTATCAGACCGGCACCTTTGCGTCAACACAAAAAGCACCATATATAGTGTCCATTTTGTTCACGGTACTATATATGGTACTAAGTTAATTATTCAACATTATGTTACTTTCGGATAGATTTCACGGGGAACCCTCGCTTTTACAGCAATTCCGCCCTCTGTATACTCCTCGGAAAGAAGCTGTCCGTACTCACGGATCAGCTGGATCTGACCAGCTTCTGAATACGGAAAAAGCCGCTCCATATAGATCTGTCCCTCTGCCAGAATCCTGGAAAGGAGTTCCTTAAATTCGCCGAGTCCCTCTCCTGTTCTTGCAGAAATCTTCAAGGTATGATCTGCACGAAGATCCCGGAGACTCTCCCCCGCTGCTTTGTCCTGCTTGTTAAAAAGCGTGATCGTTTTTTTGCCAAGGGCACCTAATTCTTTCAGGGTCTCATACACAATGTGCATCTGCATTTCTGCCTGGGGATTGGACGCGTCCACCACATGGATGATATAATCCGCGTACTTTGCCTCCTCCAGGGTACTCTTAAAAGCCTCAACCAGATTGTGGGGAAGTTTTCGGATAAATCCTACAGTATCTGTAAGAAGCAGCTGCTGTCCGTCATCCAGCGTCAGAAGACGGGTCGTAGGATCAAGTGTTGCAAATAGCTTGTCCTCAGAAAGCACAGACGCTCCTGTCAGCGTATTCAGAAGTGTGGATTTACCTGCATTTGTATATCCCACAATGGCTGCTGTCTTAAGATTGCCCACCGCTCTTCTGGAACGGATCAGCTCTCTGTGCTTCTCTACCTGGGAAAGCTCCTGCTTCAATGCTGAGATCCTGTTTCGGATCAGACGTCGGTCTGTCTCCAGCTTCTTCTCACCAGGACCTCTTGTTCCGATTCCGCCGCCAAGACGGGAAAGAGAGGATCGAAGTCCTACCAGCCTTGCTGAACGGTAACGAAGCTGTGCCAGTTCGACCTGGATCTTGCCTTCACTTGTCACTGCCCGCTTTGCAAAAATATCAAGGATCAGCAAGGTTCTGTCCATAACCTTGCATTCCAGCTCACGTTCCAGATTGTTCATCTGGGCAGGAGAAAGCTCATCATCACAGATCACACCATTGGCATTTAACGCATAGAGAAGACCTTTTACCTCCTCGATCTTACCTTTGCCGATATAAGTTCCCGGATGGACGGCCTCACGGTTCTGGATGATCCTGCCTGCCACTGCTGCTCCGGCTGTAGCTGCAAGCTCTCCAAGCTCATCCAGGGATTCCTCCATATCATCGCCAAAACTGGCCTGCACGCCGATCAGGATCACCCGGTCCTGTATCTCGTCAAAATATTCCATATCAGCCCTCCGAAGATGTTCTGGTTTTCAGGAAAGCCAGCTCTTTTTTTGCAGCGGAGTCTTCCGGAAACATCTCAACATATTCCTGTGCCTTGGTCAGTGCCGTAGCAAAATCCAGTTTCTTTTCATAGGCTACGACCTCATTAAAGAGAAGGCTCTGCATCTCATCGGTTGTAGCTGTCGGCAGACCTTTGGTAATATTATCAAGAGCAGAATCATAATCTCCGTTCCTGATATCACACAGTGCAAGTCCGTTATAACCTTTTGCAGAATCACCTGCCGCTGAAATATACTGTGTATACATGGCTTTTGCATTATCCACATCGTCCTGTGCCAGATACACCATCCCCAGAAGAAGTAATGCCTCTGTATTATCCTTTTTGGAGGCTTCCAGAAGTTCTTTTTTCGCATTACTGTAATCTTCCATATAGTAGTAGACACGGCCTCTGTCGCAGTGATCCTTGGCATCCTTCGCTTCGGAAGAAAGTGCAGCTTCCAGATATCTGGTTCCGTCTGCCTCCATATCCTTGTCAAGATACGCCTCATAGATCTGAATAGCCATATCGTAAGTGGAATCCTCGCCGTAAGCCTGTTTGAAATCAGATGCGGCTTCCTCGTAGGAATCCATGGCAAGAGCAACTTTTCCGGTGAGGAAATATATGCCTGCATCCATATCAAAATCTTCTCCCAGAGTCTGGCAGTCTGCCATTGCATCTTCATACTTACCAGACTTCAGCTCTGCTGTTGCACGGTAAGACAAAATATCCTTCCGGAGGCTTTTGCTTACTTTGTCACAGTTCAGTGCCTCTGTAAAGCTTGAGATCGCATCATCATACTTGCCAAGACGGAGACTTGCAATACCTGCACCACGATAAGACTGCGCCGGTTTCACTCCGTTCCGGATGGAAGTCTGGTACTCTTCCAGTGCATACTTGTAACTTCCCTGAGAAAGATCCTTGCCTGCCTGCTCGTATATTTTTGTTTTTTCGCTGCCGCAGCCGCCCAGGAGAAGAACTCCTGTCACGGCCGCGAGAATCAATACTGTCTTTGTATTTTTCATGAAGTTCCTTATTCTACAACAAGCCCTTCGGCTTCCATTACATCAACAACACTGTCTACATATTTATGGCAGAGTTCATCTGTTCCTGCTTCTACCATTACACGGATCAGCGGCTCTGTACCGCTCTCACGTACCAGGATACGTCCGTCATCTCCAAGTGCTTCTGCTGCTGCCTCGATGGCAGCTTTCACCTTCTCATTGCTCAGTGCTGTCTTTTTGTCAGACACACGCACATTGCGGAGAAGCTGCGGATAAACCTTCATTTCCTTCGCAAGGTCACAGAGTGTAGCTTTCTTATCTACACATGCTTCCATGAGCATAAGAGAAGTGAGGATTCCGTCACCTGTAGCAGAATAACGGCTGAAAATAATATGTCCTGACTGCTCGCCACCGATACTGTAATTATTTTCCATCATGTTCTCAGCAACATATTTGTCACCAACTGCAGTCTGCTCGTAATCAATCCCCTCACGCTCCAGGGATTTATAGAGTCCAAGATTCGACATAACGGTTGTGACAACTGTGTTGCCGTTAAGCTGGCCTTTTTCTCTGAGATATTTGCCACATACGTACATGATCTTGTCGCCGTCGATGATATTTCCACGGTGGTCTACTGCGATACATCTGTCTGCATCACCATCGTATGCAAAACCAATATCCAGTCCTTTATCGATCACATACTGTCTCAGAACTTCAATATGTGTGGAACCGCATCCACGGTTGATATTTGTTCCGTCCGGCTCATTGTTGATCACATAAGTTTTTGCACGAAGTGCATCAAAAACACTCTTGGCAATAGCTGAAGAGCTTCCGTTAGAGCAGTCCAGACCAACCTTGATGTTCTTGAAATCATGGCATGGGATAGAAATCAGATGTCCGATATAACGGTTTCTTCCGGATGCAAAATCAACGGTACGGCCAATATCCTCGCCTGTTGCCATCGGAAGCTCCTCAATCTCTCCGTCAAGATATGCCTCAATGCGTTCCTCGATCTCTGCTGAGATCTTCTGACCGTTCTCATTGAGAACCTTGATTCCGTTATCATTAAACGGATTATGGCTCGCGGAGATCATAATACCGCAGTCAAAATCCTCTGTACGTACTACATAAGATACACTTGGTGTAGTAGTTACATGAAGCAGATACGCATCTGCACCAGAGGCAGTCAGTCCTGCTGCCAGTGCATACTCAAACATATAACTGCTTCTTCTTGTATCTTTGCCGATCACGATCTTAGCCTTATGATCTCTGCCATAGTACCATCCAAGGTAACGGCCTACGCGAAATGCGTGATCTGCTGTAAGTTTTACATTTGCTTCACCACGAAAACCATCTGTTCCAAAATATTTGCCCATAATGTTCTCCTTTATTAGTGATACAGTCCTTCCGGATAAACACCCTCATCTGTCAGCTTTTTAAATGCTGCCTGTACAGATGCTTTATCTTCCTGATATGTCACGCCGAACCACTCATCTTTTGTCTCAAGTACATCTACTGCTGCCTCACCGGAGTGGATCAGCTGGTCGATCAGTTCCGGAAGAAGATACTCTTTCTTGATATCGCCCTCTTTGATTCCGCCAAGGAATTCTACGAAGCCTTTCTCAAGGATCTCCATGAATTCCGGTGTCAGTCCCCACATGTTCATGGAAACAAGACTCCTGGTATCCAGTGTCTCTGCTGTACCGTCATCATTTCTTGTCTCGGCACCATCAGCTGTCTTAAAGATGTTGTGTGTCTCAGTTACGCCAACAAGCTTGCCGTCTTCGATATGGCACACACCTCTTGTAACGCTTCCGTTGTCGCTTAATGTATTTCCAAGTCGGAAACCTGCCATGCAGATATGCATCGGGCCATCCTGCGGATGATCCTGTACAAGATAATCATGTACTTTAACATATGCTTCTTTTCCATAGTAGTCATCTGCATTGATTACAGCAAATGGCTCGGAAAGAACTTTCTTCGCTGCCAGTACAGCGTGTCCTGTTCCCCATGGTTTGGTACGGTCTGCCGGTTTCCTGAAATCTCCCGGAAGATCATTGATCTCCTGGAATGCGTAAGCAACTTCTGTGATCTTCTCGATACGGTCGCCGATGACTCTGCGGAACTCATCCTCAATATCTTTACGGATGATAAATACCACTTTATTGAATCCTGCTTCCAGTGCATCATGGATGGAATAATCCATAATGATCTCACCCTTCGGTCCTACCGGTGCAAGCTGCTTGATACCTTTTCCAAAACGGCTTCCGATTCCCGCCGCCATGATTACCAGTGCTGTCTTCTTCATATTACGTTTCCTCCTGATTATTATAGTTTATACAATTCTTTATCTGTAACCGTTACTGTTCACCCCGTGACCACTAAATTACTCCTGTTCATTAAGCTTAGTCAGCTTCACTGCCTGGTCCGCTGCGATCAGGCTGTCAATAATCTCATCCAGATCACCGTTTAAGATATTTTCCAGACGATGAAGGGTTAACTTGATCCTGTGATCTGTCACACGCCCCTGCGGGAAGTTGTAAGTACGGATTTTCTCAGAACGGTCACCTGTACCGATCTGGCTTCTTCTGGCCTCTGCCTCTGCATCGTGCTGTTTTGCAAGTTCCATCTCATACAGACGGGAACGAAGTACTCGAAGCGCCTTATCCTTGTTCTTAAGCTGGGACTTCTCATCCTGGCAGGAAATTACGATTCCTGTAGGGATATGTGTAAGACGTACAGCGGAGTCAGTTGTGTTGACACACTGACCACCATTTCCGGATGCACGGAACACATCAAACTTACACTCATTAAGATCCAGATGAAAATCAATTTCCTCTGCCTCCGGCATAATGGCTACTGTACAGGTGGAAGTATGGATTCTTCCGCCGGACTCTGTCTCAGGCACACGCTGTACACGATGTACACCACTCTCATATTTCAGTCTGGAATATGCTCCCTCACCTTTGATCATGAAAGTAACTTCCTTGAAGCCGCCGATCCCGTTTTCATTGAGACTGAGCATCTCTGTTTTCCAGCGGCGGGACTCTGCATATTTCACATACATACGGTAGATCTCAGCTGCAAAAAGTGCGGCCTCATCACCGCCTGCACCTCCGCGGATCTCAACGATAACGTTCTTACTGTCATTAGGATCTTTCGGAAGAAGAAGTATCTTCAGCTCATGCTCCAACTCCTCCACTCTCTTCTTCGCGTCAGAAAGCTCTTCTTTCAGCATTTCACGCATCTCTTCATCCTTCTCGCTCTCCAGCATGGAAAGACTGTCTTCGATGGTCTCTTTATTCTTCTTGTACTCTTTATATGCGTCTACGATTGGCTGCAGGTCGCTCTGCTCTTTCATCAGCTTCTGAAAATGCGCTGGATCATCGGTTACTCCCGGCTCTCCAAGCTCATTGAGAAGCTCCTCAAAACGCACCAGCAGATCATCCAGTTTATCAAACATGTATTTCCTCCTGTTTCTGATACTTGTAAATCTCTCACTGCTGTCCACTCTGTGTCCAGCCACGGTCTCATTCTTACAGCGGCTTCTGCCCGATCACTACACGGTCAAGGCCCGGAAGGTCTTTTATTACCTGAACCTGTTCAAAACCGGCTGTCTTCATCATCCCACTAACTGCCGCACCCTGAGTGCAGCCGATCTCATACAGAAGCCATCCACCCGGACGCAGATATTTTCCCGCTTCCGCAGTAATATTTCTGTAAAAATAAAGCCCGTCTTCCCTGCCGTCAAGTGCCCCTCTCGGGTCATGAAGGCGAACCTCTTCCATCAATGTCTCAATTTCTTCTGTTGCTATATAAGGCGGATTTGAAATAAGAATATCATATTTTCCGCCCTCTTTTCCACCTTTTTTCCAAAAATACGGTGCTGAAAATGTATCACTTTCCACAAATTCTGCCCGTTTCTCCACACCCAGATCTTTTGCATTCTTTTTTGCCACAGCAAGAGCTTCCGGTGAGATATCTGCGCCGGCACCTTTTGCATTTTCCCTTTCCAGCAGAAGGCTTATAAGAATGCAGCCGGAACCTGTGCACATATCCAGGATCTCCGGTTCTTTCATGCCGTTCATACATTTCAGTGCTTCTTCTACAAGTGTCTCCGTATCCTGTCTGGGAATCAGCACATCCTGGTTTACATAAAATTCATATCCCATAAAAAAAGCCTGATGAGTCAGCTGCTGTACAGGAATATGACCTGCACGCCTGCCGATCAGCTTAAGATACTCTGCTGCGGTCTCATCAGACACCGGTTCATCTCCATGTGCAAAATAATATGCCCGATTTATTCCGGTCTTAAATTCCAGAAGGAGCCAGGCATCCAGCCCGGCTTCTTCCAGTCCATTTTCTTTTAGTATGTTCGTTCCTTTTTTCAGAAGGGACTCAAGATTCTGCATTTTCTGTCTCCTCTGTCTCATAGGGGATATCCAAGTCGAATTCCTCTTTCAGATAAGCTCTCCAGTCAAAAACCGCCTCTACAGCTTTAATGGCTACTTCTGCCATATCTGCTGTCGGCTCTTTGGTTGTAAATTTCTGCATGGCAAGACCCGGCTTACTCATGATATCTGCAAACCTGCTGTCTGTTCTCCCTGCCCACTGGATGATCTCAAAAGAGATTCCCGCAACTACCGGTACCATAAGAAGTCTTCCGAACAGTCTTACCCAGTAAACCGGCACCAGTACAAACACGAAATGCAGTACAATGCTTACCAGCATAACCAGGAACAAAAAGCTTGTCCCACAGCGTTTATGAAGTCTGGAACTCTTCAACACATTCTCAACAGTCAGCGGAAGTCCGTGTTCCACACAGTTAATACACTTGTGCTCCGCACCATGGTACATAAATGTCCTCTGGATATCCTTCATTCTGGAGATCAGAAACATATATCCCATAAACAGTGCCAGCTTCACAAAAGCCTCCACAACTGTGACCAGAAACTCCGACGCGCCTACCTTGCGGATCAGACTGGCAAGTATGTAAGGCAGAAACATAAAAGCTGCCACAGACACAACCATGGAAACAGCTACAGTCACATAAAGCAGCCATTTAAACTGCCTGTCTTCTTTAGCTTTCTTCGCGGAACGCTCCTCTTCAGTAAGCTGCTCATTCCTTCTGGCAGCTTCTTCATCTTCCTCATCTCCTGCGATCTCTGCAGAATACATCAGGCATTTCGTTCCAACCACAAGAGAATCCACAAAACTTACCACACCACGAATGATGGGTTTCTTCAGAAACCCATGATTTCCGAAGATACATTTATAGTCCTCTACTTTCAGCTCGATCTCCTGATCCGGACGGCGCACTGCAATAGAATATTTATCCTTGTGGCGCATCATGATGCCTTCCATGACTGCCTGGCCACCAATATTCGATGATTTCATTCATTCTCTCCTGTGCAGCCTGAAAATGAAAAATATTTTCAGTTAAAGAAAGGCTGAGATTTCCCAACCTCAACCTTCTCATTTCCTGTATTCGTAATAATTACTTATTCAGGCCATATTTCTTATTGAACTTATCAATACGTCCACGAGCCTGTGAAGCCTTCTGCTGTCCTGTGTAGAACGGATGACATTTGGAACAGATCTCTACGTGGATGTCCTCTTTAGTGGAACCTGTTACGAAAGTATTTCCGCAGTTGCAGGTTACAGTTGCCTGATAGTAGTTCGGATGGATTCCTTCTCTCATGATTTTCACCTCTCTATATAATTTAATATTATTCGTATACATTTGACGAATTCCATTTTAAACAGCTTGCTAAGTATAACACAGCTTTTAGCAAAATGCAAGGACTTTATAAAAATTTCTGTTTTCTTACTGTCTGCACCAGTTCTGCATTTGTCCTTGTTCTGGCAAAGGTGTTCAGGATCTGCTCTACTGCCTCATCGGACTTCATTCCGTTGAGGGCTTTCCTCATAATATAGACAGCTTCCTGTTCTTCTTTGCTGAGAAGGAGATCCTCTCTTCTTGTACCGGATTTCTGGATGTCGATAGCCGGGAATACCCGTTTTTCCTGGAGTTTACGGTCAAGGACAAGCTCCATGTTGCCGGTTCCTTTGAACTCCTCGTAGATCACATCATCCATCTTGCTTCCCGTGTCTACAAGAGCAGTTGCCAGAATGGTCAGGCTTCCGCCCTCACGCATATTACGGGCTGCGCCAAAAAATCTCTTTGGCATATGAAGTGCTGCCGGATCAAGACCGCCTGATAAAGTTCTTCCGCTTGGAGGAATGATCAGATTATACGCTCTGGCTAATCTGGTGATGGAATCCAGAAGGATGATAACATCCTGCTTATGCTCTACCAGACGGCGGGCACGCTCCACGACCATCTCGGAAACTCTTTTATGATGCTCCGGAAGTTCATCAAAAGTAGAATAGATCACTTCCACATTCGGTCCCTGGATCGCTTCTTTGATATCTGTAACCTCCTCTGGGCGCTCATCGATCAGAAGGATGATCAGATGAGTGTCACGGTTGTTCTTGAGAATGGATTTGGCCACATCTTTAAGAAGGGTTGTCTTACCTGCCTTAGGTGGAGATACGATCATGCCTCGCTGGCCTTTACCGATGGGACTGATAAGGTCTACGATACGCATAGCTGTTGTCCCGCCTGCACGTTCCATTACAAGACGCTCATTCGGGAAGATCGGCGTCATATCCTCAAAATTGTATCTTCTCTGACCCTCGCTTGGATGAAAGCCGTTTATGGAAGATACATAGAGAAGTGCACTGAACTTCTCACCCTGAGTCTTAATTCGGATATTTCCCTGGATGATATCGCCTGTCTTCAGGTTAAAACGGCGGATCTGGGACGGTGAAACATAGATATCATTCTCTCCCGGAAGATAATTCTCGCAGCGGATAAATCCGTATCCATCCGGAAGTACCTCAAGGATTCCATTGGCTTTCTCGCCGCTGTCAAGCTGCGCTGATTCAGCCGGAGTGTTCCCATTCTCCGTACGGGCTTCCGTTTCAGACATACCTTCCCTCATGACTGTACGTTCTTCTCTCACCGGTTTCCTGTAATTATCACGGTTATAGCCTTCATGACTGCCTTCTCTGTTACTCTCCCGGGTGTACTCTCTGCGAATGGTTCTGTGTTCCTGTTCATACTTATCTGCCCGGTATTCTCTATGTTCCTGAATGCCTTCCGACTTCTGACGTGTACGGTATTCCGCATTTCCGCTCTCATGTTTCTTTTCTTTCAGTGTATTCTCTTTCTGTACATCTACTCCTGCAGAACTTCCCCTGAAAACATTCTCCTCTGATATACTCTTCTGTTCCTCAGCAGGATTCCCCTTCGCTGCTTCTTTCGCATCTTCTTCCAGCATTCTCTCGATCAGTGCCGGTTTTCTCAACGTGGAAATGCCCTTCATACCCCTTGCCTTCGCCAGATCTTTCAGCACGGCCAGAGATAGTGATTCATATTTTTCTCTCATAAATACCTCTATCCTTACTATTTATAATTGTAATTTCAAAAAATCAATGGAATTTTATACAGCCCGACATGGCTATACTGGTGTCTGAACCGTTATTGAACGTAAAATGATTATGATAATAATATACACCATTTCTGAAGCAATGCAAGAAATTTTTATCGACAATTTTATCCCCTGACAAAAAAAGGTCACCCGGAAGTAGAAAACTCCCGGGTGGCCGACTATGTAATTATTTATTTCCAAATTACTTTATAAACATTGATGATCTTATTCACCTGTGCATCTGTAACTTTTGCAAGTGCGTTCTTTACTGCTTCGTATGTCTGCGGACGCTGTGCCTTCAGCGCTGCCGGATTCTCCACATAATTCTGAACGGATTCTGCAAAATACTCAGACGCATTCTGTGTTGCATACGCTTTTCTGACACCTGTAAATTTAGATTTCTCACTGTTGTAAACAGCTGCGAAAGAACTGGATTTATCAACATTTCCTGCAATAAATGCAAGATAATGTCCAAGTTCATGATAGATGGTATCATCTGCATTCTGAAGTGTAATACTTCTTGTTCTTGCATCAAAGTAACCTGCATAGGAAACGCCTGGGTCAACAGTTACTGTAAATCCCATTTTCTTATAGGCATTTATTACTTTGCTGTCCATCTTCGGTGCAACAGATGCTACATCTGCGATAGTATATTTCTCTTTTTTTACAGTTGTGCCTGCTGTTGTGTCCTTTGTGCCGGTTGTCTTGGCAGCTTCAACTGTTGTGGTTGTCTTTATTGTTGTGGTAACTTTCTGTGTCTGTACTACATTTTTGGATTTCCTGGTGTATTTCTGATTCACATCTGTCTGTACAGTTGTCTGCGTCTTTACTGTTGTTGTCTGATTCTGTTTGGTTGTCTTGGTCGATACTTTCTTTTTTGTTGGAAATTTCCTGGTATAAGTTTTCGTGGATGCTTTTTTTAACTTGATATTTTTCTTCGTTGTCTTACTTCTTCTGGTTGTCTTGGTCGTTACCTTCGGCCGTGAAGCAAGCGGTGTGTCATCATCTTCGATAGTCTGCTCAATTACCGGATCTGTATAATTCGGAAGTTCCGGAACCTGTGAGTCCTGCCATACCATTGACAGACTTCCTGCCGTAAGCAGTACCGCTGCCGTAATACATCCTGCTGCCATCTTCTTATTTTTAAAGAATTTTTTTAAGTTTATTTTCTTCATACATTTTCATACCTTTCTGAAAACGAGGCGTCTCAGCTGTCATCTTTACTGGTGGCCGCAGGTTTATTGCATCAAAAAAACCGCTTATTCTAAAATAAACGGCCGCGTCAACACATAAATCCTTTTTCACCTGAATGATGCTTAAGTACGTCACTAAATCGGAATTTAATGCGGCAACCGGCTGTCATAGTCATTTAACTGTAATTTTCTGTGACCTTAGACCCTTGGCTTTGCGTCCCTGTCTTTCAACAGGTTTGCCTTTATATATACAGTATATGGTGTTTTCCCTGAAATGTCAACATTTCCCCCCTGATTTTAAGCCCTGCTTCTGTCTTTTTTTTTCATAATCTGCTATACTGTTTTCTATAAAAAAGATGAAAAACACTTTATAAACAGGAGAACGGAAAATATGTCTAAATTCTTATCTGTCCGTCTCTTTTTTGTACTGCTGCTTTCCGGGATCCTGGTGTTCCTCTCAGGCTGCGGTAAATCTGCCGGATCCGGCAAAGAACCGCCGACTTATTCACCTGCACAGGTTCTCACCCCGGAAGCCCCCGGCAAACAGACTCTCGGAAATCCTCCTCTGATCCTGGATATTTCCAATCAGGATCAGGGTTATTTCACTGCCTTGTCTGATTCCAGTGATTCCCGTATGAACATTCAGCTTACCACGCCATCAGGAGTACTCTATTCCTATTTTCTGGAACCGAAAAAACAGGCTGTTCTGCCTTTTTCCGAAGGCTCCGGCGATTATCTTGTCACCTGCTACCAGCAGGTTGACGGAAGCCAGTATGCAGCCCTCTATACAGAAACCTTAACTGTGAAGCTTGAAAATGAATTTCTTCCGTTTCTGTATCCGAACCAGTACGTGGATTTTTCCAAAGACAGCCAGGTCTGCAGTGAAGCAAAATCTCTTGTCACAAAGGATATGAATGATGTGGACATCCTGAAAGCTGTCTATACATATGTGATCAATAATGTCACTTACGATTACGACAAGGCCGATTCTGTAGAAGCCGGTTATCTTCCGGATGTTGACGACACCCTTTCCTCTGGTACAGGCATCTGTTTCGACTACGCAGCACTGACCGCTGCCATGCTTCGAAGCCAGGACATTCCCTGCAAACTGGAGATTGGCTATTCCGGCGATATCAAACACGCCTGGATCGATGTCTATATCAGAAACAAAGGCTGGGTCACAAAGGCCATTTCTTTTGAAGGAGATACCTGGAAGCTGATGGACCCCACCTTTGATTCCAACAGTGACGACAATGAAGCCATTCAGGATTATATCGGAGACGAAAGCAATTATACGGTACAGTTCACCTACTGACCGCTTACCTTACAAAAAAGGAGACGATTCTATGAAATATAAACTGACGGCCCTGGAACTCAAAAATTTCTGCGGGCAGATGGGAATGCTTCTGCATTCCGGCATATCCACAACAGAAGGGCTGCACATCCTCTGTGACGAAAGCAGAACAGATACAGACAGGGAAATTCTGGAACCTCTGATCCGTTCCGTCGAAGAAACCGGCTCCCTTTCCCAGGCTCTTGAGGAAGTCGGCTGTTTTCCAAAATCCATGACTGCCTATGTAAGAACCGGTGAGGAAACCGGCTGCCTGGACGAAATTATGGAAAGCCTTTACCTTCACTATGAGCAGGAACAGGAAATTTCACAGCAGATCCGGAGTGCAGTCACTTATCCCCTTATCATGCTGGGAATGATGGCCGTTGTGATCCTTGTCCTCCTGGTAAAAGTCCTTCCTGTTTTTCAGCAGGTATTCACGCAGATGGGAATGGAGATGAACGGAGTATCCCGGGGACTTTTAAACGCCGGAAATGTGATCAGACACTACTCTGTGGTTTTTATGATCCTGGCCACTGTACTGATCGGCTGCATCCTGTTTTTCAGCCTTACGGAAAAAGGCCGCCAGAATCTTAGCCGGCTGATAACCCATCTTCCGGTATTCCGTGAGATCCCGGTTGCCATGGATTACAGCCGCCTGGCCCAGGGACTGTCTCTTGGCCTTAAAAGTGGTCTTTCCCCGGAAACCACCCTGGAACTTACCAGGTCGCTGCTGACTCAGCCCGAGATTCTTGACCGCCTGAAAAAAACCTCTGTACTTCTTGATGAAGGTGAAGCCTTTTCCAGAGCTCTCACCGAATCAGGGCTCTTTGGCGGCATGGAAGGACGTCTTGTCAACATTTCCTTTTATTCCGGCACCAGTGACGAAACTTTTCGCCAGCTTTCCCGGCAGTACACGGAAAAATCCCTGGATCTGATCTCACAGGCTGTTTCTGTTATAGAGCCTACCATTGTGATCCTTCTTTCTCTTCTTGTAGGTCTTGTACTGCTTTCTGTGATGATGCCACTTCTGGGCATCCTCTCGGATTTTGCAATGTAAGGTGGTGACAGAATGGAACTTTTTGAAAACCGCAGAAAAAAATTCCTGAGAAGTCTTCTGCTTCTTTTTCCGGTGCTGTTTCTGGTCATAGCCTGTATCCTGTTTACTGCAGGTGTCGGCCGCACTTCCGGAAAAACCCTTTTGCAGGAACAAAACGCCCTGGAACAGACATTAAAAAGCTGTGCTGTCCGCACCTATGCCATGACCGGGGAATACCCTGAGGATCTTTCCCAGCTTCTTGATGACTACCACATCACCTATGACAAAACCCGGTTCGTGGTAGAGTACGTCCCCAATGGTTCCAACCTTCTGCCATCTGTCAGCGTGATCGCCCTGAACGGAAGCCGGAAAGGAGGAACCGCCTCATGAAACAGCAGAAAACCAACGGACATTCCATCTCCTCACTGTTTTCCCTTCTTCTGTTCGGGATCTTCGCCCTGTTCCTTATGCTGATGCTTTTGTTTTCTGCAAGAGTTTATCAGAATACTATGGAACAGACAGCTTCTGACACTGACTTTGGGACAGCAGTTACATATCTCACTACCAAATTCCGGCAGCATGACCAGGCAGACGGGATCTTTACCGGCACCCTGGACGGCACGCCTGCGCTGTGTTTCCGGGATCACATAAAAGATAAGGATTATATCACTTATATTTACCTGAAAGATGAGAATCTGATGGAGCTTTTTACTGCTTCGGATTCTCAGGCAAACTCTTCTGCCGGCACTGCCATCGCAGCACTTTCAGACTTCCAGGCAGAAGAAATGGAACACGGATTTTACCGCATCACGCTCAAAAGCACAGCAGGAATTTCTTCCAGATTTCTTCTTCACAGTACAGCCGCTGATGCAGCACAGCCCACAGTAAAAAAGGAGGCCTCCTCATGAAAAAATTACAGCAAAACTTTGGAAGCAGCCTTTTTCTCATGGAGATGATCCTGGCACTTCTGTTCCTGTCCCTCTCCTGTGCAGCATGCATTCAGATCTTTGCGGCAGCAAGGTCAAACAGGATCAGGGCAGAACAGCTGAACCAGATCCAGACACTGACTACTTCTGTCGGCGAAGCACTGGAAGGCACAGACGGTTCCGCTGATGAAATTTTAGAGCTTATTCCGGATGGTGTTCAGGAAGATCCAGACATTAACTGGTATTATGACAACGCCTGGAAGATATGTCCTCGGGACAGCGCAGTCTACGTGATGACTTTTACACCGGATACTTCTTCTCAGGAAAAATCAGGCACACTTACTTTCTGCCGGACTTCTGATAACACCGAGCTTTACCAGATTTCCCTCCGCTTTCCTGCCTGTGATTTCGGAAAGGAGGATTCGAAATGAAACAAAAACATTCTTTTTTTGTAACTGTTGGAATCCCTTCCCTGTTTCTGATCTTTTCCGTTCTGGTACTTTTTGTTCTGGCTCTGCTCACCCTCGGAAGCTCCAGAAACAGCCTGAACACAGCAAAACATTCTCTGGAGCAGACGGAGAAATATTACAAAGCCTGCTCCAGTGCCACAGAAACCGTATCACAGATCCGAAGTTGGGCTGGCCAGTTTGCAGAAGAATCTGCAAGTGAAAAAGAATATTTTTCCCAGCTCAGTCAGTTCGCGGATACTGAAGGCGCTCTTACCTGGGACTCCGCCAAGCATACTCTTTCTTTCTCAAAAAAGATCTCAGATACCCAGCAGCTTTCCGTTATTCTGAAGCTTCTTTATCCGGCAGAAAAAAACACCCAGGCTCTTAATGTCCTTCAGTGGAATACAGAGCTCACAGGTTCATGGACACCTGACAACAGCCAGAATGTATTTAAAGGAGGCAAATGAACATGGACACCCAAATCCCAGAATTCTTAACAGAAGCCGCCAACAAACGTGTTTCTGATATCTTTATCATTGCAGGCCGCACACTGGCCGAAAAGATCGACGGCCATCTTTTCGGCATCGGAGAAAGGCTGATGCCGGAACAGACAGAATCATTGCTGCGCACCATCTACAAACTTGCAGGAAACCGTGATATGTCAAAACTTCTGGAAACCGGCGACGATGACTTTTCGTTTTCCATTTCCGGTGTTTCCCGCTTCCGCGTCAATGCTTACAAACAGCGTGGTTCCCTCGCTGCCGTGATCCGTGTAATCGCTTTCCGGCTGCCTGATCCGGCAGAGCTTATGATCCCGGATGACGTTATGAACATTGCTGACTATACCCGTGGAATGGTTCTTGTGACAGGTTCTGCAGGCAGTGGAAAATCCACCACTATGGCCTGCCTGATCGACCGGATCAACCATACACGTGAGGGACATATCATCACTCTGGAAGACCCTCTTGAGTACCTGCACCGCCACGACCGCTGCATTGTAAGCCAGCGTGAGATCTGTACAGATACTGAAAGCTATCTTACTTCTCTGCGTGCCACACTCCGGCAGAGCCCTGATGTGATCCTTCTTGGCGAAATGCGTGATTATGAGACGATCCAGACTGCAATGACTGCTGCTGAGACCGGTCATCTGGTTCTTTCCAGTCTTCATACTCTTGGAGCCGCCAATACGATCGAACGTATTATGGATGTGTTTGAACCGTCACAACAGCGCCAGATTGCCATTCAGCTTTCCATGGTGCTCCAGGCCGTGATCTCCCAGCAGCTGATCCCGGATGTGGACGGCCGCAATATTCCTGTTTTTGAGGTCATGCGCCTGACACCTGCCATCCGTAATATGATCCGCGACAACAAAATCCACCAGATCGAAGGCGTGATCTCCACCTCCAGCCAGGACCAGATGCGTTCCATGGACCAGAGTCTTCTTGAACTGTATCGAAAAAAACGTATCACCAGGGATACTGCTTTGAAATATGCTATGAATCCGGAGATGCTGAAGCGAAAACTGATGTAAACTTTAGGAATTTTACTTATATGTCAAAAAATCCCCTGCTGTCGGCTCATACAGCCAACATGCAGGGGATCTTTCATAAGCGGAATTTTACATTCCGCTCTGCCACATACTTATGAATGTAATCTGTCACATTTCTGCTTTCATCAATGTACCACATTTCCCACAATTCCATAGGAAACAACATACATGATAACAGTTGCCATCACCAGTCCGCAAAAGATAGCGATAGATGATTTCTTGATATCCACCTCAAGAAGAGATGCGATCAGAGATCCTGTCCAGGCGCCTGTACCCGGCAGCGGGATTCCTACGAACAACAGAAGCCCGAGAAATTCATATCTCTTGATCTGATCACTTTTTCCCATAGCTCTGTTCTCCAGCTTAACGATCAGACCTCTGAAAAGCTTCGTCTTTTTTAACCATTTAAAGATCTGCCTGATAAAAAGCAGAATAAACGGGATCGGAATAATATTTCCCGCAATACAGATCGGGATTGCCTTTACAGCCGGAATCTTCAGAAGTGATGCAGCCAGAAGACCGCCTCGAAGCTCCAGGATCGGAATCATGGAAATGATGAACACAGCACCCTCCGGAGAAATAAACTGTGAAAGGTGGGTTGAAAACCACTGTACAAGTACTTCCATAGTACCTCCTTCTTATTTCAGATATTCTGTCAAAAACTCAATCAGTTTCTTCATCTCCTCATCTGTACCAATGGTGATACGGAGATGGTTGTCGATTCTGTCCTTTGGAAAATATCTCACATAGATATGTTTCTCTCTGAGAGCTTCAAAGAGCTCTTTTGCAGGACAGCTCTTATGTGTGGCAAAAATAAAGTTTGCTTTGGAATCCTGAAAAGAAAATCCAAGTTTTCCAAGTTCTGTCTTTGTCCACTCTCTTGTCGCAATGATCTTATTACAGCACTCCTCAAAATATGCCTTATCTTCCATAGATGCCACTCCTGCAGCAATGGTAGTTCTATCCATTGTGTAAGAATTAAAAGAATACTTCACATCATTCAGATATTTGATCAGCTCCGGATTTCCGAATGCATATCCAATACGCATTCCTGCAAGAGATCTGGACTTGGAGAATGTCTGCACAACAAGAAGATTATCATATTTTTCAATCAGAGGAAGTGCGGATACAGAGCCAAAATCCACATAAGCCTCATCTACGATCACGATACTTTCCGGATTTTTTGCCACGATCTCCTCAATCTCAGAAAGCGGCATCTCTACACCTGTCGGTGCATTGGGATTCGGGAATACGATTCCGCCATTCTCACGCAAGTAGTCTTCCTTGCGGATATGGAACTCCTCATCCAGTGCCGGACGCTCATAAGGAATGCGGAAAAGATCTGCCCATACATCATAAAATGAGTATGTAATATCCGGGAACAGGATCGGCTTTTCCGAATTAAAAAATGTCAGGAAACACATGGCCAGAACATCGTCTGAACCAACACCTGTAAATACCTGCTCATCTTTCAGCCCGTAAAATCCGGCAATGCTGTGTACGAGGTCTCCTGCTGTCGGGTCCGGATAAAGTCTCAGTGTATCTGTATCAAGGTTCTCAAGAGCCTTCTCTACTCCCGGTGCCGGTGAATATGGATTCTCATTTGTATTCAGTTTGATCATACCGCTCTCATTTGGCTGTTCACCCGGAGTATACGGCACGACTTTTCGTATATTTGCTTCCCATGGTTTCATGCTGTGCTTAGGCCTCCTATCAGTTATTGTTCGTCTCACTCTTTGCTATTGTACTCACTGAAGAGATATTTGTCAAAGGGTAATACCACCTTCCCGGCAACAAAAAGACACCCGTACCGGGTTACAGAGTACGGGTGTCTGATATATTTTTCTTAATGAAGGGCTGTTTTGGTCCGTGTCAGGCGTTTAAGATCAGATACGTGCTACGCCTGTTGCTTTTGCAGCTTCAGCTACAGCTTTTGCTACAGCCGGTCCGACTCTCTTATCAAATGCCTTCGGGATGATATACTCAGGAGAAAGCTCCTCATCTGTGATCAGATCTGCAAGAGCCTTGGAAGCTGCGATCTTCATCTCATCGTTGATATCACTTGCTCTTACATCAAATGCACCACGGAAGATTCCAGGGAATGCAAGAACGTTGTTGATCTGGTTCGGGAAGTCACTTCTTCCTGTGGAGATAACCTTTGCTCCGCCTGCTTTTGCGTCATCCGGGAAGATCTCCGGTGTCGGGTTTGCGCATGCGAAGATGATGGCATCTTTGTTCATGGTCTTAACCATCTCTGTTGTAACTGCTCCAGGAGCGGAAACACCGATAAATACATCCGCGCCAACCAGCATCTCTGCAAGAGATCCCTGTTTCTTCTGAAGGTTTGTGAGCTTGCTCATCTCTTCCTTAACCGGGTTCATTCCTTCTGTACGTCCCTCATAGATGGCACCCTTTCTGTCGCAGAGTGTAACATCCTTGAAGCCTGCTTTCAGAAGAAGTCTGCAGATAGAAATAGCAGCTGCACCTGCACCGTTCATAACGATACGAACATCCTCTTTCTTCTTTCCGACAACCTTCAGCGCATTTGTCAGACCTGCAAGTGTGATAACTGCAGTTCCGTGCTGGTCATCATGGAAGATCGGAATATCGCATTTCTCTTTCAGTTTTTTCTCGATCTCGAAGCATCTTGGAGCAGAGATATCCTCAAGGTTTACACCACCGAAGGATCCGGAGATCATGTAAATAGTATTTACAATCTCATCTACATCATGGCTCTTAATGCAAAGCGGGAATGCGTCTACATCGCCGAATGCTTTGAAAAGTACACATTTACCTTCCATTACAGGCATACCAGCTTCCGGTCCAATGTCACCAAGACCAAGAACTGCAGAACCGTCTGTTACAACAAGACACATATTCCATCTTCTTGTAAGCTCGTAGGATTTATTGATATCTTTCTGGATCTCAAGGCAAGGCTGAGCTACACCTGGTGTATATGCAAGAGAAAGGTCGTCTTTATTCTCAACCGGTACTCTTGTAACAACCTCGATCTTACCTTTCCAATCTCCGTGCAGTCTTAATGACTCTTTTGCATAATCCATTTTCTTTTCCTCCTTGGATAATTATGATATATTTCATTTCAAAAGGATTACCTGAATTAATAATTACCATTGAAGAATTTACTGTCCTTCGGAAGCTCATAGCCTTCAAAATAAGAGCCAAAATCAAGCTTCAGATAACTGCAGAGATCAGCAAGCTCTACCATGGTATTGTCGTTGACCGGAATGCCATTCTCTTTTCTGTCTTTTTCAGCAGCTACCTCTTTCTCACCGTGTGTATAGATCCTGTCCTGACCGTCTGCCTTCGGACTCTCCCGAAGTGCCTCAAGATATTCTGAAAAATGCTTGCGGATCGCATCCGGATCTCCGAATGCCGCCGGGTTGATCGCCATAAATCCATGGCAGATACCGGTCTTATCCGGGAATGTACAGCACTTGTCGGAGGTAACGCCCATGGAAAGAATAGAGCTGAACAGCTCACAGAGCATTCCATAGCCATATCCCTTATGACTTCCGCTGACTTCCTCGTTTCCGCCAAGAGGCATGATTCCGCCGCCCTTCTTGGCTACGATGTTTGCAAGTACATCCGGTGCGTTATTGCTGGCATGACCGTTTTTGTCAAGTGCCCAGCCATCCGGAAGAGGCTTGCCCATCTTATTATACATTTCCAGTTTACCTCTGGTTACAACTGTTGTGGAACAGTCAAAGAAAAACGGATACGGATCTGCAGGCATGGAAACTGCGATCGGGTTGGAGCCCAGCATAGCCTTTCTTCCGAAGGTCGGTACCATGATCGCCTCGGAGTTGGTACATGCCATTCCAAGAAGTCCTTCATGGCAGGCCATGTTCGCATAATATCCTGCAATACCGAAATGATTGGAATTTCGTACACTTACGATTCCCACACCAGTTGTCTTCGCCTTCTCAATTGCCTTTTCCATGGCAAAATGGCTGATCAGCTGGCCCATTCCGTTATGTCCGTCTATCACAGCAGAAATCGGTGTTTCAAAAACAACTTCCGGTTTCGCCTGGGGATGAATAGTCCCCTTCTCGATTCCTTTATGGTAACGAACCATCCTCTGCATTCCGTGGCTCTCGATCCCATACAGATCAGCAGTCAGAAGAACATCTTTAATGATATTTCCTTCTTCCTCAGAAAAGCCAAACGCTTTGAAAACGTCTCCGCAGAAATGGTTCAGTGTGTCATAACTCCATTTTACATATCCCATGATCGTAAGTCCTTTCTCCTGATATTTCCGGCAGGTTACTGCCATAATATCAAACTTTTTTGGTATTACCAATACAGTCCCTATTATAGCACGCGGTCTTACCAAAATCAATAGTGGTCTTACCAGATTAACGGGATTTTTACTGAAATTTTATTTAATTTTTTCAGGTGGATCAGCGATGAAATGCAAGGCTGTTCTCACCCTGCTGCTGCGCAATCTCCAGTATATATTTCTCAATGGTTTCCATATGTTCGCGCATCAGCTTCTCCGCCTGGTTCCGGTCTCCGGAAATAATAGCTTCCACCAGCCTTCTGTGCTGCTCATCCACCTCCAGAGCGGAATTATGTTTCTGCATAATATAGGCTCGGGTGCCGGAAATGATCTCCTCAGTCAGCTGCGCTGCCGCATCCAGGACATTGTAGATCATAGGATTCCCTGCGATCCTGCCGATCTTCGTATGAAGCTCCTTATCAAGACCTGCACGGGCTTTCTCATCCTCTGAACTCTCCAGCTGTGCCAGAATGGAACGCAGATCTAATGCGTCCTTCTCTGTACATTTCCCGGCTGCAAGAAGAGCTGCTTCCTGCTCCAGTGCTGAACGAAGCTCCTGTACCTGCTGTACATGGCTGTTATTCAGCTGAAAAAGAAGGGCCAGTGGTGCAGAAAGCCACTGATCCATATTCCCAGTGATATAGTTGGCTCCACCGCGGACCGTTGTGACAATTCCCATCAGTTCCAGTGCCCGCAGGACTTCACGAACAGCAGGTCTGGAAACCCCCAGTGATTCTGCCATAACACGTTCCGCAGGTAAAGTATCCCCCGGCTTCAGTTCTCCCCGCCGGATATTTTCTATGATCTGCGCTAATATTCCGTCAAATGCTCGTTCTTCTGTAATTTTTGTAAACATGTCGTCCGTTTCGGCCGCCTTCCTTTATTATTGTGTTGCCTTTCATTACATAAAAATCCCGGAATATAGACAGGTGGATATTTACCATCCGCAGTCGCCATACAGCTCTGCATCAAATAGTCACTCTGCAGCCATTCAGTCAGTCTGTGCAATTTGACTATTTGTTTACTCTATTTTCCGGACTTTTATAGTAAATATAATACGATAATTCACCAATTTAATCAATAGTAAATAATAAATTGGTCAGACATATTATTTTGTTACTGTCCACTGGTAATATTCCGCAAGGTGTTTTTTGTGAACGAAGGTCACAGAAAACCCGAGACATACCACGCGAATTTATGCGATTAGCATAAATTCTGTGCATCGCGAAGCGTGTTACTGAGAACGGAGTGAACAGTAATATTATTTTATTCCATTATTGAGAATGTTTTCCACTTCCTCCATCTGGCCCAGAAGCATTTTCTGGCGGTCGTCAAAAAGAAGACCTTTATTATGCCTGTAATACTGGTCAGAACCGTTCTCCCGAATGAACCAAAGACTATAATAGTTGGCATTCAGTTCTGTGATAAATGCCACCATTTCCTGGCTGTCCCCAAAAGCAGTTTCCATGAAGTCGAAGACGTTCTGAAGAGTAAGAGATATCTCGTCAGTTCGGTTTTCGTAGGCTTCGGTTTCGGATTCAAAGAGGGCTTTCACAAACTCATAATTCCGGTTTGATGATGGAACTTCCGATTCTGCTGCGGCACTTCCGCCTCCTGCCAGCTCTGAACCTGATCCGTTTTTATCTGATCCAGTTGATTCCGAGGTTGATTTCGATCCGGACGCATTTTCAAAGAATGACACAACACGTTTCTGTATACGCTCCTGCTGTTTTGTAAGAAGCTCACTCTTTTTGTCCTTTTCAAGATCCGCCTCTGCTTTTTCCATGAGATTTTTTGCTGTGAGGCTGTCCTGATCTTCTCTGAAGTACACCATATATTCATACAGTTTCGTGAGGTAGGCATCGGTAAGATAGCATTCTGTAAAAAGCTCGCTGAGCTTTCCGTTGAGAAGGCTTACAATGCTCAAATGCTCGTCCAGAGAGGCTGTACGGATCTTACCCAGAGTAATGGGATCCCACTTTCCTTTCAGGATGTCCTCCACTTTATAGTCCGTTCTGTACTTATAATAAAGAACCAGATAGCCTGCAAAATCCTTCGCGATCATCCTGTGCTGAATGTACTGACTGACCACCTCACGGTCTACGGTTTTTCCAAGGATCTCATAAACCTGGATCAGACGGGAAAGATCCTCCCAGCCTCTGGCTGTGGCAAAGATCTTTCCGTCTACGGTATTCTCCACCCTGTAGAAATTTTTTCTGCGAAGCTCCAGATAGGAGATCACCGCCGGATGAATTCCCTGCTGATAGGCGTATTCCTTCCACACATCAAAGTCTGCCTCCACATCGATCTTCTTGATACGGTCCAGAGTGACCACATCGAATTCCCGGACGGATTTGTTATATTCTGGCGGGTTGCCTGCTGTGACGATCACCCAGCCTTCCGGCACCTTCTGGTTTCCGAAGGTTTTTCCCTGAAGGAACTGCAGCATCATCGGCGCTAGTGTTTCAGATACGCAGTTGATCTCATCAATGAACAGGATGCCTTCTTTCAGACCTGTTTTTTCCATTTTGTCGTAAACGGACGAAATGATCTCACTCATGGTATATTCCGTGACAGAAAATTCTTCCTCACCGTAATTCTTTTTTACAATAAAAGGAAGTCCCACAGCACTCTGCCTGGTGTGGTGGGTAATGGTATAGGAAACAAGAGCAATCCCGCATTCCCTTGCTATCTGTTCCATAATCTGTGTCTTTCCGATTCCCGGAGGGCCCATAAGAAGGATCGGTCTCTGTCGGATCGCCGGGATCCGGTACTCACCGAATTCGTCCTTTGAAAGATATGCTTCTATGGAATCTCTGATCTCCTGCTTTGCTCGTTTTATGTTCATGGTATTCTCCTTTTCACGGCATATAAAAAACTGCCTGCAGGATCCTCCGCCTAAAACGGGTTGCCTTGCGCGACATCTGCAAAAAAATATGCCTGAATCCAATAATAAATCGAAAATTGAATTCAGGCAAGTTTTTCACTACTATATAATTTTTTTTATTCTGCTGTCAGTGTGTGTATCAGGTTCAGAATACGTCCCGCACACATTCTGACAACTTCTTCCGAAAGCTTTCCGTCTTCAAAAGCTTTTCGGATATTTTCTGCGTCGGCTGCATTACCAGGCATGATAATATCATTTCCTGCTGTCACGCATTTCCACGGAATACTTCCATCTTCCGGAACCGTTGTATTCCAGTCTGACATGATCACACCGTCAAATCCCCATTCTTTTCGGGCAATGGCTGTACAGAGATCAACACTGTTTGCAGCATGGACACCATTCAGTAAATTATAGGAAGACATGATTGCCACTGGTCTGCTTTCTTTAACTGCAATCTCAAAACCACGCAGGTAAATTTCCCTCAGGGCACGTTCTGATACCTGTGCATCTACGCCCATACGATTATCTTCCTGATTGTTGCAGGCAAAATGCTTAACGGTAACACCGCAGCCAGGTCTGCTCTGCACTCCTTTTGTCATGGCTGCTGCCATGGTTCCGGAAAGCAGCGGATCTTCGGAATAATACTCAAAATTTCTGCCGCACAGAGGGTTTCTCTGAATATTAAGACCAGGTGCTAGCCAGAGATCTATGTGGAATTCTTCCATTTCTTCTGCCACTGCTATTCCAACTTTTTCCACAAGGGCAGTATCCCAGGTCTGAGCCAGTGCAGTTCCAACCGGAAATGCCGTACAGAACTGATAATATCTGTCTGCGTTTTCGTGAGTCTCATCTGTTCTCAGGTATCCGTTTTCCAGAGATCCGAGGACACCGATTCCATATACTGTGTCTGTTTCTCTGTCTACTTCATAATTCTGCTGAAGTCTCAGTCCTGCCGGCCCATCGGCCATGATCAGTGGGGAAACGCCATATTGCTCATAAAGAGCAGCCGTGGTCTCACCGGCAGAGCCAGGAACACGGATTCCTGCCGCCCCCAGATTACTGGAGATTCCAGCAATATTCCCATAAAACAGCGGGAGCAGATCCTTTGCAGGAATCTTATTTTCCGGTTGGCAGGTGCATTCTGTTCTCTTCTCTGGTTCAGGATAATAGATATATCTTCCAATCGTCTCATTCTCTGCCTTCTCTTTCCATTTCAGAGTTCTGGCAGAAAGATTCTGGCGGTCATAAACTTCTTCAGTAATATCAGTCTGGTTCTCAAGGATATTCGTTTTATCCAAGATCACACTCTCCGGCACTCCAAGCATTGCAGCCAGCGTAAGCGATGCAATGCTGTTTCCGACCCAGACAGCATAATAACCTTTTTCAGCAATCCAGGCATGCTGCTCTTCGGAAAAATATGCCAGTGTCTTTCTGTCGATCCTGATTTTCAGCAGTTCTTTTTCCCCCGGCTTCAGAAGTTTTGTTTTTGCAAAGCCAGCCAGTCGACGGTATTCCTTCCCTGATTCATCCTGTGGAAGAGACACATAGACCTGCACGACCTCTTTTCCCGAAAAAGTTTCTCCTGTATTCGTTACCTCTGCTTCAACTTCAACGCCATCCCCTGATGTTTTCATCCCATGGAAGCGTATCTGCATTTCTGTGTAAGAAAGTCCATATCCAAACGGAAACAGCGGTTTTACACCAAAAGTATCAAAATAACGATATCCTGTATAAATTCCTTCCTTGTACTCTTCTCTTTCAAGCTTGCCATTAAGATAGCTGTATTCCTCTGCACACGGATAATCCTCATACCTTCTGGCCCATGTTGCAGTCAGCTTGCCGCCTGGAGTTACCTTTCCCAGAAGGACATTGGCGAGGGCAAGTCCGCCTCTTTGTCCAAGCTGGGAAATATTCAGGACAGCACAGATATTTTCTGTTTCTTCCAGAATATCTGTCAGTTCTACCGGACCGCCGGAATTCAGGACAAGTACTGTAGGAATCTTCTGTGCATCAAGGAACCGGATATCCTCCCGCTCCCGTCTGCTCAGATAATAATCTCCCTCGACCCTGCGCCTATCCTTTCCCTCACCGGAAATCCTGCTTACCACATAGATTGCTGTCTGGGCATCGACAGTATCTTCTGCTGTGACTGCACGGCCTTCCGGCATTGCAAAGGGATTTTCCGCATAGGCATCAAAAGGATTTTCCACAAACTTTGCTTCTTCCAGTATTTTTTCTTTCCATGCCCGGCGTGCTTCTGCGTATATTGACTCATAATTGGCCAGCCATTTCTCGCTTACGATCTGAATACCGTTTTCTTTCAGTCCCTGATAAATAGAAATGTTACTTCTGTTATTCACATCACCGGAACCTGTTCCGCCTTTCACTGTCTTTCCCGCACCAGCGCCGTATAAACCTATTTTCGTGGAAATATTCAGAGGGAGTATTTTTTTATCATTTTTCAGCAGTACAATACCCTCCTCTGCTGCTTTTTCCGAAAGAAGACCGTTTCGTATTTCACGGTCTGACATGCTGTGTTTCTTTGTTCCGCTGTGTTTCCATTTCTTAACTGTCATATCTTACCTGCTACCTTTTGTTATTCTTTTACGCCTCCAAGTGTCACTCCTGCGATGATAAACTTGGAAAGAAGGAGATATACGATAATAATCGGCACAATGGCAACTGTGATCATCATGTAAATCTTACCCATATCAAAATTCATATAATCTGCTCCACGAAGTGTTGCAATCAGGATTGGAACAGTCATCTTGCTTTTAGACTGGATAACCAGAGCAGGAACGAAATAATTGTTCCAGGAGCCTACAAATGTAAAAATCGCCTGTACAGCGATTGCCGGCTTCATGATTGGCAGGACAATACTGTTGAAAGTACGGAATTCTCCGGAGCCGTCAATTCTGGCTGCTTCTACCAGTGACATCGGCAGTGAGGACTGCAGATAGCTGTACATAAAATAGAATACGGCCGGTGACGCAACAGACGGAATGATCAACGGAAGCAGGGAATCATATAATCCCATCTTTGTGATCAGACGAAGGAAGCCCATTGCAGTTACCTGTGTCGGCATGACGAGGATCGCCATGATAAATGTAAACGCTACATTCCTTGCCTTGAAATCATAGGCATAAAGACCATATGCTGTCAGTGAGGAAAAATATGTACATAATACTGCACTGCATCCGGACACGATAATACTGTTAAGAATTCCCCTGAACATCGGAAAGCTTCCGTCATTTGCAACATTCATCAGGTTTTTCCAGAAATATTTTCCAGGAAGAGCAGAAAATCCCTTTTGAAGCTCTGCATGAGAATGAGACGCATTCACGATCAGTACATAAAAGAAAAAGAGACACATAAAGGAAAGAATAATAAGTACCACATGTGCCACGATACTTCTGATCCTGCTGGCTGTCTTATCTTTCATCATTTTGTTTTTCTCCTTTCTGCTCTTGCTCTCTTTTTCGCTGCTTTCTTAGATCCGTCCGGATCATTGTCGTTAGTCATACGATATACAAAGAAGCAGAGGATTGCACTGATAATAAACAGGTATACAGACAATGCTCCGGCCATACCATAATTCTTGCTCTTCAGATGGCTGTTCAGGAACATAATCAGTGTCATGGATGTTCTGTCCGGATTACCCTGTCCGTTTGTGAGGATCTGCGGTACATCAAACATCTGAAGGCCACCGATGATGGAAGTGATCAGAGTATAGGAAAGAATCGGACGAATCAGTGGAAGCGTAATATAGACGAAACGCTGAATGCTGTTGCATCCGTCCAGATCCGATGCTTCAAAAATATCCATACTGATTCCCATTACTGCTGCCATCAGCATGATGGTCGTGTTTCCGAACCACATCAGGAAATTCATGAAACCTACTAATGATCTTGTTCCCAGAACAGAGCCCAGAAAATCAATCGGTTCCTTTATCCAGCCCAGTGAACACAAAATGGAGTTTACAGGTCCGTTTGTGGAAAACATGGTAAAAAACAGAAGTGCAAATGCTGATGCCATGATCAGATTCGGCAGATAAATTACAACCTTAAAAAACTGCTTGCCATGAAGCTTCAGCCTGGCATCAGTAAACCAGCATGCAAGCACCAGTGCAATAACGATCTGCGGAACAAATCCGATCACCCAAAGGATCAGTGTATTCAGTCCGTATTTCAGCATGTCAGAATGCAGAAGACTGACATAATTGGCAAGTCCTATAAAATTAGGACCAATCTGCTTGATTCCAGAACGGAAATATTCAAAAAAGCTGTATCTCACTGTATCAAACAGCGGAATCAGCGAAAAGATAAAATAGATCACAAAAAACGGAAGAATAAATATGTATCCCCATTTTCCGTAATTAACGCTCTTTTTCTTCATAATGCTCTTCCTTTCCAGCAAGCTGCAGGATCCAAAGATCCTGCAGCATCAACAATTATCCTCATGTGGTATTTATTCCGGCCACTGGATCTCTGTGATCTCCGGATAACGCTCCTGAATAGCTGTCTCAAAGTTGGCTTTTGCTTTGTCAAAGTCTACTTTACCCTGGAAGTAATCACTGAAAGCGTTCTGGATCAGCTCTACACAACCCTGGTCATATGCGGAAAGCGGTGCGATCTTGATATTCTCTGCAACCGGTGCAAAATACTCAAACGGGTTCTGTCCACCAAGGAAATCAGATGCGAAATCTGCATTTGTAGCTGCATCTTTCATACCGGATTTTGTATTTGTAAAATCAGAGTATTCTTTGGAAATCTTAAGAAGATTATCCTGATTTCCCGTCATTGCCAGGATAATATCTTTGACATGTTCCGGATTATCTGTTCCTGTTGCAGCCTGAATGTAAGAGCCACCCCAGTTGTATTCCTGCGGAGGATTTGTAACAGCCCAGTCACCTTCTGCTCCATCCCAGTTTGGTTTCAGAGTAAAATCGATACCCCATGCCGGGAAGAGGAATGCGAATACCTTGGACTCAGAACTCATTGCCTTGTTCCAGTCATCGTTCCACTGACCTTTTACAGTTTTGTTAAGATAACCTGCATCCAGCCACTCTTTGGAATCTTTTACCCAGTCCATGATCTTTGAATCTACTTTGATCACAGAATCACCGGACTCTACCCACGGATTCTCAATGCTGTTTCCATATAAACGAAAAGTGTCTGCATAAGAAGCAAATGTATAATATCCTTTTTCTTTCAGCTGAGCTGCTGTTTCTTTAGCTGTATCCCAGTCTTTCATCTTCTCGCCAACTTCTTTCGGGTCATCAGTACCGAAAACATCTTTCGCAATGTCACGACGATATACAAGGACACCCGGGCAGCACTGCCATGTGGCGCCTCTCTGTACTCCATCCGCATCAGAAGCTGTTGTTTTCGTGAAATCATACTGATCTGCAAGATCCTTGTCCGGATCAATGCCAAGATCAGTAAGAGGCATTGCAACATCTGCATCTTTGTCTGTATATTTGAATACATAATCTGTCTCAGAAAGGAACATGTCTACCTTATCATCTGCACTTGCATCAGCCTGGTTGAGAAGTGCCTCATCCAGTTTCTGCTGATATACGCCATCCTGGTTCGGATTTACGATCCAGTGAATCTCTGTACCATCTTTCAGTTTTGTAACTGTACCATCTTTGGAAGTGGACTCTACTTCCGGATAAATAGCTTCCAGTCTCTGACGGAACTCATCATTCCAGGAATAAATATTGATCACTTTTCCCTCATCCGATCCTTTTGCAGATACACAGCTTACATTTGCTGCCATCATTCCACAAACCATTGCTGCTGCAAGGATCATAGATACCGCTCTTTTCTTCATAGTATAAATCCTCCTTTTTCTGTAGCATCCCCGATGCTTTACCTTTGATGATAAAAATATACCATTTTTTTATCTGCGATTATATTATTAATCTTAACAAAATGTCAAATTCATGTCATAATATAAAAAACCAACACATTCCTTAAACATCAACATATAAGGAGGATATCAATATGTCCATTTCCCAAGACTGGATTACTAATGAACTGGAAGATACAGAACTGGAAGCTCTTCATCGCTCTCCCTCTGTGGAATATTCTTTTTACAATGCCGTAAGAGCCGGTGATATGGAAGTTGTAAACAAAAACTGCGAGGAAGACTCTTTTCTTCATCTGAAGGGAACCGGTATCCTCTCCAAAAATCCTCTGACCAACCTGAAGTATCATTTCGTTGTCACTACTGCCATGATCACCCGTTACTGTATTGACGGTGGACTGGAGCCTGAACAGGCATATCGTCTCAGCGATTTTTACATTCTGAAAATGGATTCCTGCACCACTGTACGCCAGATTGCAGATCTGCATCATATTATGGCCAGAGATTTTACCGGAAAAATGATCCTCCAGAAAAAAAGTTCTATTCTTTCCAGACCGGTCATGCAATGCGTGGACTATATTTACGGTCACATTAAGGAGCGTATCACCATTCAGGATCTGTCAGAACATACCGGGCTCTCTCCCAGTTATCTGTCCAGAGTATTCAAACAGAACCTTGGAGTATCTATAAGTGATTACATCCGCGAGAAAAAAATCGAAAAAGCCACTCACCTGCTCCGATACTCTGATAAAGCAGTCGTTGATATCGCCAATTATCTGAATTTCTCTTCACAGAGTCATTTTATCCAGATCTTTGAAAACTTCACCGGCCTTACCCCAAAGAAGTACCGTGACAAATATTACAAATCCATGTGGTAAACATCCTTATTATTATGGCTGATATTTTTTATCAGCATCAAAAACGACATCCCGCAGCTTTTTACAACTGTGGGATGCCGTTTTCCTATTGATACTTCTGTTTCTGTAATTTAACAATTATGTATAACCGATTTCTGTTACATCAGTTCCACTTTGATCCTGTGTGTTTCTTTTACAGAAAGCTTTTCGAGCAGTTCCCGATCTATACGTACACAGGTACTCTGTTTGTTTTTCATTTCCTTTTCATCGCACCATACTGTTTTTATTTTATATTCTGAAGGAAGTTTTTTCTCCGGATTGCAGATACAGATCTCCAGCTTTCTTCCGGCAAATTCCATAGTAAGAGATGCCTGTCCATTCTCATTATACTGCTCCGGCATCAGTGCCGGCGCGATCACCAGATCTCCAAGATCTCCTCTGACGCCAAATACCTCTGTGATCATAGTCAGCATATACCAGCTTGCAGCACCGGTAAGATATGCATACAATCCTCTTCCCTGATTATCAAAATATTCCGGAATTCCAGGATACATCCTGCTGTTCTCAAAATCCATGGCAGCGTCCAGAAGCGTTTCCAGAACCTTATGTCCTTCTTTTGCATAGCCGTTTTTATACAGTGCATTGCCATACATAACAGCCATATGGGAAAATACCGCTCCGTTTTCCTTTTCTCCATAAGCAAACCCGAACATTCTTCCCAGATCAAATTTTTCTTCATGGAAATTGGTATTCAGGCGATATCCTCCTGCCTGACGGTCAAAAAGATATTTATCCGCACTTTTACAGATAGACTCAATCTGATCTTTCTGTGCGGTTTTACTCATGATCGCAAATACCTGACTGGTAAGCATCATACGTACCTGGCTGTTTTCTGCCCTTTCCACAGGACGTTTATGATCATCATAATATCCGTTGAACCAGCCGTTTTCTCCGTCTTTTACCCATTCTCTTCTGCGGATGTTTTCCATCATCCAGTCTGCCTTTTCATCCAGATTCCGGCTAAGCTGGTCCAGACGGATCACAATAGTATTTCCGCTGATATCATGTGCACATTTTTCTGTGTACTGTCTCAGAAGCTGCTGCTTTTTCTCCGGGCTTTCATAAAGCTCACGGTCTCCGGTAAACAGGATTTCCATTTCTTCCGCAACTTCAATCCTGTCAAACATTTCCTTTTCCTGAAGTTTTCTCAGATATTCTGCGATGTTCTTCATATTTCCAGCATATGCACAGGTAAATGCCACACTCTCACCATTTTCCCATGCCATATCCATGGCATCGTTCCAGTCTGCCCCGTGAAGTTTCATCTCGTTGTGCTCTCCTACATCATAAAAAGCACAGAGATTTTCCAGCAAAATGTGTTCCAGAACCGTTCCGTAATAAATCTCACCGGATTCTGTTTTCTGATTTTCTCCATAGGCACTGCTCCATTTTTCATCATGCGCAGTTCCTCTTTTTGTCTGAAGATCCTTGAAATATGGAATCTTCTCAAAAAGGACATTCATATCCCCGGTCTGATCCATATAAAGCTGCGTTGTCACAAATGGCCAGAAAGCATGATCCATCCACACGCGGGCAATGTTGTTACGGTCTGCGATAAATTCACCCTGTCTGTTTCCGATGATCGTGGCATTGGTTCCATCGATGCGTACTCCACCGTAATTATCGACGATCATCTGACGTACAACAGAAGGATCCATGATCAGAAGTGCCAGACAGTCTTGCCAAAGATCACGCCAGCCTCTTCCACCTTTTCCATAATCATGATACGGGAGGAATGAACAACCGTAAATTCTTCTTAATATCGGCTGGAAACAGATCCATTTCAGATAATTATCTCTGTCCTCATCACCTGTCTCAAAAGAAACATTCACTTTTTCTGTCCAGTGTTTTTTTACATGTTCAAATTCTCTTGCAACCTGTTTTTCAGTTCTGTAAAACCGTGCAGTCTCCTCCGGCAGCTGATTTTTTTCAGATATTCCCGCTGTCACAACATATACAGCTGTTTCATGTGGTCTCAGAACCCTGGATGCAAAACGAATACCACCGACAGCTTCCTTTCCTTCAATTTCTGTTCCTGCCGGAACACCTTTTTTCTCTTCTCTGACCACCTCCGGAATCAGGAAAGAACCGCCTTCTCCGATAAACATTTCCACATCAGGATAAAAGCTTTCCGGTTCCGTTCCCTCGCCTTCAGATCCATATACAAAATATGCAGTATTATTCTTCTGATGACCTCTTTCATCAAAAGAAAGCACCGGTTTTACTTCAACACCGTACTCCGTTGTTCTTATCCTGTGCAAAAGGGAAGTCACATGCCTGTGATCTCTGATATTGTCTGCACTTCTTCCATATACAGGTATTACAGCAACCGATGTGATTTCCTGTTCTTCCTCTTCAATATTGGTAATCTTTACAAGATGGACCTCCGCATCACCTTTCACTGTCACAAAAGACAAAATCTCTGACTGAAGTCCGTATTTCTCAGAAGTTCTGTGCAGCTTCTGCCACATAAATCCGGCTTCCAGGCTGCTTTTATCCTGTTTATCAGTATATTTCTGAAATTCCTGTTCTGCCGAAACTCCGCATGCTGACCAGTAACCTTTTCCTTTTATCTTGCACCAGAAATTTCTGGTGTTTCGATTATTATGAAGATTCTCAATGCTTACCGGTTCCAGCAGAAAATGATTCTGATCCAGTTTGCTGTCTCCTCCCAGAGAAGGGGTGATCGCGGATTTCAATCCGTTTTCTCCGGCCAGAGGTATATATAAACCGCTGTAATTCTCCGGATTTTCTATGGAAAAACTTCCATTTTTATCCTGAAATTTTATATATTTCATTCTGTGATCTCCTTCCTGCCAAAATAAAACGGTATTTATATTCCATTTTACTTTGTGTTCATAAATGTGATCTCCTCGCAATTTATATCCATTATGTCATGACATATAGAATTCAATTTCTGTCTCACCGGTAAGTTTCTCCTGCGGAATATAATTACCCGGAAGTTCTTCTCCATTTACATAGAGTTTTTTACATCCAGCTTCCACATGTCCCGGATTCTTCACAGTGATATGGAGATGACATCCACGGAAATCCTTGCTTATCTCAAACTTCTCCCATTCTTTTGGAATCGATGGTGCTATACGTAAGCCATAGAAATCCGGACGCATGCCAAGAATTCCTTCTACACATCCTACCATCACAGTAGATGCTGTTCCTGTCAGCCAGTGCACATGAGATCGTCCGAAATTCGGGCTTGCTTTTCCTTCTGTAAACTGACCATAACAGTATGGCTCCAGCTGTCTGATCTCAGCCCTGTCATTCTGCGCTGCCGGAGCATTCTCCAGGAAATAATTAAATGCACGCTCACCATGTCCGCAAAGTGCTTCTGCCAGAATGAGCCATCCCTGTGACTGTGAAAAGATTCCCGCATTTTCCTTTGTTCCTGCATTGTAGATAACCGCAAGTGCTCCGTCGAAAGCATTTGCATGATATGGAGGATCCATAAGGATTGCACCGTATTCTGTATTCAATCTTTCATAAACCATTTGAAGAGCCAGATCTGCCTGCCGCTCCGTTGCAAGGCCGCTGATCACAGCCCAGCTCTGTGGATTCAGCCACATATTTGCCTCCGGGTCAGTTCTCTTTCCGATAACCTCTCCCCGCTCCGTAAACCCACGGATAAAACGATCTTCATTCCAACAGAGTTCCTGTATCAATTTTCCAAGCTGCTCTTGTTTTTCTTCCAGGTATTTTATATATTTTTCATCTTTTTTGTACTTTGCAAACTCTTTCAGGATAGTCATTGCATAATAGAACTGTAATGCAACGAAAGTAGATTCCCCATCCTTTCCAAGTCTCAGACAATCATTCCAGTCTGCATAAAGTCCGGCCGGCATTCCATGTCTGCCAAGATGGTTCATGGAGAAGTCAATAGCTCTTTTCAGATGCTCATATACAGTTCCTTCATCCCTGTTTGCAAACGGGATCACTTCATCGATGAATGCAAAATTTCCTGTCTCTGAAATATATTTGTATACAGTAGGGAACAGCCAGAGTGCATCATCTGCGCGGTATGCCGGATGACCGGTTTCCTGTACATAGGACGCATCATCCGGTGTATCCTCATGTCCCGGATTATGTGTGAATTTCACAAGTGGAAGACCGCCGCCGTTATCTACCTGTGCTGACAGCATGAAACGGATCTTATCCAGTGCCATTTGGGGTGCAAGATGGATCACACCCTGGATATCCTGTACAGTATCACGGTATCCATATCCGTTACGAAGTCCGCAATAAGTAAAAGATGCTGCACGTGACCAGATAAATGTCATAAAACAGTTATATGCGTTCCATGTATTGATCATGGTATCGAATTCCGGACTTGGTGTTCTGATCTGAAAATGTGCAAGCTGTCCGTGCCAGTAACTGATCAGTTCTTCAAGCTCCACCGCGCATGTTTTTTCACAGTCTGCATAATGTGCTATAATCTCCGCTGCTTCATTATCCTCCTTCATTCCTGCCAGAAAAGCCATTTCCCGACTTTCTCCCGGTTCCAGAGTAATTACAGCTGAAAGAGCTCCACAGCTGTTTTCATTATAATTTCCCTCATTACATAATACACCGGCTTCAACCCCTGCCGGATTGTTGTATCCGTGATATCTTCCAAGGAATTTTTCCCTGTCACCACACCAGGAAGAAACCTTCTCTCCAGCCAGGCCGAAGAATCGGTTGAACACGTTCTTGTTATCAACCTCTTCCCCATCCTTAAGGCCGTCCAGATTCGCATGAATCATCTGACGTACACGATCTCCACAGAATACTGTTCTTGTAATATACTGGGAATACTGCAGATTCACCTGATCCTGTTCATAATTGCTGTTATTTGTAAACTCTGCATATCCAGTCACACTGATCTCACGTTTTCTGTCTGAGCAGTTGGTAACTTTCAGATTCCATACCTCATAGGACTGCCCAAGCGGTACATAGTATCTCACCTCTGAATGTATCTCGCTGTAATCTGCCATCATTTTAGTATAGGCTGTGCCATGATGACATTCACTTTTATACTCACTGAGATCTTTGCCAACCGGCTGCCAGGATGCTGACCAATAATCTTTTGTGTCATTATCCCTGAGATAAATATATCTTCCCGGCTGATCAAACTGATTAAAAATATATCTCAGGATTCTGCCGTTCGCCCCGGATTTTGCAAAGCTGTATCCCCCTGCATTATTGGAAACGATTGCTCCGTATTCCGGCGATCCCAAATAATTCACCCACGGAGCAGGTGTGTCCGGCCTAGTAATCACATATTCCTTTTTTTCTTCATCAAAATACCCATATCTCATGCCATGCAATCTCCTGTTCTGTATATTTTCCGTAACATTGTCTGTTGTTACCTATTTTCTACACTATAACTGATATGCAGATAGCAATATACAAAATAAAAGATTAAAATATCAGATTCATGACATAAGATATGGATATAATTCTTTACAATTCTTCCTCCGTGATCACCAGCTTCATGGCCCAGGCCGGGATATCCACATCCTCAGGCTCCTGCTCCATAAATACAAATGCTGTCCGGTATGGCGGCATCTTTGCCGGAAAAATCCCGTATCCGTCTGTAAAATACACCAGGCCCTTAAGATTTTCAAACTCACGTTTCTCCATCAGTTCTTCCACATAGGCAAATGCCGGACGGAAATCTGTACCTCCATCACCGTAAAGTTCCAGACTGTTCATATACTCCTGCAATTCCTCTGCACCGGTGATCTTTACATCCGAATGCACCTTCTCATCACACTGGATAATGTGTATATTTACCTTCTGGAAAAAATTTCCGCTGTCACTTAAGATCCCGTAAGTCTCCTCCAGGAATCTCTGCACCAGTTCCCCGGAACAGGACATGGAGGTATCGATCACAATGACAAATTCCGAAACTTTTTTCACTTCTCTGGTTTCCAGGGGTTCGATCAGCGGCATATTCCCGTAAAGGGAAAGCCCGTAGGTATAAAAATTATAATCAAAGCTGTCCGGATCTACAGTCAGTTCTTCCCGAAATACTGCAAACTTCCGCAGAAATTCCCGATAATCATATCGTTCCCAGTTCTCCACTTTCAGCTGATCCAGAAAATCTCCGTCCTGCGCTCCTGCCTCCCTGGAAAAGGTCTCCAGATCTGTCTCGATCCCATCGCTGATATCTCCCCATTTTTTACTCATCAGGGGATTGGGTTTCCGGTCGGGCTGCTGGTTTGCCCAGTATTTATGGTCGTCCACGTAGAACTCTTTTTCAAGCTGTGCCAGTTCTTTTTCCTTCAGAAATTCTTCTTTCAGAATCTTGTAGATTCTCTCTGCATTCAGCGTCTTCTTTTCCTTTTCCAGAAGACGGTAGGTTTCCCTCCGGAGAAGACTTCTGGAATATCGGACTGAGCGGTGGTAGATCCCGTCGATCATATGCTCCACTGCAATATCGCAGCTTAAATTCCACAAACGCTTCTCTATTCCCGGCTTCCCAAAGTGCCGGAAAATGCAGTGAAATACCATATGGAGATATCCTCGATTCACAAGAATCCTGTTTTCTTTATAAAGCCCGCCAAGCTGTGCCGGATGGAAGTATATCACAGCCCCGTCTGTTCCAAACGGACTGACCGAACCATCCATCTGATAAATAAAGCTGCTCAGCGCCACATCCAGAAAACGCATGCCAAGATACAGCTCGTCTCTCGCCGCCCGGAGGATGCTGCTGCCGATGTCCTGGAGACGCTGGGCTGCCTCCTGGGAATTGGATCCCTGACCGGGCAGGAAGTTATTTTTATTGTTTTCGATTGTTTCTATATCATTCATAACTGAAACTTCTTTCTCCGTCTAGCCGGCCGCTCTGCATTTCCGTTTTCCCCGGACACCTTCTGCTCTTCCTCCATCATCCGGCTCCGCTCATTCATCAGAAACGCCGAAATCTCCATATCTTTCTTCCTGGAAGCCACATCAATACTGTATTCCAGGCCCTCTCTGTTCCAGAGTTTTTCCCGTGAAAGCAGCTCCAGACCATTTAAGTTTCCGCTTTCCACCAGGTATTCCCCGATATCCTTAAGATTTCCCCGGATATAATCCTCATACTGCTTCTTCGCCTTTTCGCTCAACTGCCACGGATAACGAAGCCGCCCGAAGCTCATATCCACCAGGACCTCCAGCTTATCCATCACCACAGCCATATCAAACAAGCTATCATACTCCGCGAAATCCAGCTCTTTACTATAGAAACACTGCCGGTAATTGGTTCCAGAGCCATGATACTCCGTAAACAGAATTCTCGCAGGCGTGTTCTCTACCGCCTCATCGTAATGCTCCGGAAAAACCATATGCGCACGTTTTCCACTTGCCTCGCCGTTTTCATACAGAAAATCCACATCGATCTTCTGCCACAGTTCCCCAAGGATTTCCTTTGCACAGGATTTGATTCCCTTTTTCTGATGGATCACAAGCTCCTTCAGCCCGCTGCATCCCGTAAACGCCCCGGTTCCCACCTGCATCAGGGTATCCGAAAATTCCAGCCGTTCCAGTTTTTTGCATCCATAAAAAATATATCTTCCAATTTCCTTCAGTGTATCGGGAAAAACGATCTCCTGCACTTCCTCTCCGGCAAGAAGTCGTTCCTCTCCGAACGAAACAGCGTCTTCGCTCTCCCAGACTTCCGCCTCTTCCTCGTCGTCCTTATGTGCGGAAAACGCATAAGGTGCCGCACTGACTACCAAAATACCGTTGATCTCTTCCGGCAGCACCACCCGGCTGTCTGTTCCGTAACAACGGATAATTTCTATTGTATTATTTTTGACTCTGTAATGTATTTTCATAATTCTCCATCATACCGAGAAACAGATATCCGAAATCCATTTCCCGTTTTTATTCTTCAGGAATCATCTCATCTACTGCTAATCCTGATCTTCTATAGCACATCTGCATCTCATTGTAGTCTCATTATCCATTTCATGCAAGAAATTTTCCCACGGCCCCAAATTCTGTCTGATACATAAAACAGCCCGCCGGATACACGATGATCTTTAATCATCTTATATCTGACAGGCTGTATGCAACACAAAACGAACCTCGGTATTGTACTCTGTTTCACACTCATGAACACAATCGCTTCGCAATTTAGATTCAACTCTGCTACAGTTTTATGAATACGATCACTCTGCAATTCTGCGTTCCACCTGTGCAAGCTCCGGCATTGCCGGTATCGCACCTTTTTTCTCCACGCAGAGACTGACCACTGCATTACCGAAACTGGCAAATTCCTTCAGATCCTCCTGGGTCAGCTCGTCCAGATGTTTCTCTGATGTGCTGACTTTATACAGGAAACCGCCCCAGAAAGAATCTCCGGCTCCGTTCGTGTCTGCGATCTGTTTCACTGCAAATCCCGGTACCATACAGCCGCCATCCTTGCCGTAAAGATATGCTCCTTAATTCTCTGGAACAGTCTACTGGAATGAATGTGAAGGAATTTTTCCCACTGCTCCGCGAAAAAAAATCTCCCCGGCTTGCTGAACACTGGGAAGATTACCTGAACCATCTGGCCTTTGCCATGAAAAACCTGAACCTGATCATCGATGCGCCGATCATCATCAGTGGATATCTGGCACCTTATTTTACAGAAGAAGACATTACCTATCTGCTGGAACACATCAACGCAGGCGCACCTTTTACCCTGAATAAAGATCAAATCCTGGTCGGTACCCACGGGCAGTATACACCTGCCATTGGTGCAGCTTTATATTATGTGGAGAAATTTATACAGAGCGTGTGAATACAGACAGCTTCACCTGAACCGTCCAAAAAAAGCATGCCATACACAGCAATACGGATATGTCTTGATCCGCTTTATCCTAAAGTATGACATGCTTTTTTATTCATTATTTTTTCAGTTCTTTCAGCAGCTGCCCGATCTTTGACACAAACAGATCAAAGGCCACATTATTCTTACCGCTGTTGATCACAATATCCGCTTTCGCCCTTGTAGGCTCCACGTACAGATAATGCATCGGTTTTACTGTGGTAAGATACTGATCGATGATTCCGTTTAAATCCCGTCCACGTTCCTCCACATCTCTGGAAATCCGTCGCAAAATCCTCTCATCTGCATCTGCTTCCACATAAACCTTGATATCCAGAAGATCCCGGATACGTGGATCTGCAAGAAGCAGGATTCCTTCTACCAGAATGACCGGTCTCGGTTCGATCTTCAGCACTTTGTCGGAGCGATTGTGCTGACTGTAATCGTATACCGGACATTGGATGGTTTTGCCTTCTTTGAGTTCTTTCAGATGCTCTACCAGAAGATCGGTTTCCAGTGAATCCGGATGATCGTAATTCACCTTCACACGCTCTTCAAAAGGAATGCCGTCCTGTCTGCGGTAGTAATTATCATGATAGATCACCACCACATCGTCTCCGAAATGTTTCTTCAGTCTGTTTGTAAATGTAGATTTGCCGGAGCCTGATCCTCCGGCAATTCCGATAATAATACTTTCCATCGTCTCTTTACCTCTTAAGCTCAAATTCTTCCGGCTTGAATCCCGGGCTATGATATAGAGAAACTTTTTCTTACACAAAAGCTGCCCGGTCGGTGTGCATCTCCTGCATCCGGTTCCGGACAGCTTTTCTGATTATTTTTTATAAAGCAATCGTTCTGATCAGATCTCAGCCTGCTCCAGAAGTGCCGGGATCTTGGACTCCCATCCAAGTGCCATGATATGTACACCCTGGCAGTATGGCTTACACTCTTTGATGATACGTGCAGCGATCTCAACACCTGTGATACCGGCTTTTGTTTTCTCTTTGTCTGCTTTCAGTTCCTCGATCATCTCATCCGGAACATGGATGCCGGCTACGTTGTTGTTCATAAACTTAGCCATTCCGGCAGATTTCGGAATGATGATACCAACCTGTACAGGTTTTCCGAACTGTTTTGCTTTTTCCATAAATTTGATGAATTTCTCCGGCTCAAATACAGCCTGTGTCTGGAAGTAGTCTGCACCTGCGGCAACCTTTCTTTCCATCTTTGCAAGCTGAGCGTCAACGGAATCGCTGCATGGAGATACAACGGCACCCTTGGAGAATTTCGGAGGCTCTCCAACCAGCTGGTTTCCTCCAAGATCTACACCGGACTCAAGAAGCTGTACTGTATGAAGAAGAGATACAGAATCAAGATCGAATACCGGTTTTGCCTGCGGATGATCGCCCATCTTCGTATGGTCACCTGTCAGACAGAGGATGTTCTCAATACCAAGCATAGCAGCACTTAAAAGGTCAGATTCCAGTGCGATACGGTTTCTGTCACGGCATGCAAGCTGGAAGATCGGATCCATACCGGCATCTTTGAGCACTTTACACATTGCAAGGGATCCAAGACGCATAACAGAAGACTGGTTATCTGTTACATTTACTGCATGAACGCCTTTCAGGTAAGTTTTGGCTTCTTCTACCAGTTCATCTACATGGATTCCTTTTGGCGGTCCTACTTCTGCAGAAACTACAAATTCACCACGGTCAAATAATTCTTTCATTTTCATATTATATTTGCTCCAATCATTTAAAATTTGGGGTACGGTCCACCAGCTCTGCTGTACACATCGCGGAATATTTCCGGTGAACCGTATCATAATTTAATTTGGCTTCTTAATAAATCTTTGCTTATTATTTCACTTCATCATCTGTAGCAAAATTATGAACCTGTGTCGGACATTTCAGCACATCAAGGCGTCCGATTTCTTTCAGACGTCTGTAGATACGCTCCCATCCGCACTCCATGTCACTGTCCACTTCGCATTTACCATTCTTGGAACCGCCGCACTGGCCGTTAACAAGGCTCTTGGAACATGCTGTGATCGGACAGATTCCACCGGTAAGATTCAGATAACACTCACCGCACTGATCACATTTATATTCCAGTGGTGTTACACCCTGGAAACCAGGTACCGGGTATGTATCGCAGGCTGCGCATACCATCTTGTCTTCCAGATATTCTGCGATAGTCTGTACACCAACGCCGCAGGAGAATACCAGGACCAGATCTGCTTCTCTGATCTTATCCATATGTTTCTGAAGACGTAACTGCATATTTTCCGGATTACAGATATAATCCGTTGTCATGATCCCTGTCACATTTCCTTCAGCGGAAAGCTCCTTCTGAAGTTCAACAGCTTCTTTTTCCGGAAAACGAACTTCCTTGCATCCATGGCAGTTAATGATAAAAACTTTCTTTCCGGCTGCCAGTGATACGATAGTTTCTTTTGCTTTTAACTGGGTAATCAACATATCACTTCATCCCCCTTACTGCATTTTTTCCGGCTTTGATACTGTTAATGATCGGAATCTTGGAAGAACAGATATACTGACAGCATCTGCACTCAACACAGTCCATGATATTCATGTCTTTCATGCCCTGCCAGTTTTCTTCTTTCGCATATTTCACGAAATACAGAGGAGAAAGTTCCATCGGACATACATCCACGCAGCGTCCGCACTTGATACATGGCTGCTCTTTGGTCTCATCTGTATCAATGGCGATGATACCGTTGGAGCCCTTCATCATAGGTACTTCCAGGGTATTCAGAGGGAATCCCATCATCGGTCCGCCCATCTTGACCAGAACATCGTCATCTGTAAATCCACCGCAGTAATCGATCAGCTCTTTTACGCTGGTACCGATCTTGATGATAAAGTTGCCAGGATTCTTGATCTTCTCGCCTGTTACGGTTGCAACACGCTCGATCAGTGGCATACCCTTCTGGATCGCATCGGAAATTGCCTTTACAGTACTGATATTATCTACGATAACGCCAACATCTGCCGGAAGGCCGCCGCTTGGAACCTTTCTGCCCATGACGCGCTTGATGAGAGTTTTCTCAGCACCCTGCGGGTATTTGGTTCTTGCAACAAAAACTTCCATATTTCCGATATCGGCAACTTTTTCCTGCATTAATTCGATCGCATCCTGCTTGTTATCCTCGATGACAATGATGCCCTTCTCAGCACCTGTTGTCTTGAGGATCGCTTTCAGACCGAAAATAATATCATCAGCAAACTCAAGGAGAACCTTATGGTCTGCTGTTAAATATGGCTCACACTCACATCCGTTAAGAATGATGGTATCAACCGGTTTTGCAGGTTTCAGCTTGACACAGGTCGGGAAACCTGCACCACCCATACCAACGATTCCGGCTTCTTTTACGATCTCAATGATCTCATCCGGTGTAAGTTCATCCAAAGCTTTATGTGGCTGTACGGACTCGTGCAGAGTATTTTTTCCGTCCGATTCAATAACAACAGCCATCACCTCACTGCCTCTTGTACCATGCATACGAGGTTCAACAGCAACTACTGTTCCGCTTACACTGGAATGTACCGGTGCGCTGATAAATCCGGCCGCTTCACCGATCTTCTGTCCAACCTTTACAGTGTCGCCTGCTTCTACGATCGGGTTGGCAGGTGCACCGAGATGCTGGGACATGGAGATCACAACAGTCTTCGGATCCGGGAATTTCTTCAGATCGATATGCTCGCTGAATTCCTTGTGCTCTGACGGATGAACGCCGCCATAATATCCGTTCAGTCTGTCTTCTCTGATAGACTTCACGTAATCGTTGATCACCTTGAAGTTAACCTTGGAGTAATCACGTACCTGTACCGGCTGATTCAGGAACTCTTCCAGACGACCCTGTTTTGCCAGTCTCTGGTAGATCTTTTCCCATGCACAGTCCTTATTAGGGTCTACTTCGCATTTACCGTTCTTTGCTCCGCCGCACTGTCCGTTAACAAGACTCTTGGAACAGTCGACGATAGGACAGACGCCTCCGGTAACGTTCAGATAGCACTGCGCACATGCATCACAGCTCTTTTTGGTAAGTGCCATGCCGTGATGGCCTCTGTAGTTAAGTGTGTTACTTGCTGCGATCACCGGCTTGCCGGCCAGATCCGCAACAGTCTGGATACCAAGACCACAGGAGATCACAACTACATTCTCTGTACCTTCCGGCAGCAGATCCTGTAATTTTCTTTCTGTGTGCATCTTGTTACACAGAAAATCGAATTTCGCACTGCCTGTGACAGTTTTTCCCTGCTCTTCCGCAATTTTCAGGAATTCTTCGCAATCCGGTTCGTCCACAGTCTCAAATTCCTTGAAACACTTGTTGCAGGCGATCACAAACAGATTGTCTCTGCCACTCAGCACTGATGTAAGCTCATCACTGCTTTTCAGCTTGTACTTAGTATAGTTTTCCAATTGCTCACCTTCCTTATGAAATATTTGAACCTGTATACTTATCAGTTTTACTCTTTCTTCCCCCTTCTGCACTGTTAAGAAAAAAACAATAAAATTCCGATAATCTGGTTCTATAATTACTGCTTCTATAATTACCGTCTATATAAATGTAGCACAAATCACTCATTTTATCCAGATATTATTGTGTATTTTCATCAAAAAAATTGCTTTTTTATAAGATATTAATTTTATATAACAGAAAAATTTGTTATTTTTCAGACGCTATTGTTATTTTTTTAACATAAGTGACAATTCAAATCCTCTACATTAACAACCTCATTCATGGTCAAGCCTGTTCTTTTTCTTCTTTCACTCACAAAATTTTTATTACTGAGTAAGACGCTGTCCACAATATTCACAATTGCTCAGGCGGCCTTTTATCACCTGATTCTTTGCGCCACAGGCGGGACAGGTAACTGTTATGTAAATCTTTTCATTTACACGCCTGTTTGGTGCAGTAATCATAATAAATTCTCCTTCTCTGTCTACCTGGATATTTCTGATATATCCCCCGGCAATAAATTTTTCAAGTTTTTTTACTGCCCCTTTTCCCATCTCCTGCTCAAGCTTCTCAAATGAAACTGTATTCTGGGCATAAGATTCAAACCAGATAGCGATTTCTCCGGCTTTTTTCTTTTTCAATGCTTTCTGGATTCCCCTGAAAGTCGGATACAGAAACAACAGGCCAAGTATAACCTCTGTTGCTGCCATTCCCCATCGTCCCTCACCAATATACTTCTCCGATGCCCCAATGGCTCCCAGGGAAAAAAGTATACAGAAGCCACAAAGAACCCATTTCAGTTTTCCCAGTATTCCTGCTTTTTTATTCTTTTCTGTCAAAAAATCATTCATGATCATTTCCTCCCGGCGTTTCATATTTACTGCCGTACCATTTCGGTACGGCAGTATTTTACACTACTTTGCAGCGACTATTTTTTCAAAATATGTCTTTATAGAGTAATCCTCTTCATCTGTTGTTTCAGCTTCTTCTGATTCTTCACTGTCATCAGACTCCACTTCAAAACACAGTTTTCCATCATCCAGTAAATTAAACTTCATAAGATCACAGCTGAAAAACGGAGTCCCTGCCTCATCCTCTGATACAGCCTTCAATACCAGTGTATTTCCTTCCACTTCACCCTGAAGTTCTACTTTACTCTCTTCTCCGCTCTCTATTAAGGTAAGCTCGGAATTATCCTCCTGAACGGACAGTTTCATCTCAAATCCGGTCAGATCAGAGTTAACAGGCATCTGCATTCCAAACGCTTCCATCAGAGTACAGTTCCATTCTCCTTCAAAATCCTCCATCGTCGGATTTTCTAACGGTTCACCCGGTACATATGGCTTATACTCTTCCTTTTCCTGACTCAGGATCATTGTCATTCCATCTGCAGTTAAAATTATCTTACCGTCAGTATACTCACCTTCTTCTGTCTGACCGTCATAAGTCATCAGAAATTTGTCATTTTCTATTTTCCATTCTGATTGATCCACCTCCGGCTCTTCGCCATAAGAAGAACTTGTTGTTTCCATCTTGCCGCCTTCTTTAACGTCCACAGTCACTTCCATCCCTATTGCTCCAGGATGAAACGATAACCCTTCGCCCATAGAAAGCTCATTTACATACCAGGTTCCGATAACATCTTTCTCCTCAACTGCATAAACATTCACGCTCATCAGGCCTGCCGCCAGAATTCCAACTGTACCGGCCACCCACGCTTTCATCTTTCCTCTCATAAAATCATCTCCTTCCTACTTGATATAATTGTGTTTATGTTTATTTTCATAATACATGAATACTCAAATATTTACACTAGCATTTCTGACAGTAACTGAGCCCATACCGTTATCCGTGTTACTGTCGGCAGTGTCTCTACATATATATATGGATCCAAATGGAAAAAAAACGAACAGTAGCCAAAACGACGCAAAAAATCGCTGTATCCCAGTAAAATCAAGGGATACAGCGATTTTTTATTTTGCCACTGTCAAAAACAGGATTATATCTGTTTTTTTCTGTAAAATCAGGCAGTGAAATTATTTATGAAGTGACTCTCCATTGGTAGCGATCACGTCTTTATACCAGTAGAAGGATTTCTTCTTATAACGGTTCAGTGTACCTGTTCCGTCATCGTTACGGTCCACATAGATGTAGCCGTAGCGTTTTTTCAGCTCTGCTGTAGATGCGCTGACAAGGTCAATGCAGCCCCAGGATGTGTAGCCCATAACATCTACGCCGTCCTCAACAGCCTCTTCAACCTGAAGAAGATGTTTCTGAAGGTAGTCGATACGGTAGTCATCCTCAACTGTCATAACGCCGTCCTTCTCAACCAGCTTGTCTACTGCACCCAGTCCGTTCTCAACGATGAACAGCGGTTTCTGGTAACGATCCCAGTAGTAGTTCAGCACATAGCGAAGACCCTGCGGATCGATCTGCCATCCCCATTCAGATGCTTCCAGATATGGGTTCGGAACACCGCCCATAAGATTACCCTTTCCTTTTGCCTGCGCCGGGTCTGCTGTCTCACAGATGCTCATGTAATAGCTGAAGGAAACGAAATCTACTGTATTTTTGAGGATTTCCTCATCGCCTGGCTCAAATTTGATCTCAATGTTATTTTCACGGAAATAACGTTTCATATATCCAGGATAATATCCGCGGACATGTACATCACCAAAGAAATCGTTCTTGTGAACGCTCTCCATAGTCCTGATCACATCGTCCGGGCATGGGGTCAGAGGATAGGTAGGCATGCTTAAGATCATGCAGCCGATCTTTGCATTCGGCATCATCTCATGTCCGATCTTTGTAGCAAGGGCACTTGCGACCAGCTCATGATGCACAGCCTGATAAAGATCCTGCTTGGAAAGCTTGTCTTTCTCTGTATAAATACCGCCGCTTAAAAATGGCTCATGGAGAACAGAATTAATCTCATTGAAGGTCAGCCAGTATTTAACCTTCTTGCCATATCTTGCAAAAATAGTTCTCACATATCTCTCGTAGAAACCGATCATCTTTCTGTTTACCCAGCCATCGTAGGTTTTTGCAAGATGAAGCGGTGTCTCATAATGGGAGATTGTGACCAGTGGCTCGATTCCGTATTTATGGCATTCGTCAAAAAGATCATCATAAAACTGAAGACCTTTTTCGTTTGGTGTCTCCTCATCGCCATTAGGGAAAATACGGCTCCATGCAATAGATGTACGGAATACTTTAAAGCCCATCTCCGCAAATAATTTCACATCTTCTTTGTAGCGATGATAAAAATCGATTCCGATAAGTTTCATATTGTCTTCTGTAGGCTCCTCTGTTCTCGGTCCTACGATTCCGTGGGGTGTTACGTCCTGTGTACATAAACCTTTTCCGTCTTCGTTGTATGCACCCTCACACTGATTGGCAGCAACTGCGCCGCCCCATAAAAAGTTCTTTGGAAATGACATTCCGGAATCCTCCTTATATAATATATTCCTCATGAACAAATAAGCGGATTAACCGCTTATTTGTTCATGAAATGATACAACGCACCTATTAAATTTGCGTCATTGTAGAATTGACACTTTGTGAGCTTCGGCTCCGGAACATATGGTGTTATCTTTCGCAGCGGAATATTCTTCATTACTTCATCCAGGCTCTTCTGAAGATATTCATGCAGAAGCGGCTGCCGGCTGATACCGCCGCCAATAGCAATGATGTCCAGATCCAGATAAATATTCAGGTTATAGATCTGTACTGCAAGACGGTCTGTAAACTCTCTCAGACCTGCCAGAACTTTCTCATCACCTTCATTTGCCAGACCGAATATCTTCAATCCATCGTAAATCTTCCAGTCCTCTCCTGTATGCTTTGCAACAATCTTTGCAAGCCCTTCCGCGCCACTGATCATTCCCCAGTAGCTGTCCATCTCTGCCGGCTCTTTCGCCTCTGTGCATACATAGCTGTATTCGCCTGCGGTGAAATGATTTCCGCGGAAAAGCTTTCCGTTGAGGATGATCCCGCCTGCAACACCGGTTCCGATAACAACAACAGCCCCGTTTGTACAGCCCTTAAGACTTCCTCTCCAGAACTCGGCAAGTGCTGCACATTTTCCATCATTTTCCACGGAAACCGGAATTCCGTAACGCTGGGAAAGCTCTGTGCCAACAGTACTTCCTGCAAGATATGCAAGATATCCTGCTGTTACACAATATCCATTCCTGTTGTCCAGCATACCAGGCATGCTGATGGCAATACCTTCAATGCGGTTTCTGTATTTCTCCACAACACTGTCCAGAACTGCATAATAGTCCTCTTTTGTCTTTGTATGATAGTCCGGTGTAGGAACCTTATCTTTTTCAAGAATTTCTGCATTTTCATCCATTAACGCGTATTTCGTAAATGTTCCGCCTGCATCAAAAACCAGATAATTTTTCATTTTCATTTTACCTCAAACCTTATTTCTCGTCACCAAAATTCAGTGCAAGCTTTGCAAAGAAATCTTCCAGTGTCAGTCTTGCATCCAGATATTTGTAAACACGGATCTCACGGTTGTCCTGTCCATGGATGTATGTCATATCCTCTGCAATTCTTGGTGCAGGTACCATATCGTAGCTTACCTTTTCCAGCTCTTCCATCAGGACGGCAATAGTTCCCTGATCACCAAGTCCCCAGATCTCGCCCTGTGGCCAGTCCATTTCGTACTTGGCTGCTACATGGTTGAAATCCACCAGCTGCTCAAAAAGATATTTTCCGATCTTTCCACATGGGCGTACCTTCAGCTGAAGCTCTGCAAGAGAAACAGCCATCACTTTGTAAAGGCTCATCGGTACCTGCCATACCGGCACTTTGGAGGAGAATACCACGTTTACAGCGTTGATATCCATCATCAGATTGAACTCAAATCCTCCCTTTGGATAGTCAGCTCCGCCGATCCAGATCACTGTCATTCGCTCTGCGATCTCCGGTTTCATCAGAAGTGCGGATGCAACGTCTGTGATTGCTCCCTGGCATGCGATGTATAACGGTCTCTTATCGTCTTTCATCGCTTCCTCGATAATGAATCTTGCACCCTCGGAATCGATTGGTGTATGCTCATCCTCAAGGGCGCGCGGTGCACCAAGCTTTACCGGATACTGGTCCTTAAGTCCCATAAGATCCATAACTTTGATGATCTCATCGTAGCTTGCCTGTGCAGTACCAAGCTCGCCGTACTGCTGCGGGTTTTTCCAGAAATGACCTGCAACAAGGCCTTTTACGTCGAATCTTGGTGTCATGAGATGATGTGCTACTGCATACTGGTCATCTGCCTCGTTTTTGCAGTCTGTATGTACGATCACCCTTACTTTTTTGTTTTCCGGTACTGTATAGGCGTAATTCCACATAATATTTTCCTCCTTATATAAAATAGATGTTCTGGTAATCGAAAGGAGCACCTTTCGATGCTCCTTATTTTTTCTTTTTTTGTTTGATTTTAATTTATGCGTTTTCTTTATTCCGCTGGTTCAGCTCTGCACGGATCTGCGGATATTTTTTATCCAGATCATATGGAATCAGCACAACGATAGAAAGTATTGTAGCTACCAGTGCAAGACCACCGAATGCAAAATTGATCGCTGTATGTGTCTGCGGGAACTCCTTTGCAATGCTGATACCCTCTGCCACTGCCTTATCAAGCTTTGCTGCATCATAGTTACCCCATACAAGAAGAGCAGATACGATAGCAGATGCTGCTGCTGAGGAAACCTTGTTTACAAATCCCTGGATCGCATTCTGTGTTCCGCCAAGGTTTCTTCCTACCTGCCATTCTGTATAGTCAAAGATATCAGGCATCATGGAGAAGAACATACTGGAACGGAAACCAAAGCCAAGTCCGATCAGTCCAAGGGATGCTGTTGCAATCGTTCCATTGGATGTGAAAAACAAAATCGCAAATCCAACACAGTCTACGATCGCTCCAAACTGGATCAGCTTGATCTTGGCAATTCCCTTACCATTGAGATAAGCTGCAAGTATCATAGTCGGGATTGCAAGTAAGGTAAGTAAGGTAAGTGCCAGTGACATTCCGCTTACATCACCAACAATGTAAGTATAATAGTACTGCATTGCTCCGTACATGGAAAGATATCCAAGGAAGAGGAAAAATACCTCTCCAAGGAACATGAGGTAATATTTATTTTTTACAAGACTTCCGATATCCTTGATCAGAGAGCTCTTTCCTGCTGACTTTGTCGGAGGATTGATCTCCACGATGGAGAATACACAGATTGCCATGATCACAACGACGATGATTCCAAGTACAATGTTTGTGTTACGATATCCGTTAGCCAGCGCTGCACCAGTTGCATCCTTGGAGCCGGAGAAGAAGTATACCATCGGAAGCACGAACAGGGAAGATGTCAGTGATCCAAGGTTTGAAAATACAGTACGTGTTGTAGAAATCTTGGTACGCTCTGTTGCTGATGCTGACAGAGAAGATACGATCGGTGCCATCGGAATATTTACCAGAGTGTAGCCAAATGAGAAGATAACGTAAGTTACGTATGCCCATGCAAGCTTTGCACCTGCGCTCCATCCTGTCGGAACGGAAAACAGAAGAACCATACCAACTGCAAGGACCGGTGCACCGTAAAGCATCCATGGACGGTAACGTCCCATTTTTGTATCTGTACGGTCGATCATTGCACCTACCATATAGTCTGTAAATGCATCGATGAATTTTGTTACAACGAACATAAATCCAACAGCGCCGGCTGCAAGTCCCGCGCAGTTTGTGTAATAAAAGAGAAGATATGTATTGGCAAGAAGGTACGCAAGATTACAAGCATAATCACTGATACCAAAACCGATACGCTGTCTCCATTTGAACTTTGTTGTTTCATAATATGCCGGTTCATGTTTTAACTTTTGCATTTCTTTCCTCCACCTTTTTTATGTTGATTTAACGATCCACTCAGGAACATGTAAATTTTTTCTGCGCGCCCTGTTTCTGGCGGATCAATCAGGTATGTCTCAACGACAAGCATATTATAAGCAAAGATTTTCCGTTTTTGTTATCATATTTTTGATGTATTTATCATTTTTTCAACATATTTCTAATATTTTTATAAACTTATTCAGAAATAAAATTCCTTGCGTTTATATTTCTCACGGTACTGTCCTGGGGTCATCTTCATATATTCTTTGAATACGCTGCCAAAATGGCTCTGGGAGTTGAAGCATACATAGTCACTGATCTCTGACAGAGTGGCATCGGAATACTTCAGAAGATTGGCAGCTCTTTTTACCCGGAATTTCAGAATGTAATCCTGGATTTTTTCTCCGGTATCCTGACGGAAGATCCGGGACAGATGCCCCTGGCTGATCCCGATCGCTTCTGCAATGTCCTCCATGTAGATCTTGTGGTGGTAATTCTGTGAAATATAATCTTTGCACTGCTCTGTGTAGCTGGAAAAACTTCTGGTTTTTCTGGTATCAGCCACCAGTTTTGTAAATTTATAAAAACATCTTTGATTCAGTTCGATCATTTCTTCCATAGTCCGACATTGATCGATCTGATTGATAAAATAATCACTGAGACGATATGCATCTGCCGGCGAGACTCCTCCTGCTATAGCTTCTCTTGTTGCCAGTGTAGTTATCACAATAGCCTGATTCCTCTGATGATTAAAATGTTTTCTGGAAAGAATCCCACCCTTTTCCAAAAGTGCCGTGGCTCGTTCATTAACCTCTTCCACATTTCCTTCACGTATACTGTCCAGTACATATCGTTCTTCTATGTATGTATGATGATAGGCTGCCGTATCCGATTTGTCCAGTTCAATGCGAACTGTTTCGCCCTCCTGCCAAACCTCTTTTTCCTCAATGAGATTATTTTTTTCCATAAGGTCGTCTGGCTGAATATCCTTTCCCTCCAGAAGCTCATACAGAAAACTTACGAAATTCAGCATTCGGTTCAGTGTCATTTTGTCCGGATGACGTTCTTCTTTCGTTGACATATGATATTTCTTATAAAACTGATGGATTTCCACATAGCTGAGCTCTTCTGCACATACCGGACCTGACAGATAGAAATCCTGACCGCTCTGAACACAGAAGAAATAAATTTTATCAAAGACCTTATAAACAGTCGGTACATTCTTTTCCTTTGTCTGGCAGATCAGGGAACGGCGCAATTCCTCTGATACAGTCAGCGGATTCTGTTTTTCGGAAAAAACCCCAAGACTCCGGATATTCCCCCCTGCTTCATCTGCATAAAAAATGGGAATTCCCCACAGACTTTCCAGTTTTCTCAGCAATGTATGTTCTGCCATGTCGGTGTCCTTTCGTTTATTGTTTATTTCCCGGGAGACTCGTTTATTTCGGGTAATATCTGGATAAATTATACGTGGTTTAGTGACGTTTCGCAATCACTTATAAATCCCAATATAACATTGCAGCTTTTTGTGTGCTGAGGTATGCTTATACTGATATTATCGAGAATTACCTGATTTGAGCGTTCTTATATAAACGAAAGGATTTTACTTATGAAAATATGCGGATTTAACAAAACAACTTTACTGGATTACCCGGGGCGGGTGGCCTGCACCATATTCCTGGGTGGCTGCAACTTCCGCTGTCCTTTTTGCCAGAATGGGGCTCTGGTGATGGAAGCGGACACCCAGCCTGGTTATTCTCAGGATGAAATTCTGGCTTTTCTGAAAAAAAGAAAGGGAATTCTGGACGGTGTATGCGTGTCCGGAGGCGAACCGACGCTTTCTGCCGGACTTCCGGATTTTCTTCACGAGATCAAAAATCTTGGTTATGATGTGAAACTTGATACCAACGGGTCACGTCCCTCTGTGGTAAAAAAACTCGCAGCAGACGGCCTCATTGACAAGGTCGCAATGGATATCAAGGCCTGTCCTTCCAACTATCATGTGCTCACCGGCGTGAATGTTGATCTGGACGCGATCCGTGAAACTGCCGGATGGCTGCTAAACGGAGATCTTGATTATGAATTTCGTACTACTGTTGTACGTGAGCTTCATTCTGAAAAAGATTTTCAGGAGATCAGTCAGTGGCTAAGCGGTGCGAAATCCTATTATCTCCAGGCTTACCGGGATTCTGACGGGGTTCTGATGCCGGGATTCTCCGCCTGCTCCGAGGAAGAAATGAAAAACTACCGGGATATCCTCCTTGAGACGATCCCGGTAGTTGAAATTCGCGGTATGGATCTGTAAACTGCAGATCTGCAAAACGATCTGCTTACTCGTATATCTGATAACTTTTCGATCAGACGTTGATAAAACTGTACCAGTATCCACCTTTGCCGCCTGGAATATAGATATCCGGGCATTCCTTAAAGTAGGGAAATCCAAACATATTGGCCATAAACCGTTCCTGCTGGCTGTACCCGCCGGGAACTCCCAGTATGTACTGCCCCCGGTGATTCCTGCATAGCAGAAGATGCCCGAAATTCTGATATCCATATATGACAAAACGGTTGTTGCAAAAGCAGCCGTTTTGTTTACATAACATAGCACAGTCGGATGGTTTGATCTTCCGGCAGTCTGTAAACTGGCCGTCGTTGAAAGGTACATCGCAAGGTATGCCCGGAAGCGGGCGGGGTGGTCTGGATGGTTCCGGCGGTCTCGGACCTGGATTCGGGCGTGGCTGACCTGGTCTGGGCGGTTCTGGCGGGTGCGGATCAGAACCCGGATTCACTTGATCTCGCCGGGGCGGTTCTGGTGGTTTGGGTAACCCTGTCTCTGCTGCCCCTGTACTCTCCTGCTGAGATTCCATAGATTGCTGTATTAGTCCTGCTGAAAACCCAATATCTTCTTCGAGAACTTCCTCCGCTTTCATGATCTTGGCTTCTTCATTTTCTGATAATTCAGAAAAAGATCCCGATTGCTCCATCTCTCCCTCTTCTGTTTCTTTATTTTTCTCTCGTTCTTTTCTGTTCCTTTCCGCTTCTTTCTGAGATTCTGATTTCTCCTCTTTCCACTCCCGGAAATTTTCAGGCCGGATCGGCTGATCGTCCCATTCCGTTCCCCAGAATCCTCCGGCATCCGAGATCAGTAGCATTCCGCCAAGATCCTGAAGACTTTTCCCCATGCCTCCAATATCTCCTGCATCCGTCTCAAGCATACACTCGATCCGCTCCTGCCCTGTAACACAACTCCCGATCAGAATTCCGTCCATCAACCCTTCCCGCCGCACAAAGCCATACACCCTGCACCGGCTTCCCGGTTCCAGCCCAACACAGCGCAAATGAACCTCCATCCGACACTTCCGGTCCATGGCCTCCACTCTCACATAACCACTGCTGCCATCCTTTTTCCCCTTACGATACTCGTACACATACGCAACAAAACGCTGATATCCAGCCAACGCGTGTCCCTCCGGTAATTCGACTTCGTTAATATATATGAAGATTGTGGGAAATCATTCCTTACATTTCAGCTACACTGCACCTGCAAATTATAAACAAAATATTCTCCCTGTTTCTCAGATATGTAACTTTCTATCGGATATATCTGATCTCTTATTTGCATCTTTTTATCCAGAAACAAAAGTAGTGTCTCTATTTCTTTTTTTAACTTTGTACTTGGCGCAGCTGCCATTTTAGACAGTCTGAAAGCAGCAACACATTGCTTAAAAGAAGGACTATATAAAGACTCCATTAATCGTTCCTACTATGCTGCATTTTATGCGGTGAAAGCTGTACTGGCATTGAGTACAACTGATTTTAAACGTCACAAAGATGTTATGGGATATTGTAATAAGGAATATGTAGCCCAAAATATATTTAGAAAAATTTTGAATGTTCAAAAGGGGCTGCCGCAAAATCATCAAAATAGATGCTTACACGGCAGTCTTCCATTACAGAAGCGAGAAATGAAAAACGATTAAATCTCGCCCTGCAAATTATCTGATATCAATTCATATTTTCTTTCCAACAGCCTCCCGGCTGTCTACACTTAAAACATTCACCGGAAGGTTATGAGACAACACAAACTTACGTTCTCTTATTTTTCACAAACAAAAAAAGAACCCCTCAGCCAAGGGATTCTCAAAGCTTTAGTCGAAGCGACAGGATTTGAACCTGCGACCTCTGCGTCCCGAACGCAGCGCTCTACCAAACTGAGCCACGCTTCGTTATTCTGTTTCAGTTGTTTGTGTGTTGCTCAACTGCAAGAGCTATTATATTAGAGTTTCTGTTTTTTGTCAATAGAAAAAATTAAAAAATTTCAAAAAAATCGAATTTTTTCTTTTTTACTGCTTCGGGAGTGCATTTTTGCAGACCCGAAGCAGTTTTAATGAAGATGAAATACAGGATTATTTTACGGTAACTGTCACTTTCTTTGTTATTCCGTTGCTGGTTACATAGATAACAGCTTTTCCTTTTTTCACGCCTTTAACAACACCCTTGCTGCTCACAGTGGCAACTTTTTTATTACTGCTGGTGTAAGTGATCTTTGCTTTGGAAGTAGCTGTCGCTTTGATAGCTGTTGTCTTCTTTGCTTTTACACTTACAGCTGTTTTGGATGTGATCTTCAGGCTGCCTTTTTTTACTGTGATCTTGCAGGTTGTTTTATAACTTCCGCATTTTACTGTAATTGTAGCTGTTCCAGGCTTTTTCGCTGTTACTTTTCCAGTTTTGCTTACTGCTGCAACAGATTTGTTGCTGCTTGTATAAGTAACTTTTCCGCTAACGCCTGCTTTTGTCACTTTGATCTGACTTGTTCCACCTACAAATACTGTTTTTACAGAAGCTACAGCTTTTACAGACGGTTTCTTAACTGTGATCTTGCAAGTCACTTTATAACTTCCGCATTTTACTGTAATTGTAGCTGTTCCGGCTTTTTTCGCTGTTACTTTTCCGTTTTTGCTTACTGCTGCAATCGCTTTATTGCTGCTTGTATAAGTTACTTTTCCGGTAAGCCCTGTTTTTGTTACTTTGATCTGACTTGTTTTTCCTACATATACTGTCTTTGCAGAAGCTGAAGCTTTTACAGACGGTTTCTTAACTGTGATCTTGCAGGTTGCTTTATAATTGCCGCATTTCGCTGTAATTACAGCTGTTCCTGCTGCTTTTGCTGTTACTTTTCCATTTGCATCTACAGTTGCAACAGATACTTTGCTGCTCGTATAGGTTACATTTCCGGAAATACCTGCTTTTGTCGCTTTCAGCGCAACAGTGGCCGGAGATCCTTTTACATAAAGTGTTTTTGCTGAAACATTCAGCTTCACAGATGGAGTTTTGACTGTAATCTTATATTCTGCTGTCTTTCCGGCTGCAGATGTAGCTGTGATCACAGCTGTTCCGGCTGCCTTTGCAGTTATTTTTCCATTTGCATCTACAGTTGCAACCTTTGTATTGTCGGAAGCATATGTTACATCCTTGCAGTTCTCACCTGATACCTCGAGCTGTTTGGAACCACCAATATAAAGAGTTCCTGATTTTTCCTTAAAAGCGATTGTTCCATATACAAGCTGTACAGAAACATCTGCATAATCATCGCTGGATATTCTTACTGTATAAGTTTCATTTTCCGGTCTCTCTGCAGAAGAATCCAGTGTAACCACACCATTCACAGCCACTGCATCCTGCGCAAGATATGTAGATTTTGAAGCATGTCCGATACCTGTTGTATAGAAAACAGATACTTTTGGATTTTTGTACTTATCAAGATTTGCAAATTTTACATGAGTACTGTCTGTAAACTCCGGTGAAACTGCCATAGCTTCTGTTGCCTGCGGTTTGATATAAATGCCATTTGCAAATTCATATACATAAGCACCGTCTGCCATGATATATGTAATCTTGTTTACTGTTTTTCCTGCAAGACCTGCATCTTTTGCAAATGCCACCTCATACACCTGCAGCCACATTTCGTCCATATGGCGCATGCCGTATTTTCCGCCGTCTGTTGTTTCAAGGATCATACCCTGGATTCCGGAATTGACCTCAAAATCAGCATCGTTTCTTGTATTGCGGAGATATTTTGTGCTGTTCTCTTTAACATCGATCTCATAATCTCCCCAGCGAGAAGAGGTATTAAGTGTTGCTTCAGCATCTGTAACGGTCGCTTTTATATTGAATTTTGTTGCACTGTAGGTTCCGTCTGCATTCAGTGTTTTGTACTGTCCCGGCTCTACTGTTGGAGTACGCCCAAGTGTAATATCCGCTGCTTCTGCATATACTCCGTTTTCCGGAAGTTCAGCCGCATCAGAAAGAATCTTTGCCTCTACATATGTTTTTGCACCCACAGCAACATTAACTTTTTTCACTCCGGCAATCTCATAACCTTTTTCTGTCAGGTTCTGAACATCTGCATTTCCAAAAGCTGTGCTCTTCCTTGTTGTGGCAGATGTAACTGTATCGTACTTACGGCCGTTCGCATCACCTGAATAAAATTCTTCATATGTCAGAGCTGCGGTACCATAAAGTGTTCCTGTCAGTTCTTTATGGCCATTTGCCACTTTATAATAGATGTCAGTTCCCGGAATCTGTGTATATCCTTCCGTTGCTCCTTTTACCCAGTAATAGGAGACATTGGAAACTGTGATCGGTTCACCTGTCAGTGTGATATTTTTTGTCATGTCCACATAGTTGTCACTTGTGACCATAACTGTGTAAATCTCGTCCTCTGCTCTGGCAATGCTGCTGTCGAAAGTTACTACTCCATTTTCTGCTGCTGCATGATCTACAACATAGGTAGTTTTCTTTCCATGTCCGCTTCCTGTTGTATAATATACAGAAATCTTTGGATTTTTGTATTTATCAAGGCCATCTACCTTAACCTGTGTTGTGCTTCCATTTACAAAAGCTGCCTGTACTTTCATTCCTTCTGCAGGCTGGTCTTTCACGAGAGGAGACTTATCTCCGAAATTGTATACATATGCACCATCAGGAGTAATATAGGTTACTTTTGAAATTTTTTCCCCTATGAGGCCGGAATCTGCAGAAAATGCAAGTTCATACGGCTGTACCCAGATCTCATAAGTGTGTCGAAGACCTACCTTCTTGCCGCTTGCGGTCTCAACGATCACGCCCAGTGTATTTCCGCCTACAGCAAAATCATCCTGTCTTGAATTGCGGAGATATTTTGTGCTGGCTTCTTTTACTACCAGCATGTAGTCGCCCCAGATAGACGGTGCCTGGATTTCCGCAGATGCATCTGTTACTGTTGCTTTTACATCAAATTTTGTTGCACTGTATGTTCCATCTGCATTCAGTGTTTTATACTGTCCCGCTTTCTGTGTCGGTGCTTCATTCAAGGCGATATCTGCTGCTTCTGTATAAACACCCTCCCGCGGAAGTTTATCTGCTGCTTTCAATGCCAGCGCATCTACATAAGTCTCCGCATCTACTGCAACACTTACATTTTTCACGCCCTGGATCTGATAACCGGAAGATGTTACCGCTGTGCTGTCTTCATTTGCAAAAATCTGATTTTTGCTTGTTGTGGCAGAAGCAATTGCATCGTAGCTCTCCTGCATGGTATCTCCTGCATAAAATTCTGAATAAGTTAATGTGGCTGTTCCATACAGTTTTCCGGCCAGAGCAGTCTGTCCATCTGCTGCTTTTACGTAAACACCTGTTGTTCCGATCTGTGTATATCCTTCTGCCGGCTGCATTGACCAGAGATATTTCACTCCTGCTACTGTGATCTCTGAAGCGTCCTGAAGAACCTCTTCTGCAGCTGCCATAAAAGCATCTCCATCATTAAAGGTATCTTCTGTATCTTCCTGCTGTACATCTTCTGTCCGGATTTCTTCCGGCTGAATCTCTTCTGCAGAAAGTTCTGTATCTTCTTCCTGAATATTTTCTGTACTGCTGTCCTCTGAATCTTCCTGCTGTACGCTGTCCTCAGCAATTTCCTGCTGATCTTCGGAAATTTCCTCCTGGTTTTCCGCAAAATCCTCTTCCTGTACCGTTTCTTCCTGTGTTTCTCCTGATACGTCACTAAAAGCTTCTGTCTCAGCTGCCATCGCTGTTACCGGCACTCCTGACGCGATCACTGCAGAACTCAAAACAAGTGCTGCTGATTTCTTAAAAAGTTTCCACTTATGCATACCTGTCCTCCTCTTTGTCTCTTATGACAATTGTTATCTTCTATCGAAAACTCTGCGCAGAGAAATCCATATCAGTTTTTTTGCAAAGCAAATCTTCCCTCACTGTTCGTTGTTTTTTATAAACTTGTAGGGAACTTACCTGTTTTGGCGTATTGATTTGAAATTTCTTCTGCAAAATATGCATCATGTATTGGTATTGCTTTCTGCAGAAGTGCTCTATCAAGCACGTGTAAGTTTGTCAAAGCTAACATGTCATCATTTTATCAAGACAGAATTTATTTGTCTATATGCGTTTATTAAAAATCTCATCCTGTAATTGCTGTTTTTTTCTCATTTAGAGATTGTTTTCGAAACATTCTATATTATTAACTGATATTCACATAAAAAAAAGCATATAATCCGACAGGTTATAACAGCAAAATCAAGCAGGTATCCACAACCGCATTCAACCAATCAGCTTTTGTACTGTTATTTCTCAGATCATATACTTTTTATACTTAACATTTATTTTTTCTTTATGCCCAACGGCTCTTCTGCTCTTCGCAGATGCTGTTCCACTGGCAGTTTCCGCAGATTTCCTTCCTGCCATCTGTCGCGAGGATTTTTTTCTGGACCTGATGTGTAAATTCTTTGAACTCCAGAACCTGACCAGCCTCAAATCCACAGCGATCCAGCACTGCCTGATCGTACTCCACAACCTTACCGCCTGGTTTACAGTGTCCTCCGCAGTTATTTGGACAGGCTGAACAGATTTCATCTGTATCTACATGCAGCCTTATCTTTCTTCCTGACAAAAAAATCTCCAGCATCTCTGCCATATGGGCGGTAAAACCGTTACTGTACCCTTCACCTTTGAAATAAGCCAGGCACATACCATGATGAGGGCGCAGGGGAATCGCATTATCCTCTGTGCCCTCATCAGAAGCATATGCCGAAGCCATGCTCTTATCTTGCATATTTACGTACCTTTCCTGATAAAACATAAGCCAGTGCGATCTTGATCAGATCCGGAATGATAAACGGGAATACGCACCATCCGAGAACTGCCATCAGACCTACTGCACCAGTGCTTCTTGCATAAGCAACCATAAACCATACCGTTCCAAACGCGTAGCATACCAGCAGACCAACGATCATGGAAATGATCTGAACTACCGGTTTTCTTCCCAGGAATTTTTCAAATGCCCACATCACAAGTGCAGAGAAAATAAATCCGATGATATATCCTCCGGAATTTCCGAGAAGAGCTCCGATTCCTCCGGAAAATCCTGCAAAAACAGGAACTCCTACTGCACCAAGAAGAACGTAAACCAGAACTGCCATCGTTCCTCTTTTACCTCCAAGTACGCCTACTGCCATGAATACTCCGAATGTCTGCAGGGTAAACGGTACCTGCGCCGGAATGGAAATCCATGAGCAGACTGCCATAACTACTGCAAAAACTGCAATATAAACAAGATCATATGTCTTGCTTCTGGTTGCTGCCGCTGTTGTCATAATAATCTTATCCTCTCTTTCCTTTGCTGCTTTCCGCTGCGGAAGATCATCTCATCTTTTCTCTGATGATATCCGTTTTTAGCTGTTAACAATTTAACACACGTCATCCTGATTGTCAACGTATTTATATTTTATGGTTTACAATTTTTATCAAGTTTACCAGGGTGTCGTATCATTCACTTTTGACAAATAAAAATTCAGGTGGGTTATTATGTAAAACATGATATCTGCTTATTTCTAATTTCCGCTTTCAAATCCCCACGTCCAATGTTATACTAAAATTAACGATTTTTTCAGCAAAAAGGGGGATTTTTCCACATGAATATACAGGATATCCAAAATATCAGCACCAGCTGCACACGAACTGAATTCGTAGGAACTGCGGTCCTTGACACGATCGGTCTTGTGATCTCCGGAGTTGACGATTCTCTGCTTAAGGAGATGAACATTGGCACGAAATATCACTGTCTGGGACTTTTCAGCTCCCGTACAGGTGCTGCCGGTCAGATCACAGCTATTGATGACGCAGTCAAAGCCACCAACACGGAGGTCCTTTCCATTGAGCTTCCAAGGGATACCAAGGGATGGGGCGGTCACGGCAACTACATTGTACTTGGAGGAAATGACGTTTCCGATGTGCGTCATGCCATTTCCCTGGCACTAGAGCTTACCAATAAATATGCAGGTGAGGTTTACATCAGCGAATCCGGTCATCTGGAATTTGCTTTTTCCGCAAGTGCAGGCCCTGCGATCCATAAGGCTTTTGGCACGCCGCTGGGCGAAGCTTTCGGATTTATGGCCGGTTCCCCTGCTGCTATCGGTCTTGTTATGGCTGACAATGCTGTAAAATCTGCCGCTGTTTCTATTACGAAATACATGACTCCGAATATTGGGACCAGCCATTCCAATGAGGTGATCATTGCCATCTCCGGTGACGCCAGTGCAGTGAAAGCCGCAGTGTTGGAAGGCCGCCAGACTGGCCTCGAGCTTCTGATCGGTATGGGAACTTATCCTGAAATTCCAGGTACACCATATTTATAAAAAATCTTCCCACTCTGTAAGCCAGGATATAACACCCTATTACAGAGTGGGATTTTCGTATAAACCATAATTCTGTATTTCAACCGCACATTGCATATCAAACGAATATTCATAATCCACATTCGTTTCTCTATCACATATAGACATTTATCGCTTCATTACATTATCAAACATTCATAAATACAATCCTTTCATGATTTTACGCAAAAAACAGCGTCACGGGATCATCAACACATATGATCCCATAACGCTGTTATCATTTCTTATATTCTCAATATCCGAACTGTTTTCCCCGCTTATCAGCCTACCTGATATACATCTGCGGACTGAAGTCCAAAGCTTAATGCCTCTGAATGGCTTCCGCAGTAGATATCTACATGTCCGTAAGGAGTTCCAAGATCCTCTACTGTATAAACAGTTCCATTGATCAGAAGCTTGGTTCCAAAAGGAACTCCTGCCATGGCTACTGTACGTCCTGCTGTCGGAACTGTACCGCTGGCTGTCAGATTACCTGCTGTACCACAGCACTGTGCACAGTTACAGTATGCAGTCAGTGTAAAGTTGCCAAGATATGTTCCCTGGCTGGAAGAGCCGGAATCTGAGGAAGTATCTGCTGATGTATCAGCTGCCTCATCGGAAGAAGTCTCCTCTGAAGATGTATCCCCGGACTCATCATAAGAAGAATCCTCAGAAGAACTATCTTCACCGCTCTCATCCTCAGAATTTCCGTACTGAACATCGTCTTCCTCATCCTCTTCTTCCTCTACAACAACATCAGAACTTGTAGAGCTGCTGGAAGACTCTGTTGTATCCTCATCCGGATCATATCCGTAATCATCCTCTGAATCACCGGAGCTGTCAGAATCAGACTCTGTATTCTGTGCTTCCTCAGCTGCTTCTGCTGCAGCCTGTCTCTCAGCCTCTGCTGCGGCCTCAGCTCTTGCCTTCTCCTCTGCAGCCTTCTCTTCTTCTGCCTGCTGAACAAGTGCAGTAATATTACTGTCTGCATTGCTGATATCTGCCATCAGCTGCTGAGCCTCTTCCTGGCTGGCACTGATCTGGTTTACATAAGAGCTGATGTCATCACTTGTACTTGCAGCCATAGACTGCACTTCCTGCTGTTTGGCTGCACGCTCTGTCATCAGATTATCAATCTCTGCTGACTCTTTCTCAACCTTCTCCTCATTCTCCTGAATGTTCTCCTGAAGGCTTACATATTTATCCAGCATATTCCTGTCGTATGTAGAAATCTGGATCGCATTCTCTGCGCGGTTCAGAAACTCTGCCAGGCTCTCAGAGGAAAGCATGGTTGCCAGAGCAGATGATCCTGCATTCTCATACATATATGCGATTCGAAGCTTCATGGATTCATACTGGTCTGCGGAAGCTTTCTTCGCTTTCTTAAGTTCTGTCTTTACTTTATTTAATTCATCTTCCTTCTCAGCAGCCTGAATACTCAGTTCAGAGATGCTGTTGGTAAGATCCTCATACTGTGCGTTTAAATCGGCCAGATAGCTCTCCAGCTCCTGCTTCTTGCTCTCCAGACTACCGATGCTGCTCTGTACCTGTGCAAGACCTTCTTCAGCGGCCTGTTTCTGTGCCTGTGCATCTGCGATCGCGGCTTCTGTGCTGGATGCGTATACGTTGCTTCCCATGGAAAATGAAAGCATACCTGTAAGCAGTAATGTGAAAACTTTTCTATTCTTCATATAAACACCTTTCGTCCTTTCATGGGTACTAGTATAACATATTTTTCATAAAAAGCAACATTTTTATTTTATTTTTGTAACAAGTATGTAATATTTAGTTCTGCAGTGCCATGAAATCCTCCTGCAGAAGCAAGTTTATATTATAGAATTATTACAAAACAACATACTGCACTACATTCCCATCAACGCAAAAAAACTGCCGCCTCACAGGTTTCCCCGCAAAGCAGCAGATTCTTTTAAAATAATCCTACGCAGTTTCAATTCCCACGTCGTCAGTCAGGCGGATCTTTCTCCGCTGTCAAACCCATAGCCGTTTTATTCTGCGGCCTCCAGAACCTCTCCTTCTGCTTCCTCAGCCATCACTTCCTGATACTTGTCCAGGATGATAGTCTGGATCCGCTCTCTGGTAGCAGAGTTGATCGGATGTGCAATGTCACGGTATTCCCCGTCACTGGCCTTACGGCTTGGCATTGCGATAAACAGGCCTTTCTCACCTTCGATAACCTTAATGTCATGTACTACAAACTCGTCATCTATTGTGACAGACACAACGGCCTTCATCTTCCCTTCTTTTGCTACCTTCCTCACACGTACATCTGTAATATTCATGCTACTTGCCCCTTTCATTTCGCCTAACGTATCTGCGGGAATTTCTGAATTTCTGCAATTTATAATACGTAGCGTTCGTTTTTCTCCACGACGATCTTCACTTCTCCTTCTCCGCCGCAGTAATATGAATTCGCCCGGATAGTATCCCGGCTCTCAACAATGCAGTTCTCGATATGCGTATTATCTCCAAGGTATACGTCATTAAGAATCACAGAGTTTTTAATAACACAGTTATTGCCTACAAATACATCACGGAACAGGACAGAATTTTCTACTGTACCATTAATGATACATCCGCTGGAGACCAGACTATTCTTCACATCTGCACCCGGATTATATTTAGCCGGCGGCACATCTGCGATCTTTGTCTTGATCCCTGGCTCCTGTTTAAAGAAATAATTGCGGATCTCCGGTTTCAGGAAATCCATATTTGTCTGATAATAAGCCTCTGCTGTGGAAATATTGTTCCAGTAAGTATCGATCTTATAGCCATAAATTCTCTTGAGATTCTTATATCTGATGAGAATATCATTTACAAAATCATGTCTTCCTTCCTGAGCAGCACGCTCGATCAGCTCGATCAGCTGTCTTCTTCGAATAACATAAATACCTGTAGATACAGTATTATAAGAAGAAACGATTGGTTTCTCCTCAAATTCCTCGATCCTGCAGTCTTCATTCATGCGAAGCACGCCAAATCTCTCAACCTGGCTCTGATCCTGACAGGTGGTGCATACAACTGTAACATCTGCCCGTTTCGCAATATGGTATTCCAGAACTTTATTGTAATCCAGTTTGTAGATTCCATCACCGGAAGCGATCACAACATACGGTTCATGACTGTTCTTCAGGAATGTAAGATTCTGATAGATCGCATCTGCAGTTCCCTGATACCATAAGCTGTTGTCCTTGGTGATAGTCGGAGTGAAAACATAGAGACCTCCCTGCTTTCTTCCGAAATCCCACCATTTGGAAGAGCTTAAATGTTCATTCAGGGAACGGGCATTATACTGTGTCAGAACAGCAACCTTCTGAATGTGTGAATTCGCCATGTTGCTTAAAGCAAAGTCAATTGCGCGATAGCTTCCTGCAATAGGCATAGCTGCTATCGCTCTCTTGTTTGATAATTCTCTCATGCGGTTATTGTTACCGCCTGCCAAAATAATACCTATCGCTCTCATTCTTTCCCACCGTCCTTTGCTGCAATTACCTGGCCACCTGCCAGTTCTCCGTCAGGGTAGTCATCTTTTGTTGTAACGCCTGAGATAGCGGTATTCTTACCGATCTTCACATTATCCGGGATCACACTGTTCTCTCCGATAGCAGCAAGACCAAAGGAATATACTGCCGGCTTCAGAACATTCGGTGCTTCCTCACCGCAGCCGATCACAACGTTGCTTCCGATGGATACATCCTCAGCTACAATCGCTTTATCCATAACAACATTCTCTCCAACTGCAGTGTTCTTCATGATAATGGAATCACGGATCACACTTCCCTTGCCGATGGTTACATTAGGACCGATAACAGAATTATGTACTTCACCATAAATCTCAGTTCCCTCGCCTATGATACACTTGTCCACAACTGCATCTGCAGCAATGTACTGCGGTGGAACTACATCTCCCTTGGTATAGATCCTCCAGAATTCCTCGTAAAGATTAAATTCCGGAATGATATCGATCAGTTCCATATTAGCTTCCCAGTAAGAACCAAGAGTTCCGACATCTTTCCAGTAGCCATTGTATTCATAGGCAAAAAGACGCTGGCCTTTTTCCTTGCAATACGGAAGGATATGTTTACCGAAATCGCATCCATTCTGATCTTTCAGTGCGAGCAGTGCTTCTTTCAGAACCGGCCATGAGAAAATATAAATACCCATGGATGCCAGGTTGCTGCTTGGATGCTCCGGCTTCTCCTCGAACTCGGTAATACGGTTGCTCTCATCAGTTACCATAATACCAAAACGGCTGGCTTCCTCAATAGGAACCGGCATACATGCAATCGTAATATCCGCCTTGTTCGCCTTGTGGAAATCCAGCATTACTTCGTAATCCATCTTATAGATATGGTCTCCGGAAAGAATCAGTACATAATCCGGATTATACTGCTCCATATACGCCAGGTTCTGATAAATTGCATTGGCAGTTCCTGTGTACCATTCACTGCTTGTGCTCTTCTCGTACGGCGGCAGGACTGTAACACCGCCTTCATTGCGGTCCAGATCCCACGGAATACCAATGCCGATATGTGTATTCAGACGTAGCGGCTGGTACTGTGTCAGCACACCCACTGTGTCAATTCCTGAGTTAATACAATTGCTCAGTGGAAAATCGATGATACGATATTTACCACCAAAAGCGACTGCCGGCTTTGCAACTTTTTCTGTCAAAACTCCTAACCTGCTGCCTTGCCCACCGGCCAAGAGCATGGCAATCATCTCTTTCTTAATCATGCGATCACCTCTTGTATGTTATGATTATTTAATTATATCATACTTCACCGTATTAGTGAACATTTTTTACAATTATTTTGTCTACATTTTATTTTTTTTATCGCTATTGTATACTATAAATTGGTCTGACTAATCATTTTTTCTGTTCTTCTGGTAAATTTCAACATTTTTCGACGATATTTTCTGGCTACTTTTATAATCCGCGCAAAACCACTTTTTTCTCCGAAAGTACCACTTTTCAATTGATTCCGGACGCGGTATAATAAAACAGATCAGAGAATCCCGAAAACAACACATATATATAAGGAGATTATTATGTATCAGATAGACTTTCATAAACCGCTTCACATTCATTTTATCGGAATCGGCGGCATCAGCATGAGCGGCCTTGCAGAGATCCTTCTTGAAGAGAATTTCAGGATCTCCGGCTCCGATGCAAAAGCCAGCCCGCTTACCCGCACACTGGAGGAGCGCGGTGCAGTGATTTACTATGGACAGCGCGCTTCCAATATCAAGGATGATGTAGATGTTGTTGTATACACAGCAGCCATCCATCCGGACAACCCTGAATTCGCCTGCGCCAGAGAGAAAGGTCTTCCAATGCTCACACGTGCAGAGCTTCTTGGACAGATCATGCGCAACTACGACACACCGATTGCGATTTCCGGTACCCATGGCAAAACAACCACAACTTCCATGGTTTCCCACATCCTTCTTGAGGGTGACTGCGATCCCACCATCAGTGTTGGCGGTATCCTTCCTGCCATCCACGGCAATATCCGTGTTGGGAATTCTGAGACTTTTGTCACAGAAGCATGTGAGTACACCAACAGCTTTCTCAGCTTTTTCCCGAAGATCAGCGTGATCCTGAACATGGATGCAGATCATCTTGATTTCTTCAAGGACATTGATGATATCCGCCACTCCTTCCGCAGGTTTGCAGAGCTTCTGCCGGCTGACGGAACGCTGATCATCAACGCGGACACCCCGGAATATGAAACGATCACCCGTGACCTCCCATGTCAGGTACTTACCTATGGCCTTGAGAACGATGCTGATTACATAGCCACAGATATCACCTGGGATAAATACGGACATCCTTCTTTCTCCGTCCTTTTCCAGGGCAAAAAAATCGGCAGCTACTATCTCCGTGTACCGGGTATCCACAATGTATCCAATGCACTTGCATCCATCGCCGTAGGACGTCTTCTCAACCTTCCGGATGAGGTGATCGTTAAAGGACTTGGAAGCTTTACAGGTACAGACCGCCGTTTCCAGTATAAGGGCGAAATCGGAGGCGTTACCATTATTGATGACTACGCACATCATCCAACAGAGATCGAGGCAACTCTTCACGCAGCAAAGAATTATCCTCATCAGAAAGTATGGTGCGTGTTCCAGCCACATACTTACACACGTACCAAGGCTCTGCTTCCTGAATTTGCCAAAGCCCTGACTCTTGCTGACCACGTAGTTCTTGCTGATATCTACGCAGCACGTGAGACGGATGACCTTGGCATTTCCTCCCAGGATCTCCAGAAACAGATCCAGGAACTGGGAACCCCTTGTGAATATTTCCCGACTTTCGATGAGATCGAGAGCTTTCTTTTAAAAAGTTGTGCACATGGTGATTTGTTGATAACTATGGGCGCGGGAGACGTTGTAAATATTGGAGAACACATCCTCGGAAAATAGTTATCCACATTATCCACATGCTTATGCACATTCCAGAGGTGCCTGGCATGTGGATTTTTTTGTGCATAACCCACTTGACATAACTCGACAACATATTTCTACAAATACCGCAATTTTCTTATAAAATCGTGGTTTATTCAAGTTTCTAATAATTTTATCCTCAAAGTTTTCCACACTATCCACATTTTCCACATGCGGATTGGTGGATAGCTCCTGTGAAAATAAACTATTCTCATTTAAAAGTGGTTGTGCTATAATCCTCATTAGCATGGCGGACTTTTTATGTCCGCTGTAATTTACGTGACAGCTGCCGGGAGTGCTATAGATTCCAAAGCGCTGTCAATATATTAAAAAGAAAGGTGAGCGCAGATCATGAGCCTGATTTCTCTTAAAAATTCCTCCGAAACGGAGGTCACGGTTCTTTCCAACCGTTTTATTGACAACTTCATGCCTCGTGCCAACGGAGAGTTTGTAAAGGTATATATCTATCTTCTCCGGGTGGTATCTGCAGCTCCTTCTTCTTTTAATCTGGAGGATATGGCAGATCGTCTTCTTTGTACGGACAGAGACATTTCCCGTGCCCTGAAATACTGGGAAGCTGAGAAGCTGATCTCCCTGACTTACACAGCAGACCAGCAGCTGTCCGGCATCACCCTTCTGGAACCTGGTGATGCCGGGCAGCTTGAGAGCAGTGTTTCCAGTGAGGGAGCATTTTCCGGCGGAACAGCTTCTGCATTTGCTTCTGCTGTTGGCACAGATTCTGTTTCCGTTGCCTCCGGTTCTGCGGCATCCGCACAGACAAATGCGAATACAACCAGCCGTCTCACTCCTGACCGGATAAAAGAACTTAAACAGAACGAGGAGATCAGTCAGCTTCTCTATATCACTGAGCAATATCTCTGCAAGACGCTGACACCTACGGAAATACAGAAGATCCTTTATTTCTATGATGAACTTAAAATGTCAGCAGATCTTATCGAATATCTTGTAGAGTACTGTGTCTCCAGAGGACGCAAGAGTATACGATACATTGAAACGGTTGCCCTTGCCTGGTTCAGGGACGGAGTCTCAACTGTGGAAATGGCACGCGAGGCAAGCTCCCGTTTTTCCAGGGATTATTACACGATCCTGAAAGCAATGGGCATCAGCGGACGGAATCCTGTGGAGAACGAGATTTCTTACATTGATACCTGGCGCAAGACTTACGGCTTTGATCTGGAGCTGATCCAGGAAGCCTGCAGCCGGACAGTCCTCACAACAGGACAACCAAGTTTCCAATACGCAGATAAGATCCTGTCCGGTTGGAAAAAGAAAAATGTACATACTCTGGAAGATATCCGGCTGCTGGATGCAGAGCATAAAAAACATCAGCTTGAGAAATCCGTTTCCCACCGGAAACAGCCGGCTAAACAGCCGCAGACAAATAACCGCTTCAATAATTTCCATCAGAGAGACTATGATTTCGCAGAGTATGAGAAACGTCTTTTAAATAATCAGTAAGCTTTATCAATAAGGAGCTTTTTATGCCTTTACAGAATTTTCAGTATGATACTATAATGAGAGAATACAGCCGCCGTCAGGCCCAGAACCACCGTATCCTGGAGGAACACACTGCCCTGGCTTATGCTAAGATCCCCCGTCTTAAGGAGATTGACGACGAGGTTGCCACTTTAAGTGCTGACAAAGTACGGCGGCTTTTAAGCGGCAGGGAAAAGGGAACTTCAGATCTGAAAGCTACCATCCAGGAGCTTTCTGATGAGCGGATCACTCTTCTCGTTGCCAACGGTTTTCCCGGGGATTATCTGGAGATGCCCTACACCTGCCCGCTCTGCCAGGACACCGGCTATATTGGCAGCAAAAAATGCACCTGTTTCAGGAAAGCTGAGATCGAACTGCTTTATGCACAGTCCAATCTTAATGAAATTCTTGAAAAAGAAAATTTTGACAGCTTTTCATTTGACTATTATTCTGCTACAATAAAAAACGAAGCCACGGGACTGTCTGCCCTGGATACAGCCAGACGGGCCTATGATACTGCACAGCGTTTTGTGCAGGACTTCGACCGCAAATTCGAAAATCTGTTTTTGTATGGCGATACCGGCGTGGGAAAAACTTTTCTCTCACACTGCATCGCGCGGGAGCTTCTCAGATCCACCCACTGCGTCCTGTATTTTTCGGCCTATGATCTCTTTGATATGATGGCTGCGAATTCTTTTTCCAGAAAAGATACAGGCACGGATGAGGAACTGATCTATGACTGCGACCTTCTTATCATTGATGACCTCGGAACGGAGCTTACCAACAGCTTTGTGTCCTCGCAGCTTTTTCTCTGTCTCAATGAGCGGATCATGCGCAGGAAATCTACGATCATTTCCACGAATCTGACGCTCAGGAATTTCTCGGATACCTATTCCGAGAGAACTTTTTCCCGAATCGCAAGCAATTATCAGATGATCTCGCTGATCGGGAAAGACATCCGTATACAGAAAATATTTTTAGGAGGAAATTAAAAATGGCACTGGTAACTACAAAAGATTTTTCCACACTTCCGGTAGGAAGACTTGGACTGATTCCCCTTCAGAGCTGCAGCACATTAGGCAGTAAGGTGAATGACTGGCTGGTTAAATGGCGTGCCGAGAGACAGTATCCGGGAATGGATTCTTTCGCATTCGAGGGATACAAACGTGATTCTTACATTATTGAAGCCAAGAATCCGCGTTTCGGTTCCGGTGAAGCCAAGTGTACCATCAACGAATCTGTCCGCGGTGATGATATCTATGTTATGGTAGATGTGACCAACTACAGCCTGTCCTATCCGATCGGACCTTACACAAACCTCATGTCTCCAGATGATCATTTCCAGGATATGAAGCGTGTCATTGCTGCCATCGGCGGAAAAGCCCGCAGAGTTAACGTAATCATGCCATATCTTTATGAGAGCCGCCAGGACAAACGTGTCGGAAGAGAGTCTCTTGACTGTGCCAATGCACTTCATGAGCTGATCGATATGGGAGTTGAGAACATCATCACTTTCGATGCACATGATTCCCGTGTACAGAACGCTACTCCGCTCCACGGATTCGAAACTGTACAGCCATCCTATCAGTTTATCAAAGCTCTTCTCAACAACGAAGAGGGGCTTCATATTGACAAAGATCATTTCATGACCATCAGCCCGGATGAGGGAAGCATGAGCCGTGCCATCTATCTTGCCAACGTACTTGGTGTTGATATGGGTATGTACTACAAGCGTCTTGACTACTCAAGATATGTAAACGGCCGCCATCCGATCGCTGCATATGAGTTCCTTGGACCGAAGCTTGAGGGCAAAGATATGATCCTCATCGACGATATGATCTCTTCCGGCGATACCATCATTAAGATTGCTTCTCTCCTTAAAGAGAAAGGTGCCGGTAAAGTTTACATCTGCTCCACTTTCGGATTCTTCACAGACGGACTTGAAAAATTCGATGAAGCTCATAAGAAAGGTTACTTTGACAAGCTCCTCACAACCAACCTGGTTTACCAGTCACCGGAGCTTCTTGAGAAACCGTATTACATCAGCTGTGACATGAGCAAGTATATCGCACTGATCATTGATACACTGAATCACGATACATCTGTCAGCCATCTTCTCAACCCGGTAGACAGAATCAAACGCTGTGTAAACAACTACATGAGCCAGTATGAGAAGTAATTTTCCACCTGAAATACAATAAACTATAACAAAAATACCCCGGTTCTCTGTTCGGACGGATATTCGTAATCCGCCTTCGCTGAAAACCGGGGCATTTTATGTACACTATCACATACTGATCATACCTGCAGTAAAATTTTCTGATATGGGATTCCTTCTTTGTCCAGGATCTCCATCTCTCTTTTATGGCAGGTGCTTATGATCACCTGTCTGTTTTCTTTATGAAGCCAGCGTAGTACAGATGCCAGACGATCTTCATCATACATACCGAACACATCATCCAGGATCACAGGGTAAGTTTCCTCTCTGCAGAAAAGCTCTCCTGCAGCCATTCTCAGAGCAAAGTAAATCTGCTCCAGAGTTCCCCTGCTCAGCCTTCCTGCCGGAACTGTCCGTTCTCCTGTATTGACAAAAATATGAAGCTCCTCGTCCATGATCACTTCTTTATATTTACCACCTGTGATCTCACTTAATATCTGGGAAGTTCTATGCTTCAGCCTGTCTCCGATCTGATCCGTAATATTTCCGGAAAGTGCCTCTATGGTATCCATAGCCATGTTCAACGCCTGGATCTCCGTCTCCTCCGGAGTCATCACATCTGTATTATCCTCACATTCCGCAAGCTCTGCCTGAAGATTGGAAAGTGCCGTGTACTTCTCCTCATAATCCTGATCCAGATTATTCTGGCTCCATGTAAGCTCATCGTGTCTGGCAAGCCAGCGTTCTCTCTGACGCTCACGCTTGTTCAGCTCCCTGCTGAGGCGTGTGCGGAAAAACCAGGCTGCTACACTGACTGCTGCTGTGGCAACTCCCGCCAGAAGGCTTAAGATCACATGGCTGGAAAAAGCAGCCAGACAGCCGGTGCCTGCAATTCCTCCCACCAGTACGACACCCAGCACAGCATCTGTCATTTCTCGCCTCTTTTTTACACGCTCAACACGAAGATCCAGAAGATCCTCTGTATTTCTGTCCCGGGTTCCTACATTCATACCGTCTTTCTGCTGTGTAACTTTATCACGTTTTTCATCCAGATCTTTGATCTCCTTCTGGATATATTCTATATTCGAAGCGATCTTCTCTCCCTCTTTTTCCAGCTCTTTTTTCCGGCGCGCAGCCGCTGTAAGATATCCTTTTCTGGACATTTTGAGCATCTGCATGGCTCTTCCCATATCAATGGAACTGTCTCCTGTTCCCTGGTAGCTTGCCATATAATTCTGAAGCTCCCTAACAAGATCCCGTCCTGTCACGCTTTTTAACTGCGCCACAGAAACTGTATTGTCGTAAACAGCTTCACTTACATTTCCAAGAACGGATTCCAGAGCTCCCTGTTCTGCATCCACAAGGCTTCCATCATCCTCGCAGAGAAGCTCCCCGAATTTCTTTTCTTTATAAAAATTCCTGGTAAGACGGTAATTCTTTCCACCGGATGAGAACCACATGATACCGCCGTATTCTGCCGGATTCTCCCATGGTTCATATTTCGTATAGGTATCGTTCTGCGCTGCTTTTCCACGGAGTCTGCGAATCCCAAAGAGCATGGAACGGATAAATGTATGTGTTGTTGTCTTTCCGCTTTCATTCTCGCCGTAAAGCACATTGAGACCCGGAGAAAGCTCCATGTCCTTGTCCCGGATCTTACCGAAATTTTTAATTTTCAAACGTCTGATGACCATTTTCAGTTATCCTCCTGTGAACAAACACAATTATTATCCCGAACTCTACAGTATCGTTGTCTCATCGCCTGCTTCCAGTCTCAAGAAGTGCCTGCAGACCGTAATACAGAGCCTTTTTTTCCACAGTATCCAATGCTCCCTTTGCAAGAAAATAACCGATATAATCACCGATCAGCGTACCACTGTAGCGTTTATAAAGTTCCGGAAGGTCATATGCCGGCCAGGATTCATCGATCACATCTGTAATATTTCCCAGATTCTTCAGTTTCTCATGAATCAGCATCAGATCCGGAGAACGCATGCCCTGCAGGATGATCCGGTAAATATTCCTTCCGCCTCTTCGAAAAATCTGCGATTTCACAGCTTCCTCCAGTGAGATCTGCGTAGTCTCCTCATGAAGGTTGAGTACCAGTTGCTGATAAGATCTGCATGCAAAAGGCACGAATTCTGTACGGATCCTGCCTTCCACAGTCCTGCCTTCCATGTACCCATGTTCACCTGTATCATTCCTGTCAATAGGTTCCAGAGCTCCCGCAAAAGCAGCCTGATCCCGGATCAGTATCTGTGGCTTGTGAATATGGCCAAGTGCTATGTAGTCAAAACCTGCCGCAGCCAACGATGCCGCACTGAGAGGAATATGCTTCTCATCCCCGCCATGTGCAAGAAGAATGTGGATTCCCTCTTCCTGGACCGGTAATGCCTTGTCATAAAGTCCCTCTTTTATTTCCCTGTCAAAATAGCTGAGTCCATATACATAAACATCCAGCCTGGGATCTTTCACAACCTTAAGTTCCCTATTCTTAAAGAACACAACATTGGAATTCCACTCAAATGTATTATAAAAAGAATCCCTGCTGATAAAATCATGGTTTCCAGCCATCAGATACACCCTGGTATCCGGAATGGTTGAAAAAAGATAATTGACTTCTTTAAGTTCTCTCATTAGCGGCTGGCGGTGGAACAGATCTCCGGATATAAATAGCAAATCCACCGGGTCTTCGCGGATGCCCGCAATAACCCGGCGGAAAGTGTTCCAGATTTCTTCCTCCCGCTCTTTGCTCCATGGGCATCCCCTGTCAGGAACAGCTCCCAGGTGCACATCTGCAAGATGGATAAATCTCATAATGTTCTCCCTTGTGAATTAAAGGTCACAGTTCTTTACAGTTCTCGGGAACGGGATCACGTCACGGATGTTGCCCATTCCTGTAAGATACATAACGCATCTCTCAAATCCAAGTCCGAATCCGGAATGACGGGTAGAACCGTATTTACGGAGATCAAGATAGAAATCGTAATCTTCCGGTTTCAGTCCAAGCTCATCCATACGCGCTTTCAGTTTACCGTAGTCATCCTCTCTCTGGCTTCCTCCGATGATCTCTCCGATTCCCGGTACAAGACAGTCCATAGCGGCTACAGTCTTGCCATCTTCATTGAGTTTCATATAGAAAGCCTTGATCTCTTTCGGATAATCAGTAACAAATACAGGTCTCTTGTAGATCTGCTCTGTCAGATAACGCTCATGCTCAGTCTGAAGGTCGCAGCCCCAGAATACCTTGTAATCAAATTTATCGTTGTTTTTCTCAAGGATCTCAACAGCCTCTGTGTATGTTACATGTGCAAACTCGGAGTTCAGCACATGGTTCAGTCTGTCAAGAAGTCCCTTGTCTACGAAGGAATTGAAGAAATTTATCTCCTCCGGTGCATTCTCAAGAACGTAACGGATCACATATTTCAGCATAGCTTCTGCAAGTTCCATAGCATCCTGAATATCCGCAAATGCACACTCCGGCTCGATCATCCAGAACTCAGCCGCATGACGTGTTGTGTTAGAGTTCTCTGCACGGAAAGTCGGTCCAAATGTGTAGATATTGCGGAATGCCTGTGCAAATGTCTCACCGTTGAGCTGTCCGCTTACTGTAAGGTTAGTCTCTTTTCCGAAAAAGTCCTGAGAATAATCTACTTTTCCGTCCTCTGTCATCGGTATGTTCTTAGGATCCAGTGTTGTTACCTGGAACATTTCTCCTGCACCCTCACAGTCACTTCCTGTGATCAGTGGTGTATGCACATAGACAAAATTTCTCTCCTGGAAGAACTTGTGAATCGCATATGCACAGAGAGAGCGTACGCGGAATACTGCCTGGAAAGTGTTTGTTCTCGGTCTTAAATGTGTCATAGTTCTTAAATATTCAAGACTGTGGCGTTTCTTCTGAAGCGGGTAATCCGGTGCAGAACCTCCCTCTACGAATACTTCTGTTGCCTGAATCTCAAATGGCTGTTTCGCCTGCGGTGTTGCTACCAGTGTTCCCTTAACGATAATGGCCGCACCTACATTTAATTTGGAAACCTCCGCGAAATTCTCCATGTTATCATGATAAACGATCTGAAGAGTTTCAAAAAAACTTCCATCATGAAGCACGATAAAACCAAATGCCTTGGAATCACGGACGCTGCGCACCCAGCCGCCTACTGTGATCTCTTTATCAAGATACTGTTCACGGTTTCTGTAAATCTCTTTAACTGTTGTCAGTTCCATAATCTATACCTCATTCCTCATATTCAGGATTTCCCGTCCCTTCGGACATATAAATGTCCGTATCGAATTAAGTATAGACTATTCTTATGGTTCGCGCAAGGAGTAATTGGAAGGAATTCGCTGCCCTGGTATAATTCCTGTGACATAAAAGATCCCGCATGCCGGAAAATGTACCGACATGCGGGATCATGTGCATATTTAATAATATGTCGCATTGATACTTCCTGTGTTAAGATATGTCACACAGTAATAATAAATTCTCTTATAGGTCTTGGTTGTATAATGCAGTCCGTCATCGGAATCTCTGTCTACACCAACATAAGAAGCGTTGGTTCCATATCCTTTCTTCATCAGTACACTATACGTATCAATAAATTTGTAATATACAGAAAGACCTGAGTGGATCTTACTGTTAAATTCTCTTACCTGAGCCTCTGTACGGGCACCTCTTCCTGCTTTGGTGATCATTGTACTGTTGATCGGGTTTACCGACATATAAAACAGTTTGCAGTTCTTCTTTTTCAGAGTCGGTGCAATATTGGTCATATAGCTTACATAATTGCTTGCATTTGCCATATCATTAACGCCCAGGTTAAAGATAACTGCAATAGGGCGAGATCCTTCTGCCTCGCTGATCTCCTTCAAAAGCTGCTCGTAACCTTCACTCTTAAACCAACTTAATCCCTGACCTGCACTGGCTACAAATGAAACTCCATTCAGTATCGAACTGCTTACCTGTTTCTTCAATGTCGCATTCATACCCACTGTACGGGAATCTCCCACAAAGATTACTTTACTGTACCGCATACCAATTGCCGGTCTCGCCATCTCATCGGAGCTGATATCTTTCTCCCGTGCACGGTTGAACACTGTTGCATACAATGTAGTGGTCTTGCTGATCTTGAGCAGTTCGCCTGCTTCATAATCCGGAGCTGCCGAAGATCCTGCCCGCTTTGTTTTTGACCAGCCCATAAACGTGTATCCTGAAGCATTAGCTGCTGATGGAAGTTTCAGATATCCACCCTTTCCTAGTGTTACTGTTTTCCATATAGTACCATTAGCCTTGCATAGGTTTACACTTACTGACTGCATCTGCACTACATAATACTTGATGTTTCCGGAAATTTTAATCTTCGTTCCGGCTTTCTTTGCAGTAGATACTTTTCCATTTATGGTTGTAGACCATCCAAGATTTACATAGCCTGATCTGGCCGGCACAGCAGGCAGAGTATAATATGTACCTTCTTCAACTTTTTTCTGAAGTTTCCTATAAGCGGCTGTACTGCTTCCATTTCCCAGATAAAAACTTACTGTATAAAATTTGCTTTTCCTCCGGACTGCATAAAGAGTCATGTCTTTCTTAACCTTTATGCTGGCTCCGGCTTTATATACCACTTTACTGCTTCCCTTCGTTGTAGTCCATCCAAGATTCTGATAACCTATAGCCTTCGGAACTGCCGGAAGTTTAATAGTGGTGTTCAGTTTAACATTTCTGGTCAGTGCTGTGTATGTTTTGCTTTTACTGGTTCCGGAATTATTATTGAACTTCACTGTATATACAAGCTTGCCTGCAGAAACTTTCTGCGAAGCTGCCGGCATAAAGATCAGTGCAGCTGCAACAACTGCCAGCAAAAGCCATTTTATTCGAAAGGCTTTTCCGGTTCTTTCTGTTTTCTTCATATAAATTACTCCTCCTGAAATATACATCTTTCAAGTTCCGCACAGGAAATTCCTGAATTTAATGTTTCCATGCTCTGATGTATCAGATTACCGGCAGCCTCCGAATATTTACAGAGTGTTGATAAATCTCATAAATGCATCCCTTCCCTCTGGTGTGCATTTATAAACACCGGCATCCTCCAGAACATGAACAAATACATTGCCCACTTCTTTACGGAGAACTTCCTGAATATTGTCTTTGTCAAGTTTCTCATATTTTGGCAGAAATTCTGCAACCCATGCTGCATGTTTCTCAATCTTTTCGTTAGAAGCGATATCTTTGCCACTTAAGATATATTCTTCCAGAAGTTCCAGCTCTTCTTTCAAACGTGCCGGAAGAACAGCAAGTCCCATAACTTCAATAAGACCAATATTCTCTTTCTTGATGTGATGATAGCATGCATGCGGATGGTAAACACCCAGTGGGTTCTCTTCTGTTGTTATATTATTACGTAATGTCAGATCCAGTTCAAAAGTATCATCAACTTTACGCGCGATCGGTGTAATCGTATTATGCGGCTCCCCATCAGTTTCTGCAAAGATAAATGCAGCTTCATCTGTATAACCTCTCCAGTTCGCCAACACATGTGTTGCCAGATCGATCAGTCTCTTCTCATCCTTGCTGCGGATACGCAGAACAGAAAGCGGCCATTTCACAATACCAGCCTCCACATCTTCATATCCGGGAATTGTCACTTGTTTCTCAATCTCAGCCTTTGCCATTGCAAATGTGTAATGGCCTCCCTGGAAATGATCATGGCTTAAGATCGATCCGCCTACGATCGGAAGATCTGCATTGGATCCCAGAAAATAATGCGGAAACAGTTTCACAAAATCAAACAGTTTCACAAAAGTATTTCTCTCGATCTTCATTGGTGTATGCTTACTGTTAAAGACAATGCAATGCTCATTATAGTAAACATACGGTGAATACTGGAAGCCCCACGGACTGTCATTGATGGTGATCGGAATAATTCTGTGATTCTCCCTTGCCGGATGATTGACCCTTCCTGCATAACCTTCATTCTCCGGGCAAAGCAGACATTTCGGATAACTGCTTGACTTCACGAGTTTGGCAGCTGCAATCGCTTTCGGATCTTTCTCCGGTTTTGAGAGATTGATGGTGATGTCAATCTTACCATACTCACTGTCCACAGTCCATTTCTGATCTTTCTTTACACGGTAGCGTCTGATATAGTTACTGTCCTGACTCAGCTTGTAAAAATAATCAGTAGCCTTCTCCGGGTCTTCCTTATAAGCATCCCAGAATTCTTTCTGAACCTGAGCCGGACGAGGCATAAGACAGTTCATAAGTTTTGTATCAAAAAGATCTCTGTACACAATACTGTCTTCAATAATTCCCCTCTTTACAGCTTCATCCAGAAGTTCATTCAATACTTCTTCCAAATTGATTTTAGCATATTCTGCTTCCGGTTCTGTATACTCGCTTTCACCAAAAACATCCAGAAGAAGATTCGTTGTATAGATCCTCTCACATTCCGGTGTGATCCCACTTTCTACTCCATACTGCACCAGTTTCTTGATACTTTCACTTAACATTGCATTTTCCCCTTTCCTGTCGCACTTTTGCCTTGACAGACAGGTATCTGTATCCTGTCTGTCATTTATGCCAAACGGAACCTGTCCGTCTCGCTGTCCTGCTGCATCCCATTATCCATAGGTATACCTGTATTTTGAGTTTTCCGTTACTCTGTAACATTCTCTATATAGGTTAAAAATACATTTCCCGCACTCTCAAACAAGGCTGTGCTGTCATTCATTCCATAAGGGCTTGTCTGCCCTGTTGACGGGTCATAAAGATATGTGTTGTATTCATCATATCCTACGATCACAACGCTTGAACTATCTCCTGTTTTGGCAATTACCGGACGCTGTGCACTTACCTCATAAAGAACACTGTCAAGACTGCATCCTGTAAGATCGATCACTGTTCCTGCATCACCAAGCCCATTCTGAATCTCCTGTTTCTTCCAGTTGGCTGTACGTATGATCTCCGGCACATCCTCTATATTCAACTGGATCTTTGTCTTCTTGTTTCCTCTTTCCCAGACATACTGCTGTGCACGGTTAAGTACAACACCCGTCTGATCATCCGCACGTTTCACAGCTGCCGCCGGATCTGTGTAAATACGATCCAACACTCCATAAGCATAAACATAATAAAGTTCACCCTGCGGAACTGTTGTATCCAATGTCACAGAGGCATCTTTCATACTCTCGATCTTGGAATAAACAAGAAGCGGTGTATCTGTCTCAGGCTTCTGATCCATTGTCAGACGGATCAGCGTTCCTGCCCTGTTTGTCATGATCAGTGCCACATCCACCTGGCTTCCAGATGCCTTCCTGTTATTCATGATATTATCTTTCTTCTGGACTGTATACGTATTTCCGGATTTTACAGAAAGCTCAAATTCCATCATTGTTGTACCGACAGTCACATTTGTAATATATAACCCATCCTGATGATATTCTTTTTTTACCTTTCCCTTAAAGTTCTCAATACGGAAAGTACTGATTCCCTCTGTCTCATGTCCGTTTTCGTCTGTAAGTATATCACCATCTGAAATAATCCCATAAATCAAATCTTCATTCATAAACCCAAGTGCCCGGAGTGTCTGACCGCTTTCTGGTACAATATCTCTTGTTTTCAAAGAATCAAACTCTATTTCCCGGATTTTTCCTTTATCGTCTCCTGATGTGATCAGCCACGCAGCATGAGCTTTTGTATCAGAAACTACAAAACAGTTCTGCTTAATTCCTTCCTCCAGTACATCAGCAGTTCCTTCCTCGATATTTACCTGATACAGTTTCTGTGCAAAAAGCAGAAACAGCTGATTATTCTTGTTCACATAGGTAAGAGTTCCAAGATCTTCTTTCAAAAATTCATAGGACTCTGTACTAGGAATAAAAACCTTCTCCTCAACTACATTCCTGTCACTGTTATAGTGATAAACACAAACACCGCTGTAGCCTTCGTGGATTCCTCTGTTCATATATCCATACAGCACAAAATCCACATCTCCATTATCAGAAACCCGAATGATCTTTATATCATGCTCCTTACGCACATATCTGGAATCATTGTTCTTTTCTTTACGGAAACTGAATATCCGGGTGATCTTACCGCCAGCCGGTGCATAAGACCACAGATCACCGCCTTGCTCAAAAGCCACAATAGTTCCATCATCATTGGTTGAATAAGTTACATTTTTATCGCGAACTCCAAGAAGAATTCCTGCATCTGAAACAACTGTCTGTGACGGATTAAAAACTTTAGACGCTGAACGTCTGAAATCCAGCAGCATGATCCTGGTCTCTGTATAACGCATACGGTAAAATTCCGTAACATCATAAATCTCTGTTTTCCCTTCATCATCCTCTGCTGAAATCTGATACTCCAAAGTAATGCTTGCTGTTGTCTCATTAATATCATCAATCAGCGGCACACCTTCCATATAAAGTTTCGGAGAAAGGGATCCCCAGCTGATATTGGAAAGTCCTGAATTAATAGTAATATTATTGAAATTAGTTCCACCGGAAGTATCTTCCGCTTCCAGATACCCGGTCAGCGTATCAGCCTGTTCCTTATCAAGACATTTTGTGGAAAAATCCTTTACAAACTGCAAGTAAGATTCTGTATTGAGCTGACTCCTTGAAACAACTCTTGTATAATAGTAAACTTCACCTTCACTGGTATCCAGAGTGATCTGCATGGAATATTCCTGATTCATTCTCAGGTCACTTCCAATTTCAATCTCTGCACTTAAATAACCATTTTCTTCTTTGGTAAGATTTTTGATCTTCCGGTTTTCCATGACCTTGCTGCCGTCAGAAGTACGTACTTCATAGGCAAGTCCTGTCACAGAGTCTGAATAAGGATTGATCTCAAAAGTCAGCTTCTTGGTAGTATCCAGAGGAGTAATGCTGCCTCGCATAAAATCAGTCTGCATAACCTGTTTATAGCCATACATCTTATTCGCCTGGGTACTTCCGATCTTTACCATGACTTCCGGTAGTGTAGCATCATTCATATCTGAGCGGTTATCTGTAGACTGACTGTTCATAAGAAGGGCACTGCCAGCTACAACCACTACGAAAAGTACCAGCAATACTGCTCCTTTACGTATGATTTTTTTCATGTCATTCTCCCTTCTGTGACATCGACTCTTCCGGATAAAAAAGCCGATCCAGAGTAGGATTTACATGGAGTGCTTTCATGGCCCCTGCAAAACTGTCTCTGTTCTTTTTCTTTCCGGTTTTTACTGCACGGATCAGAATATTCTTAGGTGTGTGTTCCATATCAATAAATTCCAGAAGCTGAGTCTCATAGCCTTTGCTCTCAAGAAGTTCTGCACGGAATCCATCTGTGATCAGTGCTGCCATTCTTTCTTTCAGGATACCGTAACGCATAACAGGCTGCAGTATTTCATTTCTGATCTGTCTGTTCAGTTCATGCTGGCAGCACGGAACGGATAAGATCACCTGCGCTCCCCATTCTACTGCTTTCGCCAGAGCAAAGTCCGTAGCTGTATCACAGGCATGAAGGGTAACAACCATATCTACAGAAGATACTCCTTCATATCCGGCAATATCACCCTGGTAAAAATGAAGTTTCTCATATCCATAGGATCTGGCCAGCTCACTGCAGTGACGGATCACATCGTCTTTAAGATCAAGGCCTATGATATTTACATCAAATCCCTCCAGCTCCCGGAGATAATAGTACATTGCAAAAGTAAGATAAGATTTCCCACATCCAAAATCCAGAATCGTAATCTCTCTGTCTTTCGGAAGCTTCGGGAGAATATCACGGATAAATTCCAGGAATCGATTGATCTGACGGAATTTATCATACCGGGAAGCCACGATCTTTCCATCCTTTGTCATAACTCCCAGATCCACCAGAAACGGAGCCGCAGTTCCTTCTTTCAGAATGTACTGTTTCACCCGGTTATGAGGAGCGATCTTTATATTCTGTACAGCTTCATGATGTTTCGTTTTGATGGTTGCCTTGCCTTTTTTACTGATCAGAATACTTCCATCCTGACTGCGTCCTGTTGTCTGGAGCTGCCGGAACTCTTCCATTGATTTTTCCAGATAATCGATAATTTCTTCTCTCGAATAATTTTTATGATAAACCTTAGGGCCTTCCGTCATAGAGGCCTGGTAGCAAATCTTTCCTTTCAGCTCCACAGGACGAAGCTTCACCTTTGAAGGGCCTTCTCCTGTCCTGCGGCCACTTAAAACAGCCTGGATCAGCTGTTCATTGATCTGTTCTTCTAAAAATTCCCTTATTGTTTTCATCATATTCCCATTATATTCATTTTATTGTTTTCCTGTATATGGACAGATGTTAGCAAAACCTGTCATATAAGTACCCACAAAACAACCGCTCATCTGCCTCTGCTGCATACTCATAAAAATGAGCCGTGCTCTGTCAGTAACATCTTCAAAACATATGGCACTGTCTGCATCTGCGCCGTCTGCACCGTCTCCTGGAAATCTCCTGATATACAAGCACTTCGATCAGATCATCCAGAAAACCTCCCGGCATTTCCTGTGCGATGGTGTCCGAAGACATTTCTTCTTTCACCTGACTGCATATATGATACAGCATGAAACGATCCGGATATTCATCATAAAGCCGGCTGCCTTCATAATCCAGCATCTGGCATTGTGCTTCTGCTTTCTCCTGGATCTTTCTGGCTGTATCCGGATAATAAGATTTCATCAGGTCAAATTCTCTCTCCTGTTCTCTCTCTTCATTATAGAAGTCAGAATTTCCCTGTGCAGCATAAAACGGATAAAAATCTCGATAAAGCATAACTGTTCTGCTGTCCTCTCACTGTTATCTCTTATAGTATATGCAGCAGAAATATGACGGTGCTTCTTTTATCTATCCATAATTATCATGTCATAAAAACTTATGCCATGCGCTTTAACATCCCCTGTGTTAAACGGACACTGTGTTCAATAGCAAGCTTCTCAAAAGCCGGATAATCCATATTGGCACTGTTATCAGCTTTATCAGAAATTGCACGGATGATCAAAAACGGTATTCCATTCAGTGCTGCTGCCTGTCCGATAGCTGCACCTTCCATCTCAACTGCGTATGCACTGAACTCTTTTACAATATTATTTTTCACTCCCTGGTCACATACGAACTGATCTCCGGAGGCAATTCTGCCTTCAAATACCTGGATCTCCGGATTCACCTCCGCGCATACGTCGTGAGCGATCTTACGAAGACACTCATCAGCCTGGAATGAAAACTCTTTCATCTGTGGAATCTGGCCCTTAGGATAACCAAAACCGGTTGCATCCATATCATGGTGAAGTACATCTGTGGAAAGCACGATATCTCCGATGTTAATATCATTATTCAGACTTCCTGCAATACCTGTATTGATCACGGCCTCAACCTGAAAAAGATCTGCAAGGATCTGTGTGCACATACCTGCATTTACTTTACCGATTCCGGACTGTACTACAACTACCTTCCTGTCTTCCAGAACACCTTCATAAAAATCCATTCCAGCTCTTGTTGTGATCTTTACATTCTCCATGACTTCCTTCAGTCTGGCAACTTCCTGCTCCATTGCCCCTATAATTCCAACACATTTCATAACTATCAAATCCTCTCTTTCTGTCTGTATACCATAGTACCAGATGGGCTAAAACATCCTCACTGGCATCTTATTTTCTTTTTCTACAATGCTCATTATAACAAATTTTATTTTTTATGGAAACTTTTTTTCAGAGATGATATAATCATTGGCATATATAGCATTAATAAGTATTAAAATGGAGGTAAACAGAATGGTTTATAAGACAAAAGGTGTCTGTGCTCAGGGAATTGAGTTCGAAATCGATGATAATAAGAAAGTTCACAACGTAAAATTCACAGGTGGCTGCTCTGGAAATACACAGGGTGTAGCCAAACTTGCAGAAGGCATGGATGCAGATGAAGTCATCAGCCGTCTGGAAGGTATCCGCTGCGGCTTCAAACCAACTTCATGTCCAGATCAGCTTGCCAAAGCTATTCGTGAGGCAATTGGAAAGAATTAATTTTCGTTTCTTCGCAGAAAAGTTCTTCTGTCTGATACTGGCAGAAACATTTCTGAATTGTATATTTGGGGCACACTGTCAGCGGTTAATCCTGACAGTGTGCTCTTTTATTATATCAGGAGGATATCTCAAACAGCTTTACTATCCCTAGGCAAAATAATGCTTTGCAGTTTATTTAGATCAAGCGGGATATTCGTAATCCGCAGTAGACTTTGTTAAATTATATTTATACTCAAATGTCATCTCTGTCCCATTTATCGCACAATGACTGGATATCTCTTGCAAAACGGTCCAGATCTTTATTCGGACAGCCTTCATTTTTACGGATCACTGTCATCAGACGGCGTCCCATCGCAAGGAGTTTCTCGTATGCGCGGGCAGCACGGCTGGCTTTCGGAGATGCTGTAGCCTTGACAATACGGATTCCAGGAGCTTCATGAATACATTTATTTTCAAGAAGATCATATTCCGTTCCGCTGAACGGTGCTGTAGCATCATATCCCAAATCCTCTTTCAACCTCTGTGCAAAAACTTCTGTCACTGTATCGTCACCATGTGTAACAAACACATGCTTCGGCTTCTTCTCAAAGGCTCTGGCCCAGTCCAGCAGTCCATTCACATCTGCATGACCGCTGATTCCCGGCATTCTGCAGATCTCAGCAGCTACCTGAACAGTCTCGCCAAACAGTTTCATTTCTGTTGCACCTTCCAGAAGGGCACGGCCAGGTGTTCCGATCGCCTGATATCCGACAAAAAGTACTGTATTTTTAGGATTCCACAGATTATGTTTCAGATGATGTTTAATACGTCCTGCGTCGCACATACCACTTGCGGAAATAATAACCTTGCAATCTTCATCAAAATTAATGGCTCTGGAATCATCAGTTGTAACAGATGTCTTCAGTCCCTGGAAAGATAGCGGATTGATTCCCCTGTTTAAAAGATCAATTGCTTCTTCATCATAACAGGTATACGCATTTTCACTGAAAATCGTAGTAGCCTCATTAGCAAGTGGGCTATCCACATATACTGTAAATCCATCATGCCCGTGCACAAGTCCCTGTTCCTTGATCTGCCGGATAAAATAAAGCATCTCCTGGGTTCTTCCAACTGCAAAAGACGGAATCACCAGATTTCCGCCCCTGTCAAAAGTTCTCTGGATGATCTCAGCCAGCGTCTCCGGATAATTCGGACGTTCTCCATGGCTTCTGTCACCATAGGTAGATTCCATAACAACATAATCTGCATCTTTAATATAAACCGGATCTTTGATCAATGGTTGATTTATATTTCCAATATCTCCGGAAAATACGATTTTCTCAGTCTTATCATCTTCTGTCATCCATATCTCAATGCTACTGGAACCAAGAAGATGTCCGGCATCTACAAATCGTACCTCAATACCTTCAGCTGGTTTGATAGTCTTATCATAAGGACATCTGACAAAGTTACGAAGAACTCCCATGGCATCTTCCATTGTATATGCAGGAATGAATTCCGGTTTACCTTCTCTTCGCCCCTTACGGTTTCTCCATTCCGCCTCAAACATCTGGATATGCGCGCTGTCACGAAGCATAATATCGCAAAGATTACATGTTGCTTCTGTTGCATAGATCGGTCCCTGATATCCCTTGGCATACAATGCCGGAAGATTCCCTGAATGATCCATATGCGCATGTGTCAGAAGTACAAAATCAAGATCTCCCGGAGCTATAGGCAGATCTTGATTCTCATAATAATCAGGTCCCTGCTCCATACCATAATCTACCAGAAATTTTTTCCCTGCTGCTTCCAGATAATAACAGCTTCCGGTCACTTCATGCGTTGCACCGATAAATGTTATCTTCATGCACAAGCCCCCTTCTGTTCGTCTATTTACAATAGTAAATACAAATGATAGACATTTCGTTTATTAACGGTTAATTTATTGTATTTATTATACATGAGTTTCGTGATTTTTAACAGTCTTTTTGTGGAGTATATATGATTTTTTATGTTGATTTTCTTTAGAATTTTAAGAGATTGTGAGATTTAATGAGAAAGGTTATTTTTTCAGATTTTTTCAAGATTCCCCCAGCGATGGTAATGTAAGTTTACTGGATTTTTTTATTTTGGGGTTTGGGCATCGCTGGAGGATGGTGATGAGTTTTTACTTAACTAAGATACCTTTTGTTAAAGTTGTTACAGATTCCTTACTTCCATCTTTAGCTGCGTGATAACCACGTACACGATAGTAATAACCACTTGGAACAATTACATTAATACTTTTCGTTAAACTAGTAGCATTACTTGATGTGTATTTCCATATTTTATATGTTTCATAAGTTCCATTTACTTTTCTTTCTAATGACAAAGTTAAATACACTGTCGTACATTTATGATGACACTGTGTAAGTCCATATACATTCACTTCATGCCCAGACACTTTACCAATCTGTGTAGTTCCATAATTTAAATTATTTCCACGTAACACACTGTATGTCGTATCTTCTGCGAACTCTTCGTCCGTCTCTGTTTCTGAAACTTCATCATATAAATTGTCCTCTTCCGCATATATGTAGCTAACATTACATCCAAACAAACAAATAATCGCCAACAATACGGTTAATCTCTTAACTATTTTTCCTTTCATTCTGCATCTCCCATTGAGTAAACTCCCATTACACTTATTATACGACAAAACTTTCATAAACTCTTACATTTATTGATATTAATATACTATATTTTCAATAATTTTCATTATCTGTTCCCTTTCAATTTTTCCACTCAACTGATAAAAAGTATTATTCCAAACCCACTGAGCCGCATAGCTAGGTTTTTCATCTTTCTCATCTTGTATTTCTAAGATTGAAAATTCAATATTATCTTCTTTAGAATAAAATGTATCAATATGTTTTCCATGTAAACTCATACTTTCACCTAGACTAATCTTCGCTTTATTATCTACATAAAAAGCTATTATTGTATCTTTATATTCATATTCAAGATTAGCTTTCTCTGCAATTGTATTTAATTGATACTCATAAAATTTAAATTGTGCTGGACGATATACAAACGTAGGCATCTGAACCTTTAATTCATTTTCAATTAAATCAAATACTTTTTCCTCCTCTTTACTATTTTCATCACCTTCTTTTATATTATCTATATCTACTTGTATATCATTCCCTGTCCAGAGTTTCACCGAATCAATAAAATAACTCCTATTAGCCTGACTAGTCATACTAGCTGCAAACACACCTGCAGCGCATACCAATACCGCAGCTGCTACACGTGCAATCCTATTTCTCTTTTTAGGCTTTGCAGGCAGATAAACAATTTTCACTTTCTCTGCTTCTTCTGTCTTTTCGTTGATTTCTTTATGATCATCAGCATTCTCGCTGTCATTTTCTTCTTCATAGATGCCGTCTGCTTTCAGTCTCTCCACAAGTCTTGCATACGCAGCCCGGGCTTCTTCTTCAGTTTCGCCATCATCAGGAATATTACCATCTGGAAACATGATTTTTTCCATTTCGTCAATTTCTTTGTTATATTCCTCAGCCAACCATTTTTTCAGTTCTTCATCGCTGAAATTTCCCATTATTTTTTCACCTGTAAATCTATCTTTCCTTGACAATTTCTCCGTTAGAGTTCATATTTAATGATAATATATGACTATTCAGGAGGAATCCAAATGAAACACATCGTACTTACCGGCGGCGGTACCGCCGGCCATGTAACCCCTAATATTGCTTTGATTCCAAGACTCCAGGAGCTTGGTTACAAAATTTCCTATATCGGTTCCTATGAAGGAATCGAAAAAAAGCTGATCGAAGAGCTTGGTATCCCCTATTATGGAATTTCATCAGGAAAACTGAGACGTTACTTTGATCTCAAGAATTTTTCTGATCCATTCCGTGTACTGAAAGGCTTCAGCCAGGCCAGAAAAATTCTGAAACAGCTGAAACCGGATGTTGTTTTTTCAAAAGGAGGCTTCGTTACAGTTCCTGTAGTAATCGCAGCCAGCCGTTTGAAAATCCCGGCACTTATTCATGAGTCTGACATGACTCCCGGACTTGCCAATAAGCTCTGTCTTTCTTCCGCAACAAAAATATGCTGCAATTTCCCGGAAACAGCATCTAATCTTCCAGCAGACAAGGCCGTTCTTACCGGAACCCCAATCCGTCAGGAACTTCTGTCCGGAAATGCAGAAGCCGGACGTAAATTCTGCGGATTTAATGCTGATAAGCCTGTTCTTATGGTTATCGGCGGCAGTCTCGGAGCAGCTTCTGTTAATGATAATGTCCGCAAGATTCTTCCGGAACTTCTGAAAGAATTCCAGGTTGTGCACCTCTGTGGAAAAGGAAAAACTGACGAAAGCCTAAAAGGAACTACAGGATATGTTCAGTATGAATACATTAAAGACGAACTGCCAGATCTGTTCTCTCTTGCTGACATTGTAATCTCCCGCGCAGGAGCTAATGCAATCTGTGAAATCAGTGAACTGCATAAACCAAACCTTCTGATTCCTCTCTCAGCTAAGGCCAGCCGAGGTGACCAGATTCTCAATGCACGTTCTTTCGAACGTCAGGGATTCAGTATGGTCCTCGAGGAGGAAGAAATCACAGAAGCCAAACTTCTAGATACCATTCGCCAACTTTATACAAACCGCCAGAAATATATTGATGCAATGGCAGGTAACGGTCACGTAGACTCCATCCGTAAGATCACAGATCTTATCGAAGAATGTGCTCGCTCCTGACAATAATATTTCTGAATGAAAGGCTCTGCCATCTCCTTTTTCAGGACTGGCAGAGTTTTCTTTTATTTGTAGGCTTTTTCATACTCTTCTTTTAACCATCGTTTCGCTTTATAAATCCTGTTATTCACACCGCTCTTCGTCAGTCCGAACTCCTCCGCTACTGCTTCAACAGAAACATCCATGAACTTTACCTGAATCAGTATTTCATAATTCAATGGCTGCTCTGCACGGAATCTTTCCAGTATCATATGCATAAATTTATTTTCTTCCTGTCGCAATATCTGATCTTCTGCATTTACATGAATTCTCCGATCCAGGATTGATGCGGTCTCATCATGACAGGAGAATTCATGTTTTGTACTGGATTTCTTTTTATAATCCATTGCTTTGTTTACAGCAGCTCTCCGTATCAGCGCATACAACATCTTTTCATTTTCGAAATTCAGCTCATTTCTCATGGTGTACATTTTATAAAGTACTTCCTGACTGATATCATCTGCCATATACCAGTCATTCAGAATTCCATATGCATATGATTTAGCTACTTTACGATATTTCAAATAAAAATCTTCATAATCAATTTTGTTCATTTTTTCTCTTTAGTAAATTGCAGTTACTCTTTCACTTTATGCAGAATTTCTTCCTTATCCTCATCACTGAGATTTCCTGGAGTCCAGTTTAATCCTACACCGTCTCCTTCATATCTTGGAATCAGATGCATGTGGAAATGAAATACTGTCTGTCCCGCAATTTCTCCATTATTCTGAACAATATTGAAGCCATCACAGTTCAGTGCATCTGTCAGTTTCCCTGCCATTTTTTTTGCAAGGATCATTGCTTTTCCCGCAGTTTCATCTGGCAGCTCATAAATATTTGCTGCATGTTTCTTTGGCAAAATCAGAGAATGACCTTTGCTTGCAGGTCCAAGATCCAGAATTACACGAAATTCCTCATCCTCATAAAGTGTTGCTGATGGAATCTCTCCGTTCGCTATTTTACAAAATATACAGTCTCCCATTTTTGTATCCTCCTCTTCTGAAAATAAATTTTTAATTATTCTTATTTTGTCGTATTTTCTCGATTTTTTCAATACTGTTCTTGTTGATATTTGAAATTTCTGATGTTAATATTTTCCCGAGGTGATAATATGTGCAACGACAATACAGTTGACAAACTAAAAAATGAATTTCATTATACTCTTTCAAAATTTTCTCACGAGATCCGAAACCCTATAACACTTATTAACAGCGGTCTTCAGATGATCGCATCTGCCCATCCTGAAGTTCAGGAATATAAACATTGGGATGATATCATGGATAATCTTGATTACGTCAAGGATCTTCTTGATGAACTCTCTGCTTTCAACAATGCAGACCGTATCACGCCTAAAAGTACTGATGTCTGTTCTTATCTGAAAACAATCCTTTCCTCTGTCAAACCAACCCTGGATTACCTCGACATCACACTGGTGACAGATATCCCGGATTCTCTTCCTGTTATGATGCTGGATCAGATCAAGATCCGTCAGATGCTTCTTAATCTTCTGAAAAATGCCTGGGAAGCGGTTCCAGTCCCCGGTGGAAAAATAACTGTGTCTGCCTGTCCGAAAAATCCCGGTATTTCTATTAATATTCAGGATAATGGGTGTGGAATCTCCCCGGAACAACAGGCAACTATTTTCCAGCCATTCTTTACAACAAAAGAATCCGGAACCGGCCTTGGCCTTCCCATTGTAAAACAGATCGCAGAAGCACACAATGGATCTATCTCCTTAGAAAGCTCTCCGGATCACGGAACTATTTTCCATATTTTTCTGGGATGATAAACTATCACTGCTGTCAGAAAACCGCATACCAAGCCGCCTGCATGAGCCGCATTATCCACACCTTCACTTGCGAATCCAAAATAAAGAGAAAATGCTGCCATGATAAGCATCTGGCGTATAGTAAGATCTGCGACTCTTCCTCTGTGTCGCATAATCACATAGATCATACCTCCCATAAGTGCAAAAACAGCTCCTGAAGCCCCTGCTGACACCGAATAATCCCCTGTATGTATATCCCAGAACAGCGAGATAAGATTGCCACCCAGACCGCCTGCAATGTAAATCAGCAAAAATTTCAGTTTGCCCACAGCTGGTTCCAGACGCTGTCCAAGTACAAACAACACAAGTATATTATTAATAAGGTGGGGCGCGCCAAAATGCAGAAACATACTAAAAAAAACACGATACCACTCTCCCTGTTCCAGAATCAGCGGTGCATAACAAGCTCCACATTCCAGCATATGCTGTCCATTTTCTGAGCCTCCAGTGAATTCCACTATCAGAAAAATCAGTATATTTAACAGAATCAATAAGGCAGTCACAGGCTCTTTTTTTATTTCTTCCACTTATAACCTCTTTTCCACTTTTGATGAATTAACAGATTTCTGGATATTTTAACAGATTTTTGATATCTGTACAACCTGCGCCCTTCTATATAATACGACAAAAAGCTCTCATTTTCTCTCTGTTATTTCAAAAAAATATAGCGAGCCTGCGAGAAATCCACTTCATCTTCATCTTTTAACAGGTAATCTTCCCCTGTTTTCAGCATCTGACCATTTACAGATGTTCCATTTCTGGAATTCAGATCTGTCAGATAATATTCTCCATCCCTCTTTCGTATTTTGGCATGAATCCGGCTCACTGTAGGAATACTGATGACCACATCTGCCGCTGTCTCCAGTTTTCCGATTACAGTAATATCCTGCTCCAGATAAATCGTTGCAAGTTCTCCTGGCTCTCTGCTCACCAGTGTAGCCGGGCCTTTTACCACACCAGAAGAAAGGACCACAGTTTCACCAAATCCCTCTGAAACATCTTCTGTTTTCTTTCTCTTCTCTATAGTCTCTGTCAACTTTTCACTTTTCATATTACCCTGGCTTCTTTTTTCCGTTACATCTGTTCTCTCGGCAATTACTTTTTCCATCCCTTTTTTCATTTCATTCACTTCATAAGCCTGCTGCACAGTTTCCTTCTGTCCATCATATCGTATATCCGTACTTTGGATTTTTTCTTCCGCACCAACGTCTTTCTGTTTTTTTTCGAAGAATTTTTTATATAAAATATGCCCTGACATTCCCACTACCATCAACAGCAAAACTGCCCCAAGAAAAACTTCTGTATTCATTCGTGGAAGATATCCTCCAGCCATTCCTATGGTAATGCCAAGTAAAATCAGAAGTGCTCCCGTAAATCCAGCCACAGATTTCCATATTTTATCAGTTTTTGTTTTCTTAGTTTTATCTTTCTTTTTATCTCTTTTTCCTGTTTTCTTTTCTGTATTTTCATTGCTTTCTCTGTCCCAGCTTCCACTTCCCCATAAATCTTTCTGCTGGTCTTCTTTTGCCACATCAGTCTTCTCCGGCTCCTTTATCGTTTTCTTTTCATAGTCCATAAAATCAGACTCTTTGCCTTCCCGCACTTTATATAATTCTTTTTTGATATGCTCCAGATGAAAACTGTCCTCCAACGCCCGGCGATATACACCATATCCCAGCATAACTGCCTTTCCATCCTCATGATCCAGTTTAGGCAGAAAATATTCTGCAAGATTCTGAAACTGTTTCTGCACCTCTCCATGAAATCCCGGAAGATAACAGAAACGGACATTTTTCTTTTCTGCATCCATATAAATATATTCCGGCTCCAAAATCAGCTGACAGGGATTTAAAAGGTACTCTGACATTTCTTCCATCACCTGTATAAATCCTCCAAGGATCACCTGAAGCTCCTCTATCCCAAGTTTTTTGTCTTCAAAAAGTGCGGTGAGCGAGTGTCTGGAAGTCACATCATAATACACCATAAATTTCCCATCCATTCCCTGTATCCTGCACTGAAGAAGATCTGGAACTGCATTTGCTACGATCATTCGCACCTGATAAGAATCTGTGTCAATTGCATCTTCCCCTGTCAGAATCAGATAATTATGGTTCATATCTCTTTTATATTCCGATTTCATTTTACTGCGTCACCTCTTCCACCGCATTCCTGACACTTTTCACTTTCCGTATCCATCCAACCGGCCGCAAAGGTACTGCCTTTCCAACTGCCTTCACTTTCCATTTCAGTCCCAGAAATCCCACTGGTATCTCCATTCTGTATGTCACCTGCACACTCTTCCCTGCGCTTGTCTGCATGCTGAAATTCTCACCGACTGGCAATCCTATACTTCCCAGCATCCTGCCCTGAATATCTGCTTTTTCATAAACTTTCCCATTTTTACTGTATCCTTCCATGCTTCCGCTGACGGCGGCTTCATAGGCAGCAGCAGTCAGCCACGCTCTGTTATGTACAAAAAAATTCAGATACAAAACTCCCATCAGTACCAGAAAAATCACAGGCATCAAAAGTGCTGCTTCTATTGTAAAACTCCCTCGTTTTACTTTCTTCATAAAAACATCCCTCCCAGATAACCAGCCAGCAGAAAAGGCGCAAAAGGTATTTCCTCATCTCGTTTCTTTTTAAACACACATAGCTGAAGTCCCGCATAAATTCCGCATAAAAGAAGTGCCAGACAAAGAATTCCCAGTAATTCTCCCACGCTTAAGACAGAACCCATAGCAAGAATCAGCAGGCCATCTCCCATCCCCATTTTCCCTCTGCTCAGTACAGACATTACTGCAACCACACCTCCGACCCCCATAGAAAGCAGACCATCTGGATATACACTTTTATCTTTTATTCTCCACAAAATCCCTCCTGCCAGAAACAGGCATAATACCGGAAAACAGATCTCTCGTTTTCGTATGTCTGTCCATGTATTGATTCCTAAAAACACCGCCATACACATTTCACCGCTACTCATATTCTCTGTATCTCCTCTCAGCCACACCGCCCACAGGCACTCATTTCTCCGAAAACTTCTGATTCCTTTACCATGCGTACAGATCTTTTTAATCCGCTGCAGCTTTCTCTGTTATGAAACCGGTTGCTTTTTTTTGTTATATACACCACCCCTGCCGGTTCCTGCCCTCGGCTGCACAATTCGCAGGCCTGATATTTCTCTCCATAAGTGTTTTTTATCGTTTTCACAGATGAACCTGAAATCTGCTGTACAGAAAGATTCAGATAACTGCAGCCAAGTTTCCGGTGATAAACAGTTCCTGATTCTGTCACGTATACCATAGGCTGATTTTCTGTTCCATTCTTACTTTCTTCATACTGAACTCCTGTCCAGGCATGAACTTTTACTGTATTATGAAACCAGATCTTTGGAAGCGGAATCAAACCTCCTACAGGCTGATATCCATATACATCCGGTAATACAATATTCTCCGTTGTTGATTCCCCTGTCCCATATGCATACATCCCGGCTTCTTTGGCATTCTGGCAAAGCTTTGTCAAATGTTCCGTCTGAATCTTATAGATATCCATAAAAGACAGCATGGTGATCACTCCGAAAAAGAAGAGTGGCAGTACAAGGGCAGTCTCAACTGTAAGACTTGCCCTTTGTATTTTCGCCCGAAAGGTACACAGGGATACTTTTCCAGAAAGTAAATTCCCGGTGCCGAAAAACGGCAAAAGGCCAATGTTTTCTGTGCCGAATAAATCTTAGGCATAATTTCACCGAACAACAACAGGAGGAAGGTCAGGATGACGGTCAGTATCAGGAACTCTGCCAACGGAGAATGGAAAACAAACACATTCATAAAGAAGAAATTGCAGAGCATGATAATGGTCACATTCACAAAATTGTTCGTAATCAATATCGTTGCCAAGAGACGTTCGGTGTCCCCAAGAAGAGCACTTATTTTATCGTCGGAAGGATGATTGCGCTCATCAATATCATTCCGATCAGAAGGAGATAGCGAGAAAAAAGCTATTTCGGAAGCCGAAGCAAAGCCGGAAGCAAGCAGGAGCACACCTGCCAGCGCTATGGCAATAATAGCAGAGATAGAAGGAGTGTTTACGGTAATACCGTTGAAAATGTCAGCCAATTGGCTTAAATAACCATCTGAGTCCAAAGAGTATGTATTTTAGTTAAACAAAAGATAATGTGCCAATCAGCCATCAGCCTATTGACACATTATCACAGTATCTAAAACGGCAAGTCATCTGCCGGATTATCTTGTATCGGCTGTGCCTGTGACGGCTGCGCCTGTTGTTGCGGCTGTTGCGGCTGTTGCATCTGCTGCGGCTGCTGAGCCTGTGTTGCAGATGGTTGAGGAGCTCCCGCACCTGTATTAGCCCCTTTCGGAGACAACATTTCCATATTGTCCACAAAAATCTCAGTGATATAACGCATAGCGCCCGACTGATCACTATATGAACGGGTTCTTATTTTCCCCTCCAGATACAGTTTGTCACCTTTGTGCACATATTTGTCCACAATCTCAGCCAAACGGTTGGATGCAACAATATTATGCCATTCCGTTCTTTCGGGAATCTGGGTTCCATTGGCCAATGTATAGCCACGATCAGTAGTAGCCAAAGGGAAAGTTGCCACTGCCGAACCTGTATCGAAATATTTCACCCTAGGATCTTGTCCTACGTTTCCTATCAATATCACTTTATTTACTGACATACATGTATCAAGTTTATGATTCTATTA